>Ga0307516_10005815_pt1 | contig 14613 bp, 11 predicted proteins | sample 19_EM_MG_FD_203310 | JGI IMG/M metagenome (GOLD analysis project Ga0307516, IMG submission 203310) | Populus trichocarpa ectomycorrhiza microbial communities from riparian zone in the Pacific Northwest, United States - 19_EM | ecosystem: Host-associated > Plants > Roots > Unclassified | place... | reverse complement strand
AGCACGATGTGAATCTCTACGTCGCTTTTCGCCAAGCGGGCCTGTTCGCGGCGGACGACGCGAACAAGATCTCGAACTGGAAAGCCAAGCCGTGGCTGGCTGGCGGCACCACCGCCATCCTGTTGGCCGATCCCGGCGATGCTGCAGTACGCGCCGAGGTGGCCGCCCTGCTCGATCGGCTGGCGCGTGATCCCGGCAATGGAATAGAGCGGATCCTGGCTCACGACGAAATCGTTCGAGACGGAGGGTTTCCCGACGCGGCCTTCCTCGTGTCGTTCAAGAATGGCTACGAAGCGGGCTCTGCGATGTCGGGACCCTTGGTGTCCGGTTCCGCCAATCGCGGCATGCACGGTTACGTTCCAGGCCGCCCCGAATTGCGTTCGTCGTTTTTCATCGTGGGACCACACGTCGCGGCCGGCCGGTCCTTGGGCGAGATCGACATGCGCCGGATTGCACCGACGCTCGCGAGCATCATGGGATTCTCGTTGCGCGACGCCGACTTGAGCCGGCTGTCGCTCGAGTAGCCGTGGCTCCGGGCATCGGTTACCCGACGTTGAGCCAGATACGGTTCGCTGCGGAACGGCTGGCCGGAAAAATTCTCACGACGCCGGTGTGGCGCTGGCAGACCGGCATCATCGAAGAGTCCTTCGACGGGTCCACCGAGGTCTGGCTGAAGCTCGAATTGTTTCAGCGCACCGGCACCTTCAAGCTGCGGGGCGCGCTCAATTGCGCCGCGGCGCTCGACGCAGCGGCTCAGCGTCGCGGCGTGGTCGCCGTCAGCGCGGGAAATCATGCGATTGCCGTCGCTTACACGGCGAAACTGCTTGGCATCACCGCCAAGGTGGTGATGCCGCAGCACGCCAGCCCGGCGCGCATCGCCCTGTGCAAGGAGTTGGGCGCCGAGGTGATTCTCGTGCCCGATGTTCATCAGGCGTTTACACGCGTCAGACAAATCGAATACGAGGAATCGCGCACCTTGATTCATCCCTTCGAGGGACCGCTCACCGCGGAGGGTACCGCGACCGTGGGTTTGGAGCTCATGGCCCAAGTCCCAGGTCTCGATGCGGTGGTGGTGCCCATCGGCGGCGGCGGCCTGTGTGCCGGCATCGCCGCGGCGGTCAAGCAACTCGATCCGGCCTGTGCCGTGTACGGCGTTGAGCCGTTCGGCGCGGACGCGCTGTATCGAAGCTTCCAGTCGGGCGTTCCGGAAAAGCTGGAGCGCGTGGACACGGTGGCCGACAGCCTCGGTGCGCCTTATGCCCTGCCGTATAGCTTCGGCGTTTGCCGGCGCTTCGTCGACGAAATCGTCAGGGTGTCGGACGACGATCTTTGCCGCGCCATGTACTACCAGTTCCGCGACGCCAAGCTGGTGGCGGAACCCGCCGCCGCGGCGGCAACCGCCGCCATCCTCGGGCCCCTGCGGGAGAGGGTGGCGGGCAAGCGGATCGGCCTCATCATCTGCGGTTCGAACATCGATGCGGCGCGCTATTCGGAATTGCTCGAGCGGGGCATTGCGGGCGCGCGGCCGCCGCCGGTGCCGACCGATGGCGAGACCGACCGCGGCGGGCAGTGACCGCCGCGGTCCCCGGAGGTCGTCAATACACGCGTTCGCCCGCCACCCAGGTTTGCTCCACTTTGATCTTCCACAAGTCCGCCGGCGGGATCTTGAACAGGTCGCGGTCGACGACGATGAAGTCGGCCCATTTCCCGGTTTCAAGCGAGCCGATGCTCTGCTCCTGGTGCTCGGCATAAGCGGCGTCCAAGGTAAACGCGCGGAACGCTTCCTCGAGCGTCATGGCTTGCTCGATGTGCCAGCCGCCCTTCGGTTCATTGCCGTGATCGGTTCGCGTGACCGCGGCATGCAAGCCGAAAAACGGATTGTCGGATTCGACGGGAAAGTCGGAACCCGCCGCGATCCTTGTCCCCTGGGCCAGGAACGTACGCCATGCGTACGCTCCCTTGAGGCGTTCCTTGCCGATACGGTCCTCGGCCATGTTCTTGTCGCTGGTCGCGTGAGTGGGCTGCATCGAGGCAATCAAGTCGAGTTGCTTGAATCGCGGGATGTCGGATAACGCCACCACCTGCGCATGTTCGATGCGATTGCGCAGTTGCCGCCCGCCGACCGTCTGGTACGCCGCTTCGAACGCATCGAGCACCTGATGATTGGCGGCATCCCCGATCGCATGAATATTGACCTGGTAGCCTGCCTTCAGGGCCGTCTCGATCTTGTGCTCCATCGCTTCATCATTCATGAATAGCAGCCCGCGTTGATCGGGTTTGTCCGAATACGGTGCCAGAAGCGCGGCGCCCCGGCTGCCCAATGCGCCGTCGGCAAAGAGTTTGACCGAACGCACGGTGAGGCGGTCGTTCCCGTAGCCGATCAACGGGCCGCTCTTCGACAGCGCCTCAAAATCCGCGCCGGTGTCTTCGATCATGGCGTACACGCGCACCGTCAGCTGTCCTTGATCGGCCATCCCCTTGTAGAGGGCGATGACCTTGGCGGTGACGCCGGCATCGCCCACCGAGGTCAGGCCCACCGAATTCATATGGGCAAGTGCCGCCTTCAATGCCGCGCGGCGCTCGGCATCGCTGGGCGGGGGAATGAATCCCGTGATCAAATCCATCGCCTTATCGATCAGAACTTCGGTGGGGTTGCCCGCCGCATCGCGCTCGATCCGGCCTCCCACGGGGTCGACGGTTGCTCTGTCGATGCCGGCCGCCGTCAACGCCTTGGTGTTCAACCATTCCGCGTGCCCATCGATTCGCCCGAGGACCGCCGGGCGGTCGGCGACCGCGAGATCGAGTTCCCGTGCGGTCGGGAAGCGCCCCAAATTCCACCGCACCTGATTCCAACCTTCGCCGAGCAGCCACGGGCGATCGGCATTGGCCGCGGCATAGGCCCGGATCCTCTTCTGCGCTTCCTTGAGGCTTGCGGTTCCGGTGAGGTTTATGCGGACCCCTTCGAATCCCAGATCGACGACATGGCCGTGGGAATCGATCAGGCCCGGCAGCAACGTCCTGCCGCGGCCGTCGATGACGCCCGCATCGGGAAACTTGCGATGCAAAGCCTTGGAGTCGCCCGTTTCAACCACTTTCCCGAGGTCGAACAAGAGGCCGGTAAACGATTGTAGGCGATCACCGGCCAGGGTGTATCCGTGGACGTTCTCCAGCAACGTCGGTGCGGCGCGCGCCGGCATCGATGAGGCCCAGGTGAGGGCGAGAAGCAGGATTGCATGATTGAAAATGGGCTTCACCCGCGATGCTCCTTGGACAGGGTGGCTCAATGTCCCATAGGCGTCGGGTAAGTGGCAATGACGCCGCAGACCGGTGCATGACCGCGACTTCATCGCACCCATTGCGGGAGTTTACATTTCGTCGTTGGCGCAACCGGGCGCGGGGTGCAAAATGACGAACCTTCCAAGGAGAGGTGCATGGCTGCAAAGATACCGCCGGGCGTAGGTCCGCAGTACCCCCAAGTCTTGGTCCTGGTGGGCGCCACCGGCGATCTGGCCCGGCGCAAGCTGTTGCCGGGGCTGTTTCATCTGTCAAGTTCGGGCTTTATCCCCGGCTGCCGGATCATCGGCGTCTCGCTGGATGACATGGACAGCGACGGCTTTCGCCAGTTGGCGCGTGACTCGCTCACCGAGTTCTCCACGCGCAAGGTTGCGCAGGCCGACTGGGATACGTTTGCAAGAGACCTTCAATACATACCATTGACCGCCGGCGCCGCCGTGCTCCGGGCGGCCGTGCTCGAGGCGGAGCGCAGTCTGAATGTTGAATGCCGCCGGCTGCACTACCTGAGCGTGCCGCCGAATGCTGCGTTGTCTGCCGTGCGGCTGCTCGGGGAGGCCGATCTGGTCGACCGCTCCCGCATCATCATGGAGAAGCCATTCGGCACGAACCTCGCGAGCGCGGTCTCATTGAACAATAAACTGCACGAGGTGTTCGCTGAGGAGCAAATTTTCCGCATTGACCATTTTCTCGGCAAGGAAGCCGCGCAAAATATTCTGGCTTTCCGCTTTGCCAACGGCCTGTTCGAGCCCATTTGGAACCGCAACTTCATCGACCACGTACAGATCGACGTACCGGAAAAGTTGGGCCTGGGCAAGCGTTCCGGTTTCTACGAACAAACCGGCGCGTATCGGGACATGGTGGTCACTCACTTGTTCCAGATTCTCGGCTTCATGGCAATGGAGGCTCCGACGTCGCTGGAACCGAAACCCATCAGCGAGGAAAAAAACAAGGTTTTCCGCAGCCTGTTGTCGATCAAGCCCGCCGATGTGGTCCGCGGGCAATACCGGGGATACCGGTCGGAGGAAGGTGTTTCCCCCGACTCGGACACCGAGACGTTCATCGCTCTGAGATGCCACATCGATAATTGGCGCTGGGCCGGCGTGCCTTTCTATCTGCGCACCGGCAAACGCTTGGCCGAAGGGCAGCGCATCATTTCGATTGCGTTCAAGGAGCCGCCGAAGAGCATGTTCCCGGCCGGGTCGGGAATCAGCGAGCAAGGCCCGGACCACCTGACCTTTGACCTGGCGGATGCCGCGAAAATGTCCCTCTCGTTCTATGGCAAGCGTCCCGGCCCGGGAATGCGCCTGGACAAGCTGAGCATGCAGTTCGCCATGCACGATACCGGGCACATCGGCGATGTATTGGAGGCGTATGAGCGTTTGATACTGGATGCGATGCGCGGCGACTCGACGCTGTTCACGACCGCCGACGGCATCGAGCGGCTTTGGGAGGTGTCCGGCCGCTTGCTGGAGGCGCCGCCGCCGGTTCGTTTCTATGACCCCGGATCGTGGGGACCCAACGCCATCCACCAGCTCATCGCTCCAAGCGCCTGGCGGCTGCCGTTCGAGAGGAGCTGGCGGGATCCGAACAACGTGGGCGCCTGACTGGTCAATACACCTCCGGCACCAGCATTTCCGGCGGCACGGCTTGCCGGGAGTAGTGCTCGTGATGCTCGCGCAGCGGCAATACGATCGGCGCCTTCGGCGTCTCCTGATAGTTGAATTGCTTGAGGAGATGATCGATGCAGTTGAGCCGCGCGCGCTTCTTGTCGACGGCCTGCACCACCCACCAGCGCGCCTCCGGAATGTGCGAGCGCTCCAGCATCACGTCCTTCGCCTTCGTATAGGCCTCCCATCGGCGGCGCGATTCGAGATCCATCGGACTCAGCTTCCATTGCTTCAGCGGGTCGTGAATGCGGCCGAGAAACCGCAGGTACTGCTCCTCGTCAGTGATGGAGAACCAATATTTCAGCAAGCGGATGCCCGAGCGCACGAGCATGCGCTCGAATTCCGGGACGGAGCGGAAGAACTCTTCGTACTCGTCGGGCGTGCAGAAGCCCATCACTTTCTCAACACCCGCGCGGTTGTACCAGCTGCGGTCGAAGAGGACGATTTCGCCCGCTGCCGGAAGGTGGGATATGTAGCGCTGGAAGTACCACTGCGTCCGTTCGCGGTCATTGGGTGCCGGCAGCGCCACGACCCGAGCGACGCGCGGATTGAGCCTTTGGGTTATGCGCTTGATCATGCCGCCCTTGCCCGCGGCGTCGCGCCCTTCGAATAGGATCAGGACCTTCTCTCCTGATGCCACCACCCAGTCCTGCAGTTTCACGAGTTCGGCCTGGAGCCGGAACAGTTGGCGGAAGTAGGTTTGCCGGTAGTCCTTGTCCGTGGCGCTTTCCCCGCCTCGCGCAACACCGGGAAGCGGATGGCGGTCCTCGATCTCCATCTCCAATTCTTCGTCGTAGCCATCGGCGATATCGAGGCTGATGCGGCGAATGATTTCATCATTATCGAGCGGCGGCAGTGAAGTCATGGGCGGCTCCTGGTACGGCAGTGTGGGGTTCGGCGCACGGCCAGCGTCGAATCGTCTCCCATCTATGTTGCAGTTTTTGGATCCAGACCGATAGCTGGCCCAAAACATTCTAAAAATCCGTGTGATAGGCCAGGCGGCCGTTTTCCGGCAGCCCCGCGGCCCAGCTGCCCCCAAGCTGCCGGGCCGTGCGGGAATCCTGGTATACCAGCAGTCAGATCGTCGATGAGCAGCGATCTGATGCGCAGGGCTGCCCTCTGATAGGCTCCCGCTTAAGAGGAATCGCATGGAACTTCATTGGCTCTTCCGCGGACGGCTGACTCCGCCATCCTACCGCGTAGCGCTGTTGCCGACGCCGGCGCTCAGACGTCTCCAGTCTGATGGTTCCGGGTACAAGGTCGTACTCGTCACGGGGCCGCGGATGGCCAGATCGACAACTCGTATCTGAACGAGAAGGTCGACTTCTACAAGTCCAAGGACGTGCGGGCAAAGCTGCTGTGGCTCGCAACCGATGCATTCACCGTCGATGCACGTTTTGCTCATGCGGACAACAGCGGTGGAGCGACATACGATGTGGCGATCCCCGACACGGTAGCCGATCCGACCAACGTGCAGGATCTCGATCCGCACGCCGATATTCTTGGCAACAGCCGGCTTCGAAGCGACGATGGCACCTTGAAGGCGGATTGGAAGCTCGGTCCCGGCACGCTGACTTGGATCGAGTTCCAGCCGTCGTCGGCAACAAGACTCCGAAGACGGTGCCCGATAAATTGAACGTGGGCACTCAAAAGGAATGGACCTTCAACGAGTATAGAACTGCCTTGCGAGTCGACTTCGAGTATCGCGGAAAGAAGTACTGGGACACATCGAATGTCGACGTCATGAACCCGGTCAAACTGCTGGGCGCTCGCGCGTCGATAAAGCGTGGCTCATGGGAACTGGCAGTGTCGGGGCGCAACTTGCTCAATCAATACTACTTCGAGGACTTCAACGCGAAGACTTTCTCGGGTTTGCCGAACAATATCGGGTGGCCGGCACAATCGCGCAATGTCGAGGCGACGATCCGCTACGATTTCTGACAGCAAAGCCGGTATCATTGGCCCCGGCTGCGGGGGGCAACGATGACCGACGTCTGGACGAAGTGGGAAGGCCTGGTTATCAACGGGATCTTTCCCCTGCGCCGCTTCTTGAGCCGATCAAACCACGGCGTAGTGTTCCTGACGGAACACCGGGAAAGAAATCTCCCGGACGCCGCAATCAAGCTCGTCCCGGCAGACCCGGTGCGAGGGGAAGCGCAGCTCGCCTGCTGGCGAATGGACGCCTCGCTTTCGCATCCTCACCTCATCCGCCTGTTCGACATGGGTCGATGCCAGCTGGGGGGACACAACTTCAACTTCGTCGTGATGGAATTTGCCGAGCAGACTCTCGCCCAGCTCCTTGCGCATCGAGCGCTCACCGGTGACGAAGTGCGGGAAATGTTACCTCCGGTGCTCGATGTCCTGGCCTTTCTTCACCGAAAACGCCTGGTGCAGGGCCAGCTGAAACCGCCGAACATTCTGGTCGTCAATGATCAATTGAAACTGGCGAGCGACACCATCCGGCCCGCCGGCGCCTCCACGGTGAGCGTTGCCAAGACCTCCCTTTACGATCCTCCGGAAGCGAAGGACGGCAGGCTGTTCGCCGCCGGCGACGTCTGGGCGCTCGGCATCACCCTGGTTGAAGCTCTCACGCGGCAGGATCCAGCGTGGCCCGACGAAAACTCCGACACAGTCTCTTTGCCCGCAATTCTTCCGCCGGCATTCGTCGATACCGTCCGGCGCTGCTTGAGCCACAACCCCGCCAACCGCCCCACGATTGCCGATCTCGAGGCTCAATTCAGACGCACGCTTCCAGCGCCCGTGACGCCCTCGCCCGAACCTGACGTGCCTCAGCCGGTCGTACCACCTCGAGAAGCCGTACAACCCAAGCCAGTTGCTCAGCCGGCCGTTCAACCCTCACCGGTTGTGCAAACTGGGCCCCAGGCCCGCGCTGCGAGGGTCGTGGAGCAGAATACGTTGGTCGGAGCAGCAACGGCCGTAGTACGACGAGTCAATTCGGTGGTGCAAGGAGCGTGGAGCCGGGTCCCGCTCACACAGTGGGTAGTCAAGGCGGGCGTGCCTATCGCGATTGCAGCGGGCGGCCTCATCGTCTTGTCCCTGGTCTGGGCAGGCTTTCGGCTATTTCACAGCCCTGCCGTCCCGCAACGACCCGCTCCGGTTGCTTCTGACACGGCTGCGCCGCAGATTGCTCTACCCGTGCCTGTTGCCGCGCCTTCCGCCGCACCTCAAAATACGCCTGGGTCCAGGCCCGCGCCTCCCTCCGTGCTCCATCAGGAAATTCCCGAGGCTTCGCGCAGTGCACGCGCATCGATTCGCGGCAGAATCAGCGTCACGATCCGAGTGGTCGTCGACCGTTCCGGCAACGTCATCCACGAATCCGTGGAATATCCCGGCTCAAGCCGCTACTTCGCCCGCCTGGGCCGCGACGCCTCAAAAAAATGGAAATTCGCGCCCGCAGACTCGCAAGAGCCCCGAGTGTGGCTGTTGCGGTTCGAGTTCACGCGCTCCGGCACCACGGGATCCGCCGCGCCCCGGTCTTAGCGCCTTGTTTGGCGAGCTTGGCTTCACACGGTTCGCTGGATTTGCCCGGGTGCCTGCGTGCTGGGGTCATATTCCAGCCATTCGCCGTTGGCGAGCGATACCCCGGTCAGCGCCAGAATGAACGCCCAATGGCTCACCAGCAGCGTCGTGGTGTCATCGTCGCGGGTCGCCATGAGAGCGCGAAACGCATCCGCGCGCTCGTTGGTTTGTTCCTGCGCTTCGACGCCCTCGTGCCACCACCGCGAAGGCAGATGGGCGAAGTCATGGTGCGGAAACCGGTCCGCCAGGCGATGCGGCGGACTGCCGATATCGCAGGCGAAGGCCGCGCGCTCGCGGACCTCGTGCATGACCTGCACGGGGACTTGATGGAACGCGAGCAGGGGCTGCGCGGTCTGCAATGCACGCGTGTAGGGCGAGACGATGATGCGGGTCAACACAACCTCGGCGAGTTCCACCGCGGCGGCCTCAGCCTGCTCGATACCCAGCGGCGTCAATTCCGGATCTTCGATCCCCGGATCCACGCGGGTGGCGCTGAAGAGCAGGTTGAAATAGCTTTGCCCATGCCGCAGCAGAAACATGATGCGTCCTCGATGTCGTGAAGTGCGGCGCGAGCCGCAGCCGCGATCTTAGTTGATCGGCCCAGGATAGACGACTCGGCGATCAAGGCGTAGGCGACCGTGGCCGCAGCCGTGATAATGTTGGGCGTCGGCTTTCGAGCGCGCCGGGATCAAGAGGTTGGACAATTTGGACGAAAGCGAGAATTGCCGCCGCTATGAACAAATCTGTTGATCCTCCCGTCGGCGGCGGGTATCGAGTGCTCGCTCCGGATGAACCGCCGCCGTTCATCCAACTCGAAATGCACACGCCGTCGAATTTCGTCATCGTGGTCGACCACGCGAGCCGCCGTATCCCGCGCGCCCTGGGTGACCTTGGTCTGCCGCCGGATCAACTCGACAGGCACATCGCCTGGGACATCGGCGCGCTGGGCGTCGCCCGGCGCATGCACGAGGCGCTCCATGCGCCGATGATCGCGCAAAATTACTCGCGGCTGGTGATCGACTGCAATCGCGATCCGGCCGTGGCGACCTCGATTCCGACCGTCGGGGAACACATCGAGATCCCGGGCAACATCGGCCTCTCCGCCGAGGCCATCGCGGCGCGCCGCGCCGAAATATTCGAACCGTATCACCGGCAGGTGAGTGCGCTGCTCGACGCAAGGGCGGCAGCAGGGCAGCGCACCATCCTCGTCGCCCAGCACAGCATGACCAATGTATTCAAGGGCGTCCGCCGCGAGATGCACGCGGCCGTTCTCTACAACCGCGACCGTCGTTTCGCGAAGCTGGTGCTCGAGCGTCTGCGCGCCGAAGCCGGACTCGTGATCGGGGACAACGAGCCCTATTTCGTGAGCGACGAGACCGACTACACCATCCCGCGTCACGGCGAGGCGCGCGGCCTGCCGCACGTCGAGATCGAGATTCGCCAGGATCTGATCACGGACGACGCGGGCCAGGACGAATGGGCCCGGCGCATCTGCCGCGCGCTGCAATCCGCCGAACGGGTTTTTCTAGGGCTGCGCGCCGAATCGATATAGCGTGAGACGCGTTCTGGAGCGCGATCTTGAAGCGACGGCGCCGGACCAGTTTAGTGGCCCGCGCAACCGCTCCCCGCGCACATGTTGGGCTGCGTCAATCTGTCGTGGTTCTCGTTGCGGACGTCCATCACGCTTTTGAGTTGTTGTTCGTCGATGCATTTTTTCGTCGGAAAGCGCGTGCCGATATTGGCGGTTTCCTGACAGAACATCGTCGTGCCATTTCTGGTTTCCGGACGATAACCGGCCACACGCGCCTTCTTGATCGTATCGGCCGACGGTCCTGCCGGTGCCGCCGGTGCCGGGGAAGCTGCCGGTGCGCCAGGTGGAGCGTTTGGTGAGGTGGTCGGTGTGCTCGATGCCGGCGCCTGCGCCGGCGCGGCGGATGAGTCCGATTCTTGCGCAGCGGGCGCGGGCGGCGTCGCAGCGGGTGACGTTGCCGGACTCTTCGGCGCGTCCGGCGGCGCCTGCGCGAGGACCGGGCCGAAGACTGCGAGGCTTGCGCCGAGCACGGTGAGAGTTACCAGTAGTCTGTGTGCCATGACATCGTTCTCCGTGATACGCAGATCTATGCCCCGATATTACAGGCATCTATCGGCCGGCGCACCCGCGGGCCCGCAGTTAGTGCGCTGCGGCTCGGATGCAGTCTCGCTCAGCGCGTCGGCCTCCCAGGATGAGCATTCCTAGGGCGCCCGGGCGGGTCGCGCACCGGCATCCGGCGCACCGGGCGGCGAATATTTGCAGCGGTTCATGTGGTGCGGGTGCGCCATGCTCTTCATGGAGGCGCTCGTATCCTCGCCCTCCGCAAAGGAGTCCGGATTCGGATAGATGAGCTGCAGCACGGTGCCTTCCTTCAACGTGTCGGACGCGAACGCCGGTGCGCCGGGGTCTTCGACTTCGACCGGTTCGATGACCGCCACTTTGAGTTTCGGATCGAGCATTCGCAGGCGTTCGACGGTGCCCAGAAACGCTTCGGAGTGGAAGCTGCCGTTCAAATGCAGCACCTTGTACCCTGGATGCTGCTGCAGCGCGCGTTCGATGGATTCGGCCATGGTGTCGTCGCGCGTAACCTGGGCGGCGAAACTGCGCTGCGCTTTCGCGGCCGATTCCGGCGTGGCCGCCTTGCCGCTGCCATGCGTTTCCGAAGTTCCCATGAAAGCCATGAATTTATCCTGATACGCGCCCGGCTCGACGTGCACCTTCTCGGCGACCCAGCTGCGCTCGAGCGGAGTGAACCGATCGAGAATGGCGGGCCCCCATTGGCCCACGCAAGTGATCGCCCAGCCCGGCGCTTCCGCCGCTACGACGGGTAGTTGATGCTCGCGGGCGAAGAGCAGGAGCGGGCGGTATGATGCCGGGTAATTGCTCCAGGCCCGACTCTTTTCGATCAGCGTCGTCTCGCCAATGCGGCGTGCCACGTAGTCATCGACGACGCCTTGGACGTCGCGCTCGAATTGCTCGAAGGACAGGATCCAGTGGGGATCGCGCTCCACCAGAGCGCGCAGCAGTTTCATTTGCTGCAGATGGACTCCGGGATGGCTGTGGCGTTCGCCGTAGAACACAACGTCGAAGGCCGCCAGTGCATCCGCGACCTGCGCGAGGTCCGCCACGCGCGGGGCGGACTTGCCATCGCCGGTCAACACGAATGCCGTGTCGTAGAAATCCTGAAATGGGCGATCGAGCCGATAGCGGCCGTCGGCTTCGCGAAGTGTCGTGCCGCCGCGGCCCGCTGCCGGTGCCCCGGAGTTCGCCGGTTGCAGCGCGCACGAACTCAAGAGGACGCATGCGGCAAGCACGGCACCGGGCAGCATCAGCCCATGGAAAGATTTCTCCGACATCCTCCGATGATAGCGCGCACCTGAGAGGAGGAGGGGCAAGCATTCGGCGCGGCCGCCGGGCGGCGGCCCCGTGGTCAGCGCTCCGACGGCGGGTGCTCCGGCGGCCCAGGTTCGGATCGGCTGGCGATGGCCCTAACGGTGCCGCCCGTGGATCCGAGGCCCCTGCTCACGGCTTGGTGGTCACGGTCGGCGCGGATGCCGGCGCGGGTGTGTTCTTCAACAGCCATGCCTGATCGATTACATAGTCGTGCAAGGCTTCGGCATCGGCGGCCGATAAGACATCGTCGAAGCGCGCCATACCCTTGGGTGCGTAGATGCCGTCGAGCACGATCGATTTGAACAGCGTGTGCGTGGCCGGTGTTGCACGCCTGAGGTCGGGCAGGACGCTGCGGCCGAACACATGGCAGCGGGCGCAATGCCGGTTGTAAAGAACTTCGCCATGCGCAATCTGGGCGGCGCTGCCTTGCCGCGCGGGCGGTTCCGGCGGTGGTCCGTCATCGGTCCGCACCGGCGGCAACGGCGGGGCCGGTCCGCCGAGCTTGAGCGCGATGACGCGTCCCTCGTTGCCGTAGCGATAGGCAGCCGACGCGGGATCGAGCGGTGCTCCGACGATGACGGCGCCGCCGCCGTAACCGGCCAGGATCGCGACGTACTGGACGCCGTTGACCCGGTAGGTAAGGGGGGCGGCCATCATCGAGCTGCCGAGGTCGAGCGAGGTGAGTTTGCGGCCCGTCCCGGCGGCATAGGCGTTGAGCTTGCCGTTGGCATCGCCCTGGAAGACCAGGCCGCCAGCGGTCGCGAGCACGCCGCCGTCCCAGCTCGTCGCGGTCTGCGTCTCCCATGCGATTCGGTGTTCGGCGACATTCCATGCCCTGACGAAACCGCGCGATGCGGTGTTCGTTTTGATGCCGCGTGCCAGGCGATCGAGCGGCGGTAGGGTGCCGTACAAGCTGCGCATGGCCGCGGGATCGTAGAGTTCAGGGACGAACGACGGCGTCGTGAACTGACCTTCGACGAGACCCGCAGGCCGGTCGATTGTCTCCACGATCACGTTGCCCGCCTCGATGACGGGAATGAAGGTGAGGCCGTGCGCGGCGTCGAAGGCCATCGGCTGCCAGCTGTGAGCGCCGGACACCGACGGGAAGACCAGCGCCGGGCCGTGATCGAAGTCCGCGCTGGGGTCGACGATGGGCCGACCCGTCTTGGGGTCGATACCTTTCGTCCAACTGACGAACGCGAAGTTATGCGCGGACAGGAGTTCCCCGGTGCCGCGGTCGAGCACGTAGTAGAAGCCGTCCTTTGCCGCCTGCATTATCACCTGGCGACGGCGGCCGGCGAGGTCCAAATCCGCGAGCACGAATTTTTGCGTGCTGTCGAAGTCCCAGCGGTCCTGCGGCACGGTCTGGTAGTACCACGCCATCTTGCCGTCGTCGCCGTGGATCGCGATGATGGATGCGGCATAGAGTTCATCGCCGCCGCGCCGGCCGCCGATGTGGCTGTTGTAAGGCGCCGCGTTGGCGGTGCCGATGTAGACGAGGTGCAGCGCCGGATCGTAGGCCATTCCATCCCAGACGGTACCCCCGCTGCCGGCGTCCCACCGATGCCGCGGGTCCCACGTCGCGATCGCGGCTTTGAGATGATCCTGGTCCTGGGGGCCTTCGGCGGGATTTCGCGGGACGGTGAAGAATCGCCAGCGCTGCTCGCCGGTCTTGAGATCGTATGCCGTCACATAGCCGCGTGCACCGGCAAAGTCACCGCCGGAATTGCCGATGACGAGGAGATCGCCCGCCAGCAGCGGTGCACCGGTGAGCGTGTAGGGCTTGCGCTCGTGGCGACCGATCAGCGTGTCGACTTTCCACGCCAGATGTCCGGTGCGCGCGTCGAGCGCGTGCAGCCAGCCATCCAACGCGCCCACATAGATCCGTCCGTCGTAGGCCGCGAGGCCGCGGTTGACGGCATCGCAACAGGCGTAGCGCGCCCACTGGCCGTCGATTTGCGGGTCGTATTTCCATAGTTCCCGGCCGGTTGCCGCATCGAGCGCGTACACGCGCCCAAAATTGCCGCTTGCGTACATCACCCCGTCGATGACCAAGGGAGTTCCTTCGAGGCCGCGCCCCGTGCCGAGGCGATAGTCCCAGGCGAAGCCGAGCTGGGCGACATTGCTCTCATTGACGTCGGTGAGCGGTGAAAAATAAGTTCCGTTGGCATCTCGCCCCGGCGTCAGCCACTGATCGGGTTCAGGGGCCGCGAGACGAGCGGCGTCGATGGCTGCGGCCGGTACCGGCGCTGCGCTCGCAGCAGTGGGCGCCGGCGGTGCGGAAACTTTCTGCTCGCATCCGCCTGCGAGCAGGACCGCCGTCGCGGCCGCCATCCAAATCATCCGGCGATTCCATTGCGTCATTCAAAGCTCCCGGTGTCACGACGGGCAGGATGCACTGCGCGACCGGGACCGGCAACTTGGAGAGTAGGCTCAGGGCGGCGGGGGCGGCCTGTCGCTGTGGGATGCGTTGGTCTTGGCGATCGTCGCGGCAATGCGGGTCATGGGGCCGCCGTGGCGTGTTTGGCTGCGAGCCACTCCGCGAGGCGCTCCAGAGTCTGCTGTCCTCCCTCCACGGCGCCGAATTCCTTGACGCGTTCGATCTCGGCAGCCGATGCGAACACCGAGTTCATCGTGACCTTGGTTTGCGCTCCCAGGTCCTCGAACACGATGGTGACTTCGAACGCG
>Ga0307516_10005814_pt1 | contig 14613 bp, 13 predicted proteins | sample 19_EM_MG_FD_203310 | JGI IMG/M metagenome (GOLD analysis project Ga0307516, IMG submission 203310) | Populus trichocarpa ectomycorrhiza microbial communities from riparian zone in the Pacific Northwest, United States - 19_EM | ecosystem: Host-associated > Plants > Roots > Unclassified | place... | reverse complement strand
TTTCTTTCTTACTTTCTTTCTTTCTTTCTTTCTTTCTTTCTTTCTTTCTTTCTTTCTTTCTTTCTTTCTTTCTTTCTTTCTTTCTTTCTTTCTTTCTTTCTTTTTTTTTCCCCCCCCTCCGCAGCCGGTGGGGTTGGACCAGCTCCGATTTTTCGGATTATCTGAAACTCGAGAGCCGAGAAGTCGCAGGGCGGCTGCTGCAACTACATAAGTAGATAGCGCGAGGACCGGGCCAGGTATGTACTTTACTTACTACCTAGTACATATGTGCATACATACTTACTTGATATATATACGTAGCAAAAAGATTGCCCCTTGCACTGCGGCTGCGCAAGTACCTATCGAGATGGATGGATGTTTGTAGTTAGATGTTTGGGTGCTCTGTGTATATACATACCTCCCGCATCTTCCAGAATCCAGGTGCCCAGACACGAGCAAGCCGACGGAACCGAAAGGGGGAGGGGGTTTGCGGTCCTCAATACGAGCCAGCCCGCCCGCCCGCTCGCCCCCAACCCGCGAGCGAGCGGGGCTGAGAATACATGGAGTACCTGCATAAAGTACATACATGTGCACCCTTCGATGTCTGCCGTCTGCATGTACTTACTGGATCCGGAGAGAAAACTGAGCGGCCCGCCAGAGCCTGTGCGTATACAATATATATATATATATATAAGTATATACGTGTGTTTTTCTTCTTCTTTTTTTTTCTTCTTTTTTTTTTCTTTCCTCTTTTCTTCTTCTCGGGCGAGAATCGATCGTGTTTCGAAATAGGGTACATACACGCAGTCATCGCACACGTCGTATTCACGGGCGACTCCCTGTTTCGTCGCTGCTGCTGCAACAGGCAGATATCTACTTACTCTATGTACATACATACTTACACGGGGTCCGCAAATCCATTCCGCGTCGTTACGGCACCATTCCGCGTCGTTACGGCACATCGCTAAGCCCCCCCCCGGAGGGGAGATGAAAGCTGGGGGGCCCGGAGGCTGAATCGACATGGACTGGACTGGGTCTGGACAGACCGGGCGAATCGGAAACCCCCGGGAAGAAGCGGTGCGCAGCGGCGGGTCCACAGGGAAAAGAAAAAGAACAGAACAGAATAGAATAGAACAGAACGACGCAGCGTCACCGAGCCGAGCCGGAAAGGAAGAGGAAAAGGAAAAGGAAAAGGAAAAGGAAAAGGAAAAGGAAAAGGAAAAGGAAAGGCAAGCCAAGGACATGGCGACACCGGCTTTCGCAGCTGCGGGCAGGCGCATCCAGTCCGGTCCGGTCCGCGCCCACGGCATGAACCGGGTAAGTACTCTGCTTATGTATCTATCTATCTGCGCATCGCAGCACGGCTGGGCTGCTGTGGAAGCAGAAGCACGCACGGGAAAAACACTTATGCGAGACGGGCAGTCTCAGAAGCCGCTTTTTTTTCTTCTTTTCTTTCTTTCTTTCTTTCTTTCTTCTTCTTCTCCTCCTTCTCCTCCTCCTTCCAGTTGCCCAGCCCCCATCCCGTCAGCGAAAAGGGGGGAGGACGAAAGGAGGGGTGGGAGAGGGGAAAAAGAAACCGAACCGCGGACGATACATACATATAGATATAGGATGTGTGTGTGTGTGTGTGTGTGTAGTAGATATCTAGATATGTATGTATCGATACGACGAAGGACGGAGTCCAATTTCCCCACGATGCGCCACGTTGGCGAGGATGACGGCGGTGGAGCGGACGGTCCAATCAAACGTGTCGCCTGCTGGCGTGCGGGGGGGGGGGCGGGCAACGCAGGTACGATGCAGCGCAGAGGCGCGCGCGCAGAGGAAAATAGATACCGCGACGTCGCACGGCCAAGCCGCCAGGAGGCAGCGCAGGGCTGAGGCGGGATGGCCAGCAATAGATGGATAATAGATTAGATGTGTACGTATGCAGCAGCAAAGGGACCTGCGGCGTTTCCCATGCTGCCGACAACTCGGTGTTCGGCGGTTCTCTGCGGAACCGGGGCAGCCCCGTCGATCCGCACGCTCTGCCGGGCGACCGTCCATCGCAGCCCAGTTCGCCGCGGGTGTTCGCTAGATACATAGAGACACAGAGCAGCTGCGAGGCGGCTAGCTGCTACTGGCAACTGGTAGCAGGAAACAAGCAAGCCAACAAACAAACAAACAAACAAACAAACACACAAACAATTCCCCGGAACAGTCGCCGCGAGCAGCACCGTCGAGTCTTGGCGCCGTCCGAACGCGGACGGAGGTGGGCGAGCGCTCGCACGCTACTGGTCGACCAGGCGCCCAGCTCAGCCCAGCCCGCTCAGCTGGCAGCGATACACCCATCACACATTGCACACCGTACCTTTTGTGCACACCGCAAGCTTGCTGTGGGCCGGCAGCTGTGCATGTATGGGTACGTACTCTGCGTCCGCGCAAATGAAGGCGACGGCAGCCCCCGCCGTGTTGGCCCTGGTCACTCGCACTCTGTGTCGGATGCGCTCCATCCACGCTCGCCCACTCTACCCGAGGAGCATGCCTGCGTCCGTCGGCGGCGGCGGTGCTGCTGGCCGCCCTCCGCGCCGGCGGGTTTGCCGTCCCCCCGCTCTGCTCCCCCCCCTCCGCTCCTCGTGCGCGTCGATCGCCAAGGGAGCTCGCTCCGCCAAAACGGGCCCTTACGTTCTGCGGTTTCTTTCGCGATGGCACGACGGCACGAGGGCACGAGGGCACGAGGGCACGATGGCAAAGCTGCTTTCCCCTTGCAAGGGGAGCAGGGCTCGTCCATGTCGGCACCTAGCGTGCTGTTCGCTGTATGCATGTCCTGGCTGGTGCCTGCCCCTTCAAACACAAGCCCAAGCTGGACGCAGAGGACAACGACGCTGTGTTGTTCCCAGGCGACGGCCTGTGCTCTCGCCCCCCCCCCCTATCCAGCGCGATCTCGCAGGGGTCGGTCGCCCCCGCATCGTGGGCGTGGTCGTCGTCGTCAACGCAGGAACCGCTCGCCGTCTGACCCCCCCCCTCCCCCCCCAACAATAACAATACCCCCTCCCGATTGGAGTATATATCTCCCCACCGTCCGCCCCGTATGCCTCCCCCCTTTCCACCACCAGACGTCTACCCCGTCCCGACTTGCACCGCCGCTTCGAAACAGCAATCACTCTTTCAGTGCTCTTCTAAGCCGCCGCCATTCTTTCAAGTCCCTCCGGACAAGTCCCATCTGCACTTTCAGTCCTCACAAAAATAAAGCAGCGCTTTATTCGACTCCGTCCTTCTCGCCCCGTCCTTCGTTCGCTTCAATCCCAACCCCCCCCCAGTGCTTTCTTTTCTGCCCATCCAGAAAATCTCTGCTCCAGATACACATTCCCCCCCAACATGCGTTACTCTGCTCTCACCGCCATCCTGCTCGCCGCCACGGCTGTCGCGGCTATCCCGGCCGAGATCGTCGCCCGTGACTACTACGACGCCGACTGCACCGACGACGCCGTCCCGACCACGACCAAGTACCACGCCGAGTATGTCACCATGACTGCGCACCCCGTCGTCGAGACCGTGACGATCCGCCGCAAGACGCGCTACGGCCGCAAGTCCAAGGCCAAGTACCCCGTCTACACGCCCAAGCCCGTCTACGAGCCCGAGCCCACCTACGAGCCTGAGCCCGAGCCCACCTACGAGCCCGAGCCCACCTCCGAGAAGTCCGCCGAGCCCACGTCCTCTCCCGTCGAAGAAGGCTCCTACTCGGACCAGTGCCTCAAGGCCCACAACGTGCGTCGCGCTGTCCACGATGCCAAGGCCCTTGTCTGGGACGACGAGCTCGCCGCCTGGGCCCACAAGGTGTCCTCCACCTGTGTGTTCGAGCACTCTGGCGGCCCGTACGGTGAGAACCTGGCTGCCGGTGGTGACGGCACTCCCGAGGAGTTTGTCCGCCGTTGGTACGATGAGGGCGAGTCCGAGGGCTACAGCTACAGCAGCGGTGGATTCTCGGTGCGTTTGTTTTTGGCTCCGTCTCCCACGTGAAGATGTTCGCTAACCCGCCTTCGACAGTCGGCTACCGGCCACTTCACCCAGGTTGTCTGGAAGGGCACCAGCCGCCTCGGATGCGCCACCGTCAACTGCCCCGGTCTCGGCAACTACTTCACCTGCGAGTACGCCGATGCTGGTACGTCTCCTCTCCGCTCCTCTCCGTGGCCGAGGCGCAGACTAACGTGTGGTGTCTCCAGGCAACTACGAGGGCCAGTACCAGGAGAACGTTTCCCCTCCGTCCCCCTCTCCCTACAAGCCGGAGTAAGCGTGCCGTCTCTGGCAACGTGCGTGTGTATGCTTTCGTTGGTTCTGTAGCTGTACATTTTGAACGGCAATTTGGTTGTTTCTGGGAAAACGATTGATCTTAATGTTATTCCATTCGTATATCTACCGTGGTGTTTGAACTCGTCGTGTCCCGATCTTGTCTGCGTTGTAGACGGGAGCTGGCTTTCCACAATTGCAGGCGTAGAGCATTTTTGGGAAAGGGGGGAAGTAGTGTCCGTGTGATCGCGAAATGAAATGAGCAGCCGATGCCCCACCCCTGCGCCGGGAGATGAGGTTCGATGGGAGAGAGGAGATTTGCTGTGTTTATATTTAGTGTTTTTTTTCTTTCCTTTTTTCTTTCCTTTTTTGTCGGTCAATCCCCGTCTTGGCTTGTCGCAGAGTTATGTCTAACTCGGGGAAGAAATTACGTACTCTGCCCAACTACTACCCAGATAGAGCTATGTACATATGCGATATCTAGATATCCAGATATCTATGTACGGTGCGTGTCACCGGCTCGATCCAGCCAACTCTGAGTGTGTTCGGGGCGGGCACGTGGTGCGGGGGAGCGCAGGGTTGCAATTCGCCATTTCTTCAGCGCGCGAGAGGGGGAGATCGCGAGCGACAAACCCCCCCCACCCTGGCGAAATGCGGAGAGATGACGGTTCCGTCAAGTCGCAGGCGCCCCTTATAGATATAGATATAGAGTAGAGTAGAGTAGAGTAGAGTAGAGTATCGCGGCGAACGCGGAAGGAGCGGGCGGGGAGGGGCCGCGCCCAGCTCAGAGGTCGGTTTTGTTTGGAGAAGACCTTTGCGTGCGAAGGGGGAGCAGAGAGAGAGAGAGACGTCGGAGCTGGAATCCTGCGCGCGACGAACGCTGTGGATATATGTAAGTACAATGTAGTTAACGCCCTTTTTTTTTCTTTTTTTTTTCTTTTTTTTTTCTTTTTTTTTCTTTTCTTTCTCGTTGTTTTTGTCATTAGATACATAGTATCTATGCTGATCGTGGCGGTACCATGTACATACTGTGGATATAATTAATGCGGCCCGCCCGAGCGTACAATACAACGCAAAGAGTGGCGGGTGGCGAGTGATGTTGCGTGGATCGCGCACTCCCCCGGAGCTCGTGCGCATTCTCAGCACGTCAGTGGGGGAAATCCCGTGACGGAGTGTCAGCTAGCCGACGTCATCGGCTCGGCTCTTTAGCGCAGGTTGGGGAGCGGGGCGGGGGCACATTGTTGATAGATAGTGTGGGTCATCCTCCTCCTCCTCCTCCTCCTCCTCCTCCTCCTCCTCCTCCAGGCTTGCTTGCAGGTGTGTTTCTTTGCTTGCAGAAATCTCCACTGGATAACCCACGTTCACGCCGTGATCTTTTTTTTTTTTAAACTTGTTCTCTCTTTCGCTGGAGTGTACCTACTCTTAGTTACATACACAACTTAAGTAAGACGTCTCGATGAGCGGGAAACCTACTGCCACCAACACCACCACCACATCCGCCGTGATGCCGCCGCCGCCGCCGTCTACCGCCGCGAAGGGGATCCCCGGATCCGCCGCGTCGTCCGCGCCGAGTACTAACGCCGTCCAGAGCGGCGACGAACTCGTGCTCGGGAACCGCGCCGGCGAAAGCCGCAGTCCTTATGTACGCCACACGCTCTTCCCCTCCTCCCCCCCCCCGTGCACGCACCCTCGCGAGTGAGCCGAAACGGGATTCTGAGAATGGGGGCCGCGGGGAACGCAGGTTCGAGCGCACGCCGGAAACCCGGTGCGCTGGCAGCTGTGGTCGCCGGAGACGCTGGCGCTGGCGAGGAAACACAACCGCGTGCTGTTCGTGAGCATCGGCTACTCGGCGTGTCACTGTGCGTTCGCTCCTCTCCGCCCCTGGCTGGCTGGCGCTGTGCTGACGTCCGCCTCCTTGCGGGCCGCGGTGATCCCAGGGTGCCATGTAAGTTCGGAGCTCCAGACCGACCGACCGACGGACAGGACTGCATGCTGAGCCGGAGCAGGTCATGGAACGGGAGAGCTTCGAGAACGAGGATATCGCAAAGATCCTGAACGAGAACTTCGTGCCCGTGAAGGTAGACAGGTGCGTGGAATCGCGAACGAGATGGCGCCCGCAAGCGCGCGCATGCAACAGGACTCTGACGCGTGCAAAAAGGGAGGAGCGGCCCGACATCAACCGGATATACATGAATTTTGTGAGTCGACCCACCCGCGCCGGCGGGTCGCAGCTGCTAATGCCGCACCCCGCTCAAAGGTCGAGGCGACTACGGGCTCCGGGTAAGGGCCCCCCCCCGCCCTCCGTAGGCGTTCCGAGCGGCCCACTGACCGAGACAGTGGCTGGCCTCTAAACGTGTTCCTGACGCCGGACCTCAAGCCCGTGTTCGGCGGCACCTACTGGCCCGGCCCCAACTCGAGCAAAAGCCAGATCGGATTCGAGGAAATCCTGGCAAAGATCGTGCAGACTTGGAAGGAGCAGCCCGCCAAGTTCCTGGCTTCGGCCGAGGAGATACTGCAGCGTCTCAGGGAGTTTACCGACGAAGGGCTGAAGGGCGTCGGCGAGGGGGCCGAGGAAACGCTCGAGCTCGATCTGCTCGAGGACGCCTATCTGCAATTCAACACCAGATACGACCCGGTGCATGGCGGGTTTGGACGTGCTTCCCCCCTCCCCCCCTCTGTGATGCCCCCCTGCGGAGTAAAGCCCCGTCTGTTGACCAAGCCGGTCGAGCAGTTCCTCCCAAGTTTCCGGTGCCCGTCAATCTGGCGTTCCTGCTGCGGCTGGGTGCGTTTCCGACGGTGATCAAGGATATCATCGGTGAGCGAGAATGCGACAACGCAAAGCTGATGGTCACGACGACGCTGAAGGTATCCGGATTTCGGACTCCCTCCCTCCCCCCCCCCCCCGACGAATTCTGATCGCCTTCTCTAGAACATGGCCCTTGGCGGCATCCACGATCAGATCGGACACGGGTTCGCGCGCTACTCCGTCACTGCCAACTGGCGCCTGCCCCATTTCGAGAAGATGCTCTACGATAACGCCCAGTTGCTGGGTGTATATCTCGACGCCTGGCTGGTCGCCGGCGATCCACTGCTGCTGGAGACTGCGATCCAGACCGCCGACTATCTGTGTGACGGTGTGCTGAAGAACCCTGCGGGCGCATTCTTCTCGTCCGAAGGCGCGGATTCCCTGTACCGGAGCACGGACACCGAAAAACGAGGTACGGCCGACCGCAGATGTCTGCTTCCTCGCCGCTGACAGCTTCGCCTCGCAGAGGGTGCGTTCTACGTCTGGACAAGGCGGGAGTTCGATGCGATTCTCGATGCGCAAGAGTCGTCTGTTTGCGCTCGGTACTGGAGTGTCCACCGAGGCGGAAACGTCGATCCCGAAGACGACGCTCACGACGAATTCATCCACCAGAATGTGCTGGCCGTGGTCACGTCGGTCGAGCAGCTCAGCCTGACCTTCGGCATGGAGGCCGACCAGATCAAGGCCATCATCAAGGCCGGCCGAAAGAAGCTCCTCGAGCACAGAGACAAGGAGCGGCCACGGCCCAACCTGGACGACAAGATCGTTACCAGCTGGAACGGACTGGCTATTGCCTCGCTTTCCCGGGCTGCGGCGATCCTCGAGGCATCCTATCCGGAGAAGGCGGCAAAGTACCGCGACAATGCCGTGCAAGCGGCAGCATTCCTCCGGAAGAACCTGTACGACCAGGAGACTGGCCACTTGAAACGTGTTTTCCGCGAAGGCCCGGGCGACACACCGGGCTTTGCGGACGACTACGCGTACTTGATCTACGGCCTGATATCGTTGTACGAGGCCACGTTCGATGCGAGCCACCTGAAGTGGGCCAACGAGCTCCAGAAGACCCAGCTCGACATCTTCTGGGACAAGGAAAACGGCGGCTTTTTCGCCACGGCGGAGAGCGACAATGGTCTGATCCTCCGTCTCAAGGACGGTAAGTTGTCTCCCACCGAGGGAGAAAACATTACACGCGGCTAAGTGACAATCCCAGGCCTCGACTCGCAAGAGCCATCCACCAACGGCGTCTCGGCGAACAACCTCTTCCGCCTCGGCTCGATCCTGGGAATCCCGTCGTACGCTGGTCACGCACGGAAAACATGCACGGCATTCTCCGCCGAAATCCTCGAGCACCCCTCTATGTTCTCATCTTTGATGGCATCGATCGTCGCCTCGAACCTGGGCATGCGTTCCATCGTGCTCACGGACGCACCCAACGACGGCGGCGCGGAGCTCAAGGCGCAGCTGGCCAAGATTCGCTCCCGCCTGCTGACCAACACCACGGTGGTTCTGCTGCGGCCGGGGATGGAGAAGGAGCCCTGCGGGAAATGGCTGCTCGACAGGAACCCGCTATACAGAGCCAGCCTGGCCTCGGAGAAGGAAGGAGGAGGATCGAGGGTGCAGGTCTGTGAGGGTGAGAAGTGTCTCGACACGTTTGATATGAGTGGGCTGGATCGTGCGCTGGAGAATCTTGGCTAGACCGACTGACATCGCGCGCGAGATGTGTGCTCTTCTTGATGTTCCTATGTAGGAGTTGGCGGGCGGAGGATGAGCTAAGTAATCGAAACGCAATACGTTCTTCCATTGCGGCCTGCTTCGCGTTCCACACACAGGGGACCACTTCGGCTTGGGGGTTTAAGGCTTATCTACTTAGTGGGCTGCTCGGAGTTGAAGCTCCTCTTTGCCAGAGAAATAGAGCATATGTGCATCCATGTGGTGTCGAGTGGCAGGCATCCACTTGTGAACCCAATACCATTGCTGCATTGACATAGATATCACGTGTCAGCTTCTCCTACGGCCGAACCCACCAGGCGCACATTACTAATGCCGTCATGCTCGACAACTAGAAGCTCCTAGACCCCCGTCTCTGTAATACAGCTCCCACGTAACCACGACGGGTATATGTAAACCTCGCACCCGCCATCCCCCGACACAACCACCTAGTCGACTTGGGTACAGTAACTAGTCCTCGACATCCAGCTCGGCTCGGCTTCGCAAACGACGAACGAACGAACGAACGAACAAGCCAACCAACCGAATGCCGCCACCGATACCGTCCGCGCGTCCGGCGCCGTCAAGGCCGTCCCCGAACGACGTCTACACGTTCACGACGCTGCGGCCGCTGGCGCACCTACCGAACCCGTCGCGGGCGCTAGAGTACCTAGAGCGGATCCGCAGCGACCGGGGGGTGCGGGCGGTGATGCGGCGGTACAAGTGGACGGTGCCGGTGCTGGCGGAGATGGAGCCGGTCGGCAACACGGACGCGCGGTCGCGCACGCTGGGGCGCAACCACGGCGGCGGCGCGCTGATCGAGGTGCGGCTGCGCACCGACGCGTACGACGGCTTCCGCGACTACAGGACGGTGCGCAAGACCATCGCCCACGAGCTCGCCCACAACGTCCACGCCGAGCACGACAGCCGCTTCTGGGAGCTGTGCACCCGCCTCACGAACGAGATCGAGCGCGACGATTGGGCCTCCGCCGGCAGGCCGCTGACCGACCAGGTCTTCTACGAGCCGCCGCCGCCGCCCGCGAGGACGTCGCTGCAGGACCACGGCACTACCTGGAACGGCGGCACGCACCTGCTCGGCGGAGCCGCGGCGAGGGTGTCCGCGCCCACGTCTGCAGGTGACGCCGCGGGCAGGAGGGAGCTCATGGCTAGGGCCGCGGAAGAGAGGTTGAAGAAGACGGCGACGGGGCAACAGACAGCCGCCGGATGAGGGGAGGCATGGCGTGATGATGGACGGGGTTCCGGGAGCGTTGGTGGTTCTGCTGGCGTATTGCTACCTTGCGTAACGATTTTTCTTCTTCTTCTTTTTCTCTCTTCTTGCCACTGGCCATTCGCGGGCGTCGATGAATGCGTGCTGTTCTGCTGCGACAACTGTTGTGTAGATTTGGAAACTGGGTCTAGATGGCACTGGGAAGCGGGGCCCATTTGCCAAGTAACTAAGCTCAACTACCTACTGTTTCGGCCCGCCATCACTGCGGCAAACCTTGTCGGAAGGATGAGTGGAGTGTCCACTCTGTTCGTGATGTGGAGACACGGAGTGCGGCGTTGCGGTCTTCCCGGCTGTTCTCCACTTCAACCCCGACTATCTATCTACATATGCCGGGAAATCGGAGAGACGGCCCCCACAGGGATCGGTATCCCGATTTAAAAGGAGAGGAAGGATTAGCGACAAGTTCTGTGTTCGCTCCGAGTCGAGGGTCTTCGGGTCTAAGTCTCCTTTTGCCGATAAACCAATGGGTTTGCTATTTCCATATTGATCTGTTATTCATCTCGTTGAATGTGACCCCATTGTTTGTGATTCCGCCGTTGGAGGTACTTCTTACGAATTGATGTCGCCGAGTTCGCTGTAAGGTCTGCATGGATTTCTAAGGTCCGCCGGTGATTGGCTGCGGCAACGAAGCAACCGCCGTCTTCCGATCGCCTCACATCACCAAACAACTCTGGTTCCCACCTCAGATATCTCCACTCAAGATCCTTCCCCCACCGCCACCGATCCCCCAACAGCAACCTCATTCATCCTTTCCTTTTGTCCACCTTCGCGATCTCAGCTCACGATGATGCGGCATGGGCTACTACGGGGCTTGGGGCCGGCGCGCACTTTCGTCCCGACCGCCAAGAGAACGTTCACCTCCACTCCACGAACCGCCGCCGAAGTCGAGATCACCATTGACGGCAAGAAAGTGACGATCGAGAGGGGTGCAGCGCTCATCCAGGCCTGCGAGAAAGCTGGTCTTACTATCCCGCGGTATTGCTACCATGTATGTGTTCCATGCACCGCCGCCGCCGCCGCCGCCACCCCCCCGCGCGCACGGCAATGCGGCTGCTACGTTGCGGATTCTGTAGCCTCCCCCCTCCTTTTATCTAACCTATGCATGTAGGAAAAACTCATGATTGCCGGCAATTGCCGTATGTGCTTGGTCGAGGTCGAAAGAGTGCCCAAGCCGGTGGCATCCTGCGCATGGTAACGGACGGCCTATTATTGACTGTGCGTACGACATTGATCTGACTGCTGGTCTCGCAGGCCCGTCCAGCCCGGGATGATCGTCAAGACGAGCTCGTCGGTGGTGCACAAGGCACGCGAAGGTGTGATGGAGTTCTTGTTGGCGAACCACCCGCTGGATTGCCCCGTTTGCGACCAGGGAGGTGAATGCGATCTCCAGGACCAGTCGATGCGCTACGGAGCTGACCGCGGCCGCTTCCACGAGATCACCGGGAAACGTGCGGTCGAGGACAAGAACATCGGTCCGCTCGTCAAGACGTCCATGAACCGTTGCATCCACTGCACCCGCTGTATCCGATTCGCCAACGACGTCGCCGGTGCTCCGGAATTCGGTTCCACGGGCCGGGGGAATGACATGCAGATCGGTACATACCTCGAGAAAAATCTCGACTCGGAACTTTCCGGCAATGTCATCGATCTGTGTCCCGTCGGTGCCTTGACCTCCAAGCCCTATGCTTTCCGTGCGAGGCCGTGGGAGCTTAAGGGAGTGGAGTCTATCGACGTTCTCGATGCTCTGGGCTCCAACATCCGGGTGGACACCAGGGGGATGGAGGTGATGCGTGTTATTCCCCGGCTGAACGACGATGTCAATGAGGAATGGATCAACGACAAGACTCGATTTGCATGCGACGGTTTGAAAACCCAGCGATTGACGACTCCTCTCGTCCGAAAGGATGACCGCTTCGTTCCCGCCACCTGGGAGCAGGCATTGTCCGAGATCGCGGCGGCGCACGGAAGGCTGGCACCAAAGGGCGACGAGTTCAAGGCTATCGCTGGACATCTCGTCGAGGCTGAGTCGCTGGTTGCGCTGAAGGATCTGATGAACAAGCTTGGATCCGAGAATCTCGCTCTCGACCAGCCCAATGGCAGCGCTCCTCCGGCGCACGGTGTCGACGTTCGGTCCAACTACCTTTTCAACTCCAGAATCCACGGAGTCGAGAACGCAGATGCTATTCTTCTCGTCGGTACCAACCCTCGCCACGAGGCTGCTGTCTTAAACGCGAGAATACGAAAACAGTGGTTGCGATCGGACCTGGAAATCGGCCTCGTCGGAGAGAACTTCGAGAGCACTTTCGAGTATGAGTATCTCGGCGCCAATGCTGCTGCTCTGAGGAGGGCTCTTGCTGGGCCTTTCGGTGATAAGCTTCTGGCTGGCAACCGGCCGATGATCGTCATGGGTAGCGGTGTTACGGAGCACGCCGATGCTAAGGCCATGTACGAGATTGTCGGACAGTTCCTGGGGAAGAATTCGGCCAAGTTCTTGACACCTGAGTGGAACAGTTACAACGTTCTGCAGCGCGTATGTGTGGCGTATGGCCATCTTGTTTGGATGCTCTGCTAACGGTTTCTGCAGGCTGCCTCGCGCGGTGCCGCCTACGACGTCGGCTTCGTCCCTCCCTCCTCCGCCACCGCGCAGACCACTCCCAAAATGATCTGGCTTCTCGGTGCCGACGAGATCACCCCGGCAGACATTCCCAAGGACGCTTTCGTCGTCTACCAAGGCCATCACGGCGATCAAGGTGCGCAATTCGCGGACGTCGTGCTCCCTGGTGCCGCATACACCGAGAAGTCTGGAACGTACGTCAACACCGAGGGACGAGTACAGCTCACCCGCGCCGCTACGAGTGTCCCCGGTGTCGCACGTGAGGACTGGAAGATCATCCGAGCGGCGTCGCAATTCTTGGGCGCTCAGCTTTCCTACGACACGCTCGCCCAGCTGCGGTACCGGATGGAGGAGATCTCACCGGCACTGGCACGGTACGGTGTCGTCGAGCCCACCACCATGAGCGCCGTTGGCATCAAGGCTCAGCTCGTGGACGCCAACAGAGGATCCAAATCCACGAACGCACCGCTTACCAAGGTTATCGAGAATTTCTACTTCACCGATGCAATCTCGAGAAGCAGTGCGACGATGGGCCGGGCCTCGGCGGCGAAGATGCAAAAGGAGGGAATCGAGGCGGACCCTTCCAGTGGCGAAGCGGCATACGCGGCCAGTGCATGATAGATGGTAGAGTAGATACATGGTTGCTCATTTTATTTCTGTTTTCTTCCTTCTTCTTCTTCTTCTTCTTCGTCTATTCTGTGACTGTGTTTTATTCCTTCTTCTTTTGCTTGGGCTTTACTTTTTTTTCTTCTCTTTTTTCCTTTCGTTCCCTCGCAGTGTCTGCTGCGCGAAGATGTGGGAACGGGGGTGGGCAAATTTGCGGGTACTACAAGACACAAGACACGCAACACCCCCAATTGATGAATCGAAGTGTTGCGACTTGGTGCTTGAGGCATATCAACTTTGGCCACGATATTGGGGGTTGGGGAGTGAAATAGAGTTGGCTCCTGCCACGGATGGGAGTGTATGGAGGAAGTGTACTGTACGTCGTTACTTGATATCGCATCCGATGACCACCATTGCTGTTTCACGGGACACTTCGTAGCCTGTCATTCGGCCCCCCTGTACTTCTGCTCGAGACGACAAACACCTATGGGCATGGTTGATGTTATTCTAGACGGGCCACTGTCTTCACTGGACAGTGCCTTTTACCGGATGAAGAGCTGCCGTCCCCCTCTCCTCCTTCATGGAGTAGGGAAGGGGGGGCGGTTCCGATTTCGTTTGTCTCTTTCCTTTTGTGATTTCCTCGCTGCGCCGCTCAACAGCTGCGCAATTCCGGACTTCGCGCTTCACAGCGCCTGACTCGACCTTGCGGATGGGTGGAGTGTCAAGATTATGACGGAAGTTTGATGGAAAGATGAAGTCTTGTGAGTATTGTCTTGTCTTAGAGAGAAAGGCAGGAAAAGTGAAAAGTCTGAATACACGTGTATGACGTGATTCTACACGTGACAAAGTAACGTGACAAAGCAGAACGAGTGAGATATTGCAACATGGAGTATCGGGATGAGACGTCCAGAAGGCTTTAGATGCCTCGGCATCCGAGTACGGAGAGAGAGTCGGAGACGAGCATGTATATAGGTACAGAGGCACCATCGAAACTATCATTTCCACCTATATATCCATATTTTCTCTTCGACAAGTTATGAGCCCGGCTTGAACGCTTTATCGATACTCACATGCAATCCAGATAGATCATGGCGACGTACAAAGTGTCCATTTCCCGTCCGCAGTCCGCAGTCCGCACAGGGCAGCAAAGTTGCAAGCTCCCCTTTGCCCTCCGCCCAGGCCTGTCCCCCAGTATGATATAGGTAGGGAGCACCAAGGAAATTACAAAGGAAAACCGTCTCCACTCCCTACTCCTCTCTTCTGCAGAGGCCATGAAGGAGGGCGTGGGGAGGAAGAGCGGTTGCTCATCGTCCTCGGAGCCCAGTTCCTCAGCCTCCTGCCTCCGCTCTT
>Ga0307516_10005813_pt1 | contig 14613 bp, 18 predicted proteins | sample 19_EM_MG_FD_203310 | JGI IMG/M metagenome (GOLD analysis project Ga0307516, IMG submission 203310) | Populus trichocarpa ectomycorrhiza microbial communities from riparian zone in the Pacific Northwest, United States - 19_EM | ecosystem: Host-associated > Plants > Roots > Unclassified | place... | reverse complement strand
CCGACGGTCACCCGGCCCTCACGATGCTTATGGACCTCGGTGACCGGTGAAGATGGAGGTATGAGCGAATAGGCAGGTTGTGGGGCAACGGCGCAATGGAACGAGTATCATGAAAGTAATAGCCGAAGGATGAGTGCAGTCCCTGGTCCCTTGTATATGACTTTTTGCCCGTCGCTTCCTCACCTGCATACTTCACACTACTTCTCGAAAGTTTACGAACGTTATTCCTCATTTTCCTGATAGCATATTACCGGTTTTCCCTCCTTTCACCCTATCACCACATCGACCTCAACCTGTTGATGCACTCTCTGTCTTGACTCTAGATATTGTCCTTCCGTGCACAACCCACGCCTATCAACATCAATCTTGTATTATCGTGCATCTGAGATGGGTCGGTTCCCAACAAAGATGGACAGGGGGATGTGGATGATTCGGGCTGTAGCCGGCGAACCGCCGGCAACATACGGTCGTTTCCCTGACGTTCCGCAAAGCCCAGGTGAAACCGCATAGCATAGGCATTGCCCCGATAAATACCGTCTGACCGCAGCCCCGAGCCGCGCTGGAGGATAAAGGCACCCCCGAGAACAGATGTCGGCTGAGGGACGAGTTTTTCCGCACATTTACTCTGATCAACTCATCAGCCTGCGGATTTGCCCTTTGGCGCGTCCATCCGCCTCGTGGCCTCGACGCGTTGAGTGCACATGATGGTTTCGCCAACCAGATAGACCGCGTTCACAGTCAACCGTCTACTGTCGGTTTCTCGTCCGCGGACTCGCAGGTGCAGTCAAGTCGCGGAGCAGGTAAGCCCTGATGACAACACTCCCGAAGACGGGTGCGGTCACGTGGAGTGGACAGGACAGCTCCACGTAAGTTCAACCAGGTTTCGATCACCTTCGCAACTCCCACTGTACTCCCACCAACGACGGCCACGACATCCTACGCTCTTTTGCTCACGAACACCATGAGGGGCGTTTGGCTGCTCTCCATTTTACTGCCCTTGGTCCCGGGAATCAAGGCAGATGGCTCTCTCTACCCGCCAGGCTTGATGCCCCTAATCACCCATGCAAACTCGCTGCTGTCTGCCGGAAAGTTTGGGGCTGCTGCGACCGCTTATTCTCAGGCAATCGGTGAGGATAATTGCCACCTGGAGTTTTTCTGCGGCACTCATCCTTCGCATAGAGCAATCTCCAACCGACTATGTGTTGTACTATAAACGAGCCACTGCATACTACTCGCTCAACAAACACCCAAGCGCCCTTCAAGACTTTGAGAAGGTCCTCGAACTCACTTCAAGTTCTTTCGACAAGGCGCACCTCATGAAAGCTCGCATCCACACCAAGGGCGGTAACTGGACCGAGGCCAAGCAATCTCTCGAGCTATACAAGTCAAACCCAAAGAGCGAGAGCTCGTCCTTCAAGGAACTCGATTCCCAGATTACCGAAGGCGAAGCCGCGCACAAGAAAGCTACCCAGGCCGCCCGTGCCAAGCTGTGGACCGCGTGTGAAGAGTCTGCGTCCACGGCCCTTGCCGTAGCGGCCCACTCACTCGAAATTCGGCAACAGCGCGCGGAATGCTCGTTGGCTGCCGGTGATCTCGAGATGGCTGTTGGAGATCTGACGTACGTTCAACGCTGCGACCGCGTTCAGGCCACGCTTTTGCTGATGCGATTTCGAACATCAGCCGATTGATTCACCTTACCGCCCCGTCAACCTCACAGTTCATGCGAATCTTCCGACTGACCTACTTCCTCTTACCCACAACCTCAACCGACTCCGCAATGGCAAATCTCAAGCAGTGTCTTTACTACGATCCTGACTCGAAGGAATGTTTCGCTGCCCGCCGTCTCGCCAAGAATTTCGGCAAGACCTTCGACAAACTCCAGGACCTCCTCAACAGCGAAGATTGGAAGGGTGCCATCAGCCTTCTTGAAAAGGGAGGCTTCGCGAGCAAGTATGATCAGGCTCTCGACGCCGAAACTACGCACGAAGTCCTTGGTCTCCCTCCATGGCTTATGCTCACTCCTCCACGAAAGTCGAGCCCAAGAAGGGAGACGATTCTTAGGGGTCTGTGCAAATCTTACGTTCGCGTCGGTCAACCGAAGAAGGGAGAGGAATGGTGTCAGGCTCTGGGTCAAATGGTTGGCGGTAACGAGGATGCCGATGCACTTCTCGGGCAAGGAGAGGCCCTGCTCGCAAACGAGGAATACGAGGAGGCTGTTAGGGTCATGGAAAGAGCTTGGGATGCTTGCGGAAGGAAAGACCGGTACTTCCAGCAGAGAGTGACCAGGGCGCAGAAACTCTTGAAGCAGTCGAAGCAGAAGGACTACTACAAGGTTCTCGGTGTTTCAAGAGACGCCGACCAGAAGACGATAAAGAAGGCATTGTAAGTCACTCGACCACTCACTGTCCAGATTATCGACCTGACCTGACATCTCTTCTCAGCCGTAGGGCCGCAGTTAAAGCACACCCAGACAAGGGAGGTTCAGAGGCCAAAATGGCCGCTGTTAACGAGGCTTACGAGGTGCTCACGAACCCGGAATTACGACAACGGTTCGATAACGGAGACGACCCGAACGATCCTATGGCTCAACAGGGTGGCCATCCTTTCCAGGGCGCTGGTGGACATCCGTTCGCCCATTTCTTCCAGGGCGGAGGGCATCACGGAGGAGGAGACGGGTTCAAGTTCACTTACAATTTCCATTAGCCCTCCCCTTATCTCGCCTCGTGTTCCCCCGGACTCTTCTTTGTTTGACCTTCCGCCCTTGCATTCGCTCCACCTGATCTGTATATAGCCCGCCCGCCCTATTTTGTTACCCACTTCCGGCGCTACCTGCTATCACCCACCCTCCTCGTCTCTGCATAGTTCTCGTATCTACAACATCGCTGTTTCCCCCTTTTCTCCAAGAATACTAGTATCCACTTGTCCTGTAAAACGGTGGTGTCCTCCGCCTGATCCAATCATTCGGCGGGGGGTCCCGATAGCCCGGACCTCCCAGCCATTGAAGTCGCTTCGGAGGAAATTTCATCGCAAGTGCCCGCGTTTCATGGGAAAGGAACTTGAGGGTGCTCCCGACCGGGGCCCGGCGTTCGTCGTAAATTATGGGACGTTCAGGTAGTGCGGTCCGAGAACTTCCAATATCATTCAGCCTTTGAATGTTCCTTGCGATATTCATAACTCTCAGGGAAGTTTTTCGCTGTTCATGACGGCGCTAGCTAGCTGGGGATTGGAGGGTCTGCGTAAATTTATGGGAACCTCGGACGCGGTGAATGGGAACCAGGGAATAAATCTATTCGTGATATGGGGACGAAATAGGTAGCAGAGTTGTGTGAGCGGAAAAGTGGAGAAAATGTAGGGAATATATCCAAGTTCCATGAAACGGGTCAACCCCCTAGTTTGAGCTTTTTTTGTTTTTAGTTATGTGTTCAAAAGTTCGCGTTCAAAAGTTCAGATCTTCAGAGCTCGGACAAACGCAGCACGACGTTCGTCACCAGCGCCGAAACGAGGGCGAGCGAAAGGACGGTAGGTCCGTACTTGTCGTAGTACCAACCTTCAGCGCTCCTCGTCCTCAACCTCAACGACCTGTGAATGAAGACGGCGGCGGAGTACGCGATGGCGAGCAGAGCCGCGAAGGTGAACATCGCGGTGACGATCAGTCCGGACGTGTCGCCTGGCTCGATGAAGTTGAGGAGGGCGGTGGCGATCGTTCCGATGTACATTGAGAAGTGGAGCCATTTCTTTTGAGGAGCGATTAAGTGACCATCCCGTTGGGTTCAGTGTTTGGAAGGGGGAACATACCAAGAACGTCCTTTCGGAAGCGAAGTACACCTTGGGTTCAATTCTGACAGGGACAGCGATCCTCTTACCCTTCGGCGCTCTGAAATCTCTCGAAAGGATCCGTTCATTCGACGGAAGGGCGGCCGCTACTTCCTCATCCTCATCTTCGTGGTCATCGTCGGCCCTCCTGCCGTCTCGGTTCGCCACGGCAGAAGCGCCAGCCTCAAGTTCGTTGCCCAGCCTTTCCCTCAAGGTCCGGTCGAAGGCCTGAGAAGGCGCCAACGGGTCAATCGACAACGCCCTAGGCTTGACGTTCGACACCATAGACCCGCTTCGGTTCTTCAAGAATGGCGTCATCTCATCCGCTTCCTCGCCATCTTGAATAGCAGAGGTGGCTTGACTCTCCTTCAACTTCTTCTCGCGGAACGCGATGGCTTCGTCAAGTTCTTGACCAGAAATTCCCGTCCGTTGACGCTCATCCTTGGCTGGGGCAAGGTCCATCTCTTCGTCTTCTTCACCTTCAGAGACGGGTTCTGTATAATGGGGACCGCTGTCCCGCCTCTCTGGGGTTGGCTGTCCCGAAGAACCTTCTGTAGAGGCGAGTCTGGAGTGGGGCGCAGATTTACGCTCGAAGGGAACAGAGCCGGTGTCAGGCTTGAGGATGTTCGTATCCACTGCGCGTTACACGTCAGCCCCACCAAAAGACAAGTGACACTAAGATGGTAGGAACACGCACTTTGGGGGAGCCAGAATGGAATGAGGTCAACGCGATGGGGAAGCAATGTTGAGCACCCATGGATGAATTTACTAAACACGGGATCATATGAGTGCGAGTCGATGGAGTGTCATTAGGGCCACCGCACCTGAACTTGGGCACGGCTTCAACCAAGTGAGATTGAACGAGCTCCGTAACCCACTGTGGCGGTTCTTGACCAAACTGGGTCTGAAGCTTGACTTCCAAAACACCGTAGGTGAACAATTCTTTGTCTTCAGGAGCGAGCTGCTCGAATGGGTGATCAATCCCGACATCCATCCTCCTCCAGCGGTTTCCCGCTCGAGCGCGCCCATCCCAGTTATCCTCGCGGACCATGGTCAGTTCGGTATCGAGAGAGATGCGGACACGAGCATCTCCCGGGAGCTGGAAGGCAGTTCGGTTGTAGAAGGTACGCATTACTACGAAAGTGAGAGTCAAGGAACGTTCGTGAGAAGGCGCATTTGTGTGGAGTAAGGAACCTACCAGGTTGAAGCTTCCTGGTCAAGACAGCGTACTGAACCTCCTTTGCCAATTGGATCATAGAATCGACTTCCTGACGGCTCTTCTTCCCTTTCCTGAACAATTCTTCGAACTCTTCATCCATGGTGTAATCGCCGCGAAGGAAAGCGTCGACCTTGTCCTCTTTGATTGGGAAACGAGCTTTCACAGACTTCTCACCGGTCCAGTCTTCTCTGTGCGTCTTCCTCTCGACGAAGATCTATGTTCGTGTTAAGCGAGAGTAGTAGGAAGCAGGGCCTGGACGGATAATGCACCTGTTTGACCTCCATACCCCCATACCAGCGCAACCTAACCGCCTCCGCGCCTTCCGTCTTTTCCAGCCTTCCGAGATATAGCTCTAGATCCTCATTGTCCATATAGATTGACGTGATAGCTAGAACCGCCCCGCAGAGTCAGTGCGTGCCTCGGGAATACCGGGGATGGAGAGGTTCACCAGCGTCCTTAACTTCAAAGTCCTTGTTGGGGTTGAAGACTGTGTGGTGCCTCGGTCAGCAATACTTCGTGTCACCGACCAAACCTGGAGCCGACCCCAGGTGGGACGGAAGACGTGCGGCACGTACCGAGAACCGGAAGATGGCGAAGAATCGCCAATTTCAAGCGAACGAGATTGTCGGGGTGGACCCAATACTTGGTAGTTTGCCGAACGAAAGCGCTTTGATTGCCTCCAGCAGAGGAATCGCCTTGGATGGGATGACCGCGGGTTCGGACGAGGTCATAGAGTTTGGAGAGTTTGACGATGATTTCGTCATAGTTGTACTTGTAGAAGGGTCGTTTCTCGAGGTATCCTTGGACGAAAGTGGGCTTCAAGGGCCGGTTTGTTCGTTTCTGTGGTAGGGTGTGTCAATAATTTTGGGTGGAGGCTTCAGGCGTTGGGCACTAACGTCGTGTTTCTACGAATGAATTGAATCAGATTTGCCACCCTAAGAGTTGGAGGCACACACCTTAAGGATTTTCATGAATCCTGTGACATTGAGTTTGGTGTAGAGCGCGAGGTCGTGAACGTCGGCGACGAGGTTGGCAACCTCCTCTTCGAGGAGGTGGAATTGCTCCTCAATCTCGTCCAGGGAGTGTTCGTCATCACCGTGGGCAACGCTTTCGTCGTCGTCATCAGATCCCTCATCTGCGTCGTTGCCATGCGCTTCCTGCGCCTCGGTATCGTCGGTTGCACGACTCGACGAGCCACCGACATGACGTGAGCCGTGCCCGTGCCCTTGAGCAGTGACCTCAGCCTCCTCTTCGACCAGGGTTTTTACTGCGTCTTCCGCTTCTCGAATCCGACGGGATAGCTCCCGCGCCTGTGAAGTTCCAAAATGAGTCGGGGTTGGACGCAGTTACCAGATAAGGGGCAAACCTTCTCCTTTTGAAACCCATAGATCTTGTCCAACTCGCGCTCCAAGAAGACCCGGAAGTATTTCTCGTCGTTGTCATTCCAGGCCTTTGAGAAGGTTCGGTCCTATTCGGAGTGTTAGGTGGATAGATCCGGACGGCAGGGGTGGCTGGGGCACGCGCCTTTAGGATCCGTTTGAGGCCGGCATAGTCGAGGTAGAATGGCCTCCATTCGTTGTAAAGGGCAGTCTGTTGCACGAGACGACGAGAACCGGGTTGAGACGAACCGGGTGGAGAGTTGCAGAGAGTGGACGTACGCTGATCTTCCTGCCAAACTTCATTACCAAGGGCGAACGGAGGGGTTAGAGAACGAGCGTAGGGTTTGTAGAGGGGGACTGTGGGTCGGTGGAAGGGAGCAAGCGGTGCGGCAGTTGGCTGGTGTACTTAAGTTATGCCGACACCTTATCGTTACTTTTCTTTTCTACAACGAACGTTCTTCGGCGCCGGATCCCGACCATAGACTGTTCCTGTCGCCCCCCTTGCCGAACTAGCTCTAAACCGTGGTCCGTGGTCATGTTACCCCGTCTACTAGGGCGTCCGGTGCTCATCCTGCGTCACACGTTACAGGTCCTCGGTCATCGACGTCGGCCGCGAGAGGACCAGGATCTTGCTTTGCGCCACAGAAGATTCAAAGGGGACTGAATGGACTCGGCAGCCACCAATTCCAGCACAACTGCTCCCGTCGCAGAGGTCATACGGACGAAGATTCTGCTGACGGGATTACGAAAGTAGGGTATCGCCCCCCGCCCAAGTCGCCGCTGATTGATAGTTCTTGCGTAGGTGTGGCAAGACATCGATTCAGGAGGTTCTGTTCAAAGGTCTCCCGCCCAAGGATGCATTCTTCATCGAACCTACCACAAAAGTAGTCAAGATCGTCTACGAGTCAGTGAATTCGTCGTGTGTTGGTTCCGCTTGGATGTTTAGAAAGGATCACTCTAGTACAGTCATACCGCTCGAGATATGGGATTGTCCTGGCAGCCTTACGATACAGACGCTGCCCACGCCGCTGTCACAATTCCCAACAATTGTGTTTGTTATTGACATTCAGGTGCGTCTCTGTGGGTGATCCTTGAGACCGTGCTGATCATGTGGTCAATAGGATCACCACCAGCAGCCGATTGCACGCCTGGTTGAATTGGTTATCACAGCATATCAGGAGAATCAGAATGTGAACCTTGAGGTGTTCGTCCACAAGGCTGAGGCGTTATCGGAGGAGTACAAGATCGGTGAGCAGATTTCCCTCGTTATCACAGTTGCATACGAACGACACACAAGAGAACTTCAGGCACATCCAGCAACGGGTACTAGAGGAACTCGACGACTATGACTTTGGTCACATACCTGTGAACTTTTCCCTCACCTCGATTCACGACCACTCGTTGCAAGACGCGTTTTCCCGAGTCGTGCACAAGCTGATCGATTCCCTTCCCTACATCGAAGACCTGCTTAACGTTTTCTGTGGCGTGAGTGCTCTGAATCCTGACACCGCCCCAATTCGCCGACTTGTCCATTCCAGAACTCCCAAGCAACGAAAGCATTCCTGTTCGACGTGAAATCCCGCCTCTACGTCGCTACGGATGCTTCCCCCGTCGATTCGGCGACCCACAGTCTGTGCAGTGATTTCTTGCTTACTCTCCACTCGTTCGGCCCACTGTACAAGTGAGCGTTGTTTCCCTCCCGATCAATCAGATGCTTATCCCAATCTTTAATCTTAGATCTGTGCATGCATCGACCTTCGAGGAACGGCAGAAGCTTTTCCCCTGCCAACCCGTGCAGCCCCTATCAGCATCGATAGAGGCATCCCCCAGTGATTCTCCCCGTTCCCCTTCTTCATCTGATAAAGGAAAGCTCCCGGAGACGGATCAGGTCGCCGATCCTCCCAAGGCTCTATTTTATCCATCCGCGTCAGCCTCGCTTTCACCTGGGTCTACGGAGACGACGGTCACATGCCATTTGATCACACCACAGCTGGCGTTGCTTGCGCTGATACCTACGCAGACGTTTGAGAGTCGGAGAGGGCTTGTCGAGTACAACGTCGTGTACTTCAGAGAGGGCGTGCAGGAGATCTGGCAGGTTGAGCGCGAGGCGCGGACCCGCGGGTAAAATAATCCGAACAATTTGGTTCACGTATTCCATTTCGGCCGTGAGCCCACCGGGCTCTGAGTTCAAATCCTGAGTTGCTCCCCGACGCCAGGAAGAGCACCGATGGGGGTGAATCGTTTGCCATAAAAGGAAACTACTTCCCCAATCGGCACCTTCCCCAAGACATGGCACCCGAGTCGCGTCGCAGAGAACTTCCCCAACCGCGGCCAACGTTGCCAGCAGGTCATTTAAAAACCTCCGACTTACACTGAAGCCCTCCAGGTTGGCTTTCGACCGCCATCATCCCCCCTCCCTCTCCTCTCCTCCCATCTCCAGTCTGACTGCCTTCGTCCGCTCCCGCACACGTCGAGATCATGGCATCAATCGCGACGCGTCCCCTCATCATCCAGTTGGGGGAGATCAGGGTGCGCATGGATACCAGATCTTCGTTTTTCAGACCTCTTATCCTCCCATTTTAGGTCTCGATCCCGGTTTCCGCCAGCCATGACGAATGGATCTCAGCCGAGATCCTTAGAGAGAGCTTCATCCATTCCCAGAAATTGCAAGACGCAATCGATACCACCACCCAGCTTGAAAACGCCTCAGAGGCAACCGTAGACCTTTTCGCACGCTTTCTTGCATTCGTGGCTAAAAACGTCAACTCCGATCCTAATTCCTCGCGCCCGCGGACTAATCTACTTTACAACGCCTTTAAACACTTCACCAAGTCCTACCTCGCCTCCCAAGACGTGCATACATCCACCTCCACCTTCGATCTCGACGTCCGAAGGACCGTCATCTCCTCCTACTTCAAAGCGCTCGTTACGTTAGAGTCGAGCGGCATTACGGACATTCCGCGTCAGCCTCCTTCGGCTCTTTTTGCTGCCGCGGAGGCTGGTGACGCGTCGATCTTTGCCGTTTTCGGTGGTCAAGGCACCAACGAGGTCTATTTCGACGAACTCCAGAAACTGTATGACCTCTACACCCCATACGTTGAACCCTTCATCCAGACCATCACCGACGAACTCTTTGCCCCTCTTGTCCGCGCATCCCCCTTCTCCTACGATTACGGCCTTGACGTCTCGTCATGGCTGTCCGGATCTGCACCTCGCCCGCCCGTTTCGTACTTGGCTTCCGTTGCTGTGTCCTTCCCAGTGATTGGGCTTACGCAGCTCACTCAATATCTTGTGGCGTTCAAGGTCGCAAACCTTACACCTGGTGAAATGCTCAAACGATTTTCCGGCGCTACAGGCCACTCTCAAGGCATCGTATCTGCTGTCGCCATCTCCGCTTCGTCCACCTATGAACAATTTGTCTCGAACTCGAAGAAGGCTCTGAAGTGGTTGTTCCTCGCTGGATCACGTGCGCAACACGCCTTCCCTGTCGTCTCCCTTGAGCCAAGTATCATCGCCGACTCCGTCGAGGGTGGAGAGGGGGTCCCTAGCCCAATGCTTACAGTCGTTGGGTTGAATCTCAAGGACCTAGAGCGCCACGTCACCGCAACCAACAAGTACCTACCCGACAATTCCAAACTTTGCATCTCCCTCCACAACAGCGTCAAGGCGTTCGTTGTCACCGGCCCATCCCGCGCTCTCTATGGTCTCGTTACCGCTCTCCGCAAAGTCCGTGCTCCCTCTGGTCTTGACCAGAGTAAAATCCCCTTCTCCAAGCGCAAACCCGTCTTCCATGTCAGATTCCTCCTCGTCGGCGTTCCGTTCCACAGCCATTACCTTACAGATGCTGTCGACGTCCTCTTGAACGATGACCTCAAGGGCGAGGAGCTCTGGGAGGGTGACGAGTTACAGATCCCGGTTTACCACACAACGGATGGTGAGTGTACGAATTGCTTGCTTGGAGCCCATTATAACTTCGTTCCCCAGGGTCGGATCTCAGAAGTTCGGCTTCCTCAATCACGCGTTCCATTACGGAACAGGTTTTCGCGCTTCCCCTCCACTGGACCAAGGCCATCGACTTCCCAGACACCGCCACGCACGCAATAGACTTCGGCCCCGGTGGAGCTAACGGCGTTGGTCCGATTGTCTCTCGCATTCTGAGCGGAAGGGGCGTCCGCGTCATCGTCCTCGGTGACAAGTCTAAGGGCGATGAGCTTTATGATTCGATCGACATCAAGTACGAGGACTGGTGGAGCAAGAAGTGGGCACCACGATTGGTAAAGACAAGGTATGTTTCCACCCTATGTGAGTTGGGGTTGTGTCCTAACTCCCCCCTCAGCGACGGAACCATCCATATCGACACACCCTTCTCCCGGCTGCTTGGCAAACCCCCAATCATGGTCGCAGGTATGACCCCATCGACCGTCAAGGCCGGTTTCGTGAGCGCCGTCCTCTCCGCCGGTTACCACATTGAGTTGGCAGGGGGAGGTCACTACAACCCTGCGGCCCTCCGTTCCAAAGTCGCCGAGATCCAAGCCAACATTCCTGCTGGTGTTGGTATCACTTTGAACGCTCTCTATATCAACCCTCGTCAATTCAACTTCCAGCTCCCTCTCTTACAAGAGATGCGCCGTGAGGGCCTCCCCATTGAGGGATTTTGCGTCGCTGCCGGTATCCCAACGACGGAGAAAGCCGCTGAAATCATCGAGGGTCTCACCGAGGCCGGGATCAGGCACGTTTCCTTCAAGCCTGGTTCGGTGGACGGCATTCGCCAGGTTGTCAATATCGCCGCCTCCAATCCCCATTTCCCCATCATCCTTCAGTGGACAGGCGGACGCGCCGGCGGTCATCACTCATGCGAAGACGTCCACCAACCCATCCTCTCTACCTACTCTCACATCCGCCAACACCCCAACATCATGCTTATCGGCGGCTCCGGTTTCGGTGGCTCCGAAGATCTCTGGCCGTATTTGACCGGCGACTGGTCTGTGGAATACGGTGTCCATCCAATGCCTTTCGACGGTTTCCTGTTTGCGTCTCGGGTCATGGTTGCCAAGGAGGCACACACCTCCTCCTCCGTCAAAGATCTCATCGTCGCTGCTCCAGGTGTCGCCGACGCCCAGTGGGAAGGTACATACGACAAGGAGACCGGTGGTATTCTGACCGTTCGCTCCGAGTTGGGCGAACCGATCCACAAGATCGCCACTCGCGGAGTCGCATTATGGAAAGAATTCGACAACACTGTCTTCACAATGCCAAAGGAGAAGAGGGCTGCCTGGCTAGCCGAACGTAGGGCAGAGATCATCGAGAAACTCAACAAGAACTTCCAGAAACCCTGGTTTGGATGGAAGAAGGATGGCACGACCGCGGAGGACCTCGGCGACATGACCTATGAGGAAACCGTTCTCCGGATGGTTCGCCTCACTTACGTGTCCCACCAAAACCGATGGGTCGATCTCTCCCTCAGGAATCTCACCGGTGATTGGCTTCGCCGTATCGAAGAGAGATTCGCCGGTGTCAATGGTGGCGGGCAGGTTCCCTCGATTCTTCAGTCTTTTACCTCCCTCGACCAGCCGCATGTATTCGTCGAGGAGTTTTTCGAGAAATATCCCGCAGGAACGACCCAGCTCGTTTCCGCCGAAGACAAGGCTTACTTCCTCGCGATTGCTCAGCGTCCTGGTCAAAAGCCCGTCCCGTTCATTCCCATCCTCGATGCCTCGTTTGAAGTGTGGTTCAAGAAGGTTAGACATTCTTCGCTGTACATTACGGATGGTTTAATAACTCTCGCCCCTTTCAGGATTCTCTATGGCAAGCAGAGGATATCGATGCGGTTTTCGACCAAGACCCCCAGCGCGTTTGTATCCTCCAAGGGCCTGTTGCGGCCGCCCATTCCAAGGTCAAGGACGAGCCGATCAAGGTCATGTTCGGCAACATCACGGAGGACCTTATCAAGAGGCTCCTCGACCGCTACTACGACGGCGATGCTTCCAAAATCCCTACAGTTGATTACCTCGCTCCTCCTCCCACTCCCACCATCACCCTCGTCGAGTCTATCAAAGCTAAAGGCCGTCTCGCATTCCATGTCCCTTCCCCAGTTCCTGATACCAACCTTTGGTTGGAGAATCTCGCAGGTCCTCACCTCAGCTGGCTGAGGGCCCTTCTTACCACCAGCACCATCGTTCGCGGATCGTCATACGTTGACAATCCCATCCGTCGTCTCCTCGCACCCCGCAATGACCAGAAAGTCATCATTCATCTCGACGGTGCCACACCTACCGGCATCGAGGTTTTCGGCTCCATCCGCTCCCACGGGCCTCAGAAAGAGGACTTCAAGGCAGTCGAGATTAAATACACCCCTGGGACCAAGGCCATCGACGTCACTGTCTTCGAGGAACGTCGTGGAGTTGCCATCCCCTTGTCCATGAAGTTCAGCTACGTTCCTTCCATCGGTTCCGTCCCGATACATGAAGTCGCAGACGGTCGTAACCTGCGCATCAAGGACTTTTACTGGCGTCTCTGGTTCGGTGACAATGAGACCCTCCCATCTCTTGGTGTTCGAGAGACTTTCTACGGTCCCGAGGTCGCCGTTACCGCAAAGGACGTCGAGACCTTTTGCAATGTGGTTGGTAACCAGGGTGAGGCATTCAAGACCGCGAGAAACGAGACGGTTCAAGCGCCGATGGATTTCGGCATCGTTACTGGATGGCAGGTATGTCCGCTTCATCCTGGCACGAGAGTTTCACACCCTAAACGGACTTTCTAGGCTATCATGAAAGCAATTTTCCCCCAATCAATCGACGGCGACCTCCTCAACTTGGTCCACCTTTCGAATGGTTTCCGCATGCTCGACGGTGCTTCCCCCCTCCACGTCGGCGATGTTGTCAAGACCGAAGCGAAGATCTCTTCCGTTATCAATACCGATGCTGGAAAGGCCGTTAAGGTCATCGGCAACATCATTCACGAAGGAAGACCCGTCATTGAGGTCACCTCTTCCTTCCTCTACCGCGGCCGCTTTACGGATTATGAAAATACCTTCGAGATTCTCCAAGAGCCCGACTACGTGGTAGAGTACCCGACTGATGCTTCCATCGGTGTTCTCCTCTCGAAGGAGTGGTTCGAGTTGCGCGACCAGTCGAAACCCCTTGAAGCGGGCACATCTCTCATTTTCCGTTTGAAGTCCGAGATCACATTCAAGAACAAAGTCTCATATCATTCGATCACCGTTTCCGGGGATGTCTACGTTCGTGATAAGATCAACCGGCTCGTTAAGGTTGGCTATGTCGACTTTGAGGAGGAGGATTGCCACGGAAACCCAGTGGTCGCATACGTTCAACGACACGGAACCGCCGAGGGCACTGTCACCTACCTTCCTAACGATGGGTACACCATGACCAACTCCGCCACCACCACGTTCACGACACCCTTCTCTAACCAGTGCTACTCGAACATCTCCAAGGACTTCAACCCTATTCATGTCAACCCTTACTTCTCCGACTTCGCTTCCCTACCTGGAACCATCACTCACGGTATGTGGACCAGTGCAGCAAGTAGGAAGTACCTGGAGTCTGTCGTGGCGAAGGGGCGCCCCGAACGAGTCAAGTCGTAAGTGCATAGTTTCATCTTGTTTGCGTAGCTCCTCATCTGCCCGTAGATATGAGGTTTCGTTCATCGATATGGTGCTCCCTGGGGAGGAACTGTACGTCAAGATCAAACACATTGGTATGCGTCAAGGGAATATGGTCGTCAAAGTGGAGACCTACAACGATCACGACGTGAAGGTTCTCGAGGGTACCGCCGAGGTCGCCCAACCCCCCACTTCCTACGTCTTCACTGGCCAGGGTTCTCAGGAGCCTGGTATGGGGATGGAACTCTACAACAACTCCCCCGCCGCTCGCGCCGTTTGGGATGCTGCCGACGCTCATCTTCTCGCTGTTTACGGTTTCTCCATCATCGAAATCGTTAAGGACAACCCGAAGGAGAAGACCATTCACTTCGGTGGCATCAAGGGACAGGCGATCCGCTCTAGGTACATGGAGATGACGTACGACACAATGGACAAGGATGGCGTTGTCCGCACGCTCCCCCTCTTTGGCGATATCAACGTCCGCACTCAGCGATACACGTTTAGTCACCCTAACGGCCTCTTGTTCGCCACCCAGTTCGCACAGATCGCTCTCGTCGTGACGGAGAAGGCCGCCTTTGAAG
>Ga0307516_10005812_pt1 | contig 14614 bp, 13 predicted proteins | sample 19_EM_MG_FD_203310 | JGI IMG/M metagenome (GOLD analysis project Ga0307516, IMG submission 203310) | Populus trichocarpa ectomycorrhiza microbial communities from riparian zone in the Pacific Northwest, United States - 19_EM | ecosystem: Host-associated > Plants > Roots > Unclassified | place... | reverse complement strand
ATAACGCTCTCCTTTATTATTTTAAAATATTATAAAAGAAGCTCAATGATTCGAATGGAAAGGTGTCAACATCATATAATAAGTTTTCCTAATTACGAAAGAGAGAGGATAATCCAAAATAAAAAAATATATAATTCACAATTTAACGAAGTGTATAACAATTTCCATTTTTCTTATTTTATTTCTCAGTAGATATACTAATTTCTCTCACTAATCATCACAAATTGAAATGATTCTGATTTTATTTAAGAATAATAAATAAAACTAAGAAGCGTTAATCTCTGCAAATAAATTATTTTCCAGGAAAAAGGGAACCTTCAATCATGGTAAAGAGAGAGTGAGATTATTGAATTGCTAGGAGCACGTACGTACCTTCATCTAGTGGCAAGAGTGCAGTGACTCGTTGAGCATGGGATCCAAACTTGTCCACAGCAAAGCAATTCAACACCACATATCCAAAAACCAAAACAGAGAAAGTCTTCGACAGTAGTGATGGCCACAACGCCATGCGCAATGCACAACTCGTTCTCTTGGTAATTGCTATCTTATCTGGGAGAAATTTAGAACGATGATCAAAGAACAACAAACCACAAGCAGAAACGGCGTGTTTTTCTCAATAATGAGAGGTGGGTTGCTGGAGGGAAAGAAAAACACCAGGAAGGAGATTTTAAAGATGATCAACAGCAACTTGCTTTGCAAATTGCTGTTCGTTGGTTAGTGAAATGTAGACGTGTTTCATACAGCGATAGAGAGAGAGAGAGGGAGAGAGAGGGCTGCATAAGGATAATGACTTGGGAAAGTCCCTTGTTGCTGCTGGAGAAAAATCAAAGATGACTCAAAAGCGAAAATTAAAGAGATTAGTTTATCAGGTAAACATTATTTTGACTTCAACGGGTAGGATCAGCAGTGATGTTTATTTTCTTTTATTTAATCCAAACTTTAAAACCAGCATTTAAAAAAAAACTATTTTTCTTTGGATGCGTTTTAAAAATCTTCGAAGAAAAAACTTGGTATTTGTTAACATGCAAATTGACTAAAAAAACATTCCATATCAAGATAAAAAGAAAAGGATAAACATTTTGTTTTTTCATCTTATAAATTTAACAACACTGCACCGTGGCGGCTAATAAAAAAGATTTCATAGAAAAAGATAGATATTTGATATTTTATTCTTTGAGGGGAAGGGGAAGGTCTAATTCAAGGAGTCGCTACCTGGTATTATGGTTACTAGAAACTCTAACTGGTCAACAGAAATTATATGGTACGGGACTACTTACGCAAAAAGAAAGATTTTATCACTCCTTAAGCGTCCTATCTAAAGCAGGTTGCATTGGTGGTTTTGTCTAAAATTGCTAAGAATTTGTTCTCTTTTTTTTTGTTCTTTCTATCATGTTCCTGACTCTGGCATAAGTGAACAATTCCTACAAATATTTCCAACTTTGGCATTGATAAATATCGTACAAACCCAAAAAAAATGTGATATTCCTGACTCTACTGTCAATAAATAATTTCGCAAAAAATTGAATTTGAAGAAGAATTTTTCTATGCCATTTTCTTTTTGTTTACCCTTTATTGTTGTTTGCCCTTTTTAGATGAAAGTAAAAGAAACGTTGCACAACAGATTTTGCATTTGACAAGTAATGATCCACATATTGAGTATATAGCAGAAAAAAATACAAAACACAAAGAAAAAAATAAAACAAAGTGTGAGAGGCTCATCAATAAATCAACAAAGATCCCCAAATATTTTTAGAATTTTTTAATATTGAAAAGGGCTTATTTATTGGGTTGGATCCAGCCAAACTGGCCCGGTTACTGGTTCAGACCACTAACTCGTCCGGTATATTTTCCTCTACAAGTGTGCATGAACTATTCACGCATGCTTGCTACAGGAAGAGGGTAATTAAAAGTGAAAAGGAGGGAACAAAATGACTTACTTGATTTGGACGAAAATCTGCAGGTGCTGGTTGCTGGCGGATCCTCTGTGTTTGACTTCCTTTCTGCCTTCAACCCTTTCTTTTTTATTCTTCTATTTCTGCTTCTCCATTCAATTCTCTCTTCGTCTCTTCTGTATTTTTTTCCTTTTGGTTTTCTCTTTCCTTTTTTTTTTTGCTCTCATTTTCTCTCCTCTGTGTTCAGTCCTCTGCAATATTTTTTCTTCTTTTTGGATCCCCCTGTTTGTTCTCCCGTTCTCTCCCCATTTGATTCGTTCCTTCCTCTGTCTTTTATAGGCTTTCATGCTGCTTATCTCCCCAGGACCATGATAAGGCCTGGGGACATTGGGTTTCAGTCGGATTGGGGCACCAACAGTCCCGCCCCATGTTGGACTCCCTTTTATAAGCATGAGGGCGTGAGAAATTCATCCTTATCTCTCCATGATTGTAATCTTCAAGAAGATAAGATTTGCAATTTGAGTTCTAGTTGGACTGGGATGCCGGTGTTTCACAATTTTCTTTCCTTCTTTGCAGGAGGGCTTTCAGCGTCCGAGGAAGAAGAAGAAGAACAATGCATGTTTGAAACGGTGTCGTTTTGGACTGGGAATGACCATTTCTCAATTTGGTCTTTGAGGTTTCCAAATTTTACATTCAAGCGACCCGTCTGATAGGAAGAAGAAACACGAAGGATTTTCGCAAGTAGTCTAATTGTTCCAGGAGACCTGCTTGATAGGAAGAAGAAAAAAACACGAAAAGGATTTCTCAAGTGGTCTCATTGTTCCAAGCGACATGCCCGATGATAAAATACAGAGAGAGATTTCTTTTTCTTTTTTTTTTTGAAAAATACAAGGATTTTTCAGATATAGTTTCATTGTGATGGGTGACTTACTTAGGTGGAAAAATGAAAAGGTGGAAAAATACAAAGATTTTTCGGGTGGCCTAATTCTCCTGGGTGGCCTGCCCAGGTCAAAACTCAAAGAGTCTCATTATGATGGGTGACTTTCCTAATTGAAAAATACAAAGATTTTTTGGGTGGCCTAATTCTCACGAGCAGCCTACCCAAGTCCAAAAATTTCTTTAAAGTGAAAAACTTTTCAAAGCATTTTCAATTTTTTGCCATTTCGAGTAGCCCTTCCTTTTGATGGATCTCATCAGGGATTTCTCTTGTGAAATTTGCAAAACACATTCTTTAATGTTTCAAAGTCTAGATGATATGCATACACCTTTACCTGATTTGAAATATAGGTCCCCTTTCTTCTCAATCTTCTTGTTGCTTGATTGATGAGGGATTACTATTTCTGACTTGGGTCTTCTTTGTCATTCGGCTTGTTGGCCCATATAAGCCTCTTCCCATATTTGTTACACAACTCAGCCTTCATGGTGCCCATCGTGACCCACTTGCTTGCTAAAGATTCTATGTCTCGTCGGATAATTTGAGAGGATCATTCATTACTCCCCGTCTAACTGCTAAAAACACTTGGTGTCACTTATTGAAAGGATCAAGATGCCTTTTGTAAACCAAAATGCCCCTTTGTCTTCTTGTAGGAAATGTTCCTCTCTTTTTTTTTTCTAAAAAGGATTGTTATTCCTTCTCAACACAATGTTGCCCCCTTGTACTGGCCATTGCCCCTAGGTGTGCCTTGTCAGCGACTCAGAAAAATAATGGTTTTAAGTGACCATTCTCTCATTTTTTTTTTTTTTAAGTTTGATGAAGAAATATTTGTCTTGAATGAATCTTGAAATCTTGATCTTTCATTTTGAAAACAAAAATTGTTTTAACGTAAGTTTAAAACAATATGTTTTTGAAATCTTGCAACTCCTTGGTTTTTTTCTTGGAAAAGAGATTATTTGCTCGTGTTTCGCAATATTGTCTTTGGTAAGAGTATGTCATGAGGTGACCTTCTATTTCTTATGGGTTTCCAAGTGAATGGCTCGAGAAAAAGCTCGAGGTTGTGTCTGAGAAATATTTGTCTCCTTTTGAACACTCATTTTATTAGTATGAATAATAATGAGTAGCTTGTTCTCGATGTCATGACTCTAATAAAAAGTACTCTTTGTATTTTGATAGCATTGTTTATTTTTCCAGGTTGCTTGCTTGCTTGATTAGAAAGGACTTCTACAGGCACATAATGTAGACTGTGGTTTTTTGTTATGAAAGAAAAGGATTCATAAGGCTCAAAAAGTGTTTCAAGGTTTCAAAGACTAAGGATCGCTATCAGCAGTTCGACTCTTTGTGTCTTTCATCTTTTCTTTTGCCGCTTTTCTTTGATTAACCCTTTTTTTTTCATTACTTTTCTAGGGTATACTCACTTTATCTTTGTTGTCACTCTTTCTTGTGATTTGGGCATGCCCCTAGCATTTGAGTTTCTTGGGCTCGTTTTGGCCTTCTCAAGGCTTTTTCATTCCTTTTTTTTCATTGAAATTTTCACTTGCCCCTAGTGTGGGGGTATGATCCTAGTCTGGATTTTGTTTTCATGAAAGAAAAATTATTCAGGCTCAAAGAGAGACAGCAAGGGATATACTTTTTAGAATGTGAAAGGAATAAAAAATGTGACATTTCCTCATTTCAAGCGCAAGCAGTTAAGATCAATAAACTTTGACCTCGTCTAGTGTGATGGTTTGGTCTTTGCAAAGAAATGCATTTCGTGAGTTCATGAGCAACAAGTTCACTACATATCATTATGCATACATTTAAGATACTTGGTTCAAGAGTTATGGTGTGAAGGTGACAGTTCATTTTCTATTTGTGTACTTTGGTTTAGAGTTTAGTCATCTCAATGAAGGAGTTCTTGGATTCATATGTCATTTTATAAGTACAAAGTAAAAATATAGGTCTAAATGAACATCAAATCATTTTTGAAATCAAAATGCAAGTTCAATTTTTTTTCAAAATTCTAGTGGGGAAAAGATTTTGATAAAAGAGATGTATTGTTAGGCTTCAAAAGTATATTTGTGAGTTCTTAGAGGGAACCCCTTTGAGGATATTTTGGTTGTAGTTCAAAGGAAGAGACTCAATTGAAGGACAAACTCATTATTTCATTGAAATTCTAGAAAAAAAGAAAAACAACGAAGACCTTATACTAGCAAGGTGACATATAAAAAGGCTAAACACTTAGTAATCATCGATTGGAATTTCTAGAATCTCTAAACCATCCCTCTCTTATGAATTCCTTGACAAGAGCACCTTTCCAATAGTCAGTTGAGGTCATACATAGACCAGTCTTGGCCTAATGACACCGTAGCTTCGTCTTCAGAACGAGTGATCTCTAGATGTCTTTGTTTTGGTAGTTTTTTTCTCTCACACTTGTAACCATCTTTGATTTTGTGAACCTCGATTTCTTTCCCTTTTCCAGTAAAACTTTTCTCATCAGTCGAGTCAGCAATCCTTCCTAATCGGATGGCTTGTTCAATTCTCTCAGCTATCGCAACCAAGTCAGAAAAATGTTGTGTAGAGCTTTCAACCAGCTATTCAAAGGATGAGGCCTTAAAAGTATTGGCAAACTAATTGATCATCTCTTTTTCCAACAAAGAAGGATTAACTTGTGCAGCTGCCTCATGCCATCTTTGAGCGTATTCTCTTATGGACTCTTTGTTGTCCTTTTCCATAACTTGCAAGCTTGACCTATCAGAGCCCACATCCATATTGAACTTATATTGCCTAATGAATGCATCAACTAAGTCCTTCCACTTTTTTACCTTGGTATTGTCCAACCGCATATACCAAGTAAGGGTGGCGTCACTCAAACTATCATGAAAGAAGTGAATAAACAATTTCTCGTCATAGACCACCTCAACCATTTTGTTCTAGTATGCCTTAAGATGAGTTACAGGGCATTAAGTTCCTGTATATTTGACGAATTCAGGCACTCTAAAACCTTTAGGGATGATCACATTGGGCACCAAACATATCTCAGCAGCCTGTATATGGTCATATAGGCTAGTTCCCTCGAATGCCCTTATTTTTTGCTCTAGGACAACCAATTTATCTAAACCATCTTATTTGAACATCTTGTCCTTTTAGGATTTCTTCATTATAAAATCAATGGTAAATGACGCTTTTGTGGGATATCCTGGTTGGGCAATTTGGGAATACATATCCGATTGAGATCCAAATGACACCTCATTTGCCCCCAGATTCTGTGGATATGCGAGCATAAATTCAGGCTGAGCTGTAAATTTTGCTTTTTAGTGTTTAGATCTCAAGGTTTGTTCGAGTAGGCTAGTAAGCCTTATGACTTCCTCTCTAAGACTTCCCAACTCCTTTCGGTGTTGAGCTTCCAACTGAGTTTTTTCTTCGTTATCCATTTGTCTTTTCTGCAGTCGAGTGTTATAAGTGTGTTTCAAATGGGGAACCTATATTTGAACATGCTAAATGAAAATTATACAATCATGTGCAAGTAATGATGCTATCAACATGGAAAATACAGATTCAATGTGGACTCGCCCTTCACGGGGTGACAACCTAATAGGTAGATTCTAATCGTCGAGTGCATCAAGAGGTAGGTTGCTACCTAGTCTCAAAGGGTCTCTCGCATGCTCAGTGATCTTCCTTGAAAGGTCGATATAAGGCTTATAAGTAGTGTGAAGATAGAGGCCCTAAGTAATATCAGATTGACATATCAACCACCATCGAGTAAACAATCAAGCGAGAGTTGGATGGTTTCACGAGTCTTGTCTAGGATAAAGCCATTGGGATATCATTACTCCCCCACTTAACCTAAATTTAACGTGCGTTCTCTTAAAATGATGCATGACAATAAGGATGAGTGCTAAAGCAGTAAAAAGTGATAAACACAACATAACAAACATTATAGCAATAAAAAGACAAAAAGCAAAGCTTAGTCCTAAAGTCCCCAATGGAGTTGTCATTTTATCACACTCGGACATCGTGGCGATTGATAAAAAAAATTTCCTAGAAAAGAATAGATATCTGGCATCTTGTTCTTTAGGGGGGAAGGTCTAATTCAAGAAGTCGTCACCTAGTATTATGGTCACTAGGAACCCTAACTGGTCAACATAGATTATATGGTACAAGACTGGTTAAGCGAAAGGGAAGATACTATCACCCCTTAAGCGTCCTACCTAAACCAAGTTGCATTGGTGGGTTTGTCTAAAATTGCTAAGAATTTGTTCTCTTTTTTTTTGTTCTTTCTATCATGTTCCTGACTCTTGCGTCAGTGAACAATTCCTACGAATATTTCCAACTCTGGCATTGGTAAATATCATACAAACCCAAAAAAAATATGATATTCTTGACTCTACCGTCAATGAATAATTTCGCAAAAAATTGAATTTGAAGAAGAATTTTTCTATGTCATTTTCTTTTTGTTCCTTTATTGTTGTTTGCCCTTTTTAGATGGAAGTAAAAGAAACGTTGCACAACAGATTTTGCATTTGACAAGTAATGATCCACATATTGAGTATATAGAAGAAAAAAATACAAAACACAAAGAAAGAAAGAAAAATAAAACAAAGTGTGAGGGGATCATTAATAAATCAACAAAGATCCCCAAATATTTTTGGAATTTTCAGGTATTGAAAAGGGCTTATTTATTGGGCTAGATCCAGCCAAACTGGCCTGGTTACTAGTTCAGACCAGTATCCCGACCGGTATATTTTCCTCTACAAGTGTGTGTGGGCTAATTATGCTCGCTTGCTACAGGAAGAGGGTAATTAAAAGTAAAAAGGAGGGAACAAAATGACTTACTTGGTTTGGAAGAAATCTGCAGGTGCTGGTTGTTGGCGGATCCTCTATGTTTGACTTCCTTTCTGCCTTCAGCCCTTTCTTTTTTGTTCTTCTATTTCTGCTTCTCCAGTTAATTCTCTCTTCGTCTCTTCTATATTTTTTTCCTTTTGGTTTTCTCTCTTTTATTTTTTTTCCTCTCGTTTTCTCTCCCCTGTGTTCTGTCCTCTACAGTATTTTTTATTCTCTTCTAGATCCCCCTGTTTGTTCTCCCGTTCTCTCCCCCTTTGATTCGTTCCTTCCTCTGCCTTTTATAGGCTTCCATGCTACTTATCTCCCTAGGACCATAGTAAGGCCTAAGGACATTGTGTTTCAATCGGATTGGGGCACCAATAGTCCCGTCTATGTTGGACTCCTTTTTATAAGCATAAAGGCATGAGAAATTCATCCTTATCTCTCTGGGATTGTAATCTTCATGGAGATAAGATTTGCACTTTGAGTTCTGGTTGGACCGGGATGCCGGTGTTTCACAATTTCGTTTCCTTCTTTGCAGGTGTGCTTTCAGCATTCGAGGAAGAAGAAGAAGAACAGTGCATGTTTGAAACGGTGCCGTTTTGGACTGGGAATTACCATTTCTTAATTTGGTCTTTGAAGTTTTCAAATTTTGCATTCAAACCCTTGATTTTTTAATTTTAAATTTTAACCCCCTTAAAATTAGATTAAAAAGCAAATGGTTCAAAATTGGGTTATAACATGTAGTGCTCTTTTTTTTTATTGCTCTTTATTTGATTTGAATTTTTTTATCTTTTTTTTTCAATTTTATCCCTCACCATTTGGATTTATTTAATTTTTATATCAAATTTGGTCCTCATTGTTTTAATTGCTATTTTTTTATATCCTTTTCTTAATCAAATTTTTTTTTCAATTTAATACTTCATCATTTTACTTTTATGTGTTATTTTGTCCTTATGCTTTTTAATTTTTTTCTTTAGATTATTTTTTAAATTTCATCATTTAACATTAGATTGGTTGAAAATTAGGCTTCATAATATTTTTCAGTGCAGTGATCCCGATTTCATGACCAAGGTCACGGGTATGAAATGTTAACCCGGATTGACATCGGTCTTTTTTTATACCAAATTTTTTTATTTCATCCTTCAATATTGAGTTTATTGAAAATTAAGCATTTTTATTTTTTTTATTTGCTTTTTATGAGGATGGTCCGGTCTCACAACTCAGGTCGCGAGTTTGTCATGCTAACTTGGATTGGCTCGTGACTTTTTCTATCTTTAAAAAAAATTGATTTTTTTTCTTCAATATTAGGTTATCTTAGAATTCAGCTTCATAATTTCTATCACACCCGAACATCGCGGCGACTGATTATAAAAATTTTCTATGAAAAAAGAATAGATATCTGACATCTTGTTCTTTGGAAGAAAATATCTAGTTTAAGGAGTCGACATCTAGTATTATGGTCATTAGAAACCCTAACTGGTCAACAGAGATTCTAATGGTACGGGACTGGTTACGCGAAAGGGAAGATGCTATCACCTTTTAAGCGTCCTACCTAAGGCAGGCTGCATTCCTGGTTTTGTCTAAAATTGCTAAAAGTTTGTTCTCTTTTCTTTTCTTTTCTTTTTTTGTTCTTCCTATCATATTCCTGACTCTAGCGTCAGTAAACAGTACCTATGAATATTTCTAACTCTAGCGTTGGTAAATATTGCACAAACTAAAAAAAATGCGATATTTCTGACTCTAGCGTCGGTGAATAAGTTCGCAAAATTTTGAATTTTTAATGAAGAAGAAACAATATGTCGATGCCTTTTTTTACCCTTTTTTTTTATTTTCTCTTTTTAGACAAGAATAAAAAAAAAAAAGCATTGCACAACATATTTGCATTTAACAACAATGGTCCACAGATTGAGCACATAGCAAAACAAACACAAAACTTAAGGGAAAAAAATAAAAAGAATGCGAGGGGCTCATAAATAAATCAACGAAGATCCCCGAATATTTTTAGAATTTTCTAATATCAAAACAAGGTTTGTTTGGCCAGATATCAAAATAGGAGGGGATAAAATACATGGACAAGGCATAAGGGTGTGTTTTGCCAGACACACCTTAGCTAGCACAGTTTGAGCCAGCTGGGCTGGAGGTCCAGATTCGGCCTGTTTCTTTTTTTTTTTATATTGGGCTGGGTCCAACCCAGCAATACGGTCTGGGCCAGACTCAGCCAATTGGTCAGGTTACTCGTTCAAACTAGTAACCCGGCTCCCTTTTTCTTTCCTTTTTTTTATTTGCAAGCATGCATGAACTGTTAACGCACGCTTGCTACATGAGGAGAGTAATTAAAATGCAGGGAGGTGGAGAATTGAAAGTGACTTACCTTTTTCTAGCAGCAAGATGCAAGTGCTGGATGAAGCACTCCTTGGACTCTCTTTCTGCTCCTTGTCTTCTCATCTTTTTCTTTATATTTTTACTTTCTCAAGAGTCAATCCTCTTCCCTCTTCTGCTCTTTTTTCTTTTTATTTTCTCTCTGTTTTCTCCTCTCTGTGTTTTCTTCTTCTTTTTTTTACGGATCCTCCTCTGCCTTTTATAGGCTCCATGCTGCTTATCTCCCTAGGACCATGATAAGGCCCCGGGACATTGTGTTTCAGTTGGATTGGGGCACCAACAGTCCCGCCCATGTTGGACTCCCTATTATAAGCATGAGGGCATGATAAATTCATCCTTATCTCCCCGGGGTTGTAATCTTCATGCAGATAAGATTTGCAATTTGAGTTCTCGTTGGATTGGGATGCCGGTGTTTCACAATTTCCTTTCCTTCTTTACAAGCGGGCTTTCAACATCCGAGGAAGAAGAAGAAGAATAGTGTATGTTTGAAACAGTGTTGTTTTGTACTGGGAATGACCATTTCTCAATTTGGCCCTTGAGGTTTTCAAATTTTGCATTCAAGCCCCTAATCTTTTAATTTCAAAATTTAACCCTTAAAATTAAATTAAAAAGCAAATGGGTCAAAATTGGGTTATAACAATTTCTTTCTTTTGGCAATCATTCTTTTTTTGCAAGTCATCGTTATCATTTTTTTTTTTAGATTCAATACATTTATTATCATTGTTTTTTTTTATCATATAATTAAATTAAACCATCTTGATGGACCTAGTATGGTCATACCATTATGTTTACAACTAGAATATAGCCTAAAAAAAGTAGAGTGTGGGTGACTATAAGTTTTGTTTTTTAATTTCATGTCTTTTGATTCAGGTATGTTGGTCACTTTAAAACTAGAATTGCTTGATTTTTTTTTTTGTCATCATATGAGCAGGATGGCAAAACACTTTTTTAAACCAACATCAAATTACTTCTGAAATCAAAGGGCAAGTTCAATTTTTCATAATTGTTTTAGCAAAGTATTCTCACAACACCCATTTGATCACAATATTTTGATTAGAGCTATAAGATCATGCAAAATATTGAGGATTAATGTTTTTATGAGTTTTAAAAGGGTGGGGGATTGCATTTAGCGCTTGCGTGATATACCCTAGGATTCAACCATTTTTTAATATTACATTTATCTAGTTATGAATGAAAATAAAATACTAAATGATACTTTCATAAAAATATCTTTTGATTTCAAAATATGAATGACATAGAAACATATACTAAACTAAAAATGCAGTACAGTCCCTAAAATCAATATTTTAACAAAGCTCAATAGCCGATGTGTGCTTTTCACCTTCCAAAGCTTTATTAATATTCTTCAATACACCATTGTATACCCTATTATGAGTTATTTCCTTCTTGGCATATACCTTTTGCCTACAGGTTAACCTTTGATGAAGACCTCCATAATCCATTTTCCTCGTATCAACCTATAAGTTTAACTTTAAGGTTTTTTTCTCACCTATTATATATGGTTTGGCCACATGATGCTTTTTAAATATTTCTTATATAGTGTCAATAAAGTGACTATTATCAATAGATATTGCTTCTATAACTGCTTCTACAGGTCAGCAAGGGCTTTTGGTGCCTCGATGAGCCTATTAATTAATGTGTAAATTATAGTTTATGATATGCTTCGAGAATCTCTTGATCTGTTTTTCAAGATAAGGATTTTTATAAAGCAAATATAAGTGTAATTAATACTAGAGGGCCATTCATACCAGTTTTCTTATATCCATATTAGCAACCTGAGCTGGGTCAGAGCTTTAGAAGAAAGTTCAGGTACCTAAAGTACTACTTCTTTATAAGAATTAAGTTCAGCATGAAGTCTTTGATATACTCTAAACACTTAGAAGAGAACTCTTTATCAAGGAAGGAGACGTGTATGATGTTGAAAGTAAACTGATTTCTGGAAATTAGTTGAACTAGTCGATTGGTTCGGAAACAGTCGACCATTCAATCGTCAGAATACAGTTCTTGCTTAGATTAAGATTTTCTTGTATTAGTTTAATTCCTTTATAGTCTAGGACTTAATGCTTATAAATAGACTTGTAATATAAGGCATTATTAAGTGAATATACAGAGAGAAACACTTCAATAAAGTTAACCTTCCTCTCATTCTTCTTCTTATTTTTTAGATTTGTTCTTGAGTTTTTCTTTATCTTGCATTATTATGTTGATCTCATACCACACCTGTTGTACCTCCAATAAGTGGTATCAGAGTTTAGGTTGATTGTTTGTCATGGCCAATCCTAACTTTTCACTTCATTGTCCTTGTTTGACAAAGGACAACTATGAAATATGGTGTATTCATGTAAAAGCTTGGTTAGGTTCCCAAGATATGTGTGAAATGATTGAGAATGGCTTTGAAGAGTCTATGGAAGGAGTAACGTTGACTTCAATCCAAAGGGAGGTCGTGTGAAAAACACAAAGGAATGATCAACAGACACTCGCAATCATCCATCAATGTTTGGATGATGCCACTTTTGAAATAGTGGTTAACACAACCACCGCCAAGCAAGCATGAAAATTTTTGCAAGTATCAAACCAAGAAGCTAGCAATGTGAGAAAGGTATGTTTACAAAAGCTACATGGTGACTTTAAAAAGTTATATATGCTTGAATCGAAGAATATTTCAGATTACTTTACTAGCGTTTTAGTCATATACAATTAAATGAAGAGATATGGGGAGAAGATGGAAGAGACACGTGTGGTAGAGAAGATCCTACGTTCAATGCAAAAAAACAAAGTTCCATTATGTTGTAGTTGCGATAGAGGAATCGCAAGACTTGAATTTTCTTACTGTCGCACGTGTGCAGTGTCGCAACGATCATCCTTCTGGGTCGGGGTAGTCAAGAGTGGTCTTTGAATTTATTTTTTCAGGAAGTCACCACCTACTACTACAGCTACTGGGAACACTAACTTGTTTTTTTTCAGAGATTCTAGGTAAGGAACTGATTGCGTAAAGGAAAGCTATTAACATCTTTAGTATGCCTTACCTAAGGTAAGCTGCATTGTTTTTTTTTTTTTTTTGCTATGGTCTGATGATGTCTATTTATACCATCCTACTATGGCAGATTTGCTACGATGAACAAACCCTGGTTTTCTAGGTCAAGAACTCGGTCTGGGAAGATGAAATATCCTCAATTAATGTTGAGACTTCTTTCAGGTAAAACTGGAATTTTTGCTATCGCATCGTTCCAAATAATATTCTAGATAAAATTCCTTGCGGATCTTATCCTTGTATTAAAAGTGAATGAGTTGTATTATTCACAATGATATTTTGAATATTAACCTCATACAGGTTTTTTATCCTTATATTAAAGTGAGTAATAAAATTATTACCCATAACCAGCATGGATCTGTTTTTTATCGTGGCGACCTTAAAAAATTCAAAGAAAAGAATGCCATGTGTCTCTGCTCTTTCAGTGTAGTTCCTCCTAGTCTCTCTCTATTCTATCTCCCCTGTGTCTCTCTACGTCCAATGTGGTCTCCTTCTTTTTCTCTGTCCTTTTTCTGGTATTCTTTTGTGCCTCTTCTGTTTTTTCTCTCTCTCCCATTTTGTGTCATGGCATTTCTCTTGTTTTTATCAAGGTTGTCAATACCGTTTCGGTAGGTGTTTTTTTTCAATTGAAATGGAATGTTTCAGTTTCGAAGTGTTTTGGCGTGCCGTTTCAGGGTTGTATTGTTCATATATATATATATAATTCAACAAAAATAATTCAAATTCAAGATAAATTAATTATAAATTATGCAATACAAACACAATGTCAAACAAATATAATTTTAAAATTTAAAATATTTCTAAATAGTCAAGATTAATTTAATATTATGATGGCAATATTATATGTTATAACCTGGAGGATCACGACATTTTAGATGTCGAGAACGATAACTTTGTGGACAGCTAGTCATTCGGTGAGGCTATGAAAATTTAGTAGTCAGACTCATGATTCAGTGATTGGTTTGATGAAATGATTGTTTTTAATTTGTTTATTTGGAAATGTTTTAAAATATTTTTTTTATTTTTAAAATTTATTTTTAATATTAATATATTAAAATAATTTTTAAATAAAAAATATTTTTTCAAAATTTTTAAAAATACCGTTCCTGCAGCAAAAGCAGACATGACATGCACCGCTGTTCTGGGTCCAACCAGTAAAAATGTTGACATGGTCAAGGACAGGGCTTGTGTTTACGTTTCGACCACACATGGTATTTGATCAAGTAAGACTAAACACTTTATTTTTTTTATTGTTTTATTTTTATTATTATTATTATTATTATCATCATGGAGCTGCAGGAGAATCAGTGACCTGTAGGGAAATGGAACTGAAGCCCCATTTCCACCATTAACTAATATGAAAAACCTAAAGACACTGTGAGCTAGATGCTTTCTTATCAATCATCATGTGATTATTTTTTTGCGTTGTTGTTGGTTCTTCTTTATGTGATTCTGAAAATTAATGTTTACGCTGCAGGATACTGAGGAGTTGCAATATTATTGGACCACTACCTGACTTTGTTGGAGAATTGCTCAAATTGACAACCTTGT
>Ga0307516_10005811_pt1 | contig 14614 bp, 18 predicted proteins | sample 19_EM_MG_FD_203310 | JGI IMG/M metagenome (GOLD analysis project Ga0307516, IMG submission 203310) | Populus trichocarpa ectomycorrhiza microbial communities from riparian zone in the Pacific Northwest, United States - 19_EM | ecosystem: Host-associated > Plants > Roots > Unclassified | place... | reverse complement strand
TGCAAGCAAGGTAACGTGTTCAAAACGTTGTAGTTGGATAGGGTGTCGTCAATACTCAATACTGAAGGTCGTAATAAATAAAAATAACTCCTCGGAATACTGGTCGGGAGAGCAATAGCCTCCACTTGGTGGGGGACAATGGGAATGGTGTGTGGGCCCGTCGAATGTCCTCTGCGCCCGCTTGATTGACCCGGCAAAAGGTGGCGAAACTCGTCTAGCTTTCAGGTGGTAACTTTGAATATTTTCCCGACGCTGCGCGCCAATCCCCCACCAAACCACGCCTTCGGGCCGCCTGTTTGTGGCGAGGATGGAAGACCGTCGTCATCGTGTGCAATCGGTCCTACATGCCGTAAGGGTCGTCAACGGCGAGTCTGAGATGAAGCGAATAAAGGAGAGACATACCGGCGTCGCTCGCCGTGGTATCCGACTCATCACCAATACTTCTCTCCGCGCCTCCATCCACGTCAGGTGGCATCGTCGGTCGTGCAGTGTCCTGCAAACACCGAAGCACGGTATCGAGACTCGGTCGGTCGCCAGGTTGAGGTTTCCAACAAAGCCCCAATACCTCCCACAGGCCAGCCGTGAACCATACTCCCTCCACTCCTTGGGGCCTCGCAGGGCGTTCACCATCCAAGATCTTCTGAACCACCACGAGCTGGTTGCATACGGCATATGGTGTTTGCCCACTGAGAACCTCGTATATCACCATTCCTAGGGCATAGCAATCCGATTCTTTCGTCGGATTGCTCTCCTTCAAACCGAATTTGTCCGGTTCAAAGCGCTCTGGGCTCATCCATCGAATTGTGCCACCCGTCATGGCTGAGGGTGCGATAACCGACCGGTCTGAGATTATTGTGAGAAGACCAAAGCCTACCAGACAGGCGCGACCACCGTTGTCAACCAGGATGTTTGCCTTCCGGTCAGGTAAGTCGCATGCACACTGATGACCCCGAGGTTCAGAAACGTACCCCATTGAGGTTCCCGTGGACTACTCCCTGGCCATGCATATAGATCAACCCCCTCGTGACGTCTCCAAGCTACAGCAACCGTGTGGTGGTCAATGGTGAGGGTACGCGAGCGCCTCGAGTGCAGGAACCCACAAGTCCCAGCCGATCCGCGCCGACATCCGCCTTCACAAACTCGTCGATATTACCTCTCACCATCCACTCCGATACCATCACCAACCGATTCTCGGCAACAGTCACACCTAACAGTAGGAGCACGTTCGGATGACGAAGGGCCCTCCACGCCACGACCTCCCCAAAGAATCTCTAAGAGATGCGATCAGTTATTAATGCAGGCCGCAAGTACAACCAGTAATCCACCTTTTTAATCTCCTTCAGACCGTTCTGTGAGTACACCCTCAGGACCTTGGCTGCGACCTCTTGACCACAGCGTTGGCCCTTCCACACGTCCGCCGACCCGCCATGGCAGAGCGGGTACCCCGTTGGGTCGTAACAAAGTGGGATTTCCAGTGATCTCGGAAGCAGGGTTTGGCGGCCACAAATTGTGTATAAATAGCGCAGACACCTCCTGCGGACCTCCGGTATGAGGCTATCCAACACCTAACAGATCGGTGTGGAGGTTTGCATCAAATTTGATCAGTTTGGCATTTGAATGCGAATTTGTGCGGAGACCGACCTCATCTATCTTGTCGATAAAGGTCTGAGCATCATCCCCAGAGAGGCGTTCGACCATCTTGACTTGATTCTCGTCCAAGAAGATCGTCGTGATCAGAGATATGCGCTCATCTGTGGCAAGGGTATGACTGATCAACTGTTTCCAGGCTGGATGTTTGCTGCACAAGCAAGTTAAGAAGTGTGATTGTCGAAGTGAATGGGAGACCAACGGGGTGAGGAGAACTTGCAAAACTTCTGAAACTTCCGGGCGCAAGTGGGGATCACGACCCCAGCATCGTTGCATCAATACCCACAAATTTTCTGTGAAAGTTGGGTGTGTCGGGCGTGGCGGACGCTCGCCCTGCATTATGGCGTACATAGCCATAGGAGACGAGAGTTCACTAAACGGAACCATGCCAGTGAATACCTGCACCGATGCAAAACGAAGGTGAACCACAGCTTTACGTGCGTTCCCTCGCTTGCAGCGCACCTCGGTCATGACCATTGCGAAAGCGAAGGTGTCCGCTTCCTTGGTGTGCACCCCCCCGCTCAAGACCTCTGGCGCAGTCCATCGCGGGGTGTGACCTTGATGACATGAGGTACTCTGCTGGGAATCCAGGTTTTGAGTCACCGTAGTGAGGCCAAAGTCTACGATGCGCGCATTGCCGGAATCGTCCACAAGGATGTTTGGCTGGCCTGGTGTCAATGTTGCAGTTAAACGGGATATAGAACGACTACATACTCCCTTAAGGTCCCCATGAATTACGTTACAGGAGTGGAGGTAGCAGAGGCCCTGAGCGACGTCTGATAGCTGGGAACGGGACTGAGCGCGGGATAAACACAACAGGGGGCCACCTACGAGGTCAAGTCGATTCACGTCAGAATGCTTCTTGAGGTATTCCGGCAAGTCCCCGCCGGACATCCAATCCGAGATGAGCTGGAAGGGAGTGATAGTGACGCCCAGCAGCGGTACGATATTCGAATGGGTCAAGCGTTTCCACATTACGGCCTCTTGGTAGAAGGCCTGTGAGTTTCGTTAGTTATAGCGACAGGAAAGGTGACGGCATCGAGAACGTACTTTACTGGGCTTTTGGGAATCATCCTTAAGATACACTCGCACGCGTTTGACGCAAACCATTCTGCCATCAAGAGTCCCCTGGTACACATCGCCGAAACCTCCTGAGGCGAACGGGTTGGGACCAACGTTTAGAAGGTGAGATGGGAGCGCGTAAGATGTCGGGAGTATCCCCTTGGTACCGCATATGCTTCCGAGTTCACGAAGACACTTCCGGAAAGCGGCACTGGAAGGATCGAGACCATCGAGAACCTGCACTAGTTGAATAGGGAGCAGGGAAGGGCGACGCGGCGAAGTACCTTGTCCAAATAATCAACGAGCCACACCAGATCATCGCCTTGAAGGTCTGGCACACATCTTCGGTACTCCTCCCCGTAAAGGACCCCGCTGAGTTGATCGTGAAACGCGGGTGAGGACCTGTTGAGATGACGGAGTTGTTGTAGCGAGGCCGGGGGACCGTGCGAGGACATCCTTGGCTGGTGTAGTGAGCGGTGGGGCAGTATGGGGAATAGGAAGATATATGTACCGGAAGCCTCGCCTGGTCCATGAGGGGAATGGACGAAAGCAGCGCGTAGTATCATAGGCTAGGGATGTCGGTCGATCTGCGCCATGACCACGGTCGCCGACATCGATGTGGCCGGAAGGCTCTCAACCGGGTGCTGGAAAGATGGTTCCGTTGAGGTCATTTCCGTGGATCGAAAGATAACAATTACGGACCTTTCGGTCACGGTCGAGACCGTTGGACTCCCTGGACTCATCGATTGGGGGGTCGGTCGAGGATGGGTTGGAGGTGATCCTGAGAGCGACGGAGAAAAGCGTGGGCGATATTTGAAGCGCCCAGCCCGCTGATGGCGCCAAGGGTCCTGCCGTGTTCTGGATGCGACGACCGCCTCCGCTGACCGGTGGCCGGTGAAGAGGAGACGTTTTATAGACCTGGGTTTTTACCCATTCTTTCAAGGTCTTGGTGATGCCACCTCTGCCCAAACGCGTCGTGATTAATCAACAACGACGGGAACCAAAACCACCGCGACGTGCGCCAACTCCTGGGCGTTCGTGAGACAGGACAGGCCCCCGCTTCTCCACGAATGACCACCCATAGAAAAGGTTCGGTCTCCACCGGTCCAGCTGTCCTCGGGTACCCAGTCCGTGGGTCTCTTGCGACCGGTCTATGTTCTATCGGGATCTATGTGACTACGGATACGACATTGTTGCCACTGCTTCCCGCAATATCCGTGTCGCCTTAACGGCCGCCGTGGACCAAACTTTACACCCATATTATCAAACTTGCAAGTACTAACCACGATTCGTAGGCGTCGGCCCGGATGGTATCCTCGTTTATGCGCCTCGAGGGTCAAGGGAGGTGCTTGGCGTTTGTATCACCAATGACCGTTGCGCTATCTGCGCATTTCTGTGCGCCGCCTCATCGAAGGGTACCCGCTACACCCCCCTTGGACTACCCACAGCCCCATCGACATGACGGGGGATCATCAACTAATTCCACAGCAAGCTCGGTGACCTCCATGGTGATGGAGGGGTTTCAGTTCTATTCACCAATCAGCATTCCTACTGGACATCGCAGTGTGTCCTGTATTTCCTTGCCCCTCCGATTCATCTCCTCGTAGTCACGACCATCCCGGCAGATCGGGGCGAAGTCGAGATGGTTAGGCATCTCCGTGGGGATGGCACTCAGACCTCCGTCAACGTGACATACAAGGTATATTGCCACGTTCTTCTGTCTCCAAAGATCAGGCTCGCTGACTTCGACTAGGTTGGAGGTGTATATTACCTGTTCTCACTCGTCCGTGGGCACATGAGTAGAAGCTGAGTGTGTCTCGGATTATGATTTGCATACATCGTGTTTCCGGAGAGTGTTGAGTGATGGCGTAATGAGGCATAGGATACACAGTACAAGCTACTCCACACCTCATCATAACCCTCTGGACCACGACCTTCCAGCCGAAATCTCAACCCCAGGCTTCTATGGTGTACCATCCACTATATCCACTTGGCCAGGTCGATTATCCGTCTCCTCGTTATCTCCGGCAACAAACACCCCATGCGTTCGGTTGCACCTTCCTCCATCCCCTGTGGTGAATAGTACAGGGTCTTCGGACGAATCGAGCGCGATTCCCATAGTTGGACCAGAGTGAGGTCGAGCTCCAACCACTGCCCAAAAGATTGGTCTCCGATCATTTGCTTGACATCGGCACTGCTACCGGAGAGGGTCGGGTAATATGACACGCACATCGTGATTTTTTGAAGGTCTCGATGTTCAGGTACGATCGTTCGGAGCCCCGCTGTGATCCAGTCAACCCTCAGCGATTCGACTCTGAAAACCAGATCTTTGAGTCTCGTGGCCTTCGAAAGATTAATTGAAGCAGAGTTCTCCTCGACTAGAAAAAATTGGTCGTCGGCGCGGGCGCAGATGCCAAATGGACGTACCGAAGAAGCCGCTGGCGATCTCGAGGGATTCGAGGGTACGAGAACACTCCTCCACTAGCGCTATAACCAACGAAAGATCCCCCTCTCGACGACACTCCAAATTGAGCCTCCGGAAGTGGGCACCGCCTGGTAGGGACAACAACCAACGTGCGATGGACCCCATCCCTCCCCCCTGGGAGAGGTTAAGAGACCCAGTCATGGGTGGGGGTTGGACTGCGGGCGGTATCCCACCAGGGCTATCGTTTTTGTCGGTGGGCACGTCATTGCAATTGAATATATTTAGGTTCTCGAGAAGGGGGAATGAAAGGATGAGGTCGAAAAGCTGCGAGGATTGAATGTTGATGGATCCCATGAGGAGGGTTTTCATGACTGGCGAGACCCCTTGGAGCGCGGCTAAAGTTACTGGATGACCATTGAGCAGACTCAAACCAACCACGGATAAGTGTATGACACGAGAAAACCCGCCAATCCAACCACCCACTTCCTCGTCTGCATCCGTGAGGACTTCGGGGCAGGCAATGGTCAGATCGGTGGTGTAATGCGCGGGAGAGATTGAAGCATCTGGAAACATCTTCTTCCACGACTGCAGCCACGTCCCGGTGGGATCGAACCTGACGTCGGCGAAGAGGTGTCTTCGGGTGCGCGGGACCCACGATTTGGAGACGAGACAACAATTCCTGAGTTCAGTTTGGCTGTCGTGTAGGAAGTCGACGATGTAATCCAGTATCTCGCCTGGGAGATTTGACATGGTGGTTTCTGTTCGGGTGTTATAGCGTCCGTTCTAGATCTGATCTGACGCTTGATCGCCGCTCCTGCTCTCGTCCATCGGCACTCAGCTCTATATGGAGCTGAGCGCCGATTCACTACTAGTTCGCGATCGGCCTTCCGCACCACAATAGAACACAAAAACCGTCGCCTTCAGAGGTGCAGCAGGGGATGCAGCCGCCCAACCATGGACCGATAGTCGTTTTTTATTGTCAAACCGAAGATCGGCTCTCGGGACGACGAGAACCAGATCAAGGTTCTCGATCGGTGGGGAAGGTGGAACGCCGACCAGGCTTCTCCAACGTGCCTGAACTCTGATTCTCTGGCGTCTTTGTTACCATTCTGGACCAAACACTTGCCCAAACCTCAAGCCGGCGCTCAACGTTCAACTTCAACCAGGTGACCGTCGGGGCGTCCAAACCTGATCTCCCAAAGAAATAAACTGATAATTTCGAACCGGACCCTAAGCACATTATCAGGGACCAACGGATATTGAAATGTGAGCTGGTAGCCAAGCGAACAAACACGGAGCTGATGGGAGATCTCATTCAGTGCTTCGTGGTAAGTGCGGCGACTCAAGCGACCTCTCGGCGCGGTATTTACGTAAGCGAACTCAAAAGCGGTCGACCAGAACTCCCAAAACCCCCAACAGTCCCCCGTTTGCCGTTACTTCCCATGTCGATGTCGGAGAAGTACGCTGGTCCAGCTTTCGCTGTGGTCGCAACTGTGGTCGCTTTCGCTGTGTTACGGAGGCAATGGACCTCGAGGCGTACCGCCCCGTACCCTCCTGGACCAAAAGGATACCCGATTATAGGAAACGTGTTCGATTTTCCAAAGGATCCCATCTGGGAGGGATTTATGAAGATGGCTCAAGAGCATGGTGAGTGATGAGTACTTTAGAGGATCACACCGTGCTGGGGATGTTTAACGTGGATGGGTTGCAGGGACGGACATCTTGCACCTGGATATGATGGGTTCACATCTGATCGTGCTGAGCGGTAGCAATGCGGCCATAGATCTGCTGGAACAGCGCTCTGTTGTGTATGCGGATAGGGTATGAAAACACTTCCCATCCCGTTCGAAACTCCAGCGCTCACCAACACCTGCCGCCAGCCTCGGTTGCCCATGGTGAACGAATTGTAGGTGTTGTCGTACTCTTCCATAACCACACAGACAACCGACGGCTTATTTCAGGATGGGTTGCACTTGGGCATTACCCGTGATGCCTTACGGGAACCTCTGGCGTACCCACCGCCGATTATTCCACCGTTTCTTCAACCCTTCGACCGCAACCCAATTCGATGACAAGATCCACAGAGCAATAAATATCTTCCTCCATCGGCTTTCTGAATCTCCCGAGCGCTTCTTGAACCATATACGTTTGTGCGTCTGTCCCCATCCAATACTTGCATCGTCCCAGGCTCACTATTTATGTGCCTTCCAACTGGGAAGCCTTACCGGATCTTTGGTCCTGTCGATTGCGTACGGGGTGGAAGTAAAATCTGAGAGCGATAGGTATTTCTCGGCGTCCGAGCATGCGATGGCTGCTGTTGATCTCGCCTTGTTGCCTGGAGCCTTTCTCGTGGATGTTTTCCCCATGCGTATGGGTTCCGGTCAAAGGGTTCTTCTCAAAAGATCTCACGATATTCACTTCCACAGTCAAGTATGTCCCGGAATGGTTTCCCGGAGCTGGTTTCAAGACATTCGCGAGGATCGCCGAGAAGGACATCGACGATTCCATTACCCCTCCGTTCCAACGCGTTAAGAAATCGTTTGAGGTTTCTGAACCCCCCTCGCTGCTCTCCATCCAGGTGTTTTGCTGAAACAAATCTCAGGCAGAAACTCTCACCACCCCATCAATCGTGGCTACATGTTTAGAGGAACTACCGGAGCTCGCTAAACAGGGAGTTGACGAAGAAGTGATTCGGGGTGTGTGTGGGTCGGTATATCTCGGTGAGCGTCAGTCGTATGCCCACGGAAGGACGTCATTCACAACCCGTTGTGCGGCTAGCTGGCGGAGAGACGGTAAGCGTGACCCCGGCGTCTGCGAGATCATCGCTAATCGTGCCGTCGTGAAGACCTCGTCTGCCATCAAATCGTTCTTCCTGGCGGCAACCCTGCATCCTGAGGTTGTTCGTTTGGCACAACAGCAACTAGACGAAGTTTTGGGTGGGGAGCGTTTGCCAGACTTCTCGGATATGCCTCAATTACCCTACATCTCCGCCATCGTAAAGGAGGTCCTGCGATGGAAACCTCCGACTCCTCTCGGTGCGTCCTTGTACAATATTACATTGTGCGCAAATCAGGCTAGACTGGCTTCAGGGAGCCCGCACCGGTTGATGGAAGATGATGTGTACAAGGGACAGTTCATCCCCGCTGGCGCAACGATCGTGGACAACACATGGTATGCGACCAACTTCTGTAGACTGTGTCTTGCAACCGGTTGAGTATCTGCAAGGGCGATGTTCCGGGATGAGTCAGTGTATCCAGACGCGCACGCATTCAACCCTGGACGGTTCCTCAAAGATGGTCAGATCAACCCCGACGTGAAGGACCCCGAGCAGGTGTTGTTCGGGTACGGTAGAAGGTATGTTCACCCACAACAAACGGCAATCGTACATTCTTCAGGTAACACACCGGTTTTCCAGGATTTGCCCTGGAAGACACTTCGCACCACGAGTCTTGTTCTTGACTATCGCTCAAACTCTTGCTGCGTTTGACATTTCCAAGTGTCTTGATCAAGACGGGAATCCGATCACCCCGGAAGGGGGATACACAGTCGGAGTCGTTTCGTGAGTACCTTGTGCATAGGTCTTGGTGGATGGAGTACGTTCTGAGAGATTCCCAGCCACCCCTTACCCTTTGGGTCTTCGATCAAGCCGCGACCTGGTTGTCAAGCGTTCTGATTGGGGAATGATTGTTGGTGATGTGGGGGTTTGTATAACTGGAGTAAGTAGAGCGGTATAGAACTCGTATTGTTTGGCGGGATATCTATCTATTCATTTTTCGTTCGACACCATGCGACGACGCGTTCCATTCCGCTACATAGGCCGGATTCTATGGAATGGGGCCCTAGTCGTTGCCTTGGACCGTGGCAGTTTTGACGGATTTCGGAGTACAGCTACAACCCAGCACAAACTACTCGATGGCATAGTATCGTTACTTCGTGGTATTCTTCCACAACATGCAACTATGGGAGCTTGCATGACTTCACATCCGGTATCTCAACGATCCGGCTCCTGGGTCGAACGAGCCAGACCCATGTTGAGAAGGAAGACGAAAACATGTACAATGCTGGGAGTGTACCCCCCAGTCCCGCATATAATTCCCAGTCCGCATAAGCACGTCCGGGAATTGGAAGGATCGGGACCACTGGGAAATGCTCGCCGAGTCCCATGCCGGTTGGAGGCTCGCCTGTGATTGCTGCGCGATCGGTTTTTACCCTGGAGTTTGGTTCCTTCTGAGACATAATCGATACATCGTGATAAATAGGTGGGACGCGCTCCCGTTGGCTACTATAGAGTATAGCCCTACTTAACCCTTCTCCCTCGGTTTATCCTCTGGACGTTAACTCGAACTTCGCAGTGAACCCGCGATCTCCCCAACGCGTGTATCCTCCATTGCCCCAGGTTCGGGGTAGAACACGAACGCGGGGAGGACATTTGTGGATGGGCTGCTCGTGAGACTTCGAGGACCGAAGCAACTGCTGGTTGACCTTCCCCGACCGTCCCTTTATAGGTCGCACGTAACTACGCCGAGTTATGACAGAATGGAATTCAAGTCGATTGCACGGCCGGTGATCGTCGCCGGCGCCTTGGAAGAATGCAAGGATGGGAACCCGCTTCAGAGAACCTGTCCGTGTGAAAAGAACGTCCTCCGTTGATCTGGCCGGCCGGAGTATAACATGGAGGAGTTAACGGCCCAAGGTATAAATTCGAGCCTTGGTGGAAACCAACCGCTAGTAGTCCAAGATGTACTTCACTCTCCCAGATCTCCAAGGGATCTGGCTTATCCCGTCAGCCGTTAACCCCCACTACGACGCCGTCGTTCCAAGGGCTAGAACATGAGCCAAAAGCTTCGGTATTCTCTCTCCCAAGAAACAGAGGCAGCTCTCTGTTTCTCCCCCTGAACTTCTTGCTGCACACGCGTACCCTTATGCGAGTCTCGAAGGGTTCCGGACCTGCTGTTACCTCGCCAATATCGTCTTCATCCTTGATGACTTCAGCGACGACGAAGGCGGGCGTGGCGCGCGTGTTATGTCAAACTCCTTCATGAACGCTGCTCGCGACTCGTCCCAGGATGATGGGACTCCGTTTGCGCGCCTGGCCAAAGAGTGCGTTGGTCATCAGTCTTCTCCCGCACCCTTCCCTGACATCGATTTCCCAGGTTCGTGAAACGGCTGGACACTTGCCCGCCTGTCGCAAGACAGCGGTGGATTGACACTTTTGGCGACTACTTGGACGCGACCACCCGTGAGGCAGAAAATCGGGAACACGGAACGATCCTTGGGTTGAAGGATTATATCGGCCTCCGACGAGCAAATAGCGGGGTGTACCCTACGTTCGCGTTGATCGAGTGCATTCTTGGGATCAACCTGGAGCCGGAAGTGTTCGATCACCCCGTATTGTCAAACCTGACTAGGGCGGCGGTCGATCTTGCCATGATAGCCAATGTGAGTCCCCCCGGGTGACGTCTGATCGAGCACTAACCTACTGCGACGAAGGACGTGTACAGCTACAACAAGGAACAGGCGGACGGGCATTCAGCCAATAATTTCATCACCGTGGTTATGACAGAGAGGGGTGTTGGTTTGCAAGAAGCCTTCGATTTCGCCGGGGAATATTTCGGGAACCTGGTCAATGAGTTTGTCGAGCGGAAGGCCAGTATACCTAGTTGGGGCCCCGGGATTGATGACGCGGTCTCCCAGTACGCGTCCGGGCTTGAACGTTGGGTAGGGGGGTATCTGGAGTGGTGTTTGAGCAGCCGCAGGTACTTTGGAGAGTCGGTTGAAGAAGTGAGAAGGACCAGGAAGGTCGTGCTTAAGCAAAGGGCGCAAAAGCAGAGCTCCAGAGTTTCTTTTTTCACATTTTTACCACTTCTCATCACCCTTTCGTTGTCCGTGACCTATTACCTACTCCCCAACTTCTCCCAGTTATACGTCCGGTTCTTACACTAGAGTCAGTTTATTAACTCCGTGCCCGTGGTTGGATTATAAAACCGGCCGTCTTCGGAGGTGCTAAATAGAGGACGCCTAGGGTAGACCCGCGGCTCGTTTGCCGGACGCGCAGTTTCCCCACCAGGACTGGATCTGGGAAACCAATGATCATTTTTGGTCCATAACCGAAGGCCGAGTCTCGGGATGACGAGGACCGGATAAAGCCCTCGGTGCGGAACCGATCAGGCTTCCCAAAAAATACCCGCTTCGAATTCTCCTGCGCCTGCGACACCATTCCGTCCCAAAGTTTTCCCGGATCGAAGGCCGGCACCCAATCCGACCCGGTTGAACAGGTCACGACCGAGGCGTCCAAACAAAATCCCCTTCCAAAGAAAAAACTCGTGATTTTGAATCGGACCTCCCAAACACATTACTGGGGGTCTGAAGGGGATCCCCCCACCGATTTTGTGCTGGGCCGATACCCATCCGGCCGGTCCGAGTTTGATGGATTTGACTTTTCCTTCGATTCTCAGTGTCCCGTCATTCTGTCGCACCTTCCATGTCCGACACCCGCGGGGAATACATCCATTCCTTCCGGGAATTTTGCTTCGTAGTTGGATGCGTTCCCTACATAAAACACATAATCGAAACTTGGAGCAACAGGGAGACATGGAAAGTGCGGCAGAAGGGCAGGACACTGAAAATCGAAGGAAAAGTCAAACCTATCAAACTCGGACCGGCCGGATGGATATCGGCCCGGCTGGAAAGCAGACGGGATCTCCTTCGGTGCTTCGTGATGAGTAAGTATCTTGAGCGTCTCGGCACAGTATTTTATGTAAGCAAACTCAAAAGCAGTCGACCAGAACTCTCAAGGTTTCCAGCAGTCCCCCGTCCGCCTCCGCTTCCCATGACGATGCCGGAAAAGTACGTTGGCCCAGCTCTGGCCGTGGTCGCGACTGTGGTCGCTCTCGCTGTGATACGGAGGCAATTGACCTCAAGGCGCACCACCCCGTACCCTCCTGGACCGAAAGGGTACCCGGTTATAGGGAACGTGTTTGACTTTCCGAAGGATCCCATCTGGGAGGGATTTGCGAAGATGGCTCAGGAGCACGGTGAGCGAGTACTTTCGAGACTCGTTCTGGTGTGTTGCTAACGCAGGTGGGTTGCAGAGACGAACATCCTGCACCTGGATATGATGGGTTCGCATCTGGTCGTGTTGAGCGGGAGTGATGTGGCCACAGATTTGCTGGAACAACGCTCAGCTGTGTATGCGGATAGGGTATGAAAACCCTTTGCATCCCGTTCAAAACCACAGCACTCACCGACACCAGCCTCGATTGCCCATGGTGAACGAATTGTAGGTGCTGCCGTACCCTCCCATTACCACCAGACAAATGACAGCTTATTTCAGGATGGGCTGCACTTGGGCCCTCCCCGTGATACACTACGGGCCCCTCTGGCGTACCCACCGCCGATTATTTCACCGTTTCTTCAACCCTTCCACCGCAAGTCTGTTCGATGACAAGGTCTACGGGGCGCTGAACGTCTTCCTCCATCGGCTCTCCGGATCCCCCGAGCGTTTATTTAAGCACATACGTTTGTACGTCAGTCCTCACGCAATCCTTGCTCTGTCCCAAGCCAATTGTACACCTTTTGTCTGGAAAGTCTCACCGGGTCTTTGGTCCTATCGATTGCGTACGGGGCAAAGGTAGAATCTGAAAGTGACAGGTTTTTCTCCGCATCCGAGAGTGCGATGGGTGCTGTCGATCTCGCCCTGTTACCTGGGGCCTTTCTCGTGGACATTTTCCCCATCCGTATGAGTTTCAGTATAAGAGCTCTTCCCAAAGCGTCTCATCATATTTTACTTCCGCAGTCAAGTATGTCCCGGAATGGTTTCCTGGAGCAGGTTTCAAGACGTTCGCGAGGATCGCCAAGAAGGACATTGACGATTCCATCACACCCCCGTTCCAATGTGTTAAAGAGTCTTTTGAGGTTCGCGAACCTCCATCACTGCTCCCCATCCCAATGTTTACTGAAATGAATTTTAGGCGGAGACTCTCACCACTCCGTCGATTGTTGCGACATGCTTAGAGGAACTACCGGAGCTCGCTAAACAGGGGGTCGATGAAGAGGTGATTCGGGGTGTGTGTGGGTCGGTGTATCTTGGTGAGCGTCGGCCTATGCCCATCGAAGGACGTCATTCACAAGTTCGTCACACATCTAGCTGGCGGAGAGACGGTAAGCGCGACCCTGGCGCACACGGGTTTGGCACAGCTAATCGTGTCATCATGAAGATATCATCCGCCATCCAATCGTTCTTCCTGGCGGCAACCTTGCATCCTGAGGTCGTTCGTTTAGCACAACAACAACTAGACGAAGTTCTTGGCAGGGAGCGTTTGCCGGACTTCTCCGACATGCCTCAATTACCCTACATCTCCGCCATCGTGAAGGAGGTCCTGCGATGGAGACCTCCTACTCCTCTCGGTGCGTCCTCTTGTAGTATCACACCGTGCGTAAATCGGGTTAAACTGGCTTTAGGGAGTCCGAATCGGTTGATGGAAGACGATGTGTACAAGGGGCAGTTCATCCCCGCGGGCGCAACGATCATGGACAACACGTGGTACGCACTCCACTTCTGTAGACGTTCCTGATGACTGGCTGAGTACCGAAAAGGGCGATGTTCCGTAACGAATCAGTGTATCCAGACGCGCACGCCTTCAACCCCGGCCGGTTCCTCAAAGACGGTCAGATCAATCCCGACATGAAGGACCCCGAGCAGCTGTTGTTCGGGTACGGTAGAAGGTACGTTCATTCACAATGATCGCTAATTATCCCACATCACCGGATAACACGCGGACTCTCTAGGATCTGCCCCGGAAGGCACTTCGCGTCACGATTCTTGTTCTTGACTATCGCTCAAACTCTCGCCGCCTTTGATATTTCCAAGTGCCTGGATGAAGACGGGAATCCGATCACTCCGGAAGGGAGATACTCAACCGGGCTTATCTCGTGAGTACCTTGTGCTCAGGTCTTGGTGGATGAAGTACGTTCTGAGGGATTTTTAGCCATCCCTTACCCTTTGAGTCTTCGATCAAGCTGCGACCTGGTAGAGCGCTCTGATTGCGGGGCACTTGACGGGAGCAGAGGAGTGGATTTTTTGTACCAATTGAAAGGACCTCACAAATAATCAGTGGGCCGCATTGTGAAGACGGTGACACGCCAACAAATGCTTCCACCATGCTGCGATGCATTCTATCCCCACAAATAGACCGAATTGAGGCTCAACTTGTTGCCTTTGACCTGACCGCGCGCCCAACCCCAGAAATCTCTCCGCTCTCGGATTGGACTCGGTCACGGTCACGGTCACGGAGATACCGGCGGTGGCGTAACTCAAGACCAGTCTCAAAGATGATAAAAAAGATGAATTGCACCGGATGGGATTTTCAGACCTCAACTACTTACAATGGCGATGTGAACGGCTCTATGGAACTCCCACTGCCGACCTACGCTAAGGTATAGATCAGTCGACCAGGTCAATCACCCCTCCCCCTTCTACCG
>Ga0307516_10005810_pt1 | contig 14618 bp, 10 predicted proteins | sample 19_EM_MG_FD_203310 | JGI IMG/M metagenome (GOLD analysis project Ga0307516, IMG submission 203310) | Populus trichocarpa ectomycorrhiza microbial communities from riparian zone in the Pacific Northwest, United States - 19_EM | ecosystem: Host-associated > Plants > Roots > Unclassified | place... | reverse complement strand
CGTCGAGCCGGCCGCCGCGCCGCGCGGTGCTTTGTACGAGGGCTGTGACCTCCTCGCTGTCGGCGATGTCGCAACAGGCCCCGTCGGCGTCGCCGCCCGCGGCGCGGATTTCCGCGACCGTCGCTTCGAGGGTCCCGGGAAACTCGCGGCTGCCTTCACGGCGGGCCACGACGGTCACATGGGCGCCCTCGGCGGCGAGGGCCAGGGCGATGGCCTTGCCGATCCCCCGGCTCGCTCCGATCACGAGGGCCGTCTGGCCGGCGAGCCGACCGCCGCCGGTCGCCGTCACCGCGCGCCCCCGCTCACCCGGATCTCGGTGCCGGTGAGCCACGCGGCCTCGTCGGACGCGAGATAGACGGCGGCGGCGGCGATGTCGTCCGGCTGGCCGAGCCGTCCCATGGGGTTGCCGGACTCCATGATCTTGCGACCCTCGGGCGTGGCGATGCGGTTGGACAGGTTGTTGGTCTCGACGGCGCCCGGAATTATCTCGTTCACCCGGATGTTGTAGGTCGCCAGCTCCTTGCTCCAGGCGACCCCAAGCGTGTGGAGCGCCGCCTTGGAGGCCGCATAGGCATGCACCTCGGGGGAGGGCGAATATGCAGAGACTGAAGTGACGATGATGATCACCCCGCCGCCTTGCTGCTTCATGACCCTCGCCGCGGCCTGACAGCCGATGAACGGTGAGAGGGTGTTCAGGCGGAACAGCTCCTCGACGGCCTTTAGCGGCGTGTCGAGCAGGCCCGCAGTGCCATGCTCCACGTAAACGCCAGCGCCACCGGCGTTACAGACCAGGATGTCGAGCCGCCCAAACGCCTCCATCGCCGCTTCGATTGGCTTCGCCGCTTCTAGCGGCTGCAGCAGATCGGCCTGCACGACGAGAGCCTTGCGGCCGTATTCGCGTACCTTGCCGGCCACTTCTTCGAGGCGCGCCGCATCGCGCCCCGTCACGACGACGTCGGCGCCGTGCTCGGCGTAGCGGATCGCAATCGCGCGGCCCATGCCGCTGCTTGCGCCGGTGACCACTGCGACCTTACCGGCCAGGGTGAAGTCCATTTTCCATCCCCTAAGAACCAACTCGAGCCGCCGCGGTCGAAAAGCCGCGCGATCTGGAGTTCAGCCCAAAACCGCGAGGCGACCTCGCGAGCACAAAACGTACCGTACCGTCCAGTTCGATATCTGCCACCTTCGTACCGATTGCGGCGGATATCAACCGCGTTTTTGCATTTGTCCTGATTGGTTTCTTTGGGCCCGCGCGCGCTACAGCATACGCCCTACCAGGAGGGGCGCTCGCTCGGGGCGTATCGGAGGCGGCGGCGTCGCGTGTCTGGCTTCAGCGTGGCGGTTTACTGCAGGTGAGCTACGCGCGCCGTGGCCGCCTCGTGCTCACTAGGCTTTGTAGGCTGCCAGGAATTTCGTGACAGTAATGCGGACAAACCGCTCAAGTTGAGGCGTGGAAGGGGGCAGCGAAGCCCCGAGCAGACAGCGCAGATAGAGGTCGCCGCGTATCATCCCGATGAAGTGCTCCGCGGCCATTGCCGGGTTTTCAACTCGTACGGCCCCTCGGAGGTCGGCGTTTGCGAGATAGCTTTCCACGAGATCAGTGGTGACCTTCGGGCCTACAATGTAGAACATTTTGCCAACTTGTGGAAATCTTTGGCCCTCCGACACCATGAGTCGGAATAAGGTGAGGCCTCTCGGAGAGATTAGAGACTGAAGAAATTCAAGACCGAACTGGTATAGAAAAGCTTCGACGTCATCATTGTCCTTATATATCTGCCCAACGCTGGAAATAAAGTCTTTATTATAAGCTTGGAATGCAGCCGTGAATAATTCCTGCTTCGTTGGAAAGTAGCGATATAGGGTCGACTTTGAAACCGACGCCGCGACTTGGATCATGTCTGTTGTGCCGCCGTCATACCCGTGCGTCATGAATGCGACTTGTGCGGCCTCGAGAATACGCTCCTCGGGATTTTTTTTGACTTTGGAAACTGGCGCCTTTTTGGTTTTCGTGGGCTTCAAGGCGAGTCTCCGGAAATAATTTCGAAGTTTTATACTGTCGTTCATGGGGCGCTAAGCTAGGCTTGGCCAATGGACGTAACGAAGTCTTTGTCCGGCCCGGCGCGATTTAAAGGCATAGTCTGAAAGGCGAGCGGAGCGAAGGCTTTCTGGGGCAAACCGCAAATGAATCAGGGGCTGAGATCGATGGCGCCGATGTCGCAGGCTAGCCTCTAAGTGCGAGGCTCGCCAGCTTCCTCATTAGGCTCTATAGGAGTACCGCACCGCTCGGTATTTAACGGGCGGAACGGGCGCCCGAAAGACTTGGCAGCGGGCAGTTTTATCTGGGAGGCGCAATGTCGCGGGCGTGGGATGAAAGTTTCGATGCGGTGGTCATCGGCTCCGGCGCTGCGGGCCTGACCGCCGCCTTGTCCGCGGCATCTCAGGGGCTGCGGACCCTGGTGCTCGAAAAGGGGGAGGTCTGGGGCGGGTCGACGGCCTTGTCGGGCGGCGGCATCTGGATCCCCCTCAATCCCTTCCTGCAGGCGACGGGCGATCCCGATACGCTCGAAGCGGCGCAGACCTATTTCGACGAAGTGGTGAAGGACGCTGGGCCGGCGACCTCCCGCGAAAGACGCGACGCCTATCTCGAGGCCGGCCCGAAGATGATCGCCTTCCTGACGCAGAAGGGCGTGGAGCTTGAACAAGAGCCCACCCAGCCGGATTATCACGCGGAGCGACCCGGGGGGCGCAAGGGCCGGCTGATCGAGCCGGCGTTCACGAACGGAAAGCGCCTTGGCCCCTGGCTCGCGACCTTGCGGCCAGCGCCGCGGCCCTACGCAGTAAAGACCGGGGAGGGCGCGCGCATCGCACGTGGCTTCACAAGCGTGTCTTCCACCCTCGCCATTTTGAAGGTCGTGGCGCGCGATCGATGGGCCAGGCTCTGGGGCGGCGCACCCATCACGAGCGGCGCTGCCCTGGCTGCGCAGCTCATGATGGCCGTTCAGGCCGCTGGGGCGCCAGTTCGGTTGGGCAGTCCCTTGCGCCGGGTGATCCTTGAAGGCGGCCGCGCGGTCGGCGTGGAAGTCGAATGGGAAGGCCGTATTCGTGCGATCGAGGCCCGAGCTGGCGTGCTGCTGTGCGCCGGCGGTTTCGCCCATGATCCCGAGCTAAGGCGCGAAGCCCAGGGAATTGACGGGCGCTATTCTTCGGCGAGCCCAGACGACACCGGAGACGTTATCAAGCAGGCGGTCGAACTTGGCGCGGCGACGGCGCTGCTGGAGGAGGCCTGGTGGGGGCCTAGCGTGCTATATCCCGGCGACATTCCTGGATTTTTTCTATGGGAGCGCTGTCTGCCAGGATCTCTCATGGTGGACAACCAAGGGCGTCGCTTCACCAACGAGGCCCAATCCTATGACACCATCGGACGAGACATGCTGCGCCAGGGGATTCAAGAGGCGTGGCTAATCATCGATTCCCGTCACCGTCGGCGGTACCTTTTTGGCGCCATGCCTCCGGGCTGCACACCCAAAGCTATGTTTGCTTCCGCCTTCTTTTTGCGTGCGGACTCGATTGAAGAGCTTGCGGTTAAATGTGGCGTTGATCCGAGCACCCTGCGTGGAACTGTAGATCGTTTCAATGGGTTGGCCCGAGCAGGCGTCGACGAAGATTTTGGTCGAGGAAGCTTGCCGTATGACAATTATTGGGGTGATCCCAATCAGAAGCCGAACTCTAATCTTGGGGCGGTCGATCACGCCCCCTTCCTGGCTACGCGCGTCTATCTTGGCGACCTGGGCACCAAGGGGGGGCTCGTGACGGACGAACACGGGCGTGTGCAACGCCCGGATGGCTCGGCGATCGATGGTTTGTACGCGGCAGGCAATTGCAGCGCCTCGGTGATGGGGCGTGGCTATCCAGGGCCCGGCGCGACATTGGGACCTGCGATGACTTTTGGTTATATCGGGGGAAGGCACGCCGCGATGTGTGCGTCGAACGCGCGCGGCGATGATGTTGAAGCGCCGACGCCCGCCTGATCGCGCGGCGGTGTTCATTCCCCGGATGGGCTCAGAATAGGGTTCCGAGCAGGTCTCTCTCGAATGGCCTCAGATCCTGTGTACGCCCCTGCATGACCTTCCTTGGCCACTCCCAGTCGGCGAGTAGGGCGCGTCCCACGGCGATGAGATCGAAATCTCCGGCAGCCATCATGGCTTCCAGCTGACCGAGGTTCATTTCAGTTGGCGTGTTGTCCTGACCAAAGCTGCCAAAGAGGTCCGTCGACAATCCGACGGAGCCGACTGCGATCGTAGGCAGTCCTGTTATTTTCTTCGTCCAACCAGCCAGGTTGAGGTGACTATCGGGGAACTCAGGCTCCCAGAACCGCCGCGTCGAACAGTGAAGGAAATCTACGCCCGCCTCCACAAGAGGCGTTAGAAAGACCTCCAGGTCTCGGGGGTTTGCCGCGAGTTTTGCGTCGTAGTCGATGTTCTTCCATTGCGAAAAACGCAGGCCGATTGGGAAGTTGGCGTGGGTGGCGTTGCGGCACGCCCGCACAATTTCCACGGCGAAGCGCGTGCGTTGCGCCAGATCGCCCCCGAATTCGTCCGGCCGTATGTTCGTGCCGTGCCAGAAGAAACTGTCGATAAGATAACCGTGTCCGCCATGGAGCTCGATCCCGTCAAACCCCAGGCGTTCGGCATGCGCCGCGCTCTTTGCAAAGGCTTCGATCACAAGGTCGATCTCCTTCGCGCTCATGGGTTCGCCGAGCTTCTGGTTGGGCGCCAGTAGACCCGAGGCGCTGGAGGGAGGCCTCGCGGCGTCCGGCATGTCTCCAGGCTGCGGCTGAACGCCCACATGCCACAGCTGCGGCATCATCTTGCCGCCGGCTGCGTGGACTGCTGCCAGGACATCCCGCCAGGCCGCTAGAGCTGCGTCGCCGTGGAAGTGCGGAACGGTGGAGTTGTAGCCGGCGGAAGGGTGGTCGATGAACACGCCTTCGCTGATGATTAGAGACGCTCCGCCCTCGGCCCTGCGGGCGTAGTATTGGGCGACGTCGGCGCTCGGCACGCCGCCCGGTGCAAAGTAGCGGGTCATCGGCGCCATGACGATGCGGTTGGCCAAATGCAGCCGCCCCAAAGCGAACGGCGTGAACATGAAGTTCGGTAAACCTGTTTCGGGTGGGGCTGTCATTGTAGGTCCGGTGGTCTCTTCAACCCGAAGTTCAGGCCGCGACGCCTTCATAAGACATCTTCGGAGCGACCTCCTCGGCCAGCAGGCGCAGGGAGTCGCGCCAGGCTTCCGGTTGCGCGCCGTAGTCGCAGGCGAAGACCAGCAAGGTGCCGAAGCCGCCGGTCTCTTCCTGGAACTTCTCGAGTTTCTCCCGCACGGTCGCGGGGGAGCCCACGATCCAGGTGTGCTTGAGGAGATATTCCGGAGTGTATTGCTCGGCGTTGAACGGCAGCCCCTGTTGCTCGGCCGCCCATTTCGACGTGCGGCTCAGATATCCGCGCACATAGTCGCCCAGGCCGCCCTCGACGGCGATCTTCTCGGCCTTGGCGTCGGTCTCGGCGACGATGATCTCCTTGCAGACCCGCCAGTCGGCGCGGCGCGGGGTGCGCCCGGCCGCCTCGGCGCCGGCGACATAGGCGTCCCAGTGGGTGCGCAGGTCCGGCGAGGTGGAGGCGAGGCTCATCGGCAGGAAGCCCATGCGGCCGGCGATCTTCAAGGTGGGGGAGCTGGGGCTCAGACCCGAGACCCCGATCGGCGGCCGCGGCTGCTGGAAGGGCTTGATGTGGACGTCGAACAGGTCCGGCGTCGGTTCGCCGACCTCGATGCGCCAGTACTTGCCCTCGTAGACGAAGGGCCGCTCGCCAGTCCAGATCTTCTGGATGATCTCCAGCGACTCGCGGGTCATGTCGCGGGTGTCGGCGCCATTGATGCCCAGGAACTTCCAGTCGGCGGGGACGGCGCCCGCCGCCACCCCGAAGTTCAGCCGCCCTTGCGAGACATGGTCGAGCCAGGCGATGCGGTTCGCGACTACGGCGGGGTTGTGATAGGGCAGGCAGATTCCGCCCGGCCCCAGGCGGATGCGCTTGGTCTCGCGAAGCGCCTGGGCGATCAGGATATCCGGGGCCGGATTGGGCTCCCACGGCAGGGCGTGATGCTCGCCGAACCAGGCCTCGTCATAGCCGAACTCATCCATCCAGCGGATGACCTGGAGGTCCCACTCCTGGCAGTCGTAGGGCGACTTGCCGGGCGGGTGGCAGGCTTGTCCAAACATTCCCAGCCGCATGGCTGTTCTCCCGAGCGATGACTACGCGATATCCAAAAGCGGCGCTTCGTTCAGCCTGTGGTTCTGAGCCTGAAGGTCTGGCAAGACTTCCTTGCCGAACAGTTCCAGGGCGTTGAACACCTTCTTGATTGGGGCGCCGCCCTGCGCAACTTCCATGAGCAGAAGGTCCACCCCGAGGCTGTCGCGCACATCGCTGATACGGCGTTTCAGATCCTCGGGGTTTCCGAGCAGGACTCGATTGTCGCGATTTAAGTCCTCTCCGTTTGCTTCAGCAAAAAATCTTGGGACGGTCGAGGTATCCGCCTTGGCGTCTAGCTGCGAGAAAAACCGATAATAATTTGTCGCGTATTGGCCACCATCGCGGACAGCTTCCGCCTGGTCCGCCGCACAATACATCTGGGTGATAGCGCAGACCTCGCGGGTGGCGGGATCGTAGCCGTGCTCCCGCAGAAGGCGGCGGTACATGGCGATGTTCCGTCGAATGCCTTCACGATCCGGCACGAACAGGGCCGTTCCGAGGTTGAGCCCCATTGCCGCCGCCCACTCGTAGCTTTCCCGCGTGCCGGACGCTGACGCGTAGATCGGCGGGTGAGGGCGCTGCACCGGCTGAGGGAAATAGCTGTAGTTGTCGACGTTGAAGTGCTGGCCGTGGAAGCTCATAGGGCCGGGTTCGGTCCAGGCCCTGATGATGAACTCGGCCGCCTCCCGATATCGGGTGTGGCTCTCGCTCATTGCGACCTTCAGCCAGTCGTACTCCTGCATCAGGTAGCCGCGGCCGATGCCGTACTCGAGGCGGCCGCTGCTGAGCACATCGAGCATCCCATACTGCTCGGCGAGCATAATCGGGTGGTGCAGCGGCAGGAGAGACACACCGGTGCCGACCCGTATGCGCTTGGTGCGCGCCGCGGCGGCGGCGGCGATCACCGCCGGATTGCCGAAGGAATATCCGGCACAATGGTGCTCACTGAACCAGACAGTGTCGTAACCAAGCTCTTCCAGTAGATCGACCTGTTCAAGGATCTCTCCGAAGTAATGGCTGGGAGAGCGATGGATCTCTGGATGGTATTCAACGTTATAGCAGATACCGACCCGCACGGCATTCTCCTTCTGATCGTGCCGCTCCGCGGATTGGAGCGCGCAATCGAACCGATCGGTACATCGTAGGCCGCGACCGCCGCCCTGGCAAGCGGTGAGAGTACCGTACGGTACGAGTTTACGAGTGGAGTGGCAGATACGCGATATATTTCAGTTGGTAAGGACCCCCAAAGATCGAGGATCACTCAAGCGGTGGGCCCGAGGCATTGGGTGTGCGTGGTCAAGGACGAACATGCATGCAGCAAGGGGCGTTCAGGGATGGGCGGTTTCCGCCCGGTGAAGCGCAGCTACATGGAGCTGCGGCTTGTCACGCAGTTGCGAGCGCACGAAGATCCGTATCCTGGACTAGTGGCCACGTCTCTGAAAGAGCGCGGTATTCCCCTTCAGAATATAACAGTGACTGCCGAGAGCTACCCGATATGATCGACGCGCGGACGTTAGCTATAAGTAGTCCGTGGGTGGCGACCTCAACGACCCAATCCAACTTACAGTCGAAAGTTACAACGCTCGATTTCAAGATGGGCGCACCAGTGACCCCCTTAGCCCAATCGCCCATCAAAAACTTCTTGTCCGGCGAAATTTTACTCGAAAATGTGCCTGCCAAAACGCTATCATGTTCTGATAGAACATTAACGGCAATATTCTTGTTCTCTGTAATAGCTTGATACGTGTTGCTATCCTTGTTTAGAGAGACTAGAAGCATCGGTGGATCCGCTGACAATGAACATACTGCTGTTGCCGTAAGTCCATTGCGGCCTCCATCTGCAGAAGTCGTCGTGATGATGCAAACACTTCCAACGAGTCGTTGCATCCCCTGCTTGAATTTAGCTTGAGCCAGGTCCATCTGATGCCTCCATTGGCAGGGGTCGTCCGAGCTTCATTTGCCGTCGCTCGAACAGCGTAATTGCGAAGTCGTTCATGTCGAGGAGGAAGGGCGCGGCTCCCCGGCTTAAGCCATGCGATCCCGCTTCATGCCGGCGCCTCAAGCGAGCCAGCCGTGTGAACCGAACCGATCGGTACACAGTACGGTATTTGACGCGCGTGCTCAAGGGGCGTCACGAAATTTGCTTCGAAACTTCGCGGCAGAGATCAAGTGGGCGCGGAGCATCGCCTTGTCGGCCGGACGCTATCTGGGTTCGGTAGGCGCGTAACTAGTTGAAAAGCCTAAGGGCTGGAGCGAGCGTGTAACCGGCTCTTGTGGAGCAATTTCCGCTTGAGTCCCAGCCCTGCGAGGAGTAGCCAGTACCGTACGGTACAGTCCATAGCCTAGGGCGATGAGCGCGGAGCTGCGGAGGCACTACCGAACGTCGGCCACCGCAGGCCGCGTCATTTACGCATTGCGCGAGGAGTCCTCTAACTATGTTTGATGCTGTCCCTGACGAACTCCCCGACTTCATCAAAAAGGCCACCCGTGAGTGTGCTGAGCCGCTGAGGATCGCGCGTGAGCTCCGCCCACTGATTGAGAAACACGCCGCTCAGGGAGCTCGTTTGGGCTTTGTGCCCGACGAGGTGGTCCGGGCTCTCTGCGAGACGGGGATCTGGGGGCTAAAGGTGCCGCGTGCGGTCGGGGGCGCCGAAGTAGACGCACAGACATACATCGATGTGATCGAAGAGCTGTCCTACGCCGACGGTTCCACAGGTTGGGTCGTGATGGCGGCCGGCTTCGCTGGCGGGGGCGGCGTGGGGTTGGGGCCGTCGGCTGTGGAGCGGATCTACGGGGGGGATGAAGGCATCATAAGCGCTGCCCAGATTTCAAGTCTGGGTAAGGCGGAATGGGTGGACGGTGGCTATCGCGTCTGGGATGGGCATTTTCACTTTGGCTCAGGCTCCCGCTACTCGAGCTGGTTTGGTGGCGCCTTCGCGGTGGAGCACCAAGGTCAACCCGTGCTCACGGAAAGCGGACGGCAGAAGATTATCATGTGCTGGACGTCGCGAGATAAGGTGCGGCTGAAGGGCAATTGGGATGTGATGGGCCTCGTGGCGACGGGAAGCTATGACTTCGACTTCGTTGACCAAATCATCCCAGAAGATTGGGTGGCGGGGCTTCCTGGGCGGCGAAACATGGGCGGACCCATATACGCTATTACGGTGTCCATCGGTCACGTAGCTTGGGCGCTGGGCGTCGGCAAACGCGCTCTCGATGAGATACATGCGCTCGCTACGCGCAAACGGCGGTTTCAGCGGACCACGCTTATCGATCAGTCCCGATTCCAGCTGGAGTACGGACGCCACCTCGCCGCCCTGCAGGGCGCCCGCGCGCTCGTGCGCAAGATGTACGGCGAATGGTACGAGGCGGCCAAGCAAGGGCCCGTGGCGATCGAGATCCGCGCCCAGGCCCGTCTGGCCTCTTGCTGGGCCACGGAGATGGCTCTGAATGCAGCTCAATTCGCCATGTTCTCGGCGGGCAGTGACGGCGTGCGCAATCGCGACGGCGCAAACACCCTCCAGCGTGTGTTCCGCGACATGCAAACCGGCGCGACCCACCGGCACATCGACCAGGACACTCTCATCGAATGCGCTCAAGTGGCCTTAGGCGTGTCCGACCCGTCCCTCGAGTTGTAGCTCACCGGAGCGACGCTGGCCCGGATCGGCGGTCAGGTCATAGCCGGCAGAACACGGCCAGTACGCAACACATGACGACCGTGGGGTCGCGTACCGGTGCTTGGGAGTAGCAAAATCCAAAGCAAGTATTCGGATGATCTTGAACGTTGCAGAGCAGCGGCGGAACTTCCGAAATTTCGTGCAAAACCGGTTTCAGTTCTCACCGCAGATCTACGCCACAGTTGTCCGAGAACATTATCCTGACAACACCTGTCTACGCCGGTTAGAGAAGACACTTTCTGTCACCGTTAGAGATGACACAGACGCTCGGGGTCGGGGCGGCGGGCGGGCGCGGAGCCCTGCCGTCGCGCAGAGACCGGCCGCCGCGCCGGCGCACCAGCCGCTCAGCTTCGCTCTTTGTTTTCCGAGTGCGCCGTCAGGCGTGCGAGGCACGTAGACGTTGTGACTCGTGCTGCAACGCTTGGGCGGCTAAAATCGGAACATGCGTCACCCACAAGACCAGTATGGCGATCCCGATCTGAAGCTCGAAGGCCTTTCTATTTGGGCTCTGGGGCGACAGTTTCCGAATAGCGAAGACTATTGGGATGGAAATTGGATGACCGTCCACGCGCATGTCGAGGCACCTGGTGCTCGTATCGATGCATACGGGTCTTGGTTGAGGACGGACGAAATCGAAGCATTCCATGAGCAATTGGAAGCGTTGAATCGTGATCTGAAAGGCACGGCCGGGCGTTGTCAGACCAAACTGAGAGAGGCGAGCTTCGCCCTGCCGCTGCTCCGGTTTTCGGGCAGCAGCCATCGCTTTTTCCAAGAAAATACAGGAGGAAACGCGTGGGCAGGGCACCCTAGATATGACGCCCTCGACCTAACAAAGCGTGAAATTGAATGCCTGGTGCGTTTGGTCTGACAGTGCCCTCGCCAGAATCAATCCGATAGGCCTTCCCCCGGCGGCCGGCCGAAGAAACGCGTGGAGAACATGAGCGCCGCAGCGAGCAGTTGGACCCCGATGAAGGTGGAGAACATGACGTCGTAACCGCCTGTCCGATCGTACACTTCGCCGGCGAACCGGACCGCCACGGCGCCCATCACGGCGCCGATGGGGGCCATGAGCCCGCGCACCGTCCCAAAGGAGGCGGACCCGAATCGGTCCGCAAGTAAGGCGAAGAAGATCGGCGTCAGCACGCCGCTCAGCAAACCCAGGATGACGCTGCAGCCGAGCAGGGCGACGTACGTCTGGTTCACCAGTAGGGCGGCGTTCACAATGGCGATCATCGCCAAGAGGACGGTGTAAAGCGCCACCCGGTCCACGCGATCGGCGACGATCGCGAGGAGCAGCTTGCCCGCCATCGCCCCGACGCCGGACGCAGAGATCAGGGTCGTGGCCTGGACAATGGTGAGGCCCGAGTCCAGCGCCAGGGGCGCAAGGCTGACCAAGACGCCCTGACTGACCGCGAACGCGAGCGACGAGCCCAGTGCTATGGTCCAGAATTGCGGGGCGCGCAGCAACTCGCCCATCTTCGCCGGCGCGCCGGGCGCGACCGGCCGCGGCGCTTCGGCGGTCTTGGCGGGCTTGCCGCCCTCCGCGTCGGCGGGGCCGGGCCGATCGCGGACGATCAGCGACAGCAGCAGCAGCATGGCCGAGATGACGCAGCCGGAAATGATCAGGGTGAGGCGCCATCCCTGGGCCTCGATGAGCAGACCCACGAGAGGGGTCACCAGCACACCGCCCAGGGACATGCCGATCACCGCCAGCGCCATCGCCCGGCCGCGCTGCGCCTGGAACCAGCGTGCGATGAGGACGGTCATGGTCAAGGTCCCCGCCCCCTGCAGCCCGATCGCCAGCGGCACGGCCATCATGAACGCGCTCAACCACAGGGACCGGGAAAGCCCCAGCGTGACGAGACCGGCGCACAGGATCAGCGCCGCGCCGATCATGATCCGCCGCACCGGGAAGCGGTCCAGCATGCGCCCGACGAAGGGGGCGACAAGCGCATTGCCGATGTTCAGCAGGATTATTGAGCTGTTCATCTCCGCGCGGGACAGCCCAAGTTCCTTGGAAACCGGCACCACGAACAAACCGAAGGCTGAGAAGGTGGAGCCGATCAGCAGCATGAAGACCAGCGCCGACATGGCGACGACATACCAACCGTAATAGATCCGACGCACGCGTTTCCTCACGTCATTGGCTTGAATGCTAGGCGACGGGTAGATGTCCTTCTCAATTAACTTCCGACGGAGTCCCCAGGTGATGGGCCGATCGGAGGTTCTGCGGGCCTGTTGAATGACCGATGATCAGAACTCGAACGTCAGATCGACGCCCACCGTCCTTGCGTCCTCATAGGCTGCGGCGACGACCACGCCGAGAGCGGCGGGATACTTCAGGGCGTCCTCATTGAACAGGTTTCGTCCCCAGAGCGCCAGGGTGGCTTTGTGTCCGCCGAGGTCGATGTTCTCAAGCGCTATCCGGCCATTCACCAGCCAGACGTCGGGAATGTAGGTCCAGGCGCGGAGCGTCGGGTTCGCGGAGCCGTTGTGGCCCGACTTGTAGTTCCCATCGATGCGCATGTTGACGCGCGCATCGCCGAGCACCGGCGGGGTGACGTACTGCGCGGACAAGTTCGCGGTCCATTTCGGCCGTTGCGCCACAACGGAATTGCCGGCTGCAACGAACCGCGGGTCGAGGCGGGTGTATTTGAAATCCAGGTAGCCCAGGTTCGCGCCGAAGGTGAGCCGCTCGATCGGGACGAGCGTGGTCTCGAGCTCGAGGCCCTTGGCCTTGGCGTCGCCGGCGTTGACCAGCACCTGCGACGCCAGCGGCACGCCGAAGGTGGCTCCGGAGCCGCTGATCTGCAGGTCAGTGTACTTGGCCGAGAACAGGGCCAGATTGGCGCGCAGCCGTCGATTGAACCACTCGGTCTTCGCCCCGGCTTCCCAGGACTTCGCGCGTTCGGTGTTGAATGTTAGGGTCGCCAGCTCGCCGCCGGAGATGTAGCCGGTGGCATACTTGCCGTAGATCATGATGTCGTCCGTCGGCTTGTAGTTCACGCCGGCGTTGTAGGTCCATTCGCCCTTGCTGAAGGCTATCGGTCTCGGCGTGGCGATGGTCGCGTCGATGCCGTACTTCTTGTCGTGCGTGTAGCGCCCACCGACCACGACATCCAACTGGTCCATCACGTGGAACTCGCCCTGCGCGTAGACCGCCTTGGAGATGGTGGTCACCCGGCTCTGCCGCGCCGGAACGACCGGCGGCAGGATCCTGAAATTCGGGAAGGACCGGAACGAGTCGCTGTTGCCGGCCGTGCCGTACTGGCCCTTCTGGGTCGTATGCCGCCACCAGAGGCCGCCGGTGGTCACGTGCATGAAGTCTGAATCGTAGTCGACCTGCAACTCCTCGCTGAACTGCTCGTCGGTGCCGGCGGAATGGGTGATGACGCCCACGAACGGCGTGTTCGGAGCGACCAACAGGCCGCCCAGGCCGTCCAGCTGGCTGCTCGGCGAGCTGTAGCTGTTGGTCCGGTAGGCCAGGATGTTCTTGACGGTGAACTGGTCGGTGGCCCGCCAGTTCGCCGTGAGCACGTGGCCTTCCGCGATCAGGTGGTTCTCGATCACGCTCGCGTTGTTGACCGCATCGGGGCGGGTCAATGACGGCAGGGTCGGCCGCGGGTTGGTCGCGTTCAGGCCGACCAGGGTCGCCTGGATGATGCGGGTCACGCCGACGCCGACTTCGGACCCGGTCTGGTCGGTGTGATCGTACTTGTAGACGAGGTCGAGATTGGGCGAGATCTCCAGCCTGACGGACGCGGCCCAAGAGTCCGTGTCGTTGTTCCCGAGCCAGGCGGGCGAAACCACGGCCGCCGGGCCCCCGACCAGCGAGTAGTCCCAGACGGTCCCGCCGCCCAGGTTGCGCGTCTGGCCGCGACGTTCGTCATGGGTGTAGGTCACCGCAGCGCTGAGCGGCCCGATCCGTGGCGTATCGATGCGCGTGCGCGACCGGATCTGATCATAGTTGCCGACGGTGACTTCCTGTTTCAGGCCAAATTCGCCCTTGGGTCCACGCGTGGTGAAGCTCACCGCGCCGCCCGTCGAGTTGCGCCCGAACAGCGTGCCTTGCGGGCCCTTGAGGACTTCAACCCGCTCGATGTCGGCCAGGTTGAAGGTCGAGCCCGCCCCCGCGCCCAGGTAGACGCCGTCGATATAGATCGCCACCCCCTTGTCGGCGCCGGGCGCGCTGGCGCTGGCGATCACCCCGCGCATCGAATAGACGGGCACGCCCGAGCCGGAGGGGACTTTCTGGATGGTCAGGTTCGGCGACAGCGCGTCGAGGTCGAGGACGCTCTGGACGCGGGCGACCTGCAGGCTCTCGGCGGAGAGCGCGGTGACCGACGCCGGCACGTCCTGCAGCCGTTGCTCGCGCTTTTGCGCCGTGACGACGATCTCCGAGACGCCCCAGGCCGCATCGTCCTGCGCGTACGCCGCAGAGGCGATCCCGGTCAGCGCCGCAATCGACGTCAAGGCGGTGCAGAGCAGCAAGTTCTTCTTCATCTGTTTATCCCCCCCCCCAGGGGTGTCTTGTAGAGTCCTCGCCGATGCTCAAATCGGTCGAACACCTAGGTCTGATGGTCGGCGAAAATTTCCGGCGCGGCTGAATATATCAGCAATACGTGCCGTATTGGCGCCG
>Ga0307516_10005809_pt1 | contig 14619 bp, 9 predicted proteins | sample 19_EM_MG_FD_203310 | JGI IMG/M metagenome (GOLD analysis project Ga0307516, IMG submission 203310) | Populus trichocarpa ectomycorrhiza microbial communities from riparian zone in the Pacific Northwest, United States - 19_EM | ecosystem: Host-associated > Plants > Roots > Unclassified | place... | reverse complement strand
CTACAAATACATCTCTTCTAAGAATCTGCTAAAACAAAACCAACAGGAAAATCCATTTACCAAAATCTATTTATCAGCCAAAACAAGATCCTTAAGACATTAGGAATACACATTTGATAGTAATGTCTGGTTGAAATTTTGAAAATTTGCAGCTCAAATTTTTAAATTTCAGGAAGGCATGTAAATATATATAAAATTACACATATAGGCATATATACATTTTATGATCAATGTCAATTTGAAGCATATCCATGCCAACAAAACAAAATATTCCAGGCAACACGTAGTTAATGTCTTACCATATCGCCATTTTCAACATACCAACAGAGAATATCAGCAATCTGCACATTCAGAATCTGGTTTCAGAATTCTTTACATGTGATAGAAGCACGAAAAACAAAGCAGTATTCACTCCATTTTCCAAACAAATTGAAATTATGAATTGCATAGAGCAGTATATATTTAATGCATCCCTTTGTATGCATGTATGTGCATACAATTATACCCATGCTGCAGATTGCTGTCCTTAATTAAAGGGAATAATTATCTTTTTCCTTTTCCTTTTCTTTTTCAGTCACTAATTATGATTCTGTCTACAAAGAATTCCCTTGTCATTTGCTGACATTCTAGAATTAAACACAAATAGGCAATACTGGAAAAATAAGATTGACTTAGCAAGTATGAAGGCTAGTTCAAATAATCAAGAAATATCTATTTATCATTCTATGCTCCCTTCTCCACCACCATTTTCCCAATGTATGCAACTCTAATATCATGGACCCATAAGCTGAGCTCATCTACAGACTCGAAGGGTGGCTTAAGTTGGAAAATGGATAGGAAATAAATCAATACGGTTAAGAAATTAAGAAGAGGTGGACTTGGAGTGAAAGAGCAAAGGCAACAAAATTTGGGCCAATTCTGGTTTTGCCAAAATCAAACATATTGTTCATTGGTACTTGATCATTCTACAGACTCGATATCTTTATCTAAAAAATATCATCCAACTAGTTAAAACTACTAGATTTCCCGGTTAAAATAAAAATTTATAATCTTACCCATGTTGATATCACCTTTGTCATTCTTGTTGTTTTTGGCATGCTTGCTTTCTTTCACCATGTTCTTTCTCTGTGGGTTTAATTTATAACTTGTTTCAGGTAGAAATAATTATCAAAGAAAATTGCTTTAAGTTGTTGTCATCCATGACCTCTAGACTTAACATTCCTATCCTTACCATCTCCTTTAAATTTATGAATTTTACTTCAGTTTTCCATTTGAGTTGACTTGTAAAATTCAACGAATTGTACCAAATCAAATCATGACTAAATCACAAGATTCTTATACATATGTGATTCACCCCACAATTTGCATCATTTTATAAGTGAATCAAGACAAATTGTAAGATTCTAACCACCATGATATTAACCATAATCAGACTCCTTAAGTCTTTGGACTTGCACCATGCAACTTTTTGTTGTATGCATCATGAGAGTGGCCAAGTTAATATCAAGGCAGCGATGCAGACAGTTATACCCAACACAATGTGGCCACCACTCCAGGTTCAAGTAAACTTGTAAGGAGGCTTGTGTAAGGATTCATTACCCAACTCAACCATGAAACAATCACAATCTGTTTGGCTTTTCATTCTCATTTCTTTCATATTGTCTGAAGCTGGTACATTACCTCAAGATACATGGTGGAAAGCTTTTTTGACACATCTTTTAAGCAACTTCACATCATTGATGTTGAGCTAGAATTTTATTTTTATTACACACCCGCATACTGCAGACTCTAAAACAAATTGATATTTATAAGATATTGCATTTGAAATCACTAGCACATGGTGTAGAAAAGTAAAAAATAACAATTGAAGATGGTGCATATCATTGCAATTATTGTTAGAAGGCTTCTGGCATTAGATAATTAAAAAATAAAAACAATAAAAATAAATAAATAAACAAATTTACCTCCACAAGTTTCTCTACTTTTGTAAAATGGCGACCAAAGGATGTATAGCGCATGCCGTACAGAAATGGTGCAAGATACACTTTCAGCTTGTTCTAGAGGCATCAATCAACAGGTTAATAAACATCAAGTACAGCACTGTTAAAACACATTCAAAAGTAACAATCTCTAATATTCCAAGCATTTAGTTCAGGAAAAAAGTAGCACGCATCACTAGGGATCTTCATTGATAGAAAACAATCATTTCTCTAAATGTAGCATCACTAAAATGACAAATCAGTGCAAAATTCACTCTTAAAATCATATAAATTGCAATGCAGAACCTGGGGGAAATAATGCTCACTGTATACAATGATACAACAGTTGAGAGCAGGATGAGAAAGAACAACTACCTTCCATTTAAACACCTGGTTCAGAACATCCGGTTCACAAACAGCTTTAGCATCTTCAATGCTGCATTTTTCTTCCAGCTTTTTTAGAGCTGTCCTAACAGCCTGGATGGAGTGTATAAAGTATAATTACTTGTGGAGAAGAAAACAGGTTGACAAGATTACTAGCAACTTCTATGGAAAAAAGACCTAATATAGATAAAATTATTAATTACAAGGATTGATAATTAGAGGGTGACAACAGGTACCTCAACAGTACCCTCCACCTTTCCCAATGTAATGTTTTTGTCCACTACATTTTTTGAAGAGTGCACATGTGTAGATGGAACTTCATGCTTTTTTATAACATTATCCAAGGTTATTGATGACGCAGCCTCTTTCACTAAAGCTAAAAGCCTGCATAGAATTCAAGTCTGAGATATGGTTTAACATAAAAACTGTAACTTTGAATCGTCATAATTCCCTTGTAATTTAATAATGAAAACAAGAGTAGAAACAAGAGATTGCGTAACTATTTCAAACAAAAATACGAAAGGTGCAACTATTCCAAAGTGGAAAATTTAAAAGGTCACCTCCTTTGTGTATCGGCATCCAATGAAGGCAGTTCACTGGTTAACTTCTTTCCAACAGACTTAACAGCCAAAGATTTATCAAGTTCACTGCCAAAAATATCCTGCTTCCTGAGCTTTGCTTTTCCGGACTTGATAGTCATGAAGCCATATAACTTGTCACCCAGTGAGGTCTTGTTTACGTTGGCTGTTGTAGACCTCTCCACCTCTGATGAAGCAGACTTTGTATTTTCCCTTATAGACTTTCTGGATGGATTATTCATTCTCATTTTCCCCAATGAATTTGATTCAGATGATATCTGTTCACTGTCATTGGTAATTTTAACAATTTTTGCAGAAGAAAACATCTCTTTGGATGCTTTAGTACGAAATGTTCCTGAAAATGATTCTTCTGAGGTAAGCCTCTTTTTCTTTGACAAACTTTCCTCTTCATTTGCAGGAAGCTCAGATGTCTTTCTTTTCTGTACTTTAGCAGCAGTATTCTTTCCTCCAACATCAGGGAACCGTATGTGATCTCTTACTGGAGTTCCAATGTCTTCAATTATGTCATGTTTCCTTGTCCAAAACAAAAGGAAAAAAAGAATGCAAACACCCCATTTGACCAATTATTCCCAACAAAGTATAGGGCTTGTGTGTGTTCAGAGAGAAAAGGAGAGAGAGAGCAACTAAACAACAACACTTACAAGCAATAAATCAGTATACGGTTAGGTAAAAGATTCTGCCAGGCCCTTGCTATAGTATCTTCATCTGCTTCATTTTCAAAAGCTATCTCTCTGGTAACAGCAATATGAATATCACATCAGACACATATTTACACTGCTACATGAGAATGAAAAGTGATATAGAAAACCAGAAACTACTTTGGCAGGCATTTCTGGTGGTATGATGTTGGACACCGCCTGCACACAGCAAACTGCAAATCACTTTTCTTCTTATCCTCTACTTGTTTACAAATGCAGCACTTATGAATGGGACATGCAAAACTATCCCCAGCAGCAATCTTTTTCCGAAGTTCCTCAGCAGCAACTTTGTCCTCTCGATGGAGCATTGTTGCAGCACAATGCGGGTGATAAAAATGGCCACAGGTTGCATTAGCGCATCGAAAGACCTGACAAGTAATTGATTGAGCAAGTTTGCAGTATAAAATGTAGATATATATCATTATTAAAGAGAAACCTGGAAGACTATATTTCAAGATCTCAAGAAAATGGTACTGGCATCCCAAGATATCGACAGAAGCCATAACCAAAAATCCATTTTAACACCCTAGAATATATGAAGGCATGCAACAGTTTGGATTATTTTTTTAAAACAAAAAAAAGCACTTAAGAACTGGGAAGGAAGAAGGAAGGTTTTTGACCTAAGAATCATCCTGTAGGAAAGATGCCAATGAATCAGATTAGCTACCAGACAAAACAAAGAGCTAGGATGTGAAGTGAAAAGTCTCAAATTTGGAAGGCATTGCTACTCACATTATAAAGGAATGAGTCAAAGATCCCTTCCAGGAAATCAAATTTTAGGTGATATTTTATCCTTTGAAGAGTATATGCTCCTTACCTTTAAAGAAAATCTGATAACCGTAAGAAAATAATTATTCTAAGGTGTGAAAAAAAAACATTGGAAATATTTGGATGAGAGGTAGGCAAAAAAAGTAGAGTTCGAGAAAGAATATTAACAGGAAACATATGCACTTGCAATTACAATTAGATGCTCATGGGAGATCCAAGGAAAAAAGAACATGATTTTATAAGCACAGCAACACTTGTTCAAACTCACTCTACATTGACTAACAAATAGGAAACAGCAATCTCAATGCACACAATAATGTGTGCCTCAGGTGTGAAGTGGATTTGCTTATACCCAAATTCCAACACACACAGCAAAATCTGGAAATGAATATTTACATAAGCAAAAAGACACAAAAAAAGGAAAAGAAGAACTCAATTGATATAATTAGAAAAACTAGTGGTGTGAGAATAAAAGGAAGCCACAGATGGTAAGTCCAAAAATTTAGCATAACCAGCTGGAGAGCCAAGATCAAGTTGAATGAAACTGAGTCCCATGATCTTCAAGCATGGTTTGTTTAATAATATAGCTCAAACTTAAACAGAGTTCAAAAAGAAGAAAAGTTTCAGGGTTTCAAACGCGCTTGAGCTTATCATAAACAATAGAGATCAGATAGATGTGAACAATTTCAATTCACTTTAACAATGCTTTTCTTTTTCTCAGTAATGTATACTTGTATTGATTTAGATGTCACAAAACCAAGTTACTGATTAATGTCTACTTTACAGTTACTATTTATACAAATCCAATCATATCTACAAGCCAATTTTTCAAAAGAAAAGTACAGCAGTATGAACATTTCTAGCCAAATATTGGACTGGTCAAGTTTTTTCATGAAAGTTGTGAAGCTTTAAATTTCTGACAAGGTCACCTTGTTTGGCTAAAAAAAGAGCTCAAATGAGTAATTGAACTTGAATGAAGCAGGAGTAGCTGGGTTCATTTTATAACCTAGCCAGTAGAGGATGACACCAAGGGAGAGAGAGAGAGAGCTACAGTGATTCCCTGCTAAGCCAACCAGCCAAGAGAGCTAGCTAAGAAGAGCAATTGCAATCTTGGCCCCCTCTCCCAGCAACCCAAAAAAGGGGCTGCATGAAATAGCAGCCCTGTGAAAAGATATTGGACAAAAACAAGATTTATCATCAAGCTTCCGCCTCTATGAAAACATGCAAAATGGCATAATATATAAGAAAGAAAAGGTACAAAGATAAATGCAAGAGTCAGGGCTATTGAACGTGAACCATCAAGGGTAAAGTATCCAAAAAACATTTATGTCATGATGCTAATTGAATTCACCTCTAAAATGGAAAGAGAAAAAAAGCTCCAAACATCCATATCATCAAACAGAAAAATAAAATAGGCCAAGAAACTCTAGTGGTTAAAATAATTTGGGAAAACAATATTTTTGTCAATGCAGGACTGGCTACTGTAAATCACAGCATGCTAGAATGGAAAATAATATGATGAACATATGAAATGGGAAACCTATCCATTCTCTTACACCAAATCCATACCTCAGCACCAGAAAATTTATCAGATGAACCTAACTTTCCACAGGCAAAACATTGATGCTGCTTAAATTTGCAATTCTTACAAAAAAAACTCTGCATTGCCTGCCCAAAGAGAAAAGACATCAATGCTGAAAGATAAAAAAATAAATACAATCACTAGACTGAAAAACAATAAGAAAACTGAATTACGAAGAAAAGAAGTAATGGCTGCATACTTCAACTTCCCTATTAGTAAAGCCAAGAGACTCGCAAGCAGATTCTTCACCAGCCTCTACAGTTGCATGAAATGACCTCAAGCAACTCCCTTCACAACTGTATAGTATTACAAATCAAATGTGCAACCGATATCAGAGATCAGAGACAATGCTAACACAAAACAACACCAAGTTGAACCAACAAGCGTAGATATTCAAATTAATTCATCCAAGTATTAATTCTATACCAAAAAAATAAAGGAGTGCAGCACATTAACATCTTTAAGAGAAGATGAAGATTCATCTAAAATAAATATGGTAACTTCACATTAATAACAAAATGTAATCAAGCTTCCTTGTAAATGTTAACAATTGTATCCAGCATGTTGTAAGCCTTTTATACAGTAAAATGGAGTGAACTACACAATAAAACAATAAGTGGAAAGGATTTTAATAACACATATAAAAAGAAGGCCATGGATACAAAAAAAAGTAATTTAATGCCACTAATGTGTTTATTCACTCCAAATTTGTTATTCCAACCACTGCCTTAGAATTGTCAACGTTTAAATTTTTGTATATTGTTTGTATTCATTAATGATAAATTGTGGTTGAGGCATAGCCAGGTAGATACACCTCTTGCTTGCAAAGTCGGTTCTAAATTCAAATCCCCTTTGGTAAAACAATCAACCAAAAGATACTTGTGTTAAAAACTGAAAGGAAATCATCATTTTTAAAATCATATTACAATGACAAGTACAAGAACTGCAATTGAAGTATTTTGATAATATTTAGTATATCAATCTTGTAACCTAAATTGTTGTTATACTTCCAAAAAACGCGCCCCTGAGTTATCTGTTAAGAATTGAACTCTTCCACTCCCAAGAAACAAATATTTCGAATATAGCATTGTAGCCAATAAATTCACAAAGTAGCATGTTTTTGACTCGTGAACTTCAAATTTTAATATATGATGTGTGCAAGCTACAGAAAAATTCATATTTAAGATTATACTTTTTGTTCTTATAAAGTCCACTTGTAGTTCCTTCCCACATTCTTTTACTTCATACTTGATCTCATCATCATCTATGACTTCCAATACTTCAACCTTTGTATCTAAAGAAACTTCAAGATAATCTTTTATAATATATTTAGAGGAATTGTCAGGAAGTACCATTTCCTCTATGTCCTTGTTTGCCATATCTTCAAAATATTTAGAGGAATTGTCAGGAAGTACCATTTCCTCTATGTCCTTGTTTGCCATATCTTCAAAATATTTAGAGGAATTGTCAGGAAGTACCATTTCCTCTATGTCCTTGTTTGCCATATCTTCAAAATCACTATTTAGGAGCTTTATTGATTTCTTCTTCACCATTTGTACAATAAACATCGACAAGTATAGTAGTATTTGCAACGGTGTTGTTGTTGTCACTGTTGTGATGTTTAAACTGTCTACTTTGAATAGACAACCCCTCCTCCATAATTTTCTTATTTGCTATTTTAAAAGGTTGAACAAAAGGCAAATAATAACAATACTTGCCTACGATTGTCTACCCAAAATATAAAATCTCTTCATAATCATCTTGTATAAACTCCAAATTAATGATTGTCTTAAATCTTGCCAAGATGGAATAAAGGCATACCAGTACAAGTTCTGAAGTCTAGAAATTCAAACCACCATTTTCTAGCAATATAAAAAAGTTTTCATGCGACAAGTCCTGCCTTTAGACGATAAGGAACTTTGTTGAAATAAAAGTAAACTTCCAACTTTTTCAACCAGTTAATAAGTTTTTTCTTCGAAAATCTCCCATCATAGAATGGAATCTCATCAAATTCAAGAATAGGTCTAAGGTTTGGCCTGCCTCGAGGTAAGTCTCAAGGCAAGTTCCTCTCCTATTCACGATCCTTGTTTGCATTACCCATTAGCCGAGTTAGATTTGCTATGGCTTGCTCTAGACGATCCATTATTTGTTCCTGAGTTTGCTCCAAACAATCCAGTTTCTGATCCTATGCCTGCACAATGACCTAGAGGGCCTCCAGTCCTACATGAGGAGTGGGTTGCTACTGTTTGCTTCCATCGAAGAGGCCAAGCTGTTTTGATACCAATTGACGCGGCTTATAGCATGGATAAAAGCTAGGGTTCTCAAGCCCCAAGGGTTAGCGTCACTGTAGAGGAATAGAGAAAATCTATTGACATTTTATTAAAAGTTTGAATAGTTTGAATTTGAATGTTTTCAAAATATACTAGACATCCCTATTTATATTAGTTCTAGATCTAAATCCTTTATAGTAAGGATTTCTAATTAAAACTTACATAACTAATAGAATTCATTTAGCATTAGGATTCCTAACTAGTAAAATTCTAATTAAATTGAAAGTCATAATCTAAATAGAAAAAAAAATCTAAATACAACAAGGTAAATAAAGATAATCTCGTACAGTAACTTCCAAGCCTTATTTGAAAACCTTCACGATCTCCGATCATCATGAAATTTTAACCCGCCTTCATAATCTTTTGTCAAAATTTCAAATAGATTCAATAGTCGAATTAAAAGTTATACCTGATTTACTAAATTGCATCTTGGACTCTTCTTAAACTCTTTGAAACCTAAAAATCTTAATCATTAATGAAATAATACAATAAACATTATCATGCCAAGAATATTGATGAAATTACCCCACAACATTTGCAATGCATGAGCAAGTATGACTATCAGGTTAATTTAATTTTAGCCCCTTGAGATTTTAGTATGGCTAAGCTTTAGTTCTTGTACTTCTAAAACCAACAAAGTAATTATTGAGAGGCATTTTTTAGTAAGGCATATAAACTAAGGAGCAAAAGAACTTGCTAGACCATAAACCATCATGATTGTCGTGTTAGCTTTAAAAGCAAAAACTAAATCTAGCCTTATTAAAATTTCAAAAATAAAAGCAAATTATCATGGGTATTGAGAATTGCTATAACAATGATCATTGTGACAACATGGTCAACAGTGAAATGTATTTTAAAAATGAAAAACTCATTAAAAGAAATGCCAAAAGTACCGTATATCATGCATGGGAAACACTCATGAAAGCAACATAGAGGGAGAAAAAGAACAAAATAGTTGCTAACAAAATCATCAACCTAATTCAAGAAAGCAACCAAGAAAAAATACATACCATAAAAGGTTACCGCCATTATCACAAAATGCACAAACAGAATCAAATAGTTCGTCCTCATCATTGGATTCATCTTCTTCTAAATCTTCAAAGTTATCATCTTCCACATCATCGACTATGAATGCAGACATTGTTGCCGCTTGAAAATCCTGAAAAATAATGAACTACTTGCTCAAAACATCATGATAATTTACCGAGAGCACAATAGAAAGAAAGATCATTGATAGCAACACTTTGAAAGAACAAAGCAAACAGGTATGCAGAGAATAACCTCATCAGACAGCATCTTTTTCCTTGGCTTCTCCCCAAGAAAATTGAGTAAGAACTGTTCATTTAGTGCACACATATAGAAAGGTTAGAATAACTCAGGAAAGCAAGTGGAGGCGGAATAGGTTAAAATAAATCATCAAGAAAAAGTGGTTTCCCTCATTTCAACCGAAAACCAATGTCATTAAGTCTTAAAATCTCCTTCAGATTCTCTTAAATTGCTCACCATAAGCAGAAAGAAAATCAAGAAGTTAATTGTCGAATATTATAGAATACAAGAACAGAAGAAAGACAAAGTAAGAGCATTAAACAAAGAAATTATGGCAAATTTGGTGTAGATGAAGGCCAAAAACTGTTTTTACATCCTCCAAAAGCAAGTTCCTACTAATCGATAATGACATAAAGGAAACAGTATGTAAAGGAAAGAACAGGAGAAGAGACAGGGTAATGAAAGACAACCAATAATCATGTTGTAAATTTCTTATGGAACAGGAGAACAAGAGAAGAGACAGGGTAATGAAAGATAACCAATAATCATGTTGTAAATTTCTTATGGAACAGGCTTTGGGGAAGAGAAACAAAAACTTAATAATTTTCCGTTCACATAAAGGTGAGTTCAGAAACTGTAAAGAGATGAAAGATCCACCATGACAGCAACAATGTAATTAAGAGGAAATAAATAATGAGAAGGGAGAACAAATAGATGTTGGTTGTTTATCATGTAAGCTTTGGCACAAATGTCAATTGTTTGTGGTAATTAAATTTGTGATTGATTGAGTGAGGCCAAGGCATCCACATTGATGAATCCAACTAATTAATATAGTATCCCTCATTTTCTTGATCAATTTCATTGTACTTGTGTAGAAGTGGAAGACAATAGGTTTCTCGACGTGCAATAATGAATAAGTTCAATTAATGTGAGTTTATTCCTTTGTTAGTTCAGAAATTACCCTCCCCTCGACCACACCTCTCTCTCTCAAAATATATATATTCCATAACTTCCAAATCCTAAACCTCCTCCTCCAAACATCCAAAATCCTCTCCCTCTCTAAATCTCATTTCTCTTTCCCTCTCTCTGAAAATATTGAATTGAAAAACTCAATTCCTCTACTGGCACCACTCGACCAGCCCCCTATCACTGACAAATAAAATTATATGGCATAAGTAGAAGGATTGTTTTTTCTAATCTTTTTCTCCCTTCCATTATTTTCAAATTCAGCATATAATTACTCTATGTGGATGTTAGCACAACCTTATCATCCATTAATGTAGTTGTTCTTACATCATAGTTCTTTGCTACAAAAGAGAAAGGCTGCACCAAAATAAGAAAAGCACAGAAGGCCTCTGTGTGAATGTTCAGAACTGGCATCTAGTTCCTAATTGAAGAGCTGCACTTTCTGCTAATATTCACCTGAGTTTGCCAATCAAGGCTACTGCCCAAAAATAAAACTCTGTTACCAAGCAAGAATCAATTAATTAATAACAGAAATAGATTATTTCTATGGGTTCAAACTCCAACTTTTAACTAATAATGGATCAGGAAATTCCTTTTAACTATAACTTCATCATGAGCTGAATTTTTTTAGTTTAAAATACAACCTACAAAAGCATTATTCTTAGCCATGCAATAACCGCCAAGTTTCAAAAACAAGAGGAAAAATTAATCTTCTGATGTAGACATGTTTCTTGGAGATCCACAAAAGTACAGTTCATAAGACAATGGCAGACTAATGCTGGGCAGATGAAAATAATTCTAGTACATAAACCAAAACAAATAAACAAACAAACAAATAGAAATATATTATTATTCACAATTCAGATGATCCTTAAGCATATCATCAATTACTTCAAGTTGAATACTAAAAAAGTGCCATAACCTACATTTCTTAGTCACGTGAGACTTGATAAAGAAGTCAAATTTACAAGCACATCAAATAAATACATGCCCATAAGCAGTTTGTAGTGAAAGCATGACATGCATGGTTTGAAGCCATGCCTGAAGGAGAATTTAGGGTCAAGTCAGCTTTTATTTTGTGTCACAGAATGAAATCACTCATCATTTAACTGAGTAGTGAAATTTTTGCACTTAAATTAGTCAAAGAAAGCTGCCTAGTATATTTCCTTCTTTCTCCTCTTCACTCCTTGTATTCCGGTGTGTTCCAATGATGAAATACTTTACATTAAGGAAATGAGCTTGAAATGATCCAAATACAGATGAGACTTTCAAGTCCTGGATACTTTTGTCCAAATACAGTAAATAACAATCAAGGTAATCCAATTAGGGACCAAAACATATAATTAAACACAGAACGATGGTTGGAGTTATTTCTTCTATTGAATTTACTTTTATATCCTGTTCTAAAGTCATTTACAATACAGATTGTTTTCAGAGTGTGATTTTCAATGTCAGACATTTAAAACGGAGAACAAACTCCAAGCTAACAGTTGTCCATCCATCTTAAAACGGGGCTAATCAGGATAAGAAAAGAAGAAAGTTCTGACCAAATGAAGGAATGATATTGGAGATCAGAAGAAATTGATATGCCAAGGTTACTTTTCTTCCATAGTCTGCCATCTCTCTCCCTCTCTTCTCCTGGGACAAGATACACCAGCTAACCTCTCCCATGCATGAAAATCAATAATGGTAGTTTTGAAGGATAAAAAATTATTTAATGCAATAATCCATGTTGCTTTGTTGTTGGGTGGCCAGAATTTAAAGCTGAATGTCAGACACGGATTTCAAACCCATACTAGTATCCGGTTGTATTTGCACAACTACCTTGGATCTGCCAAGTCTGAGAAACACAAACTCAGACCTTTTAAAGTGAGCTACTCTCCACACAAAAAAATCACAGGTCATCATCCTGAAAATGCGATTGAATATAATTCATTATGGAATTGTGCATCCATTCCTAAGAGAATGATATGAAGGATGTGATGGTGAATATGGTTTACTGGTAAGGGGGGAATGATTACAAGAGAATCACTCTCCTTGTTTAAGGCATGTAAGGGGAGCAGGAATTTCTCACAAGGCATAAATTTTCCCAAAAGCAAGGGTAATTATTACACTAAGGGAGTGGGTTAAAATTTAAAACCTCACTCCACCCCCAAAGTTTGAAATTCTTCTCTTTTTTTTTTTTTTTTTGTGCCTCTCACTTCTCCTTTTTGTCATCATATCACAATACGATTTTTTTTATTATATTTTTTAATCTCTAATAGTATTTTATCACTCTCTTCTACTGCTCTTAATTTCTCCTCTTTGCAAACACAACTAAAAATCATTAAAGCATAACTATAACAATGTTAAAGTTACAATTGCAACAATCACTCACTTACTATTTCATCCCACTTTTTTCACCTCCTACCAAACTCAACCTTAAAAGGAAGACAAAGAGAGAAAAGTAGAGCATTTGCTCCTAGGATAGGTGGTAACACAGAGTACCACATGAATGGAAATAAAATTATTTGTTCATTTTATTAGAAAGTTGTTATTCACAGCAGCACTTGTTTAATTACATGTACACATTTACAGAAAAGGTTTCGAATTGTCAAGATCATCCTGTCAGCTTTACATATCAAAAAATAGTCCCAAGCTCCACTTACTCTTTAAGAGTCAAGACATGCGTGAGCAGAAAATATTTGAACTGTGTATAAACTTTAAAGCACATAAAACGGCGTATAATAAGAAAACAAAAGGCTTACTAGTTTATACAGACCTTGCATTTTGCTAAGGAGTTTTCTCTTCGAACAGCTTCACCGATTAAATCCAAGTGGTCCACCAAATCGTTCTGAGAAGGTCTGTGCTCATACAAACTACAAATTTAACGGTGACTGTCAAGGCCCGCGACACAAAAACAAGCAGAACAAAAGCTAAAGAAAGACACACGAAGTCTCAATTACCTGAAAGTTTTTGACAGGTAATCCCACACGGATTTCCCGGATGCTTCTGGGTTCCACCTTGCAAAATGAAGGCAATGCACGGTAATCAGTACCGTCCTAATCATTATCTCATAGCTCTTTCTCGGTTTTCCGAGTTCCATCCAGCATTTCTCCTTAGTGAGCACTGATATCTGCGGTGTTGTGTTGGACAAATCAAACGTCCACGCTATGACTTGCTTGTATATGGTGCGGAGCCCATTGTCCACACTCCCTTTCAAGAAAATCATGTGGTTTTTCTTCCCATCGTCAAAATTCTTGCTTTCCCTCCATCTAATTGGTAACAAAGAGAATGAAAGTGGCTCATCTTTATCATCTGCAAAATGATAGGTTGACACAGACTCCGGCAGAGTATCCGCCTCGTCGTCCGATGAAGCCATGCCCTACAACAAACAATCACATAAATCATTTCTTGTACGCCCAAAGATATGAATTAGGTTTCTATTCTTGAACCCTATTTTAATGCAATTTAGTAATAATAGCGGAAAATCCAGTTAAAATTATACAAATTAAATCCTAAACTATCAACACTGGCATAATTGAAATCGAATAGAGACTTTGATAGCCGAAGACGACCGAGGAGAGAAAGAAAGCCTCACAAGTTTCTTGCCGGGTGGAGAATAACCCTATTTTAATGATAAATAGGAGAGATTTGAAGAAAATCTAGCGTTTATACAGAAGAAAAAAATATTATTACTTTAAATTAAATTTTTATATTTTATTTTAATATACTATGTTAAAAATAATTTTTAAAAATTAAAAAATATATATATTATTTTAATATGTTTTTAAATAAAAAATATTTTAAAAAACAATCATTATCGTATTATAATTTATAAAATTATTTGTGTATATCTACTTCTTAAATATAAACTAATTTGTCCAGCCATTTTGTTATTGATATATTTTTCAATGCTTAATTAAGTTATTCTATTATTAATTTTTAATTCTTTTTCATCCTGTATTTTATTGATATTAATTGTCTTTAATTTTTTTATAGAAAGCAAAGAAACAAATCATGATAATTTTATAAAAAAAACAAATCAAAATAAATAATAAAGTTTAA
>Ga0307516_10005808_pt1 | contig 14620 bp, 7 predicted proteins | sample 19_EM_MG_FD_203310 | JGI IMG/M metagenome (GOLD analysis project Ga0307516, IMG submission 203310) | Populus trichocarpa ectomycorrhiza microbial communities from riparian zone in the Pacific Northwest, United States - 19_EM | ecosystem: Host-associated > Plants > Roots > Unclassified | place... | reverse complement strand
CGTTTCGGTGCGAGCGGCTGGTCGGCTTTCGCGTCGTACAACGAAGGCTTTGGCCCGCCCGATGCCGGGCTGATTTTGCGGGCGGTGCGCACGGCCGGCCAGTCGGTGGCCAGGCTGGTGGACTTGCAGCCGGTGGTGACCGACAACCGCGAGGTGGGCGTGGCCTGGCGCGGGGGGCTGGGCAGCTTGTCGGCGTCCGTGTATGACTCGCAGTCCGACCTGGGCAGCCAGATCATCGTGAGCAATGGCATTGGGACCGTGCAGCGGGTGCCTATTGTCGTGAAGGGGGTGGAGTTCAGCGGCGACTGGCAGGCTCGGCACGATCTGCGGCTGACAGCAACCTATGGCCGGACCCGCGGCCGCACGGCCAGCGCTGCCGATCAGCCGTTGAACCTGGACCTGGGCGCCCGCTCGCAGGGGCCCGACAAGCTGCTGCTGGGCAGCCAATGGGCTGTGGCACCGGCGATGAGCGCGCAGCTCAGCGTGTCGCGCTACCTGCCGCGCGATGCCAATGCCGGCAAGACCTCCGGCACCACCAGCCTGGAAGAACATTTCAGCGGCTACACGTTGGTGGATGCAGCCCTGCGCTGGGCCTCGCCCTGGGGTGAACTGGGCGCAGGGGTGGAGAACCTGCTGGACCGCCAGTACATCACCTACTACAGCCAGGCCAACTACTCGGGCACCAACGACGACTACTACGCCGGCCGCGGACGCACGCTCACGCTGAGCTGGCGGCGCAGCTTCTGAGAGGCCACCCCATGCGCCGCGCCTTCGTCCTGCTCCATCGCTGGGTGGCCTTGCTGGCCGGCCTGCTGCTGGCCTTGCTGGGCCTCACCGGCAGCTTGATGGTCTGGCAAGCCGAGCTGGATGCCGCGCTGAACCCGGCCTGGTTTGCACGCGAAGCGGCTTGTGAGCGCCCCCCGGCCGGTTTGGCCGGCCGCCTCCCGCGGGGGTATGAGCACAGTGGCGGAGCCACATTGGCTCAGGCGGCGCCCGCACAGCCGGTGGCCCAGGTGCTGGCGCTGCTGGGGCAGCAGGCCCCGCAGGCCCGCGCCGCCATCGTCGTGGCGCCGGTGGGGCCGGGCGCGGCCTACCAGGTGTGGGAGCGCCGCGACCCCGCCACCAACCTGCGGCGCGAACACTTCATCGACCCGGCCTGTGGCGATTACCTGGGCTCACGCGTACGGGGCGCCTGGCGGCTGGACCGTGCGCATGCGGTCCCTCTGCTGTACGAGCTGCACAGCCGCCTGCTGGCGGGAGAGACAGGCCACCTCGTGGCAGGGGTGGGCGCCCTGGTGCTGCTGGGGCTCACGCTCAGCGGCGTGTGGCTGGCCTGGCCGCGCGGCAGCGTGGGCTGGGGCCGCGTGCTGGGCATCAAGACCGGCGCGTCACCGGCGCGCCTGTGGTTCGACGTGCACCGCGCGCTGGGCCTGTGGCTGGCGCCGCTGGCCGTGCTGCTGTGCGTGACCGGCGCGGCGCTGGTGTTCAGCACGCAGGCCCGCTGGCTGGTGGCGGGCGTGCTGCCCACCGAGCGCCTGGCCAGGATGCCCGCGGCATCGGACCACGCCGGCACGGCGGCGCGCATGCCCCCAGACGGCCTGGTGCAGCAGGCGCAGCGCGCCTTCCCGCGGGCCACATGGTCGCGGCTCACGCTGCCGGCCGGCGGCGAGGCGGTGGCCGAAGTCCGGCTGCTGCAGCCGCAGGAACCGCGCATCGACACCGGCAACACGCGGGTGCGGCTGGCCGCCACCGGCCAGGTGCTGGCGCGCTACGACCCGCTGCAGGCACCCGCCGGCAGCGTGGTGCTGGACTGGGTGTTTCCCCTGCACAGCGGCGAGGCGCTGGGCCTGCTGGCGCGCCTGCTGTGGAGCCTGTTCGGGCTGCTGCCCGCGCTGCTGCTGGGCACCGGGGCCTGGCTCTGGTGGCGCCGTCGCGTGGGTGCGGCACTGCGTCAATCGGCGGCTCCGGCCAATGCCCGAATGAGTGCTTGAGGCAGGCCCGGGCATCCGATACGCTCAGGCCCGGCCGCGGCCTTGCCGGCCGGGGAGGTTGGGGACGATGGGCATCACCACGCACGCCATGAACACCGACGAGGTGTCCGCGTCAGACCGCGCCGGCTTCTGGTCCAACTGGATCAACCGCCTGTTCTGCGGCCTCAAGTCCGACCTGTACGGCGACACCCGTTTCGATGGCCACATGACCAGCTTCCATGCCGGCGACGTGGTGCTCACGCGGCTGGAGGCCGACCGCCATCGCGTGATGCGCCCGGCCTCGCTGGTGCGGGCCTCGGACACCGTGTACCTCAAGAGCGCGGCGGGGGCACCACGAGCCGGTGAATGACGACCCGGGCCGCCTTGGGAGCGGCCTGGCGTCGGCTGCCTCTCAATCAGGTCGCACGGCCTGCGGCTGCGCCGCACGCATCCAGTCGACCAACTGCGCTGCCGGCATCGGCCTGGCATAGAGGTAGCCCTGCGCCCGTTCGCAGCCGCAGCTGCGCAGGAACTCGGCCTGGTCCTCGGTTTCCACGCCTTCGGCCACCACCTGCAGCCGCAGCGCGCGCGCCAGCGCGATGATCGTGCGCACGATCTCGGCGTCGACGCTGTCGAGCACGGCGTTGTGCACGAACGAGCGGTCGATCTTCAGCACGTCGATGGGCAGGCGGCGCAGGTAGGCCAGGCTTGAGTACCCGGTGCCGAAGTCGTCTGCCGCCACCTGCACGCCCAGCCGCCGCAGGCGCTCAAAAACACCGGCAATCTCCTCCGGGTTGGCCATGATCACGCTTTCGGTCAGCTCCACGTCCAGCCCGGCGGGCGCCACACCGTACTGCGTGCACAGTGCCGCCACGTGAGCCGCGAAATCGCCGTGCTCAAGCTGGCGCGCAGAGATGTTGACCGCCACCCGCAGCCCGCCCAGCCCCTGCTGCGCCCACGCGGCACGCTGGCGGCAGGTCTCCTCCAGCACCCAGTCGCCCAGCTCGCAGATCAGCCCGCTCTCCTCGGCTAGGGGGATGAACTGCACCGGCGGCACCCAGCCCAGCTCGGCATGGTGCCAGCGCAGCAGCGCCTCCACGCCGCAGGGCGCGCCGTCGCTCAGCCACACCTTGGGTTGGTAGAACAGCTGCAGTTCACCCCGGCGCAGCGCGCCGCGCAATTCCATTTCCAGGTGCATGCGCCGGGCCGCCTGGTCGTGCATCGTCGCCTGGAAGAAGCGGTACGTGCCGCGGCCGGCCGTCTTGGCGGCATACATCGCGGCATCGGCGTTCCTCATCAGCTCGCTGGCATTGCTGCCGTCGGCCGGATGGCAGGCAATGCCGACCGAGGCCCCCACCTGCAGCAGGCGCCCGCCAACGACGGCGGGTTTCGACACGGCGTCGATGATCTTCTGTGCCACGTGGGCGCAGGCCTCGGGGCCTGCCACCTGCGACAGCACCACCACGAACTCGTCGCCGCCCAGGCGCGCCACCGTGTCCGATGTGCGCAGGCAGCGCGTGAGGCGCCGCGTCACTTCCCGCAACAGTTCATCGCCCACGCCGTGGCCGAACGAGTCGTTCACGGCCTTGAACCGGTCGAGGTCGAGGAACATCACCGTCAGCGGCTGCTGCCCCGGGTGCGCGACCAATTGCTCCAGCCGGTCCAGCAGCAGGGCCCGGTTGGGCAGGCCGGTCATGGCGTCATGAAAAGCCAGGTACTGCAGCCGCGCGTCGCTGCGCCGCAGTTCGTGCTCCACCTGCTCGCGGCGTGCGATGTCGGCCTGCAATTCGGCGGTGCGCGTGGCCACCGCCTCTTCGAGCTGCGCCGTGCGGCGCATCGCCTGGCGCTGCAGCCGCCATTTGGCGGTCATGCTGGCGGCGAGCTGGTACACCTCGACCGGGTCGAACGGCTTCTTCAGGATGAGCAGCCGGTCGGCCGCGTCGAGCCGCTGCAGCACGTCGTCCCAGGCCAGGTCCGAGTAGGCCGTGCAGATCACGACTTGCAGGTGCGGGTCGACCTGCCAGAGCTGCTCGATGGTCTGCACGCCGTCCCACCCGGGTGGCATGCGCATGTCCACGAAGGCCATGGCATAGGGGCGCCCGGCCTGCAGCGCCTGCTGCACCATCACCAGGGCCTCGCGGCCCTGGTAGGCGCTGGCCAGTTCGAAGCCGGCACGCGGTGCGGTGCGGCACTCGAACAGCGCCGCCTCCAGGGCGTCGATGGAGCCGTCCGAGGCGCCGGCAGCGAGGATCTTGCGATAGTCGTCGTGGATCGCCGGCATGTCGTCGACGATCAGGATGCGGCGGTTGTCGTCCATGGTTCCCTGCGCTTTCAGGTCGTCGGCAGCTCGAGCGTGAAGCGCGCGCCGCGGCCCGGGCCGTCGCTGTGCACTTGCAGGCTGCCGCCCATTTCGGTGGCGGCGAGTGCGCTGCTGTGCAGGCCAAAACCATGGCCCCCGGCACGGGTGGTGAAGCCGTAGGCAAAGATGCGCGTCAGGCTCTCGGCAGCGACGCCCTCGCCGGTGTCGGCGACCGTGACGCACAGCCGCGCGCCGGGCAGCAGCTGGGCCGTGATCGTGAGGCGCCGCTCGCGTGCGCCGTTGTCCGCCATCGCCTGGCGGGCATTGGTGATCAGGTTCACCAGGATCAGCAGCAGCCGCACCTTGTCCAGCGGCAGCGGCGGCAGATCGCCGAGTTGCGGGTCGACCACGATGCCGTCTTGCGCGAAGGCCGGGGCATCGATGCGCAGCGCGTCGTTCACCAGGTCGGCCAGCCGCGCCGGCTCGCGCAGCGCGGGCGCGCCGGCAAAGTCCTGCTGCATGTCGACAATGGCGCGGATGTGCGCGACGCTGCGGGCCAGGGCACCGAGTTCGTGGGTGCAATCTTCCCGCTCGGCCGCCAGCGCCTGGGCCAGTTGCTCCAGGTAGCCCGGCAGCAGGCGGCCTTTCGGGTCTTGCGTGAAGAAGCGGCCCAGGTCGCCGGTGTGTTCCTTCAGCAGGGCCACCGCGCGGGTCAGGCCCGGCCCCTTGGACTGCTGCAGGCGCTGGCGCACCAGTTCGCTGGAGACGTTGACGCTGTTCAAGACGTTGCCCACGTTGTGCAGGACGTTGGTGGCGATCTGCGCCATGCCGGCCCGGCGCGCGGTGGCCACCAGCTCGGCCTGGGCCTCCTGCAGCTCGCGCGTGCGCTCCTGCACGCGGCGCTCCAGGCCTTCATAAAGGGTGGCGTTCTCCAGCGAAACCGCCAGTTGCCCGGCGATCAGCTGCACGGCGTCCAGGCGCTCGGCCGTGAAGGCGCCGCGCGCGAGCCGGTTTTCCAGCCACAGCAGGGCGCGCAGCTGGCCCTGTTGCAGCACCGGCACCACCAGCAGCGCGCAGCGCTCCAGCGCGGCAAAGTACGGGTCGGCGGCGAAGCGGTCGTCGCGCCGGGCGTCGTCCAGCACCAGCGGGGCACGCGTGCGCTCCACGTACTGCAGCACCGAGGCGGCCAGCGGCGTGCCATCGGCCTGCGCCTGCCCCGGCGACACCAGGCGCACGCTGCTGGCCCCGGTCAGGGCGCCCAGCAGCTCGGTCACGCGGGCCTGCAGCCGCGCCACGCTGGTTTCGGAACTCAGCGTCTGCGAGGTGCGCACGATCGCCAGCATGTCGATGGCGTCGGCCGAGACCTCCAGCGCCGGTGTGCCGGCGGCCGGTGCCTCTGCCATTGCGCGCAGATAGGGATGGTCGCGCTCCAGCAGGCGCACCTTGGCCGTGGCGCCCCAGCGCGCATAGTGGCGGTGCGCCTCGGCCAGCAGCCGGCGGCCGACATGCTCCAGCCCCTGCTCGATGGCCAGCAGGGCCGCGCGCTCGGTGATCAGCGCCTGGTGCCAGGGCCGCTGGCGGCCCTGCAGCTTCAGCAGCGCGAGGTCGAAGCCGCGCAGTGCCGCGACGGCGTCGCCGCGTGCCGCGGCCTCCTCGGCCTGCAGCCATTGCAGCAGGTGGGCAAAGTTGGCCGGCATCTCGGCGCTGCGCCGGCCCAGCCAGTCGAGCAGCGGCGCGGCCTGCGCCAACAGCGGGGCGCGGGCGCCGTCTTCGGCCTGGCGCGCCTGGGCCAGCAACGCATAGGTGTGCAGCACGTGGGTGAGCGCCGTCCCCTGGGTCGCCTGCACGTAGCTGCGCAGCGACATTGCCAGCGCGGCCTGCTGTGCCAGTGTGGCGATGTCGCCGAACAATGCCGCCGCGAGCGCCTTGTGCACGTGGTAGTTGGCCGCCGCGGTCGGATTGGCGGCCAGTGCGGCCGTGTGCTCCGCCTCGTCGAAGCCGGCATCGTCAAAGCGCACCGGCGCCGCTGTCAGGCCGCACAGCGTGCGTGCGAACTGGCGGTAGTTGACATAGGCCGAGGCGGCGTAGCCATTGCCGGTGCGGCGCGCAAACGCGAGGGCCGCCTCCACCTCGGTGACGTAGTCGCCCAGCGTCGGCGCGGTCTCCAGCGTCGCCGGACAGGCGGCGAAGTACGCGTAGCCTGCGTTGGGCAGGTCGCCGCCGCTCACCAGCCCTTGGTGGGCACGGCGCGCCTGCCCCACGGCCTCTTCGGCCGGTTCGGACCAATGGAGCGCCAGCGCGAACAGAAAGCGCGCCTGCGAGGTGTCGGGCTCGTAGCCGCGCGCCTGGCTGACCGCCAGCACGTGGCGCAGCGCCAGCGAACCGGTGCGATAGTCGTCGGCCAGCGCGCTGATGACGAACAGGATGTGCGCAAACGGCCCCACCAGGGCGGCGCAGGGGCCGTGCCGCTCCCACAGGCGCTGGCTCTCCAGCACCAGCCAGGCCATCGCGGCCGGGTCGCTGAAAAAGGCCGCCGGCAGCATGCGATTGACCAGCCGCGCCGCGGCCAGCGCCTGCGGGTCGGCAGGCTCCGGGCGCCGCAGGTCTGCCGCGACGTTGGCCTGCGCCACCCAGGCGTAGAGCGCCGCCATGCCGCGCTCGATCTGCGGGCCGAAATGGCCGCCCTCGGGCACGTCCACGCCCAGGTGGCGCAGCAGTGCCAAGCCCAGATCGAGGGCCTCGCGCAGGCGGCCCCGGTCGGTGAGGCTGGCGATCTGCGCGCAGGCGGCCGGTGCCAGCACCAGCGGCTGGCTGCCGCGCGCCTGGATGGCCGCGTAGCAGGTGTCGGCCTCTTTGTGGCGGCCCAGTCGGCACAAGGCCTCGTGGTGCTGGATCGCCAGCCCCTGCGCCTCGGCGGGGGCGTCCTGGGTGCTTGCGAGGTCGAGCGCGGCACGCAGAAAGCGCTCGGCGGCCCCGGGGTTGATCGCCAGCGCACGGGCCGCGGCGGTGCGGAACAAGCCGACCACAAGGCCGCGTTCGGCGGCGTCGTCCAGGCTGGCCGCAACGGGCAGGTACTGCTCGGCCGCAAGGGCCGGCCGCACGGTGGCGAGCCGGCGGGCCAGTTGCAGGTGCAGCGTGTGCTGGCGCATGTCGCCCAGTGCGGCGTGCACCGCCTGCTGGATGCGGTCGTGGCGGAAGTGCACTGCCGCCGCGTCGGCCTCGCCTTCCAGCCCTTCCAGCACCAGCACGCCGTCTGCCTGCGCGGGCGCCAGCGCGGCCTGCAGGGCCGGGGCCGGCAGCGCGGTCACGCGGCCCAGCAGTTCGGGTGTGGCAGCGCCGCCCAGCAGGGCCAGCGCATTCATCACTTCATGGGTGGACGCCGGCAGCGCCGCCAGCCGGCGTTGCAGCAGGTCCACCACCTCGGCGCTGGCGTGATGGCGGATCGCCTCGGCGTTCCAGTGCCAGCCCTCGGCCGTGGCCACCAGCAGGCCCTCACGGCGCAGCGCGTTGACGAACTCCACCGTGTCGAACGGGTTGCCGCCGGTGCGCGGCCCCACCAACTCGGCCAGCCGGCCCGCATCGGCCATGGGCAGGCGCAGCATCTCGGCCAGCAGGCGTTGCAGGTCGCCGGGCGGCAGGCCCGGCAGGGCCAGCAGGGCGGGCGGCGGCTGCAGGCGTTGCCAACGCGCCAGCAGCGGCGTGAGCGGATGCGCCGCATCCACCTCGGCATTGCGGTAGGCGCCCACCAGCAGCACCCCCCGCAGGCGTTCGCTGCCGAGGATCGCGTCGATCAGGGCCAGCGGTGTCGTGCCGGCCCACTGCAGGTCATCGACGAACAGCACCAGCGGGCGCTCGGGGCTCGCCACCGTGCACAGGGTCGACAGCGCGGTTTGCAGCATGCGTGCCACGTCCAGCGCACCGGCGGGGCGGAGATCGGGCGCCGCTTCAAGCAACAGCCCGAACTCCGGCGCCAGCGCGGCCATCAGGCCGGCGCTGGCGCCATGCCCGGCGCGCAGCCGCTCGCGCTGCGGTGCCAGCAGGGCCTCCGGCTCGGCCAGCAGCAGCCGGCCCAGCGCGCGGAACGCCTGGTTCATGCCGTCGGATTCCAGGTCGTCACGGTACTGGTCGAACTTGCCGGAGATGAACCAGCCGCCGCGGGCGGTGACGAGCGGCCGCAGCGTGTCGATCAGGGCCGTCTTGCCAATGCCGGGCGCGCCGCTGATGAACACCGCCGCGTTGCGGCCCGCCGCCGCGGCGTCGAACGCCGCGCGCAGCACGGCCAGTTCCGCATCGCGCCCGATCAGCCGCATGGGCGGCTGCAGGCGCAGGGAAAAGTCGCGCTCGCCGAGCGCGAACGGCGCGCGCTCACCGCGTGCCAGGGCCTGCTGCAGCCGCTCCAGGTCGTGCGCCAGGCCGTCGGCGCTCTGGTAGCGGCGGTCGGGGTCCTTGTCGAGCAGGCGCATCACGATGGCCGAGAGCGCCGGCGGCACGGCCGGATCGCGCTGCACCGGCGGTACCGCTTCCTTGGCCAGGATGGCACGCAGCAGCGTCAGCGTATCGGTGTCGGGAAAAGGGCGGCTGCCGGTTGCCAGTTCGTAGAGCACGACGCCCAGCGCGTAGAGGTCGGCACGCGCATCGACGCGGCCGCCGGTGCGGCCGGTCTGCTCCGGCGCCAGGTACGGCAGCACGCCCACGATGCGCTGGTGGTGGCCGAAGGCCGGGCGCTGGTCGGCATACCCCGCGTGGGTGACGCCCTCCAGCATCACCTCGCCCTCGTGCGTGTTCAGCACGATGGTGCCCGGGTGCAGGTTGCGAACCACAGCGCCGCGTGCGTGCAGCGGGGCCAGCAGCGCGGCGATCCGCAGCGCCAGGGCCACCTGGGCGGCGGTGTCGAGTCGGCCATCGGCCAGGCGCGCAGCCAGCGTCTGGCTGGAGGCTGGCGCGCGGTCGCGTGCTGGCATGGCGGCGGTCGTGGGGGTTTGAGTCACGGCGTGGCGATGAATGTCCAAAGGGGCCGGCACGGCGGCGCTGCCTTGGTTTTCGGCCCGGCCCGCCGCGGCTTGAGGCCGGCTGCGTGCGATAGGTGCGGCACGCCGCCTTGAAGGGTGGGGGATCGGCCGATGGTCCCATCGGCCAAGGGGTCGTTATTCACTGATACTGCGCTCCCATGAGTTTCGAGGTCGACATCGGCCACTTCAGCCACCCCGGGCCGCGGCCCGGCAACGAGGACTTCGCCGCGGCGATGCAGCCCCCGCCGCACGACGTGGCGCGCGGGCTCATTGCTGCCATTGCCGACGGCGTGAGCAGCGGCGGCGGCGGCCGCGAGGCGGCGCAGACCACGGTGCTGAGCCTGGTGGGCGACTTTCATGCCGCACCCGACACGTGGGACACCAGCGTCGTGCTGGACCGGCTGATCGGTGCGCAGAACGCCTGGCTGGCCGACCACAACCGGCGCCGCCAGGGCACCCGGGGCCCCCCGGACGCCCGCGGCGAGGCCACGGCGGCCTTGACCACGCTCACGGCGGTGGTCCTGCGCGGCCCCTCCTGGACCGTGGCCCACGTGGGCGACACGCGCGCCTGGCTGCTGCGCGGCGGCGACTGCGTGCAGCTCACCCAGGACCATGCCTTCGAAGAAGCCTTCCAGCGCAGCCGCCTGACGCGTGCCATGGGCCTGGACGACAGCGTGCGCATCGACTTTGCCCAGGGCGACCTGCGCGTGGGCGACACCTTCGTGCTGACCAGCGACGGGGTGCATGGCGTGCTCCCGCGGGCGCAACTGCTAGTGCTGGCGCAGGCCGGCGACGCGCAGGCCGCGAGCCAGGCGCTCGTGCAGGCGGCCGTGCAGGCCGGCACGCTGGACAACGCCACCGCGCTGGTAATACGGGTGCGGCAACTGGGGGTAGGGCGCTTTGCGGACCTGCGGGGCCTGGGCCGCGACCTGCCCGCGCTGGGCAAGCTGAAGGTGGGCCAGGCCATCGACGGCTTCGTGGTCACTGCGCTGTTGGCCGACACCGGCGTGCACCGCCTGTACCAGGCGCGTGCACCCGGCAGCGGCGCCCTGGTGGTGCTGAAGGCCTTGCACGAGGCCAGCGCCGGCGACGCGCAGGAGCGGGCCATGCTGGCGCACGAGGCCTGGCTGGCCAGCCGCATTGCGCAGCCCCGGCCGCCGCACGGCGAGGCCGCCTTCGTCTGCACGCATGCGGTAGAGAGCCCCAGCGCCCACTACCGCGTGTTCGACTGGCATGCCGGTGCCACGCTGGAGGCCCGGATGGCGCGCGGCCGGCAGTTCGAGGTGGCCGACATCGTGGCTGGCGGCACGGCGATCGCCCGCGCGCTGGCGCGGCTGCATCGGCATGGCGTGATCCACCGCGACATCAAGCCCGGCAACCTGCACCTGGGCGACGATGGCCGCTGGCGCGTGCTGGACCTGGGCGCGGCGCTGTCGGGCAGCGACCCCAAGGCGCTGCGGCGGCTGCATGCCGGCACGCCCAGCTACATGAACCCCGAACAATGGGGCCGCGACGGCGCCGAGCCCACCGATGCCGACGAGGCCAGCGATGTCTACGCGCTGGGCGTGACGCTGTACCAGTGGCTCACGGGCAAGCTGCCCTATGGCGAGATCGAGCCCTACCAGAGCGCTCGCTTCCGCCGCGATCCCAAGGCCCCGTCGCGGCTGCGGCCCGACTGCCCCATCTGGCTGGACCACGTGGTGCTGAAGGCGGTGGCGCTGGACGCGCGCCAGCGCTTCGAGACGGCTGAGGAACTGGTGCTGGCGCTGGAGCGCGGCGCCGCCCGGCCGCTGGCGGCCTTGCAGGGCACCCCCCTCATCGCACGCGACCCCACGGCGCTGTGGAAGATCGGCCTGGCGGTGTCGCTGCTGTTCAACGTGCTGCTGATCTACTGGCTGCTGTTCCTGCCTCGCTGAAGTGAGGCCCGGCCGGTGGCCGGCAGGCGCGGGGGCTGCAGATGCGGCTGCCGTGCGATCTGCGCGCATTGAATATCTCTCCCCCTGCGTCCACTCCTGCTCGATTTTTCATTGCCGGTGCCGGCATGATGTATTTATTCATTCAATTCATTCAGTTTGGCGCTCAATTTTTTGTATGCAGTCCGAATGGCGCAACTGATGAGTTGTCGAGAATGGGGCGGTATTGTGGGGGGGATGATTCTTGTCCATTGCGGCTTTCCTTCTGCCATTCTTTTGCATATAGTGTGAATGCAAACACATGAAATGAATGGGAGCGGGATCAATGGGCGTGCGTTGACACGGTTCGAACCAGTCGTGATCGCGCGCTGACTGACCGAGCGCCGGATTCGGGCGTCCATGAATCAGCTTGAAGGCTGTTGTTCAACCCCTGTATATCGCCACTATATCTATGGGAGCTTGCCATGTCGGTTGAGATTGAGATCAAGGAATTGGTCGCGCGCTCGCGAGCCGCTCAGGCGCAGATAGAAAACTACACACAGCAGCAGGTCGATGAATTGATCCGTGCCATGGTGTGGGTCGTGGCCGAACCCGGCATGGCAGAGTGCATTGCTCGCTCCGCCGTTGAGGAAACTCAGCTCGGTAACTATGAGAGTAAATATCTTAAGATCTTCAGAAAAACCCGTGCTACATTATTTGACATTCTCGATGAAAAATCGACGGGTGTGATTGAGGAAGACGCGGCACGCAACATTGTCAAAATTGCCAAGCCGGTAGGTGTCATCGGTGCGAATGCGCCGTCTACCAACCCGGAGGCCACACCGGTGATCAAGGCCATTTTCGCCGTGAAAGGCCGCAATTCGATCATCATCGCGCCGCATCCGCGCGCCAAGTTCGTCAACAAAACCATCTGCGACTTGATGCGCAGTGCCCTTGAAAAAATGGGTGCGCCCGCGGATCTGGTGATTGCGATCGAATCGCCATCGAAAGAAAAAGCCCTGGAACTGATGCGGCAATGTGATCGCGCGCTGGTGACGGGTGGTATCGGGATGGTTCGGGCGGCTTATTCGAGCGGCACGCCCTCGCTCGGGGTGGGCGTTGGCAATGCAGTAATCACGGTCGACGACACGGCAGACCTCGATGCTGCCGCCGCGAAAATTCGCAGTTCAAAAACCCTTGATTTCGCTGCGTCGTGTTCATCCGACAACTCGGTGGTGTTGTTCGATGCCATTTACGAGGAGATGCTGCGCAAGCTGCAGGCCCAGGGCGGCTATCTCGTATCGAAGGAAGAAAAGGTGCGCCTGCAAAATGCAATGTGGGCGGACGGGCATTTGAACAGCGATATCGTTGCGCAGCCGATGCAGAAAATTGCGTTCCTGGCCGATATCGATCTTCCCAATGATGCGGCCTTCTTCATCGTGCCGGAAACAGGGGCGGGCCCGGAATATCCATTTTCGGGTGAAAAAATGTCGATGGTGATGGCGTTGTACAAGGTCAAGGACATCGACGAAGCGATCGCGTTGACGAACAGGATCCAGTCATACCAAGGCGCGGGTCATTCGTGCGGTATTTACTCGAATGACAACGAAAATATCATGAAGCTTGCGATGCGGACAAAAACCGCACGGGTCATGGTCAATCAGCCGCACGCACAGTCCAATTCCGGGAATTTGTGGAATGGCATGCGTCAGACTTTTTCGCTGGGCTGCGGTTCGTGGGGAGGCAATGCCACCAGCAACAACATCACGTGGCGCGATCTCATCAATGAAACCTGGGTATCCAAGCCGTTGCATGTGCCGAAAATCTTGCCCTCGGACGAGGAATTGTTTGGCGACGTGATCGCTCGCCTGAGCCAGTGACAATTCGCCGCTCCATCTGAAGTGCATTGATGTGAAGTATTCAACAGGAAACGGAAGCATTCATGAATACGGTCTTGACTGTGTTTTTGGCCATGAGCCTGATCGTGACGGGCGATACGGCAGGGAAGCTTTTGACCGCGGGCGGCTGCAGCCCGTGGTTTGCTGCATGGTCTCGGTTCCTGCTTGCGGGATTCATATTGTTCCCCCTGTTGCGGCCGACCCTCGCTGATATCAAGAACATCGCCAACGGCAAAGTTGTTTTGCGCGCTGTTTTCATCGTCGGTGCCATCACCGGCATGTTGACGGCCTTGCAAACCGAGCCCATTGCAAATGTCTTTGGTGCTTTTTTCATCAGCCCGGTGGTCACTTACTTTTTTGCCGCACTGTTTCTGAAGGAAAAAATCACCCTGAGTCGCTCGCTTTTTCTGCTGCTGGGCTTGTGCGGTGTGATGCTGGTGGTAAAGCCAGGATTTGGTGCCACGGTCGGCATTGTCTTTGCCTTGTTGGCAGGCATTCTGCACGGCTCTTATATGGTGACCACGCGCTGGCTGTCAGGGTCTTATCGCCCACAGTTTTTGCTGTTTTCTCAGCTGCTGGTTGGATCCATCTTGCTGGCGCCTGCGGGAGTGAGTAATTTCATTCCTCACCTCGATTGGCATGCCGGCATGCTGATCTTCATAAGCTCGGCGGCTTCGGCGGCGGGTAATTATCTACTCGTCCTGGCCAGCCGAAGTGCCCGAGCGAGCCTGATTGCGCCGCTGGTTTATTCGCAGCTGATTGCGGCTGCAGTGTCAGGATACCTGGTGTTCTCTTCGCTTCCGGACCTTGTGGCACTTCTCGGCTTGGGGCTGATCTTGTTGTCAGGTTTGGGGTCTTTTGCGATTGCACGCCGCGAAGGGGTTAAAACAAACAATCCCGTTCCGCCGGCAGGAGCAACTGTTGCCACGCCCACCACCAGTTAATAATTTTTCCAATCCCGGTGGATTAAGCTGCATCGCACGCAGGAGTGAATTTCATTCATGGGGTGGGAAAAGACATGAAACTGATCGGATCGTTGACAAGCCCTTTTGTGCGGAAAATTCGCATTGCCTTGATGGAAAAAAATATTCCATTCGATCTGATCATCGACTTGCCCATGGATCCGCACACCAGGGTACCGGATTTCAATCCGCTTGGAAAAATTCCAGTTCTGATCGGCGACGACAAATCGATCTGGTATGAATCAGATTTGATAATCGAATATATTGAAACACTGCATGCCGATTTGCCGCTGATGCCCCAGGACAGGCGCGCTGCGCTGCCCGTGCGTAGAAGCCTCATGCTTGCCGACGGCACCACCGATGCCGGAGTGCTGATTTTTCTTGAAAAGCGGCGCAACGCCGACAAGCAAGACCCTGCATGGATCGACTGGCAACGGGGCAAAGTGGAGCGAGGCCTCGCGGCGCTTGAGAATGCCTTGCTCAATAAGACGTTCCTGCACGATGATGCATTTGGCGTGGCAGATATAGCTGTGGGCTGCCTCTTGCAGTGGCTGGAGTTTCGTCTGCCTGAAGTCGACTGGCTTGAGAAG
>Ga0307516_10005807_pt1 | contig 14620 bp, 22 predicted proteins | sample 19_EM_MG_FD_203310 | JGI IMG/M metagenome (GOLD analysis project Ga0307516, IMG submission 203310) | Populus trichocarpa ectomycorrhiza microbial communities from riparian zone in the Pacific Northwest, United States - 19_EM | ecosystem: Host-associated > Plants > Roots > Unclassified | place... | reverse complement strand
GGAGCCAGACCACAACCCAGACTGTAACCCAGGTTCAGAGGAGACCACAACCCAAGACCCGGGGGACCGGAGGAAGCGAGCATTGGACCGTTGTTCCATCAGACATACCCCACAGTGATTACAAGAAAGAGCGACCCACCATGCATGACGGCCCCCGTTCACCTCCGTCTCGGCGTGGCCAGGGTAATAGTGAGTATTCATCGCGGAACACCCCGAGCGAAGGGAGAAATTCCAGACGAACAGTTGGCACACCTGTTCCGACCAACTGGGCGATGTCTTGGATTGCTCCTGGTGGAAAGACGGAACCAAAGGCAACACCGACGTCACCATCACTCACCTACCGTGGCAACCGGAGTATGGGCGACTTGCGCGCTGCCGCGGCCAAGAACCAACCGCTGCAGTCTAGTAAGCGCGGACCTCCACCGCCGCTCCCTATGACGCGGCCAGCGACGTCTAGCACCACTCAAGAGTTTCCTGACGCCAACGGCATGCACACGATACCACGATCATATGACTCCCGTGGCACCCTCGTTTCGCCTGTTTCCTCAACCATGCGACCTCTCCCTGTGGCCGGGAACCCGGCGACGCCGAGCACCTCTCTTACAAGTTCACTTAACCTGATATCTCCATCTAATGAACCCCAGCCAAGGCCCCGTTCCGCAATGGGTAACACCGGCACGTCTCCGCAGACGTCTGCTCGGACTCAGCCACCAGGGAACCAACAAGACGCGAACAACCAAACCCGTCCCCCTCCATCTACTCTCTCCCCACACACCTACCGATACAACCACGAGACAGGGTTTAGTAGCATTATTCCCAAGATCGTCCCCCCGACGCCGAATTCCGATGATCGCGCCCCAGACGCCGCGTACGAGCGTGGTATTGGAAATGCTGTACTGCGTGAGCCGCCAAGCCCCGCGACACCTTCCAGCCCCCGTTACAGTGCCTCATCGGAACCTTCCCCTGGGAGTATTACCAGTCCCGTGGATGGAGGCTCTGCAGAATCAACATTGAAGGGCCGACTGGGGTACCCATGGGGCGACTTCGCTGGCAATTCGACCGCGATGCAGGTTCCGTCAGAATCTACCCTGATGCCAACAAGGAAGGAGAGACCTGACATCAAGCCACTTCCTCAACGACCAGCGCCCACCCCTATTCACCAAGCTCACCCGTTTGTACTCCCGCCACCTTTACCACTCCCGCCGTATCCTCACCCTTCGTCCGATGGCCCCCCGATCGCAACCCCGACCACATCTTCCATGTCGGCTTCACACGCTCAGCTTCCCGTCCACAAGCCTATTCCCCAACCTCCTACCTCCGCCTCTCTCCCCATCCCTGGTCCGTTGAAACCACCTCCGTCCGATGATGATTCGGATAGCGGGAGCAATGCTGGTGGAACGCTGTGGGCGATCAGTGACAATACCGGAAGTACACTTGGAACGTGGCAGACAACCCCCCAATCGGATCGCAGGAAGAGTCTCCCGCGCTTGGTTGTGGATCCTGGGGCACCTCAGCACCAGCAACAGAAACCACCTGGCCCCGGGCCGTTACCTCAGGTCCCTCCGTTCATGCCGCCCGAATACCCTCCTCCCTCCAGGAGACCACCAAAGCCACCGACAAAGCCATCGAGCACATTCGGCGCACATCCGAACAACCGGACCAGTGTGTTCAACGAAGACTTCCGGCCAGCTGCCGAGGAAATGTACGACCGCCTCGGAGACTTTTTCCCTGAACACGATTTGGATGAGCCTGTGATCGAAGCCAGCTCTGGTGGAACATCACCCACGTCTGCAGAGGCCGTTCAACCGTTCCCCACCCCGGATAGGCGGAAGCACAAGAAGTCTATTCGTGTGGTTGCCAACGAACACAAGCGGAAGTTGGATCGCACTTCAAGAATCACATCAATGAACAACGCAAACATGCTGAGGAAGCGGAGCACGAAACTTTGGGGAAGCAAGGTGGAGGAAGTCACTGTCGACCAAGTCAAGAACGCGTCTTCGGCTCTCTCGACACCGGCGGAGTCTCCATCGGAACCAAAGCGTGCGTTCGGGGAAAAGTATCTGAACCGTATAAACTGACAATCACGTGACAGCAATCTTCAAATGGGTTCGTGGAGAGCTCATCGGCAAGGGAACGTATGGCAAGGTGTACGTTGCGTTGAACGCCACTACTGGTGAGATGATTGCCGTCAAACAAGTGGAGATCCCGAGGACGGAGAACGACAGGAACGACAGTCGTCAAGTGACGGTCGTGGAGGCGTTGAAGTTGGAGAGTGAGACTTTGAAAGATCTGGATCATCAAAACGTCGTTCAATATCTCGGATTTGAGGAGACGCCGAGATACCTCAGCATGTTGGTCATCATCTCCGCATACTATCGACGTCCTTTTGACGGAAACTCCATAGCTTCCTTGAATACGTTCCTGGTGGTTCGATTGCCAGTATTTTGAGAAAAAGCGGACGGTTCAACGAGAACGTGACCAAGTCGTTCACTGCTCAAATCCTTGAGGGTCTGGACTACCTCCATGCCAAGGGAATCATCCACCGAGTACGTCGATTTCACCATTTATTGCCGTTCGCGCGTCGATACGATGTATATTCCAGGATTTAAAAGCGGACAACATCCTCGTAGAGGAGCTCGGACTTTGTAAAATTACGGATTTCGGAATCTCGAAGCGGACGGACGACATCAACATGCTTGGTGCCCACACTTCCATGCAGGGGTCCGTCTTCTGGATGGCACCCGAAGTCATCAACGGCAAGAAGAAAGGGTACAACTCCAAGATCGACATCTGGAGCGTTGGTTGCGTTGTGTTCGAAATGTGGACCGGGGAGCGGCCATGGAGCGGCCAAGAAGCTGTCGCCGTTCTCCTCCAGGTGTGTATTCACTTGGACCAACTGTCTGGATCTTCGTCCCTGAACCCCCTTCCTCAGCTCTACCAAACAAAAGTCGGCCCTCCATTACCAGAGGATGTTGATTTGTCTCTTCAGGCGGATGATCTTCGAAAACGTTGTTTCGCTATGAGCCCCGACGAACGACCAACTGCTGCAGAACTGCGGCAACATCAATACCTCGTACTTCCGCCCGGTTGGGAATTTAATGGCTTCCAATGAAGCAAAACAACACGGACACTGTACCATCGTTTCCGGTTTCAAGGCCCTTATCTCATTCACGAATCATCCTCCCTCCTCGAACCACCATTCCAGTTCTGTCTGCATAGCTCTTTTCTCCTTGCCACATGCATTTACCTCACCTACCCGTTCCAACCATCCATCCTTTTCATCTGACTCCGGTCCCCTCATTTCTTTCAGCACGCACCAATAAGCACGATAGTCTTTGCCCCCTTCTTTCTTACGAGTTTTCCACGCCCTTTTCTGTCACGCATTTGTCAATTCTTGCCACGCACACACTCACACAGCCAAGTCCCTTGTTTAGTACACCTTTGCCCTCGCCTCGCACTTGTATGCCTTTGTAGTCGCTCTAATGGATCTACCTTGATGGTGTTTGCTCTACTCTACCTCCAGACTCGACCTTGAGTCCGCGTAAGCCCGGGAGAAGCGGACGTGGGTTATATGGTTTCTGGTAACCATCCCTGAGGGAAGTCGCGAATCGTGTGTGCAATCTACTCTGGAAATCGCCGGTCACCGATTCAGGGGCGGTCAGGTTTGAAGTCGATTCTCCGCGATCATCAGATTCCCCCCGTATTGCCCTCTCGAAATGCTCTCACACTTTTTCCTAAGCAGCCTGAGCTCGGGATATAACCTGGGTGTCTGTGCACTCCTCAAAACTTCACCGGCCTATCGTTCACAACAGCAGAATGGCACCCCCAGACATCCGTCCTGAGCGCTTAGCACGCACCACCCAGCTTCTCAAGCGCGCTTGCAAGATGCCCGCCGCTTGAAGGCACCTCCAGACACCTTCAGGCTCCACTTATATCCAACGGTCATCGTTCCAAAACTGCTAGGACGTCCGTCCCCCGCCATCGCGTCGCGGTCATGCCTTCGCCGAATGACCACAAGAGTTGATGGTGCCAGTTCGTTCGAATCGAAGCGTTCAGTGTCTGCCCCCTTATTTCGTGCGTCGCGCTTATTTTCTACAAACTAAAGGACTAACCACTCACTTCGCAGGTTTAATGTTGTACAACATTAAACACCGATGCCAATCCCCTCACCCCACGTCCACTGCATCGCCTTGCCGACAGCCCATGCCAAGGATGTGCCCGCCATCCCCGACCCCGACCTACCTCGGTACTGTTGTTGCCTCGGTCCGTCGTCTCCAAACCTACCAAACGAACAGGATTATGCGGTAGCTTTAACCCAGCATCTCGTCCAGCGTCCCTTCGTTAGGATCCACCTGGAGGACCACCTAGAACCCAGGTGAGATGACACTTGGAGCCGCCGCATGTTCCATTTCTACCCCTGGGTACCCCACGGTGTCGTGACTCGTATATCGCGCGAACGGGTGGAGGTTCGGCTCGGTTGCCATACGGTCCCTGTCCCGATCTCAACGCTCAAACTTACCCATTTTCTCCTCTGCGGAAAGTACAAACCTCCGTTTCCTGCTGGTAGTTTCCTCACGCCTCTTTCGGATCAATATTCTAATGCGCGCCTCCACATAACGCAACGGTGCCATTTCTGTCAGAGTTGGCGAGGTGTTTGGGGCATTTCCCTTGACCCTGTGACACGTGCTCGCCTTGGTCCATTGGCAACCCACCGCTCAGGCCCACCCCATCCTTGTCCCCGGCTCCCCAACTAATCATTATCCCTTGCCCCCTCGCCACGCTCCTCAACATCACCAGCTCAGTGTCAGGGACACACGAACAGCGCACTATCCGAACCGCCTTGGAGGATTCTCCCAACTCCACGCTTGTTGCGTTGTTGCCGACATCATTACCACGCTCTGCGGACAATGAGACAATTTCTAAATTAAATATTGGCCATGCGTGCATCCAAGCACCGCGGTGGTGTAGCAAAATGATCCCAATCGAGCCCTGTAGTGCTGTGGCTGGGCTCTGCGCTGCTGCGATCGTGCTGTGGACGAGGGGGGGTATGCCTTGGACGGGCGTGTTGTGAGACACAACGCAGCGGACACGGAGGTCCGCAGCGACTCGACTGCATTGCTGATGGTGGCCCATCCATCGGGAAGTCCGCCGCCATCCCAGAGAACCTCTCCACATCACCAACGAGTGGTGGGTACCCGCCCAAACCGTCGCTCGATGACAACGCGTCCCAAAGCGAACGGCATCGAACAGTCAAGCCTCGTCAGGCTGGCCGGTGATGTGTATATGTTCAAGCCTCCTATCCCCCTGCAGCTCCCCCGGGCGTTTTGGGTTAGCGTGGGGAGGCGGGGCGAGGCCAAGTCGAGGGCTCGTCACCGCGAAACGCCCCGCAGGCCGTCCGATAAAAGACCGGATGATCAGCCGACCCCATACATCGAATAGCTCTCTTCAATTTGCACGTGGCTTATCACGACAGGGCGGTCGCCTATTCTCATCAGGGCTCTGGTCCTTCCTCCCAACCTCACGCTATTCTCGCCGCCACGTTGAGTTTCGACGATGGAAGCCAAACCCCAACGACCGAAGGGGCGGGATGGTACCATTTCTTCATTGGATATAGCCATCGAAGCCATGAATCTCGCGAAGGCGGTCTCCACCATCACACCAGCCAAGGCAGTTTTTGGATCCGTCAGTAATATCCTCACGATGGTCAAGGTATATTTCCTAGACTCCTACGACCCGACGTTCCATGTTCACATATGGCCAGGATTCGATGGCCAACGAACTGAGCTATGTCGAGCTCGGCCTAGCTTGCGCGGGCGTGTGCGGTGCCCTTGATCGGGGAATGAACGAAAGGGGAATGGATGAACTCAGTCAGTCCGTGTACGAAGCGATTGAGCGGTTGGCAGTGTGAGTTCAGCTAGTGCTTGTGGTACACCACGCATTGAATGCGCCTACTTACCACACCCTCGATCGCAGAACTGTGGCAGAAATTCAGAAGAAGATCATCAAGTATGGTCGACAGGCTCTGCTGTCTCGACTCGCAAACGCGAAGGATGACAAGAAGACAATCACCACCTGGAAGTTTGACCTCAACAAGATTCTTCACGTCTTTAACGTGTGTTCTGTCATCGCTGCGCGAATATTACTGACCCCTCACTCGCAGACCGAGCTTGCATTCAACACCCGCGTAATTTTTTCCGACGTCCGTCACGGGTCAGTAACCTTGACTACCAATAGATCCAACGTCTCATATTTGCATCTAGCCCACCCGGAGAATCGCCACCACCCCCACCGAGGGACTTTTTTGGACGAGACGAGTTGATCGAGAAGATCGTCGGTCTGGCAGAAAACCTCACCCCGTTCGCTCTCATCGGTACCGGTGGGATCGGCAAGACATCCGTCGCTCTTACCGTCCTCCATGATAGTCGCATCAAGCAACGTTTCGGCGATAACCGTCGGTTCATCCGCTGCGACCAGTTTCCCACCTCGCTCAATCATTTCCTCCGTCAGCTCTCCAAGGTCATCGATGCAGGCATCGAAAACCCCGAGAGTCTGGCCCCCATACAATCGTTCCTATCCTCAAAGGAGGTGTTTATAATCCTCGACAACGCAGAATCCATTCTCAGCGCCCAAGAGATCTACGCTGCGGTGGAGGAGCTGAGTCAGTTGGACAACATTTGTCTCTGCGTCACCTCTCGTACCTCCACCATTCCCCCCACCTGCGAGACTCTCGACATCCCAACTCTGTCGGTGGAGGCTGCGTGTGATACATTCTATAGTATATACAAGAACGGCGAACGGTCCGATCTTATTGACAACATCCTGAAACGACTCGACTTCCATCCTCTGTCAATTACCCTACTCGCAACCGTTGCGTACCACAATAGGTGGGACGCGGACCGGCTTACCAAGGAGTGGGAGAGACAGTGGACAGATGTGATTCACACACATCACAACAAAAGCCTTGCTGCCACGATCGAACTTTCGCTCACCTCCCCTCTGTTTCAGGGGCTTGGCCCTGACGCAAGGGGGCTCCTCGGAGTTGTCGCCTTCCTCCCTCAAGGTGTTGACGAGAACAACCTCGAGCGGTTATTTCCCACCGTCTCCGATGGAGCGAACATCTTCAACACGTTCTGCGTCCTTTCCCTGACGTACCGAGGCAACGGATTCATCACGATGTTAGCGCCACTACGGGACCACCTATGCCCCAGAGATCCGGAGTCATCTCCAATACTCTGCACAACCAAGGAGTATTACTTTGCTCGGTTGTCGGTCGGCGTTCACCCCGGCAAGCCCGGCTTCGAAGGATCACGATGGATCAAGTCGGAGGATGTGAACGCCGAGCACCTTCTCGACGTCTTCACAAATTGACATGGTGTCAAACTGTGTCTGGGATGTCTGTAGTTATTTTATGGAGCACCTCCAATGGCACAAACCACGGCTCGTCCTACTGGGGCCGAAGATCGAAGCACTTCCGGACGCCCATCCCTCCAAGCCACGATGCTTGTTTGAGCTCTCCAAATTGTTTAGCCTGGTTGGAAATCACACGGAATCCAGGCGAATCCTTATTCGCACCTTAAAACTCTGGAGAGAGCGGGGGGATGAATTCGAGGTTGCCCAAACGTTGATGTGGTTATCCGATGTAAACTGGATGCTGGACCCCCACGAGGAAGGGACGTGGCAGGTGAAAGAAGCGTTCCCTGACGCCCTGACGCCGCCTCCGTCCGATGACGATTCGGATAGCAATGCCAGTGGAACGCTGTGGGCGACCAGTGATGATACCGAAGGCGCGCTCGGAACGTGGCAGTCAACTCAACTAGATCGCAGGAAGAGTTTGCCGCGCTTGGTTGTGGATCCTGGACCTAGGCCGTTTCCTCTGTGTCAACAACAGAAAGCACCTGGGCCTGGGCCGTTACTTCAGCTCCCTCCGTTCATGCCGGTTGCCTTCGAGCAGGTCAAGAACGCGTCTTTGGCTCTCTCGACACCAGCCGAGTCTCCTTCGGAACCAAAGCGTGCGTATCGGGGAAAACGATCCGGACCACTTAAACTGACAATTACGTGACAGGGATCTTCAAATGGGTTCGTGGAGAGCTCATCGGCAAGGGAACGTATGGGAAGGTGTACATTGCGTTGAACGCCACCACTGGTGACAATAATCGTATGATTGCCGTCAAACAAGTGGAGATCCCGAGGACGGAGAACGACTGGAACGACAGTCATCAGGTGGCAGTCGTGGAGGCGTTGAAGCTGGAGAGTGAGACTTTGAAAGATCTGGATCATCAAAACGTCGTTCGATATCTCGGATTCGAGGAGACGCCGAAATACCTCAGCATGTTGGTCATTTCCCCTGCACATACTGTTGACATTCCGCTGATGGAAACCACATAGCTTCCTCGAATACGTTCCGGGCGGCTCGATCGCCAGCATCTTGAGAAACAGCGGTCGGTTCAACGAGAACGTGACCAAGTCGTTCACTGCTCAAATCCTTGAGGGTCTGGACTACCTCCATGCCAAGGGAATCATCCACCGAGTACGTTGATTTTCCTATGCTGCCGTTCGTATAACAATATGATGTATATTCCAGGATCTAAAAGGGGACAACATCCTCGTCGAGACGCTTGGACTTTGTAAAATTACGGATTTCGGAATCTCGAAGCGTACGGACGACATCAACATGCTTGGTGCTCACACTGCTGGGCGGGGGTCCCCATTTTGGATGGCACCGGAAGTCATCAACAGCAAGGAGAAAGGGTACAACTCCAAGATCGACATCTGGAGCGTTGGTTGTGTTGTGCTCGAAATGTGGACCGGGGAGAGGCCATGGAGCGGCCAGGAAGCTTTTCCCGTCCTCCTCCAGGTGCGTATTCATCCTGACCAACTGTCTGGATCGTCGTCTCTAAACCCCCTTCCTTAGCTCCATCAAACGAAAATCGGCCCCTCATTGCCAGAGGATGTTGATTTGTCTCCTCAGGCGGATGATCTTCGAAAATGTTGTTTCGCTGTGAACCCCGACGAACGGCCAACTGCTAGAGAACTGCGGCAACATCAATACCTCGTACTTCCGCCCGGTTGGGAATTTAATGGCTTCCAATGAAGCAGTTAACAAGGACATTGTACCATCGTTTCCGGTTTCAACCGGCCCACTCTTCAAGCTTCACGATTCATCGGTGCCACCTACCCGTTTCAATTATCCCCCCCCCACTTGACTCCAATCCCTCCATTTATTCCAACACGTACCCATAAGCACGACAATCTTTGCCCCTCCCTTCTTACGAGTTTTCCGCGCCATTTTCTGTCACGCATCGTCGATTCGTGCCTCGCACACATTCATACAGCCAAGTCCCTTGTTCAGTACACGTCTGCTCTCGCCTCGCACTTGTATGCCTTGCAGTTGCTCTAATGGATCTACCTTGATGGTACTTGCTCTGCTCTACCTCCCAACTCGACCTTGAGTCCGTGTGAGCCCGGGAAAAGCGACCGTGAATTGTATGGTTATTATGTTTAGTGGTAATAATGGAGACTAGGATGGGGTTGCGGCGGAGGCCTGCGGGGTGGGATGCGGCAACCAATCTTGAGGGAAGTCGCGAATCGTTACCCGTTTCCCTGGGCGAATACGGAGGTGTTCACCACTCTTTGCTTTTCGGGCCTTTGAAGACATGTGCCGGGTGTCCACTGGGATGTCTGACATCGTACCAGCAGAATTCTATTCAAGCAAGCGGGTCTTAGAACGTTCTCAGGGAAAAGGGTAAGCGTAGACGTACGTTAGCTTCTTCAACGAGTCTATCGAGGGCGTCGCTGGCCCACTTGAGGTTCATGGCTGGCCTTGGGAAATCCTCGCAAGAGATTTTTACGTAGCCATGCTCCCCTCCCGGTTCATCGTTTCCGACGCCGGAATCTCGTGGTGGGGTAGGCGTCCATCGGGTTCCGGCGATGAGCTTGAGACTGTGTCTCGCCACATCGTCTTTGAGAGGGAGGTGGGCGACGGGAGTTACGATCACGCGTTTTACCGTCACCGGGTGCTCTTCGCCGCCGTAGGATATCGAACGGACTACGATGGGGGTATCGGGTGTAGGTGGAACGAAGGGTTTCCTAAAAGCTGAGCACACGTTCCTGGTTTAGCCAGAACTGCTGGAAGGCGTTCAAATGTATGCGCTCCGTGGGCTCACCGACGAGTTTTGGCATTTCATGTTCGATCAACCGCATGTGGTAGAGCAATTGGCGTTGCTGCCTGAGCATGATATGACCGGCCACGGTCGTGTCGTCTTCTGTTTCGGGGGGCTCGAATTCCATGAGGTTGAACGGGACCTGACGAGCCCTCATGGTTTCCTTATTATCCCTACGCGCCATGACCACGCCGGACGAATGGAATGAACGCCTCGCCGTGGAAGTTGCAGTGGCCAGAGAGGGCCGACACCGTAGAGCAGCGGAGGCCATGGGGCGTCAAGTGTACACGCCTTGGAATTTGCGGGCAGGGGATTGAGGTGGAAGGACCGGAACGTTACGCCGAGTCACGCACCGGACCCGCCGTTTCCGAAGCTTGCTCACAATCGATCACTTGGCCGCCACACGCCACCCCCACGACCGTTCCACGTCCAACTTCGCCCTTCGAGACAACCATGGTCGTGAGTGCCGTGGCCCTGATTCCCAAATCTACTGGATAACTTAGGTTTAATTCCTCAGAGGCTACTGTTATCGATCAAAGCAGACCTCGAGAACGTTACCAAACTCCGACCGCCAGAAGACTTTGAATATTTCTTCGAAGTTTGCACTCTCCCGCGACACCCCGTCCTCCTCTACTCACGTTTAACACTCCTTCAGGTCAAATGCACACAATGTAATGATATTCACCCAAAGACGGTCGGGATCAACCGCCAGGACGAATATGAAGTTGCAGGTGGCAAAGGTGGCACGGCCAACTTTGTGTGGAAATGTGGCACTTGTAGGCGCGAAGCGAGCGCCAGGTTTGAGCCATCCTCTCCGACAATACCCTACTCTGCCGAAAACGGACAGTTTGCGCCGTTCGTGACCCTGGATTGCAGGAACCTAGAGTTCGTGAAATTCGATCCAAAGGTTTGTCGATCGCTGCGTACAGCATTCTCCTGGGCTGACGTTCGTTTGAACTTTCCGGCTGTAGGGGTTGTGGGAGTGCGTTGGTGTTGACTCAGGGACCAAGTTCAATGATGTCGATCTCAGTGAAAACGAATGGACAGATTATGACGAGAAGGTGAGCCGGTCACCACACACTTCCTCCTCTTTGAGAACGTGGTTGGCTGACGGAGTTTCCAGTCAACGCAACCAGTTGGTGTCTCCAACGTGGAGGGCAAGTGGACCCGGGCATGAACATTACATTACGAGCACAATCGGGGTCAACGTACGCAGTACCCCACTGTACAGTACAATTTGGAATAACACACCGTGTCGCTTTACACATATGAGTAGACGAGGTGATCAACGGTGGTCGAGTTGGCCCTTCCCGAATATCACCTCCCGCTTCCACTTGCGTAGACCATTGTCTTCGGTTGGGTTGAAGACGGAGGCGGTTTTGTCAGCAGCCTTCTTTGCGATGTCTTTACCTGTCTGGGTCACAGATGCTTCTTTCTTTTTGGCCTTGTTCAAGTGCTTGACACCCCAGAAGGCAGCCTCAGCCTTCCCGTACCTGACCTTGTGCATGTCAACGCCGCGTTCGTTCAAAGCGTTGCAAAATTGGTGGAAATTCTGTAGGGACGAGGCTCGGTGAGCTTGGCAGAAGGTTTTCCGATTCAACCAGTGACTGACGTCGATGGATGTTCTAAGGGTGAAATAGTGTTGGTGGCATACGAACTCCGCGGGAGGACAGCTTACCTGTAGTGTCCGGAGAGGGGGGACAACGTATGTATCACCCCCTGTTTAACACTGATCAAACCCGCGGAGCTGACGAGTCCGCCACCCAGGAACGAAGAGTGCTGGAAGGTCCCCGTATCTAACACCATCCTGTAAAGAAGGACTCTGTGGTGATCGTCGGCTGTTGCCCACCTTTTATCCCAATGAAAATGTTGACTGGGCGGCGTCAGAGATTCCAACACAAATGTAGCTGGTTGTCTCACAGTTTTTGTCCTTTAAAAGTGAGGAAGGTCATCGTCAAGGATCGAACGAGACTGTCACCGCCACCCACCGAAACGTATATCCAGGTACTTCTCTTGACCGGCTTCTTCAACAACTTGTCCATCGCCTCCTTGAGGGTGAGATCGTTCTTGACCACCCTCCGCCGCCAGCCACCCGACTTGGTGTTGGAGTCATGGCGCGTGGGTATCTCAGAACTACCCGATGGCTCACCAGGCGCGACGCCCATCGACGGAAGGGAGCCAGAAGAACCAAAACTTGTCCTTGGACGCAGGTCTGTTCGGCCAGGGTGCTCTTCATGAAAGATCCCCTGGCCACGGCCAGCGTCCTTCCAGCGTCTTGTGGTGGTGTCAATCAGTTCGCCCGTTCGCCCCCAGCGGAGTTTCCCTTCAGCGTCAATCTTGACAAGATAGTTTAGTCCTGCTCCGAGGTGTGAGAATGTGCAGCTCCCCAGCCGGACAGGATATGACCCACGTTGCTCTGGGGAGAGGTATCTACGACAGACGCATCAAACCAGGTGAAACGACACAAGTCTCGGATCTCGCTCACATAATCCTCTATGTGGGTGGGGTCCAGCGGTGAACTCGTCAACGTCGCGTGTAACGGGCATGATAAGGGACTGTACCTCTTTCTCGAGCTGTTCGCGCGGACATTCGGGGAGTGACAGGCCCTGTCCGCCTCCGTGGTCGAGCCTGGACTGAGAATCAGTTATCCCGGCACGGACGAGAACCTAAACGAGAAGTGGCACCATTGAAAAAAATTCTCGAGTGTGTCCTCGGTCTGCCACCGACGGTGATAGTGCTGCGCGCGGATCAGTCGCACACTAAATATCCCCGGATTTCATCAGCGCACGAACCTTAACTACAAGGTTGCGTAAGCGTCGTTCAGGCGGGGAGGTTGCGGAAATGCACTCAACGATTCGAGCCATAACGGTGTTTCCTGCCAGCCTTGAGTTGAGCGTTCGGTACAATAGCATTCAAGGGAAGGGATAGATACCCGTCAATCAATTCCAGCCAGTGCTGTGTTTCCTGTTCTTTTCTGATTGCACCTTCCTCGCCGGAGACGCCAGAGGGTTGGAATGGCCTGTTGCCGTCACGAAGCCGGCTGGCGAAGAAGGTGGCTCTCCTCCACCTGGACGGGGGATCGTTTATGCCAGCGTCCGCATCATCCCTCTCGACCTGTAGTTTATTTTCGTGTTTCAGTTTGATAAGGAATAGAATTTCACGGACGGCGTACCCGTAATCTGGCGTGCAGCGAGACGTCGAGCCAGCGAGAGTCGGGACTGAGGACCCTGCCCCTGGTCTTCTCCCTCCACGCCCTCTGGATACGGATTGCTGCCCTCTCCTCTGTCTCTCTCTCCTGAGCGTGGGGTCCGTCGACGGGGACCTGGCCACGTTTCAGGCGAGAATTGGCACTCGGTTCGGTTGCGGGGGATGCCATGGGCTGATGATTGCGCTATTGGTTCCGACACTTTGACGGCGATCTGATGACTTGGTGATCCCAAGTCCGCCCCCGCTTGTCTCATTAGCGGTTAGGCAAACAAAGCCACCGTTCGTGTCAGGAACGGCCATACACCTTTCTCCCTTTGGCCGGCCAGACCCGCCGTTGTGAATGCTGCTCGCACCGTCTGTTATCTTTTTCAGACCAAGCCGTGACTCCAGCCACGCCCACCTCCTTTAAAAATCTCCGTGAGTCGTCCTTGTTGACATTCGAACCACCCCCACCAGCTCATCCCTCTTTCTTTCACAAAACAGCCCAGCGCCCCCCAAAACCAACCCCCACGTCCACCCCAACGACATTCTAAACCCACAATGCGGCTCGTCGAGTCTTCGGATGCTCGGTTGGCGCTGATCAACTCCCTCGCTCGCAGTCGCAATCAAAAATTGGCAAACGCCGCCGGTGCCTTGCGAAAGGTGCAACGGAAGAACAAAACTACTCGAAGGCAGTCGCCCCAACTCGACCCAGATTCGGTCGACCACCACCGCCCACTGGTTGGGTGGCGAGCCTTCATGAAGGACAATGTGTTTTGGACGGAGGGGGGGACCGTCAGATCCTCTGACAGCTGGCTTTCCCGCCGGCAAGTCCTCGGGAACCGTGACTCGTCGCCCACACCATCACTCACAGATGATCTCTCCGAGTGTTCATCATGTTACGACTCTGACTCGCTCTCAGACTTGAACTTGATGACACCACCCCCACTGCTGCCGGAGCCTGAACCCGTCCTCGTGAAGGAGGAGGAGGACAAGCTGTTTGATATGTACATCAACATGGACCTGTGTGCCTCTTAACTTCTTGCGCCCCACCTTTCTTCCCCCATGTCCCACCTATGTTTACTCCCCGCTCTGTCCTTATCGTACCGTTATCATATACATACCCGTCGTAGCTAGCTATCGAATATTCTTAGGTATTTTCGTAGAATAATGGAACCCGCTGTTGTGTTGATCAGCCACCAGACCCAAACAGACCCAAACAGCCGAGTCTAGGTCCGAGCTGTCACCTCAACTGGACAACAACCGGCGACAAA
>Ga0307516_10005806_pt1 | contig 14621 bp, 12 predicted proteins | sample 19_EM_MG_FD_203310 | JGI IMG/M metagenome (GOLD analysis project Ga0307516, IMG submission 203310) | Populus trichocarpa ectomycorrhiza microbial communities from riparian zone in the Pacific Northwest, United States - 19_EM | ecosystem: Host-associated > Plants > Roots > Unclassified | place... | reverse complement strand
CCCGCAATGGGACGCGCGCAGCTCGTCGACCAGCGTCGCCTCGAGCGGCGCCGGAAACGCCTGCTCGAGCCGCAGCTGCTTCACGCGCTCGGCCGCAAGCGCGCTCGCGCCTTGCTTGACCAACGCCTTGGCGTCCGCCTGCGCGACATTGCCCGCGAAAATCGGCAGCCTGCCGGCAAACGCCGCCTCGAAGATCGGCTGATAGTCCTTGAACGGCGGCCAGCTCGTCTTCTCCCAGCCGAGCGCTTCCCCAAACCCTGCGGCGCTGGCGTCGCTGCGCGCACAGTATGCTTCCACGGCCGATTGCTGCTCGACCTCGAGCATCTCGAGCACCAGCGCCGGTCGCCGCCCCGCTTTCACCAGCTCACCGAGCACGCGCCCTTGCAACCGATGGTGGTCCGGATTGTCATGCCGCTCGCCCAGCAGCACGAAGCGCGCGCTCGCCAAGCGTGCGAACACCACACGCGGCTCGACGAACGCGCCGGCTTTCACGTCCCAAATCTTGCCGACGAGCGCGCTGTCGCGATCGAGCGTCGTGAGCCACGCCTCCGCCACCGGCGGCGCGCTGACAGCGCTTGTCGGCGCGCCCGACCCTGCCGGCGCTGCCTTCAGGGGCACTTGGGGGCCACCGCACGCCACAGCTCCGAATGTTCCGAGTGTTCCGAGAATGAACCAAGTCCGCATCTTCAGGCTGCACTCTACCGCGTCTGGACACGGCAAGTTCGGCGGCTGGCGGACGGGCACACGCCTACCCCCCGAGCTCCGGCCTCGACGCTACAGAAAGGCTACTGATCCATGCGCCGCAGCAGCGCCTCGACGCGCAGCATGGCTCCGAGGTCGCCGGTGCGGTGCGCGTGATCCATGGCGGCGAACAGGTGCGTTTGCTCCAGCAAGAGGCGCGCCGGATCGCGCTCGAGCAGCGCGACGTAGTGCCGGTAGAAGCGCGCAGGATCGAAGGCCTGACGACGTCGCACCGCGTGGCGCACGACGGCGTGCAGCGTGTAGCGCCCGGCCACGGGCTCTTGCACCAAATGCCAGCGCTCGAGCGGCCCGAGCGCGCGCGTGGGACCGCCGGAGACGCGGGCCAGCTTGGCCAGCGAAGCCGCGTCCATGTGGTCGCCCTCGACGTGGGCCAGCACGAGCAGCATGCGGCGGCTTTCGGGGCTCAGGCGCTGCCACGCCCATTCGACGAGCAGCGCCACTTCAGGCAAGTCGTCCTCGTGCTCGACCGCCACGACGCGCGCAACGCCGCGCACCTCCAGAAACTCGGTCAGGGCCTTCACGCTCGTGGCGCGCGACGCGACCAAGCTGTCGGCGATGTCGAGCGCCAGCGGGTTGAAGCGCAGCAAACGCGTGAGCGTCTTCACCCGAGGAAATGCGCTCCGCCCCAGCGTGGCGAGCGGCGCCGTGACTGGAAATACCAGCACGCCGGCGAGCAGGCAGCGCCGCGCCGTGACCACGAACGACACCGGCGAATCCCGAAATGCGTCGAGCAGGCGCGCCGTCGCGCGGTCGTCTTCGTGATTGTCGAGCACGACCAGTCGCGGCCCAGTGTGGGCGAAGAATTGGCGCAGCGTGCGCGCGCGCTCGGCCGAGGCCTCGCCGCGCTCGGTACCGAAGCGCAGCGCGAGCATTTCCGTGAGCGTCGCGAAGTCCCAGGCACCGACCCTGAACCACTCGATGCGGCCGCCGAAAAACGCCTTGAGCCGATGACCGAGCGCGGCCGCCAGCATCGACTTGCCCGAGCCGCCAGAGCCGACCAACGCGAGCCGCGTAGGTGCCGCGGCCGTGATGGTACGGCTGAGCGTGCGTAGCTCGGCCGCTCGACCCTTCAAACCACGAGGAACAGGCGGAAACAGGCGAGAATAGTTGCGCCTCGGACCCGAACCGTCAAGGCTTGCCAGCTCCCGATGACGTCTCGGGTCGGTTGGGGCCCCAACCCCAACCGCGAAGTGAACAGAGCAAGTAGCGATGACCAAGAAGTCGGTCGTCTCGTGGTCGGTTGGGGCCCCAACCCCAACCGCGAAGTGAACAGAGCAAGTAGCGATGACCAAGAAGTCGATGGATAAGATTATGGCGCTCTCCAAGCGCCGTGGGTTCGTTTATCAGGCGTCCGAGATTTACGGCGGCCTGAACGGTTTCTGGGATTACGGCCCGCTCGGTGCTCAGTTGAAGAAGAACCTGCGCGACGCGTGGTGGCAAGACATGGTCATGAATCCGTGCGGCGGCGCCCTGGGCCCCAACGGCGAGCCGGTTCGCATCGTGCCGCTCGACACGACCATCATTCAGCATCCGAAGGTTTGGGAAGCCAGCGGCCACATCGCGGGTTTCAACGATCCGCAGGTCGATTGTCGCGAGACCAAGGCGCGTTACCGCGCCGATCACGTCCTGGTTTACGGCCCCAAAAGTGGCGACCGCGGCGGCAAACCCTTTTTCGCGTACATGCCGGAGAGCCCGAGCGAGACCAAACAGAAGAAGAAAGCCGAAAAAGCCTTCGGCGAGGTGGTGAGCTTTCCGCTGACCAAGGTCGCCAAAGAAGACTGGGCGAGCGTGCTGGGGCCCGACGCGGACAAGGTCGGCAGCTTGACCGAGCCGCGCGCGTTCAACCTGATGTTCAAGACCTACATCGGCGCGACCGCGACCGAAGAAGACGTGGCGTACCTGCGACCCGAAACGGCGCAGGGCATGTTCGTGCAGTTCAAGAACGTCATCGACACGACGCGCGTGAAGGTGCCGTTCGGCATCGCGTCGACCGGCAAGTCTTTCCGCAACGAGGTCACGCCACGCAACTTCACCTTCCGTAGCCGCGAGTTCGAGCAGATGGAGATGGAGTTTTTCTGCCACGAGTCCGAGGCGCGCGCCTGGTACGCGTTTTGGCGCGACACGCGCATGGCCTGGTGGAAGAGCCTGGGTCTCGAAGGCGAGAACTTGCAGTTGCGTGAGCACGACGCCGACGAGCTGGCGCACTACGCCAAGAACGGCGCCGGCACGAGCGACGTCGAGTACCGTTTTCCCTTCACCTATCCGGGCTTCGGTGAGCTGGAAGGCGTCGCGCACCGCTCGAACTTCGACCTCTCGGAGCACCAGAAGCACTCTCGGCAAAACCTCGAGTACTTCGACGCCGAGCGCGGCGAGCTGTTGCCCAACGGCCAGCACAAAGGCGAAAAATACCTGCCGCACGTGATCGAGCCGGCTGCCGGCTTGGATCGCGGCATCTTGGCGGTGCTGTGCGAAGCTTTCACCGAAGACGCCTCGCGCCCCAGCCCCGAGCTGATGCGTTTCCACCCACGACTCGCGCCGATCAAGGCTGGTGTCTTCCCGCTGGTGAACAAAGAGGGCATGCCCGAAATCAGCGAGAAGCTTTACAAAGAGCTGTTCAAGCGCTTCTCACGCCACGGCTTCGTCGAGCACGACGTCAAACAAGCCATCGGCAAGCGCTACGCCCGCATGGACGAAGCAGGCTGCCCATATTGTTTCACCATCGACGGCGAAACCGCCGCCAGCCAAACGGTGACCGTGCGTGACCGCGACACCGGCGCCCAAGAACGCCTCGCGCTCGACCGCGTGGGCGATTGGTTGTCAGAGAAGCTCGGCCTCGGCTAAGGCGCGAAACCGCGCTACGCTGCTGTGCATGGGCGGTGTGCGCGGCAGGCTTGCTACGTGGACGCCGGCCGCCGCATGGCTGGCCGGCTTGCTCGTGGTCGCCTGCGGCCACACCACCAAGAACGCCCGCTCGCACGCCCCGCCGCTTGCTAGCACCGACGACACCGGTAGCGGCGGCCACGGCGGCTCACCCAGCGTCACGCAACCGGCGGCCCCCGCAGCCAATTGCGCCGTCGTCCTCACGGGGGGCCCCGGGCGACACTGCGCCGCGTATCAAGACGGCAGCGTGTGGTGTTGGGGACCGAGCAGTGAAGAAGGGCCGACCAACTTCGAAGCCTCGAGCGAACCCGAGCAGGTCACAGGTCTCGCGCAGGTGCAGCGCCTCGTGCTCGGGCCGCGACACGCCTGCGCCCTGGCCGCCGACGGCAGTCTTTCGTGCTGGGGCGACAACGACTCGGCGCAGATCGACGGCTCGGGCATGACGCCGCTGCCGCCGACGCCGACAGCGCTCAACGCCGGCGACGTGCCGCGCGGCATCAAGGGTCTCGGCTTGTCGGAGCAGCAGACTTGCGCCGTGAATATCGTCTCGCACGTGTACTGTCGCGGGACCGACGCGAGCGGCACGCAAACGGAGCCGCGCCAGATCGACGTCGCCGGCATGCCCGACACGACCATGCCCGGCAGCAGCCCCGACGTGCTCGACGAACATGGCCGCATTTTCGAGCTCGACAACTGGGACGCGCCCCGCCTGCTGCCGGAATACGGTGAAGACAACGCCTGGGTCGGCGTGAGCACGACCGAGGCTTGCGTGCTCAAACGTTGGGGAAGTCTGTGGTGCGAAAGCTTGGCCTCCAGCAAGCCGAGCCCAGGCGCGCTACTGGCAAAGGTCGAGCTCGGCGAAAGCGTCGTGCAAGCCGCCATGGGAAATCAGCTGGTCTGCGCCGTAACCGACGACGGACGAGTCTGGTGCGAAGGCAACAACGACGTTGGCCAAACCGGCGCCCCCGAACGCGTCGGTTTCGCGCCCGGCGCCTTCGTGCGCGGTCTCGAAAACGTACGTTCCGTCTCGGTCAACGCGACCTCGGCCTGCGCTTTGAAGAGCGACGGCAGCGTGTGGTGTTGGGGCGTCTACGCGAAAGATCGCTCGAGCAGCCAGCCCGTTCGGGTATCGGCCTGCGACGAACAGCTCACGCCCCCTCCGCAGCTCCAAGCCTTCGCGACGGCCCCGCGCAACTTCGCCGAGCGTTTGGCCGAGGCGGGTCGCGCACGCGGCCAAGCGATGTGTAAATGCCTGGCTCCAGGGGCAGACGTCGCGGGCTGCGCCGCAGAGGAGAACAGGGCGCCCAACGCTGCCTGCATGTCGGCCTTAAAGCCCGGCGATTCGAAGCGCTGGGACTGCCTCTCCCAGCAGTTCTGGCAACAGGCCACCTGCTTCGGCGCGCTCGAGTGCCTGGCGGTCGGCCTCCCGGACCCGACTAGCTGCGAGGTCCCGGACAGCTGCGCGCCCGCCGCGCGACCCGCGATCGAGAACTATTGCAAGCGTCGAACCTGCACGCTCGACTTGGAGCAGAACCTCAGCGTCGATCAAATTTGCGACGGCACGCCCGACTGCAACGACGGCTCCGACGAACGGAACTGCACTGCCGACACGAATTTCTTCGAATGCGCGCCGAACAGCATCACGCTCCCTCACTTGTGCGACGGCAAATCGGACTGCGACGACAGCTCCGACGAAATGTACTGCTGGTAAAGCGTGCGATCAGGCCTTCACGATGCCGTGCACGGCACGCTCGACGCCCATGCAGCGATCTTCGACGTAGAGCATGCCGGCGGCCTCGGCGATCTGGCGAGCTTCTGCGGACGTGATGCCCTGCTGCAGCCACAGCGCCTTGGCGCCGATGGCAACGGCGGCGCGCGCGACGTCGGCGGCTTGTGCGGAGGGTCGAAACACCAGCACCACCTCGACCGCAAACGGCACGTCTGCCAGGCTTTTGTAGGATTTTTCGCCGAGCACCGCGTCGGCGAACGGATTGACCGGAATCACTTTGAAGCCGGCACGCTGCAGGCGCGCCGGAATGGCGTGCGCCTCTTTGGTCGGGTCACGACTGAGGCCAACGACGGCGATGGTGCGAAATTCTCGCAGGATGCGTTCGGTGTTGTCCATAGTGCAGCGGCGTCAGGCGCGGGCGAGCAGCGAGCGACCGACCCGCTTGCAGTTACCAACCATGACGTCGACCAGCTTGCGGAAAAGGTCGTCGCGACGCCGAGCGGGGTAGATGTCCGCCGCCAGCGCCGGATTCTGCAGAAGAATCTGGGACCCCAGGTCTCGCAGCGCAAGCTGCACGGCCGCCGAAAGCTCCGCCCCCCGCTGTTTGATCCAGTCGAGCGGCAGGCGTGCCTCTTTGGCGAGCTCCTGCCAGGCCAGCGCGGTCAGCTCGTCTTGCCGGCGCGCGGGGCCGACCCGCATCGCAAAGGTCTCGGACAGCACGGGATAGAGCTGCGTGCACAGGATGTCGTAGGCCGGCGCGAGCTCAGCACCGCTGGCTCCGAACAGCAGGGCAAAGTTCTTGCCGTGAGCGTCGCCGTTGCCGACGAAAAGGTTGAACAACAGCCGCTCGATCAGCTGTTTTCGCGCCGCTTCGGCGTCCGGCACGTGTTGATCGACGAGCGCGAAGCAGTCCTTCCAGCGGATCTCGTACTTGGCCGTGGGCGGCAGACCCAGGAGCTGCGCGAAGTCTTCCTGGTGTAGCCGCAGCAGACGACTGCCTGCGTAAACGCGGTCGAAGCGCTCGACCGCATAGGCGCCGCAAAACCAGAAACTTTGCGGCGCACTCAAGCCAACCGCCAGCGCCAGCTGCATGCAAAATAGCTCGTTGAGCGCCGTCAGCTCGAACGCGCCCGGAATGTCGGGCTTGACGATCACGGTGCTCGGGGCCCCGCGCTCGCACAGGTAGGGCTCACCGTCAGCCACATGCAAGATTAGCTTGTCTTGCGCGCCAGCCAGCGCGCGGCGCAGGCCCGGCGCCTCGCCCGGCGACGGCCTGATCAACGGATCTTTCAACCAGCGCCGCAGCTCGGCCTCGGGCAAAGGCGTGTAAGCGTCGCCTGCCTGCTCGAGGCTCGGATCGTCGAAGCTGACGGCGCCCGCGCAGTCGTGACCGAGCCAGCGCAAGAGCCCGAAATCGTCCGTCGGCGGCAACTCCAAGCGCCGGCACAAAAGCCCGCGCCAATCGCCTTCCGGCAGCAAGTTAGCGACGAAGGAGCGACACTCTTCGTCGCTGTAGGCCGTGGCTCGCGGCGGCAGCCGTCGCGCTAGCGTGTCAGCAGCCCCCGCGCTGTAACGCAGCCCCAGCCGGCCTCGGTCGTGTGTGAGCTCTCCCGCCAGTCGCCCGGAAAAATGAATCGGGAGGCTCTGCACCACCGTCGATCAATAGAACAAAACCCGCGAAGCCCGCAACCGCCTTCCTCGGGCGCGGCCGTAGCTACGCGGTCAGGCCGGGTAGCGGCGCGCCGTCGTTCAGACGATCGTCGCCAAACTTCGTGACGTCGGGGTAGCCCATGTATTGGAAGCAGCTGACGAGCATGTCGGCAAACGTGAGCTTGTTTTGGAAGTCGAGGTAGCGACCACGCTTGAAGTAATTGGCCGCGCCGCCCGCCAAGATCACCATCGCGTCGTTCTCGGAGTGCGTATCGCCCTGGCCGAGCTCGTTCCAGTGCACGACCAGCGTGTTGTCCCACAGCGTGCCGCCGGCTTCGGAAACGCCCTTCAAATCTTCGTACAGCGCGGTCGACATCGTCCACAGATGCTTGTGAATCATGCGAATTTTCGCGAACGCGTCGTCCGCGCTGTTGTGCGAAATGTCGTGGTGTCCTTCGGTCAGGCCCAGGCTCCGATACACGCGGTTGCTGGTGTTGCCGCTCCAATTGAAGTTGACGACGCGCGTGAGGTCACAGGCCAGCGCCATCACGCTGATCTTTTGGAATAGCGTGCCGATCGCCTCGTGGTTGTCGTCGTTGTACGGATCGAGCTTCATGCCCAGATCGAGTGGCTGGCAGCCGGCCGCAGTGCTGCTGACCGTGAGCGTGCGCTCGATGTCACGTAGCGAGTCCAAATGCTGCTGAATGCGCGCCCGATCGGCGCTGCCGAGCTTGCTCTGCAGTGAGGTCGCCTCGTCGAGCACGAGATCCAGCGCAGACTGCTTCTTGAGGTGCTGCTTCTCGAGCGCGGCCTGCGCCGCCGCGTCACCGGCGCCGAAGCTGAAGATGCGCGCGTAGGCGGCGAACGGATCGGTCTCGGGTAGCACCGGATTTTGCGTGCCGACCGGGCCGGCATGCGAGCTGACGTCCCAAATGTCGTTGTTCTTTTGGCCGACCCGGTACACCAAATGCCGGTATTTCACGCTTGGATTCGCGTCCAACACGCGGCCGCCGATTTCGTGATCGGCGCTCGGGCCCATCACGTAACCGATGGTGACGCCCTCTTTGCCGCCGATCGGATACGAGCCTTGGCCCGACTCCCAGGGCGCCAGCGAGGCGCCGCCCTGCTGGTGACCGTCGGAACGCTTGTCGCCGAGCGAACCGTAACGGCGATTCAGCTTGTTGAGGATCAAAAGGTCGCTACGGTACGGCTCGAGCGGCGCCAAGAACTCGTCGAAGGCGAAAGTGGTTTCGCCAGTGGCAGTGAAGCGGCGCGCCGTCTGATCGCCGTTGGACTTGAACTCGAACAAGATGCGTCGCGGCGTCGCGGCGGCCTGCGCGCTGGCGCTCGGCAGCATGGCTTCGAGCAGTGGCAGGCTGAGCGCCAACCCCCCACCGCCACGCAAGAGAGTGCGTCGGCTCAGTCGTTTCATCACTTGGCCTCCGGAGCTGGGCGGTACAAAAATTGGTCAGTCTGCGTGAGCGCCACGATCAGCTCCGACAGGCTCTGTTTGCCGTCACGGAAGGCAAGCAGCAGCCGGGCCAGCGAGCATTGGTCGTCCGCGCCGTAGTCACGCCCGTAAAAGAAGCGAAAAGACTGCGTCACGTAGCAGTCACTGACTTCTTGACTGCTGGCCAGGCTCTTACCCAGCGCAACCACGTCATTGACGGGGCCATCCATGTCACGCGTCGCAGTGATGGTGCTGGTCGTGTCGACCGGCTTGCCGCTCTCGTCGGTGGTGCGCTGACGACCGACCGCGTCGAAGCCCTCGAACACCACGCCGATCGGGTCCATCAAGGTGTGGCAGCCGGAGCACGACGGGTTGATGCGGTGCTGCTGCAGGCGTTCGCGCTGCGTGAGCCCGTCACCGAGCGCCTCCAGATTGAGTTGCACGTTGTTGGGCGGCGCCGGCACGTTCTCGCACAACATGTCGAGCCGCACCTTCAGACCACGCCGCACGATCGAGGTGCGGGTCGGCTTGTCGCGCGACAGCATCATGCCTTGCGTCAGCACGCCGGACCGCCCTGGCATGTCGACGCGCACGTAGTCGGCGCCGGTCGGGCCGCTGATGCCGTAGTGCTTGGCCAAATCGGCGTTCAGGTAGCTGTATTGTCCCGTCAGCAACTCGGCCAGGCTGCCGCTGGGGCTCTGCAGCAGGTTGCTCACATAGGCGTGCGTCTCTGCCTTGAGCATATCGGGCAGGTTTGCGGGCACGCCTGGGTACACGTTGGCGTCGCGGTCGAAGCTGACCAAGTGGTCGATGTCGAGCCATTGATCGAAGTATTCGAGCAGGCGCGAGGCCCTGGGATCTTTGAGCATGCGCCGCGCCTGCGCCTCGACCTGCTTCTTGTCGGCGAGCTGGCCGTTGTCGGCGGCGTCGAACAGCGCCTGGTCGGGCATAGATTGCCAGATCAAGTACGACAGGCGCGTCGCCGTCTCATACGGCGAAGGCACGTAGTCGCTGCCCTTCGCGGCGCCCAGCTCGACGCGATACAAGAACTCGGTCGACTGCAGCATCGCGAACACGATCCACTCCACGCCAGTCTTGAAGTCGTAGCCCTTGGCGGCGGCCTTGTCGTATTCGCCGCTGTAGCGGGCCACCTCGTCGGCCGCGAGCGGGCGACGGAAGGCGCGCTTGCCGAACGACTCGACGAACTGCTTGACGCAGGCCGCGTCTTGCGTGGCGCAACCGATCAGCGCCTGCGTATTGGCGGCCAGCGGCGCCAGGGCCTCGGCCGAGTCCATGTAACCTTGCGCAACCAGCGAAGATACGCCCAGAAAATCTGCGTTGTTCTTGAAGCCGAGCGATTCGGCCTCTTCGACGAAATTCTTGGTCGAGGTGTCGACGGCGGGGGCTATGCCGGACACGGTCGCCAGCAAGTCTTGCACGGTGTTGCGATACTCGGCGTTGCTCAAGCGCCGGAGCGGCGCCGTTCCGGGTGAGGGCTTGGCGCACGTCGCGGAGGCCAGCACCTGCTCGGGGGGTTGCCCGCCCGTCACGGGCGAGGCGCTACTGCCGGCGCTGCCGTTGTTCGGGTTGTTCGGGCTATTCGGATTGCCCGGGCCGCCGACGTTGCCGCCCGGCAGCGCGCTACCCTCGATGTTGCCTTGGCAGCCGGAGACTGCGGCTCCCAAAGCCGCCAGCAGCGCAAGCGGGAGGATTCTTGAACTCATGTCTGCTCCGATGCGAGGGAGTCGGTGAGCGATAACCAAGGTAACAGAGGCGACCGGCGCGGCAGCAACAAACCGCGCAGCGCGCGCCCCGGGTGTGGGAACGGTTCTAGGTCGGAGCCGGTTGTCGCACATGTAGGGTGCGCGAGGTCGTCACGCTCCGCGCAGCTGCTGGCCCGACGGATCACCATCTCGGCTCTGGTGAGATCCAAGGCGAATTTCGGACCACGCGCCGCGTGATAAGCTTCGTCCGCCTTGAATCGGTGGCGCATTTTTCTTGTTGCCGGCGCGCTCGCGACAGCCTTCGCCGCTTGCGGTCCGGATCACCGGCCCGACGAGCCGTGCAATGGGCCGACCTTCAACTTGGTCGTGACAGCAGAAAACGGACCGCTCCCACCCGACACGCGCATCAACGTGCGCTACGGCGGCAATCAAGATGGGGAGCCTTACGCACTCGGCGTCTCGCGCGAGGCGCAAGCAGTGTTCTGTAAGACGACGAGCAGCGCGTCCGGGGGCGACGCGGCGGCCGGCGGCGCGGGCGGCGGCTCGAGCGCGCCGAGCGATGGCGTTCAGGCTCTGCGCTGCCGGCTGTACACGCAGGGCCCGGCGCGCCTCGACGTCACCGCGACAGGCTACCAACCGATCGAAGACCTACCGCTGTCGCTGGATGGCGAGTCGCGCTGCGAGGTGCCGTTCGATGTCGTCTTGATGCTCGAGAAGCCCGACGCCGGAACCTAGCGCCAGCCACCGAAACGCCGGGCAGCTGCGCTGTTACTGCACGCCCGCTACGAAGCGGGGGCCGAACGACTTGAGCTCGAGCTTCTGCGAAACCTTCACGCCATTCTGCTCGCCGGCAACTTGATAGAAAACCATGCCGATACCCGGGCAGAACACGGTGGTTGCGGTCTTGGTGTACGTGGTCGTGTCGGCCGACTCGTAGGTCTCGACGCAATTGCCGAAGTCTCCGGCCGGCACTTTGATCTCTCGGCTCATCGACTTCACGCTGACGTCGCCGAACTCGCCCTTCCACTCGGCGCCTTTCGACAGCGGCGCGTGCAGCACGTAGCCGCCGCCCGGCGCTTGCACACCCTCGGCGCTGATATAGCGGCGGAAGATGTTCCCGGCGACCTTGAGCTCGGCCATCGTCGCGCGCGGCCGGCCCACTTCGATCACATAGATACCGGTCTGGCCCGTTTCATCGGTCGTCGCATACGAGAAGACGGTGTTGTGCTGCAGCGGAAACAGCCGATCGACATCGGTGACCGGGCCGCCGATGGAGCCATCAGGCGACTTGGCTTCGGTCGGGCCGCCGCAGCCCGACAGCGCTGCCAGCAGCACGAACGAAAGCCCAAAATAGCGAATGCTCATTGCGAAGACCCCTGACTAGTTTGTGCCGTTTTGGGGGTGGGGCCCCAAAACCTGAGGATGGGGCCCCGTTGAATTCACTTCAGCGGGGCGGGAGCTGGGCTCCCGAAGGAACGGGAAACTAGGACACGCTCGAAAGCGAGCGGGGACTAGTGGTGGTAGGCGAAGTAGGCCAAGGATAGGAGCAGGGCGGCCGTCAGGGCTAGCAAGTATTTTGCTAGCGGATCCGGATCGATGCGACGGCGAAGCTCGAGCGCCGCGTCGCGCACCGCGGGGCTCTCGGTGCGTTCGGCGAGCGCCTCGGCCTGCTCGCGAACCAGCGCATAATTGCCCGCTTCGAAGGCGGCCGCGAGCCGCATCAGCTCGGGGTCTTGGGGGAAGGCGAGCAAGAAGCGCGGGCGCTCCCGGCCCGAAGCGTCGAGGACGGCGTCGTCGTCATCGTCCTGCTCGGCTGCGGTTTGGCTCGGGACCGGGGCCTCAGCGTCCTGAACGCTTGTCTTGGGCTCGGTGTCCGGCTTGGCTTCGGCTTGGTCTTTGTTGTCGTCGCTCATCAGAACTGGAAATAGACGAAGGGTACTGCCTCGAGGCTGGCCATCTCACGCACGGACAGCGCGAGCAAGAGCAGCACGGCCGCTTGCAAAGCCGCCGGCAGGTTCGCAAACACGCCGAGCACCCGCTGGAACCATTGCTCGGGAACATAGTGCGAGACCAGGCCCGCCGCCAACACTCCTAGCAAGCGTGGGTCCAGATTCGGGTGGAACGAGGAAAACGTGGCCAGGCGGCCCAAGATGACCAGCGCGTCGTCCAAGGATCGAGCCCTGAAAAACAACCAGCAGAAAGTGACCGCGTGAAAGGTGAGCACTACCTGCAGCAGGCGCACGAAAGAACTTTGCGGCGCGCCGCCACGGGTCCGGGTACCGCGCAGCTCTTGAAAGGCACGCGTGCCGGCCAGCATCAGGCCGTGCAGACCGCCCCAAACCACGAAGGTGAGATTGGCGCCGTGCCACAGGCCGCCGAGCAACATGGTCAGAAGCAAGTTGAGATACGTGCGCGCGCGCCCGCGTCGATTGCCGCCGAGCGGGATGTACAAGTAGTCGCGCAGCCAGGTGGAGAGCGAGATGTGCCAGCGTCGCCAAAAATCTACGATGTTGTGGGCCTGATAGGGCGCCGCAAAATTTTGCGGAAAGCGCACGCCGAGCAGCGCCGCCGAGCCGATCGCGATGTCGGTGTAGCCGGAGAAGTCGCAGTAGATCTGCACGGCGTAGCCGACCAGCGCCACGTAGCACTCGAGCGCCGAATATTGCAGCGGCGCATCGAACACGCGATCGACCAAGTTGAGCCCGAGGTAGTCGCCGATGGCCAGCTTCTTCACCAAGCCGAGGGCGATCATCAGCAGCGCTCGGCTCGCGAGCGCTGAATCGAAGCGCGGAGTCCCGGCTAGCTGCGGCAACAGATCGCGCGGGCGGACGATCGGACCCGCCACCAAATGCGGAAAAAATGCCACGAAAGCCAGGTATTCGAGGTAGCTCGGATGCGGCGGCAGCTCGCGCCGGTACACGTCGATGACGTAGCTCATCGACTCGAAGGTGAAGAAGCTGATGCCGATCGGCAGCGTGAGCCGCAGCGCCAGCTCGGCGGAGTGAAAGCCCAAGAGTCGCAGCAGCGCGGACAGCTCTGCCACACCGAAGTCGAAATACTTGAACAGCCCGAGCACGCCCAGGTTCATCACCACCGTGATGACGAGCAGCTGCTTTCTGCGCCGCTGGTTGCCGGCCGCCGCGATGGCGTTGCCGAGCAGCCAATCAGCGCTCGACGACGCGAAAATCAACGCCAGAAAGCGTGGGTCCCATTGGGCATAAAAGAAGTAGCTCGCCAGCAGCAAAAGCCACAGCCGCCGGCGCGGCCAGGCGCCGAGCGCCCACGACGCCACGAACACCACCGCCAGAAACACCGCGTAAGCCAGCGTGTTGAAGCGCACCACGGCGTGCGCCTCGTCGATCAGCTTGGCTATGGCAGGATGCAACACGGCGCCCGAGCGTAGTGGGACATATGCCGTGCCGGGCCAACGAAATCGGAGAAAGGTGACCGACCAAACGTGGACGGGGTGCGAAAGGGCTTGTACGGTCCTCGCTGCATGAAAGCGCTGCCTGCCGCCCGCCTGGGCCTGTGGGCGTACGGCGCCGTCGGCATCACGCTCGGCGCCCGCGCCGCCCTCGCTGCGCCGCCGCCCTTGCTACCTACGCTGCTCGGCTTCGGCGGCTACCTGGCCCTCGGCACGCTCGGCGTGTTTTGGCCAGAGCGAGGCATGTACGGCAGCACGCTCTGGCGCGGCCCGGCGCGCCCCGAGGTCGCGCTCACCTTCGACGACGGCCCTAGCCCGAACACGACGCCGCGTGTGCTCGCAGCGCTGGCGGCGGCCGGAGCCCACGCCACGTTTTTCCTGGTCGGCAAAAAGGCGCTCGCCCACCCAGATTTGGTGCGCGCGATCGCGGCGGCCGGGCACGAGCTCGGCCTGCATAGCTTCGAGCACGACCGCTTGTTTTCGCTGCGCGGCAGCGCCCGCGTGGCCCGCGACATCCGACGCACGCAGGCGGCCATCGCCGCAGCCGGCGTGCCGGAACCGACGCTGTTCCGCCCACCGATAGGCTTCGTCTCCCACCTCACGGTTTGGGGGGCGCGCAAGGCCGGCGTGACGCTCGTCGGCTGCACCGCCCGCGCCCTCGACGGACTGCGCGGAGCCACAGCGGCCAAAGTCGGTGAGCGGCTCGAGCGCGCGCTCCGCCCCGGCGCCGTGCTGGCCATGCACGACGCCTCCGAGCACGACGACTATGTGCCCGCTTCGATTGCCGTGCTGCCAGGCCTGCTGCAGGCCTTGCGCGCGCGCAAGCTACGCCCGGTCACGCTCTCGGCGTGGACGCGAACGTAGCCGGCGCAGCTCGGTCGGCTATTTTTTAGCTGCCGTGGGCGGCGCGCTATCGCCGACGATTTTGGCCGCCATCAGTGTCTGCACGACGCGCAGCACGTCGGCCGAACCGGTGCTGACGGCGCCGGGCTCGTCGCTCGC
>Ga0307516_10005805_pt1 | contig 14622 bp, 17 predicted proteins | sample 19_EM_MG_FD_203310 | JGI IMG/M metagenome (GOLD analysis project Ga0307516, IMG submission 203310) | Populus trichocarpa ectomycorrhiza microbial communities from riparian zone in the Pacific Northwest, United States - 19_EM | ecosystem: Host-associated > Plants > Roots > Unclassified | place... | reverse complement strand
GCGCCCGCCCCCCGCGCCCCCCGCCCCCCCCCCGCCCCCCCCCCCCCCCCCCCCCCCCCCCGCGCCCACTTTCTTCTTTTTCGCTGGGCTCCGGCCGGATCGACGGAGTTGGACGGGCCTGCACGGCTACATGACAACACACTACTGTATGTGTGCATGTACTACATACTGTATGTGTGCATGTACTACACACATTGTATGTAGTATGTGCCTATGTATGTACATAATGTGTGTGTGTATGTATGTAAGTAATGTGCGTGTGTGTATCTACCAGATAGTATGTAGTATGTGCACCCACCGGACGCAGGGCTGGCTCTCGCTGGGGACCGGGCGGTGCAGCAGGGGTGGTGGGTGCCCACTGTGACCATTATTATTCCAGGGCTCCGTCGCACGAATGCCAGCCCGCGGACAGTCACGCGCGCTCACTCGCCCCTCGTGTCCTCCCGCACACACAGCACCCACTGGTTCGACGTCACACGCAGCACCAGACAAGCCCTGGAAGTCCGCGGATCGGTTTCCCCAGCCCGGTCGACTCTGCCCGGCCGGCTCTCGCACGCACGCACGGCGAAGCGCTGGGCCGTGCATGCAAAAGCATCGCGAGCTCTCGTCTCTGTTGGTTGTGGGGCGCCAAGCTGAACCACGTCGCTCCATGCGCATCCGTCGACCGCCAGACATCCATCGGCACAACTAACTAACTGCCCGGAGATGCCGCCAGGAAGGAAGGAAGGAAGGAAGGAGGGAAGGAAGGGAGGGAGGGCAACGGACGAGAGAGAGAGAGAGAGAGACGGTGGGGCATAAGGCAAGTCCATTGCCTGCAGAGCGACGGTGTGTCGCGCGTGCTGCCCGCCCCCCTTTGACGTGCGTCCCTTCGCGCCTTTTTCTTTTCTTTTCTTTTTCTTTTCTTTTTCTTTTTCTTTTCTTTTTCTTTTTCTTTTTCTCCGCTCTTTGTTTCGTTGCTGCGTTGAGGTCACGTGCGAGACGAAAGGAGAAGCAACGAAAGAAGCAAGACGGGAAAAGACGGGAAATAGCCGCCGCCGTGAACGTCACGAGCTCGGACGCGAATGCCCTATCCATCTATCTATCCATCTATCTATGTACTTATGTACTCTATAGCTATAGATATATACATATCAGTCCATCTATCTATCTATGTACTTATGTACTCTATAGCTATAGATATATACATATCTATCCATCATGCATGTGTGTAGTCCAGACTATCTATGCAGCAGTCGACCGAGGGCCAAGCCGCCCAGTGCGAGTCGCGGTCCTTCCACCCGGCTGGTCCGCGTGCCATCTGCTGCACGTAGATATGCAGTGTACCTGCATAGCGATGCTTTCGGCTCTCGCTCAGTGCTCACTTTCTCTTTTTTTCTTCTTCTTCTTCTTCTTCTTCTTCTTCTTCTTCTTCTTCTTCTCTTCTCCGTCTCAACTCGGTTCTGTCGACACAACCCGCACACACTCACATACACGCACCCAAGGTTCTACGACACAGATACATACATTACGCTCCGACGGATCGCCGTCGCCGTGCGTAAACAGTGGATGGACGGATGGAGGATGATGGATGATGGACGAGACGGATGACGGACGACGGACGGATGGAGGATGGTGATGATGGATGATGGATGATGGATGGGCGGATGATGTGGCCGTCGTCTCATGTCTCGTCCCTCGCCGCCCCCCTGCGCAGAAACTCTGAAACGCGAGTGGCAGCACGTCAACATGGATCCCCCGTGGGACGGCGAGGATGGCGAGTTTTTTTTCCACCCTCGCTTTGTGCGGTGATGCAATGCGGATATCTAGGAGGACGGAAGACGAGCTCGCGTTTGTACGTATATCTTTGTCTGTCCGCCCGCAGCGATCGATGGGCGTGGGGGGAAGGAGACAGCACACGGCTATGTGACTTCGATGCGCGCTATCGAACTATGTAGGTGTGATATGCTCTATGTGTGTATGTATCTAGTCGATCGTCAACGGTTGCGCCGTATGTGGACATCTACCCTATACCTGCGCTGGCCACCGATCATCCGCGGGGCGTCGTCGACGTACAGTTGCGAGCAAACTATGTATCACCGGCATGATGGATGGCGGCGGGTGATATGTATGATGCAGGATATCTACGGCGGATGACGATGGCTGCTATGCAGATGTGACGGATCCATCACAACTAACGCTCTCCCGGCCGCTCGTGTTCGCGCATGGGTGTTTGATGCAGCTGTTTATCCACCCGATCCCAGTCCGTTCTCTGCTCCGAGCGCGGAGATGTCTCTGCGTGCTAACTACTACTCGCTGGGTTCCGGGTTGTCGCTGCCGCCATATGTCGATATGTAGCCTCTTCGGCGTCGTCGTCGTCTTCTCTCTTTGTGTCTCTCTCACTCTCTCTCACTCTTGGCCCTCACCTCAGTCGCTCCTGCCAATCTTCCGGGAAAAGAAAAAGAAAAAGAAGAAGAAGAAGAAGAAGAAAAAGAAGAAAATAAAACCCCGTGTGCTCGTCCGCTGGTTGGTCTGCCCTGCAATAGAGTATCTAGACGCACCGCAAAATACGCCCGCTCATTCGCCCCACGCGCGGCATATGCGTTTCATTCATTCTCGCTCCCCATCGTCACCACCACACCACCATCGCCTCTTCACACCACTCACATCCCGCCCGCAGCGGCGCCCCGTGTTTCGAATACCACCGCCTGTCCAGGCACCCGCCGTCCAGGACTGGGCGGGGGAACTGTCGTGGCTCCACTGGTGAAGCCCGCGAACCCAACGTCCAGGTACGGTATATACACACGGACGTGCTTCGAGCTCTTTTCTTTTTTCTTCTTCTTTTTTTCTTTTCTTTTTTTTCTTTCCACTTTCCCTCGGTAGCACAGCATAACGACTCGGAAGTGCACGCCGGAAGTGCAGAGTGCTATTATAATTGCCGGGCTCGGGGCTGTGGCGCTCGTCGGCGGCGGCGGCGGCGGATATATATCCATCGGTGCACAGCTTCCATTCGTGCAGGTTGGAAATTCGGTTGTGTTTTGTTTCGGAGGAACTGCCTCCCCCCCTCTCTCCCTTCGACTGCCCGTCTGTCTGCCCTCACACTCGCACACAACTCCCGGAACGACTGCCACTCTGTGCTGCTCTGTGCTGCCACGCGGATGGATTGCTAAAGAGGATCCGCAAATAGAACGTTAAGAAGCGCCGCCACCAAGAGTGACCGAGACCATATAACTACATACATACATCACCTGCCCCCTCCGGTCCGTCCATCCATCCTGCCTGGACGAAAACGAAAGAACCCCCCCCCCCCAGCCCAAGGAGATTCGGTTAGATTCGTTCATTCCACAGCCGGTCTCTGCCATCCAACCGTTCCATTCGTACGTACCCGCCCGGACGGAAGGGGGTGGGAACGAAGGAAAGGCCGGAAAAGCCAGTAGTTTCGCTCGCATATATATATACACGGATACCCGCCACGCAACGCGGATCGAGATGGCGAGCTTCCTGAAGAGATCGAAAAGCACCCGTGATACACGTAGCAGCTCGAGGCACGCATTCCATAGGTACAACCAGCAGGACGATCTGCTCGCCGTCCCGCTCCGGTTCCCGTTTCCGCCGACTATCGCGACTGGCTCGAAGGATAGCGCAGCTACCACTACCACGACCACTGCCACAACAGCCACAGCCGCAGCCAGGACTCCTGCTGGGGTTCTGCTCTTGCCACCGACACTGCGCCGGTCCCCGTCGAGCTTTGAAAGGAGAAATCCCGGTGCTGGACGACTGCATGGTGAAGAGGGAGGGGAGGGAGCAACACCGTCTGGAGCGCCGCATCTGTTCCGGCTAGGCCGAAGAAAGAGCATCTCCAGCACGCGGGAATCCATGATGGCGCTCGGCCTGCCGGAGACGTGGAATCCACCCTCGTCCGCGAACCCGATGGAGCGGAAAAAGAGGACCTCGATATTCTTCGGGCTCGCATCGCCGCTCCTACCAGTGTCACCGCCGCAGCCGAAGAAATCGTCGCCTCCACCGCTTACAAAGCTCTCGTCCTTCTCGCCGCGGCCGGCGCAGCAGACGCCGCCCCCTCCGGCTGAGGATGCGGCGGTGAGCATGGCTACCGAAGAGGAGGGTCTGATCGGGATGGCCCTTGGGAGCCCGTCCGAGGGGATCATCGCGGAGCGGAGAGATGCATTCCGGAGCCTGGAGGCGCTCACGCAGGCCGGAAGCCCAGCGTTCGTTCTCCCGGCCGAGGCTTTCGTCGTTGCGTCGCCGTCCGTGCCGCGGCCGGCCACTTCGCGATCGAGGAAGGGGAGCAATGGGTCCCACGGATCCAATCCGAAGGAAAAGCCGGAGGACCCGCCCAAGACGGCCGGATGGAAACGAGTCTTCGGGCGTGGGCTGTTCGGCAGCAGGAAGGGCAAGCCGCAAAGGGAAGCGCCGCCAGAGCCTCCAGTCCCGATCCCCGAACCGCCAAAGACGGCGACATCGTCGAAGTTGAGGAAGTGGAAGTCCACCAAGGGGGAGCCGAAGACGCCGTGCTTGGACGTCAACATCCCGTGCGTCGAGATGGAGCGGTACTCGGTCATGTTCGGGAACCTGCTCCCGCCGAGCGAGAAGTCGTCGCTGTTCGCGAGGCGGCGGTCGAGGGATGTCTGCGGTGCCCAGTTCGTGGGCGGGCAGAGCAGTGACGAGACGGTGGAGGTTCGTCCCCCCCCCGCAACCCTGGCTGGAATCCGGACGGTTTACTGATCTCCCCCTCAGAGCCAAGCCGACGCGCTGTCAAAACTCCAGGGCACATACCAGGCTCCGCCCAGAGTGCCCCAGGTCCCGCCGTACGCCCTGAAGCGCAACGCCACAACCAGCGCGATATCGCCCCGGTCGCCGCTCTCCCGCCTTGGCGACGACCTCCGCCGACTCAGCCACGAAAGCCGCAGCTCCTCGCCGCGCACACTCAGCCCCCACCCGTCGCCGCGAATCCCGTCGCCCCTCGTCCGCTCCAAAACCACCGGCGCCATGCCGTCGCCGCGCGCGCACGCCTTCACGGTGAACGCCATGCTGTCCCCGCCGCCGTTGACCCACACGCCACTCGCCGCAGGCGACCAGCCGGAGAGCGATGACCGCAGCGTCAGGCGCTGCTCCAAAATCTCGGAGGAGTCCGTCTCCAGCATCTCGACGCCGCCTGGTAGCTACGACGAAGGCGACGACGGGGCGTGGATGACGCGCAGCGGCGACGAAGCCGAGCCGGCATGGGAGATGCTCACTCGTCCGTCGACTGCAGGGCCTCCATACCGGGACGAAGGTATGTACCTCCTCCCTTCTTTGCTACCGCCACCACTCGCTAATATATCCCCCCCTCTTCCCTTCCAGACGAGATCGCGGTGGCAGCACAGATCAGCATCGCGCGACAGATCAGCCTCAGCCAGCGGCAGTTGCTGTTGCCGATCGTGCCCAAGTCGCAGATGCTGGTCAGCAGGCGCAGCATCAGGGACCCCAGCTGCGTCATGAAGCCGCGGCTCGTCGAGCACAGGCATAGCACCGCCGCCAAGCGGCCGCCGGAAAGGGCGGTCGTCGAGGGGATGACGGCCGTGGACGAGACGACGGAGGCGGGCAGCGTAGTCCGGATCTGATCGGGGAAGGGTCGGACGGCGCACGATACACACACACACACGCACACATACACGCCGACATCTAGAGCGGGGAGTTTTGCTTTGTCCGTCTGGTTTTCATTCATTTTTTTTTTTTCCATTCATTCATTCATTTATTTATTTATCTTCGTATCTGGAAGCGGGTTTGTCCCTTTTTTTTTTGGTGTTCACACGAGGAGGGAGTGGTACCAAGTCAGTACCTAACTACTAGACGTAGGCGGGGGGGAGCACAGGACAGGATGGGATATTTGGGGGGGGGGGGGGATCTCTGGAGTTTTTTTTTTTTTGGTTCTGCATCGTCACCGTCGTTGTCTTGCAAGATTGCGAGTTGTTTTTTTTTTTTAGTTTTTTTTTCTTCTTTTTCATTTGTAAATTCAAATAGGTAGGTAGGTCCATCTGCTTTTTTTTTTTTTTTTTAATCGTACAGGTGCACGAGGGAGGAAGGAGGGAAAGAAAGAACAGGACGGGGATATAGGAGCCGTTTCATTCGTCCGTTCATTTCCAGCAAAGCTTGAGTCGGATCCGAGCAGCAGCAACAGGAACCCGGAGAGAAGGGCGGAGACGGTGGATCAGCCGAGACATCGGCGCCACCCGCACCCACAGCCATCGCCGTCAAAATCCGGGGGCTCTATATATATACTGTATCTACAGGTTATACATATGTAAGTGCGCAGCCTGGGAACGGGGAGAAACGAAGTAAGTAGGTAGTACATGGATAAAGAGAGGATGGCGACGGCCGACGGCTGGCACCGGGTGATATTTCATGGCCGCCATCACCGCCTGCGAGAAGAGAGATTATAGTACATTTTAGGAAAAAAATATGTATGTAAGGTGATACTGTACACGTTGATGCCATCAAAAAAGCCCCCCCACCCCCATCCACCCCCTACACACCAAAGAACGCCGGAAGCTACTCGTACAGACGCGGAAAACAGGAGACGATGCGACTCTATCCGGAGTAGTCGTGATGGCTTTCCTGCCTGTCGCCGTCGCCGTCGCCGCCGGAGTCCGGGGCTGGGTCGGCCTCTTCCAGCTCCGTCTTGGGCCTCGTTCTGCTGGTCTTTCTCTTCTTGTGGGCGGAGGCGTCGACGGCCCTGTTGGTCGTGCTGCTCCGACGGATCCGCTTCCGGAGGTGGACGGCCGCGGCCTCGCCAACCTGCTGCCGGCCCGTCCAGGGCGTCTTGCACTTCGGACAGTTCATGCCGCGGCCATGCGCAAAGTACTGGGCCGCACACGGGTGGTGCATGCGGACTTCGCAGCGGAGGTCGTCGCAGCGCTGGCCGATGGTGAGGAGGTCGGAGCAGGCCTCGCATTTCTTGATGGCGCGGCGCTCCGGCTGCGCGTCGTCGTCGTCGTCGCCACCCTCGGAGCCGGACTGGTACTCGTACGTCTGCGTCAGATACACCGAGAGCTCGATGAGACCGCGTGTGGCTAGCGAATACCAGTTGTTTCTACTCGGCGGGTTCAGACCCATCCGGTTGAATCGACGAAAGATGGAAAAAAAAAGGAGAACTCACGGTGATTTCTCCAACCACCCCTCATCCACGAATTTCGCTAGCGCTTCCTCCGCGCCCTTGAGCGAGAGACCACCGCCACTCGCCGCCTCCACGTTCTTGTTGAGATGTATGGCGTCGTGGGCACGGACTGCCAGCACCTCCGCGCGCGGTGTGTTGTTGGTCTCGAACATCGCATCGAGCAGCCGGCGGAAGAAGGCGATCTCGTCGGGAGTGTGCTGCGTGGCGGCCTCGATTATCGGGTCGGGGGAATTATTCACCTTTCACACCCAAGGGGTCAGCAGTTCCCATCTACTCCGGGGGGGAAAGATGGGAGAAAGAGGGGAGGAACACACAAAAGCGTAAACGGTACTCCGATCCTTTTGGTCCCGTCCACTTCGAACCTCGAAATCGAATTGCGAAAGCTTCCGGTTTATCTCCTCGACAGCCTCCTTCACCATTGCGCTCGTAATACTCTCCGGTGACACATCGTCGCCGGCTGGCATCTGTCAGGTTACTCTTTTTTTTTGCCTGCAGGAAAAATCGAAGGACGATGGGAAAACATACTCTGGACGGCTTTTATCTTAGCAATGACACACTTCGCTTCCTGGGACGTCATGATCCGGTGCGCCAGAAAGCTTTGGACTAGCGCTCGGTGAAAGTCGTCGTACGCCATCACCCTGTGGTCGTTTCGATATTGCGGGAGTTTGCGGTAGTGGTGGTGGTAGGTGAAGTTGAAGATGAAGGTAATGGCGGGGTCAAGCGAGACGAGGCTGGGAAACCGCGTGGGTACGCGTAGATGGTGTTGGATGCGCGACTCGAACTAAGGACCCATGGACCAAGGACTACCATGCGGTGGCGTGGCCCGGATCACAACTGATATCGAGCATTCCCTGTGCATCTGTCACCACATACTGCTCCTTTCTCTCCAATCTAGAGTGCTCTTCCGTGTTCCAATCACGCTCACGATCACAGTCCCATAAACTACGATCTCCTGTTTTCCTGTCATCCAAAGAAACAACGATGTGGCTCTCGGACAATCAAAGTCGCTCCCCATGTCCCACCTCAGTCAGATCGCTCCCGCTAACCTCCTCCGCTCGCGCGCGTGCGGCCACGCAACCACAGAATTCGGTGCCGCCTTTCTCGCCGCCTCGCTGCTCTTCTTCGCACTGGGCCTGACGCTGTTCTTCGACCGGGCGTGTCTGTCGATGGCGAACCTGCTGCTGCTGTGCGGGATAACGCTGCTGATGACGCCGCGCCGCACGCTGTCGTTCTTCGTGCGGAAGGAGAAGTACCAGGGCACCGCCTTCTTCTTCCTCGGCATCACCGCCATCCTGATGCGCTGGACCATCACCGGCTTCGTGCTCGAGCTGTACGGCATCTTCAGGCTGTTCGCCGACTTCTTCGGCGTCATCGTCGGCTTCATCGCCACCGTGCCTGTCATCGGTCCGTACCTGGAGGGGCCGCTGAGGAGGGTTACCGGTGAGTCCCACCCCATTCTCGTCCGGAGTGAGCGTTTGGCGGAGGAAGAACTGACGGTGGAACTGGTGTAGGGGCTGCGCAGCAGTTGCCGGTTTAAATCGTGAGAGTGCTGGGGGGGGGGGGTTGTATCATAGATTTCTTTCGGATTGGATGGCGGCTGGGATAGGCTATAATGGGCACAGTGTGGACGATGTACGGATACCAATGACGTACGAGGGATGGGATATACGACCTATAATATCTAATAAACGCAGTCGATATACTACATAGGTACCTATGTAGTACTTATCTTCGACGGGCAATCCAATGTGACAGTGGAGGTAGAAGCGGGGAGGTGGCCATCTCAACGAATGCGGCCGTCTCGGGTGGGCACGACTAGAGACGGTCTTCACGAAAGCATCTAGAGTACCCACAACTCGTCTCACTCACTCATCTATTGACCACCGCTTTTCCCAATACGACGCGACGACAAAGCAAGGAAAGAAAAAAAGCAAGAAAGGCCGCAGCTAGGTTATCATCCAACGGTTATCCATCGATATCGACCCCTACTACTCTTCTCCTCCTCCCCCCTCCTCCAAACGAAAAGAACGAACTACAAGGTTACTTATTGGGGCGGTGTGCGTGCATGTGTGTGATTCAAGGGGAAAAGAATAGAGGAGGTTACGGCGGAATAAGCAGCGGAGAGGCAGCCGTCTAATACCCAACACCGATCAGGTAGTCCGCCAGAGCCTCGACGATCTTTGTCGCCTCACCAGCCTGAACACCCTCGGGGTAGTGCGTGACAAGGACCGCCTGTTTCGTCTTGACACAGATAATTCCCTCCTTGTCCTATCGCTGGGTCATCAGTTTCGTCCCCTCGGCGGATAGGGGGAGGGGGAAAGAGGCCGAACCTTCTTTCCGTAGATGCTCCGATCCTCGATATTTCGGAGGAAGATGTATTTAATCCCCTGCAAGCGGATTCCGTTTGCCTGGAGACCGGCGGGGTCCTTGAAGCCCGCGATCAGTGCCTTGACCTCCTCCGGTGTCACCTAATCATCCGCCCCCCCCGTTCGTCAGCCCAAAGGTCCGCCCACTTGACGACGGACGTCAGTAATACCTGGAATGCAGGAGAAGCAGCCCATGCGCTGTCGCCGGCAGCGCTGAAGATGGCTGCTCTGTCGATCTTGCCGGAGCCAATGAGGCTGTGGAGGTCAGTCATCCAGCTCACTTCTCTCACTCGCTCTTTCTCTCGTCGACTCGGCCCGACTTGGCTGGGCTCCGCAGCTCCGGAGTTCGTTTCCATCGTTCCGTCCTTTTGTAACGTTCGGCGGGTAGATGACATACCTCGAGTCAACGTATGCTGTGGGCGGGTGAGGCGGGGATGTTCAGCATCCGTACGACATAACAAGGGGGTGTAAGTGGGGAGCGCGGGGGAAAGCTTTCTCTCACCTTGCCACGACATTTTGGAAGTTAAGTGCGTATGTGCGAAGGAAGGGGGGCACGAAGGAGACTAGAGATATGTTTTGCGAGTGGTTGCTGTCGGTGGGTTGTTGTTGTGATGGAGATGGAAAGGGGGATGATGATGGGAGGGGAAGGACAAGAGAGGCGATGGGGATTTTTGGAGGGGTCGTTCTTTGGGGGAAGGGGAGATCGGGCCGGGCCCAACGAGTTAGGAAATCACATCACACGCTGCTTTCGCACAGACCAACAACAACAACAACAACAACACTACATGGGGAGACTCCGCATGCATTTGAAGCTGAAGATATTTCTCTGGCGGCAGGACACGCACCCAACCACCGCTCTCCATTCTGACATTGCCGCAAGCTTCAGGACTCGAATTAGACACAGTCAGTACCTTCTCTATCTACCCGTAAGTAGTTCCCTGCTGCGGGAACGTTTACCCACGCCTTAACAACCGACCCAGCCTCACCTGTGAGATCCCGCTTTCAACCTCAATGTTCAACCTCCCGAACGAAATCACAACCCGTGGGCGGAGGTGGGGGGGGTATGGGTTACAAAAGAAAGACAGAACCTTCTCAGGAGCTACATATGTATGTATGCAGCTCAAGTAACTAGAGCACGCTTATCTTCAAGCATCATATGTACGACTACATACTCGGCTCGCCGAGGCGAAATGAGGATAGACTCCGACAGTTCGGCATGCTGGGTGTAACTACAGGTATGCATGCACGTGCAAAGCTTGAGCTCCATGCCGCTCACGAAAGTGACCACCAGATGGATGGAACGGAACTCTCGAGTCTCGTATCGTTGGGAGAACAGCTGTACGATTGACAGTTCCGCAAGCGTCCGCATGGAATACCGGTCGTGGGAAGAGGCAGCAACACTGACTCGGGATGACAACCTTTCGCTTCCAAACAAGGTTCGGCGGGCTCGGACCTCGTCCTCTCCTGTCGCCGTCTTGGGGAACGTTGGGACGACCATCAGATAGACATGGCTTCTCAATCACTACAGTCGGCAATTTTGCGGTGATGAGCCTGGCGATCGCGACGATGTACTCACCGCCTACACATCTATAGATCATGACAACACCCCCGCGCCCCTCCTCTTGGCGGGCCGAGTGCTAGGCTATGGTCCTGCATCCAACGATGACGGCGCACCACTAGGCAGCCCATGCACGACGGCCCCGAGTTCGCGACATGGCCGGCCCAAGTACCTAAGTAAGTACTTTCTCGCACACCAGAAGTAAGCCGTCGGACGTGGAGAATGCTGAAGGAGTTACCTACACGAACTCCATACACATCTGAGTGCCACGAAAAAACCGCGGAACTACGTAGCATAATATGTTCTAGCCTACTGGGCAAATTGGTCTGTTAATGGGCTGGCTGGTCTGCCGGCCGGGAAGCTGGATTTGTGGATATAGTTACCGGACAAGCCAGCAAATAGAAAAAAAGATCAGACTGCCCAGAAAATAAGAGAGATTTTCCCGGGAGACAAGTATACCCGAAAACTATGGATAAGGAGAGGAGACAACTGTTGCTGCCACTCTAAAGTCAACGCAATGGGAAAGCGCTATAGTATATTAGGTACACAGCAGATGTGGATTGTCCTACTGAAGTCCAGGCGGAGTTTCTCCGGCAGCATTCTGTCTGTCTTGTGCCTTTCGCCTTCTTTTTCGCTCTCGACACTTGGTCCTCTGTTGCCGCAGCTCCTGGACGTTGTGGGGAGTAAGGGAGCAAAGAGATTTGCCCCAACGGAGGGGCGGGCCTAGCGGCGGCATATCTACCTCCTCTGCGCTGGGGCGGTGGTGAGAGGTGGTGATGATGTGTCCGCAATATTTGGGGTGTTGTGGGGATAGGCGATGAAAGGTAAGGAAAATAGGTGGTGGTCACGAACCGGGGGGGCGAGGGCTGAGGAACCGGCTCCCTCAATTCACAGATTTTGTGGGCAGTCCAGTCTGCTGATAAAAACAAATGTTCTATTCGGTGGGTGAACCAGTCTGCTGGTAACATTGACTGACCGAATATATAGATATCTATGTAGCACGCCTGTCTTCCTATCGGCCGGCAAGCTTATAAACTGGCCCTATTTATAAACGCTAAAATTTTCCCAGCAGGCTAGAACACGTGTAAAAGAAATCCTATAGATGGAGACAATGAACATGGGAACGTTCGCGATCCCACCCACTGACCAGCGCTATCCAGCTAGAATAGGATATGTTCAGCTCGCAATACGGGGAGGGCCGTCCGCCCATCTTGCAGCAAGGAGGCGTATGGATGGCTTCTGTTTGTACTCTACTGTTGACCGTCTATCTCTTGTCACCAGGAATCACCCACCCCACCAATGTCACTTCACGGCGTTTTCCCACTGCAAATCAAATTGATGTTCTCTCTTTCCCCACTGCAATCCTCACATCCCGTCCCTGCTGAACGAACGAGAAGACTCTCATGCACCTACCTGCTCTAGCCCCATATCCGCCCGGAGTCGTAACCACTTCCGTCAGTCGTCGTAACCACCTCTGTCCGAAGTCGTCGTAACCATCTGCACCCCTTCATGGATTCCTGCGTAAAAAATAAAAAAAAAGAAATCTCATTTACTTCACTCAAAAAAATAAAAATAAAAAATGCTGTATACTACACAAAAAACACCCAAGCTCCCGAAAACAAAAGAGACAAGCAAAAAGAGAATCACACCACACTCGAGAAGCCACCCATTAATAACTGTTTTTTGGTATCAGTTCAGCCGAGCCTGACTGTTCTTTAATGCATATGAAAGGATGAAAAACTCCATTAGATGAGACTCAACATCGCCGTCTAAGGTACGAGCCCGGCCAAAAACCAAGTGAATGATGCCACGGCGAGGAAGCCCAGACCGATCGACATCTTAAGGGCGTAGGCGTTCAACCTGCTGGCGTCGTTGGGATCGCAGGTCGCACACACGAAGTCTGTGACATTGGTGGTTAATTGTGGCAGTCATCGAGGGCGTGGGTGGCGGGTACCTTTGAGAGGAATGGCGCCTTTGGGCGAGTACATTCCGAATTGATAACCGTTGAAGGTCGAGAGGTACCCGGCAGTAGGCGCAGCAGTTTTGGGCTTCGAGGCGTCGAAAATGTTGAGTGTGTACGTCGCGCTGTTTCGTCCCCATCAGTCCCCCACATTCACGGTAGGAGGAGCGGAGAGGGAGACTTACAGCAGCAGCTTAACAGTAGCAGTGCTCTGGTACTCGCCCGTGTCCCAGAGAACCTTCGTCTGCTGCGCGCTAACATTTCCAGTGATCGTAAAATCATGTTGATTGTCCTGGCAGAACGCGACCACATTGATAGCTGTAGGCGTGACCTTGACGTCGGTGTAGTTCCAAGCAAAAGTGAGAGTCTCGCCAATCTTGTAGATCTGGTATCCATCCATCACACCGGGGGTGACCATCTCCACTCGCCCGACCTGTGCCGTCGCGGGGATAGACACTCTTCTCGTCGTAGTGGGCCTCCTGGAGCCGGATTCTCTGGCGGTGCCAGACTCAGCGGGCGCATCGGAGTCAGCGGCTTCAGAACCACGGACACCTGTGCCGCTGCCTGCTGTAGGACGACCTGTCGCGGTGCTGCCTTGTCGTGGGAGGATATGAGGGGGCACGGCGATTCCCGTTGGTTCTGGCGATGAGGTGACGAGGGTTGACAGTGCGAGGACTATCGCAACTAGGAATCGGGAGCTCCTCATTGTGGCTGACTGGTGATGTGTGGTCAATTGTTTGTTGATTATAAGGGGCGAGGTGAACGATTAAGGGTCAGTTGCGATGGTTGCAGTTTCTGGTACCCTTGGGCCCTTGTTCCCGCGTAGGTCCGGGCCTTCGTCGAAAAAAAAAAATTCCCCCCTAGCAAGAACAAACGCGCGGTATGAATGAGAAAGAAAGACAGGCCGACCGAAAAACGTGTGAGTGAGTCGGTGTGATATTCAGACGGCGACCAAACTGATAGAAACTGTGGTAGTTAGGATTGTTCAATTGTTTTTGTCGTTTGTGAAGGGATGAGTCCTCGAACTGCAGGCGGACAGAGAAAGGAAGAATCAGCACTGTCGAGATCAGCGTTCTGCCGATAAGGGGTGGTCATTGGTAGACCGTTCCCGTGGCCATTTACATGGACCAAGACGGATGGCTATTTTAGGCAACACAAAAATCAATAACAATTGCAACCACCAACAACGGCTGGTGTAAACATCAACATAAGGCATACTGGTGCGCATATACGACTGGATAAGTGCAGATGAAGTAGGAACTCTACAGTAGCAAAAAGGGGTTTTTATTCATCCGGGGAGAATTCTGAGGTTCAGTGAATACCATAGAAATACCAGGATTGTTTTTTTTAGAAAATCTGCGTTGTACTCTGAGTCCAACGACGCTTTATCTAGAATAAGCTGCGTTTCTGTCAACATCGCAGCTATATTGTGGTTGTGCTAGATGTTTGAGACAATAGGGATTGTAAAGTACTAGGCCAAAAGTTTCCGTACACCCAGGTACAACTGCCCATGATGCCCTCACTCAACCTTCTCGATCCCCACAACCACAATTTAGAAAGTCTCAGTAGTTGGCATACATCATGAATA
>Ga0307516_10005804_pt1 | contig 14622 bp, 16 predicted proteins | sample 19_EM_MG_FD_203310 | JGI IMG/M metagenome (GOLD analysis project Ga0307516, IMG submission 203310) | Populus trichocarpa ectomycorrhiza microbial communities from riparian zone in the Pacific Northwest, United States - 19_EM | ecosystem: Host-associated > Plants > Roots > Unclassified | place... | reverse complement strand
GTCATTTGCTTGTCGTCGTCATCTTCTTTGGCCGTGGTGGTTGTGGCCATGGTTGGTCAGTTCGGCCTGATTGATCGACATCAAACCTAGCGAGTTACGACCATGGAGGCGGACTCACCGACGACCCTCGTCTCCGCAAAAGCTGCCCCCTCTGCCTCGGCGTTGTCCACTGATTCGGCAACGGCGGCGACAGCAAGCTTCAAGACCCCGACCCAGACGACCCATGATCCCGAGGTGGTTCTTCCCGCTCATTCATCGACTACGGATCGCCGTCTGACCCATTCCTCCAGGTAGACATCTTCGTTGCCTCTCAGCGTGGAGAGGTGGACATCATCCGAGGCCTCATCCAGTCTGGCGCAGCCTCTGCAACCGACAGAGACCCCCAGAACATCACCCCCCTTCATTGGGCATCCATCAACGCGCAGCTGGCGGCGTGCCGATACCTCCTCGAACAGGGCGCGGAGGTCGACGCTCTTGGTGGTGACCTCGTCGCTACTCCCATGCAATGGGCCGCTCGTAATGGATACATTTACATCATCCAACTCCTCATCGCGCACGGCGCAGATCCCAATATCACCGATTCACAGGGATACAACACTCTACATCTCGTGACCCATTCCAGCAGCGTCATGCCTCTGTTGTACATCCTCCACCAACCCATCAGTGTCGATTCACGAGATTCGGCAGGACATACGTCCTTAATGTGGGCTGCGTACCAAGGGGATGCTCTGAGCGTGGACATCCTGCTGAAACACGGAGCGAACGTAAACGTCAAGGACGACGTTGGACTGACTCCTTTACATTGGGCGGTCGTACGAGGAAACCGAGTGTGCATACGACGACTGCTCGAACAAGGTGCCGAGATCAACGCTAAGGACAACGAAGGCCGGACGGCACGAGACATGGCACTCGAGCTCAAGAGCTTGGGTGCGTGGAAGCGGGCTCTGGAGGAGGGAGATTTCACAGAAGATGGTCTTAAGCGGAAGAAACCGCTGTCCGACGTGAGTTCAAGGTCTAGTCAGTGTGTGTATGCGCTAACACATGAATCAGAGAAATACCAAGATTCTGATTTTTATCCTCCCGACGATATTCTTGTTCTTGATATTTATGACCCTCACGATCTTACCATGGTATACGGGCGTCATCCTGGCAATGGCTTTGTTCTTTGGCATGCACCACGTACGCTTTAACCCTCCTCCGGTTGGCTTCCTTGACAAACGATCCTGGTCAGATCGTTACCCGCGTGCTGCTCAATGCCTACAGCTACACCGACAGCGTGACTCAAAGCCCGTACTTCTGCGGGATCATCTTCGCCTCCTTCACTTGGGTCGGATACTGTTGGGCCACTCGTCTCTTACATCGTATGTCCCTGGAATCGAACTGCGGGCCGCGTGTCTGATCGGGCAATTCAGAATCCGAATCACACCCCTTCTCTCATCTACTGTTTGCACTCTCCCTGGGATTGTGCGTGTACAACTTCTTCCGGGCGATAACCCTGGATCCGGGCACTGCCCCAAAACCAGGGAGCGACGCCGAGCTTAAATCTGTGGGTTCTTTTTCGTTCCTATCAACAACGCACCTCTATACTTTAATCTAATCTATTGCACACAACAGATTATTGAAGACCTGGCTTCTGAGGGGAGGTTGAACGGCCAGACTTTCTGTGTGACCTGTATGGCGAAGCGTCCACTGAGGTCGAAGCACTGTAGAGTCTGTGATAAATGCGTAGCCCGACATGACCAGTGAGCATCCTTTCCATTGGATCCGTGTTAGAACAGAGATTTACTGTCGGCAGTCATTGTCCGTGGGTATGGAACTGCGGTGAGTGTGACTAGAATTGACAATCTTGGCTTCTTGATTCACCTGTCGTTGGCATCAGTGGGCGCAAACAACCATCGACAGTTCGTGGTGTTTGTGGTTACCCTAGTTCTTGGTATCAGCCTCTTCGATTACCTCTCATACGCATGTACGTCCCTCCGCCCGCCCGCTTTCCGAGCCACATTTCACATCACACACCACAGACTTCTCAGCGGTCACGGTCTCATCGAACCCAGCGGACATATCCCCTTCGTGCATGTTCCCTTCCTCGCTGTGTTACATCATCTCCTACGATACCTTCCTATTCGTTGTTGTCCTCTGGGCCACGCTCCAGCTCTCGTGGACGATAATTTTGCTTGCTTCACAACTCTGGCAGGTCTCTCGACAGATGACCACTCTCGAAGTCTCCAATCTTGGCCGATACGGTTTCATGGGAGGCCGGGGTGCCTCGATGAGCACCCAAATGGGTGCCATGCAACAGGCGGGTGGCGTGGGTGGGATGGATACCCCCGGCTCAGAAGGCGAGGTTGAACACAAACACCATAACCATCAGGGATGCTGCGGTTCCGGATTCCTCATGCACCTCCTGGGGTTGGATCGGTTTACCAAGGGCAAGGCTACGGAAGGTCTCGCACGCTCCAGGAAGGCACACAATCCATTTGATTTGGGATTCATCGGGAACTGCAAGGACTTCTGGACGAGAGGGAGGGAGTTGGGTGTGGAATATGAGAGGGTATATGACGTGCCGAGGGAAGGATTCGTGGAGGCGAAGAGGAGGAGAGAGGTCGAGGAGGATTCCACTCTAGGCTCTGGGTACGGGAGCGGAAGTTCTGGTGTAGGGTCTCTGCGGAAAAAGCTAACGATGAGCTGGGGGTTGGGTTCGTTCGGAAGGGGGAGGAGTGGCTATGAACCTGTCAGCCAGGTGTAATACGCTCCGTTCGATGGTTATTGAGGGTGCGATTTCTGCGCCTCACATTTTCTATAGCTGTTATGCGCGTATTTGTTGTATTGTTCTTCCCCCACGGTGACGATATCCATACTTCGTCTACAACGCCTTGACGGGAGACCGAACTCGTTGGATAATGGACCCGCTAATATCGGAGCGGTCGGTGATGATGTCATCACTACCTCATCGGTACAAGTGAGGCCGCCCCAGTAAGCCGCCGAACTAGATCATGGGTGTGAGCGATCGTGGGAATCTCCGACTAGTACCACCCAGTGACGCCCATTGGATAGAGACGGTCCGTCGGCGAGCGAGCAATCAAAGTCAGGTGTTCACATACACAGGTTTTAGTATATTTCCAGACCCACACGGGCTCTCGTTTACGAGCGCTGGTCAGTCAATCGGAGGCCTATGGCTTATCGCTCGGCCGGCGATGATTGACTTTCTTTTGAGTCGGTGAATCCACAGAGACCCCGGGGGCTCCAAAGAAGAGAAGTCAGAGTCAGACTAGAACCTAGAGTGCTCGAATGATAGGAACTTTATCGGTGAGAGCTTTAACCTCTCCCGCTGAGGATCATCATCGCAGTTCGCACGCCGGGCCGGGGTCCGTTGGTTAGCCACCATGTGACATGCCGTTTTACCGAATAAGGTAAGTGTGGCGTGCAAACAAAGCCAAACACAAAGGGATAACCCGTGACTTATAGCGAGTGACCTTCCCCGTGACCAACTCTTTTCTCCCCGTGATCTGTTTTACGCCCCGTGCCTTCGTCCTCTGTCTCCCGAGAGCAACACCTGGCTCATACTCAACGACGACGACATCTAACCTTTCCTCTCACTTTCTTAACATCGGGGACTTTCGCAACCGCTCAACGTCCCAAAGGTATACGTGGGTCTTTTTTTTTGTTTTTACTCTGTTGTCCAGGGGGGTCTGAACGAAGCCTGTGATCTAGGCTCGAAATCGGCACCGCCCAGACCAGAGTAACACCGTTTACCACACGAAACTGAACAATATGGCGTCCACCTCTGTTCCCCAGCAAGGCAGCTTGCCCACCGAAGCTGTCAACCAACTCACCTTGGACAGCCACCAACTCAATCATATCCTACGCAATCTCCCCTCGTTGCTCAAGGTGAGCTACTGCCCCTCGATGATTCGCCGTCCTTCGTCTTGTGGTGGTCGATGTGGTCGGCAGGCGCGATTCGCGAATTTGGGTCCTGTTGTCGCGCAATCGCAGGTGGTCGTGCGCAATGACAATCCGATCACTCGAGTCTCATGTGATCGTTTGTGGATCGCGCATCCGCTCTGATCTTCCCCACACTCTGACATAGCATTCCGGCGGTGTTTCTCTTTTCCGCCGTGGTTCCTGAGCTGATGACCTCATTTCGATAGCAACCTGAAGGCGACGCAGTACAGATCCTTTCTGGCTTGGCCCAACAAACTGGGTTCCACCCCCTGCCCCAACACCAGGTTGGGGCCTTCCCAGGAAACGACCCTGGACCGTCTACGCACCCCCGGGGACCACCGAATCTCAATCAAATTCCGGTTGGACCACCTCCTCAGGGCCTCCCCCAGAATCCTGTGCCGGGTGGACAGAGGAGGCTGCGCACTCCGCCGGCTCACCGAACACCGGGAAGTGATGAATCACCTGGTGATGTTGGGGATGGCGCCGGTGTGGACGGCGATGGCATGGGTCCTCCCAGTCCGCACGATGGCGTGCCTGGCGGGAGGACCAGAGGGGGGCGCGCTGCTGGGATGTCGAATGACGAATGGGCGAGACAGCGGAAAGATAATCATGTGAGTCCACAAAATTCATCGGCGTCTTTCGTTTCTTGCTTGTTTGGACCCCCTATCAACACGTCGATCATCTCGTTTCCTCCTCTACCCCGATCCCGAGTTGCTGATCTACGTTTCGTTTCGGATGCAACAGAAAGAAGTAGAGCGTCGAAGGCGCGGAAACATCAATGAAGGCATCAACGAACTCGGGCGAATCGTACCAAATGGCTCGGGGGAGAAAGCGAAGGGCGCCATCCTTCAACGCGCGGTGCAGTACATACATCACCTCAAGGAGAACGAAGCGAGGAACATTGAAAAGTGGACGTTGGAGAAGTTGTTGATGGATCAGGCCATGGGAGACCTCCAGGCGCAGTTGGACGAGATGAGGAGGATGTGGGAGCAGGAGAGGGAAGCGAGGCAGAGGCTGGAATCGGAGGTCACGACTCTCAGGACCGATAAGACCAACGCGGCGGCGGCGACCACATCAAATGCCAATTCGGGCGGAACGGAGGAAGATGGGGATCGGGGAGGAAAGAGGAAGCGAACGGAATGAGTTTCGTCTTCGCCTCTCCTCGTCGTTGTGTAAAAAGGTGGATGACTGGGACGTTCTACATTTGTGTTTTCTTGCTTTCTCACTCTCTCCGTCTCTCCGTCTCTCCGTCTCTCTCTCTCTCTCCTTCTCGCTTGTCTTGTATTTTTACCGTACTCGGGCATTCTGTGTATTCGATCCGGTGGCCAACGCGCGAGTCGATTTACCGCGAGGAAGGATCAAGCGGCAAGCCCAAGATTGTTCCGGACGGCGACAGTCTGTGATCTGATGTCCGGCCTCAACTCGATCCACTCTTGGGCTGACTACGGAGAATGTATGGGTCGCCTATCTCCTTCGTTTGACCTGATTCGTACCTGAACTGTGTATGTACAAATCTGTATATCCACCCTTTCTGTCTCTGGGCAAAACGTTTCGAATCCCCGTTTCCACTTTCTATATAAACTCGGACGTCTCTCCTCCCGGATCGCTTCCCCTCCCCGTCCCGTCTCCGTTTCTCCCTCACCCACCCTCTCACCCTCCGGACCCACGCCCAGACCGTTTACCCACCAAAGACGAGGCCCACCGCAACCCCGCCACCATACATGCAGATGGGTCGTTCGTTCGACGTAAATGTGGACCCTTTGGCTCAAATCACCGCCCCGCCCGTAAACGAAACCCCCGAACAACGTCGGGCTCGAGAGCATGAGGAGGCGAACGCCAGGAAGGTCAGCGAACAGATCGACGAAGCTCTCAAGGCAGAACGAGAAGAGGGAAAGGCGAAACGAAAGAATCGCCTCAAGGTTCTCCTCCTTGGCCAGAGCGAGAGCGGTACGTCGGGTTTCTTATTTCCAAGTTACCATTATCCACGGTCATCCATGCGACGCCGTTGCTTCTCCCTCTATCTTCTCCGCCTTCCGCTACGCGAATTTCAAATTTTGCGCTCGGATTGCTCCCGCTGCAACCCACTCGCACCAATTTCGATTTCGTTCCCCCCCTCCATTTCGGCGGCGTTTGCGTCTTTACCCCCTATGCCTCCCATTATTTTTCTCATTGGCTGAATCGAAACCCCCGTGCGCTTACGCCCCGTTGCAATGGCTCTGTGATGCATCTAGGCAAGTCGACAACCGTCAAGAGTGAGTCTCCCTCCTTCCTTCCTTCCTCCCATCTCTGGCCTTTCGCTCCCGCCCTTCTGCCGATTCGTCCGGTACCACGTGTTCCGGCCTTCGGTCGTCATTGGCGACGAGGGCGATCGGGGACTATGATCACTGTCCCCCCCCCTCGTTTCGCCACCTGCAGTCTCCTGGAAATTCGTGATACAGCGCTGACGATCGGCCGTTTCAACCCCGATTCACACCGTATTGCCCACGCTACCTATTCCGACCCGGAATCTCGTGATGGTGTATGGGTTACGTTGTGGGACTTTGCAGACTTCCAATTGAAATACGCGCCTCGAGCCTGGAAACAAGAGCGTTTGGTCTGGACCACCGTCGTACAACTCAACCTCATCAAGAACGTGAACAACATCGTTGATGTTCTCAATCATGAAATGGCCATTCAGACCGCCACCAGGGTCGACTCGATCGGTGGTGGTTCCCATTCTTTGATGGATGATCAATTCACTGAGAAACACAAGATCCTGAGGCTCCGTCTCGCCCCGTTGCGTGGCGTCCAGACCGACCTCGAACGGAAGCTCGGAAGCGGAGCGTTTGAAGACCAGGGTCAGTTAAATAACAACGGTCGAGGACGCATCTCCCCGGAGTCCTCCCCAACCGACGAAGACGACCAGACACGGCGGCTCCCGAAGGAGTTTTACATCCGCTCGAACAATTCATGGAAAGACAGGTTAAAGATTGGGTTAAGGAACGCTGGTCGACCTTACTCGGGTGGGTCAACGCTCGGGCCTATCGAGAAGGAACCTTCCACGCCACTGCGGGGGAAGGCTTGCGCAGATCTCGAGGAGATAACAGGTGTCGTTGCTGGATGCAGGGAAGATATCAAAGCCCTTTGGGAGGATGAGCTCGTTCAGAAGGTTCTGAGCAAGAGGAAATATAGGGTTGACGAGTCTTCCGGATTGTGCGTCCTTCGTCTCTATCATCGTCTCAGAACCGAAGGCTGACTTAAATCCTCCCCCCCTTTTTTTCCCTTGATCGAATTTTAACTTTGCCGATGTGGGGTCGACACTCTCCCACGTCGTCTGGACCCACGCTTCCTTCGGTATGTTTTTTATCGCCTTCTTTCGGTTCACAGCTTCTTGGACGACGTCGATCGGATCGCCACCAAAAACTACAGACCTTCGGATGATGACATTGTCCGAGCTCGTTTGCGTACTCTGGGCGTCCAGGAACACCGATTCGTGTTTGAAGAAGGTGCGCATATATCCGTGGTTACTTGGCCGACGCGTAGCTGAGCTGTGGGCGCAGGGAAGCACACGGGAACTGAGTGGCACATTTACGATGTTGGAGGAGCCAAGTCATCGCGAGCCTCTTGGGCCCCGTTCTTTGACGATATGGACGCGATTATCTTCCTTGCTCCACTCAGCGTCTTTGACGAGAAATTACTCGAAGACAACCGCGTCAACCGCCTCCAGGATTCGTACGAACTGTGGAAACAGGTCGCGTCGAACAAGGTCCTGGCCAAAACTCAGATCATACTGTTCTTGAACAAGTACGATCTGTTTGTGAAGAAGCTCAACAGGGGCGTAAAATTGAGAGATTATATCTCCAGTTACGCGGACAGGGATAATACCCCGGAGGTTGCGGTCAAATGTATGTGCCCGGCTTCCCACTGTTTCCCGTGTTTGGTGCTGACGTGCGCGCATTTTACTAGACTTTGAGGCGCATTTCAAGGAGGTCCACAGGAAGCATGCGCGTTCGGACCGTTCCTTCTTTGTTCACGTTACCTCCGTTGTGGTGAGTGACCGGCATTTGTCCTCTCAAGAGAACGACTAGTTGGACGGCGAGCTCATCCGTCCAAATACAGGACACCAAGGGCACCATGGTAACACTGACTGCGGTGGAAGATAGCATTCTGCGTCGTCACTTGGTGAAAGCCCAGTTACTCTGAACTGCGTGACATCGATTCGAGGTATCCTATTCTCAGGCATTAATTTTCTTCCCTTTCTTTGCTTTTGCGTCGTGTATCTTTTCCCCACGCCTTTACGACTACGCCCCGTATCTACTTTTCGTTTCTCTTCCCCTTTCGTGCATTCTATTCCATCCTATATTACCCCCGCGCGTACACTAAGATCGGATCATCCCCCCCGTGTAACGATTACCCCATAAGTATATTTCATTCATCTCTCTTCCCACCTGGCACGTACTTACACCACACACCACTCATCCATGCCGCTCGTAGGGGAGGGCTTCTTTCCGCTTCACTTCACTGGCATTCTAAGTTCTGTAAATTACGTTTTTGTTTTTCGTACGTACGCATCTTTTTGTATACCAGCCCTTCAGGCAATTCAAGGATACTGGAGATGGAACTACGGCGTTAATTCTAATTCAATACCACTCACCCTCGTGACGTTTTGGATGTATGAATCCAATATGAATCCGAGTTGGATATTGAATACTGAATCGCCGGTCGCTTTCTGTTCGCAACTCGCTCCCAGAGTCTCTTTGATCTCGGTGTTTTCCACTCGGTTTGGACCCGGAGATTGGGTGCGAGAGTTATACCTCCCGGTGCCACACACCCACGATATGATTGGGAGCCCTCTCGGTGGGATATACTTGTATACAAATTGGACAGATCTCGGTCATCGTCAGTGACCGGTGATGTGCATTGGTTACGAAAGGTCCAATGCGGCGTTTACGGAGTGAAGTGCCCAAGGGAGCTGTAAGTACTTACGGTGGGCGGGTTGGATCATTGCGGCCCCCGAAAGGCAAGTATTCAATCCGATTCGATGATCGCTTTCAATGAGTTCCTGGACTGTCGATTGTCCTCCACTCCCCCTCTTTCCCTCAATTCTCCCCGGGGTCCCGGTGCCCTGTCAACACGTAGCAGTTCGAGATAGGAGCCCAAGGATCAAACGTCGGAGTTCCGGTGCAATCGATACGTGGGAACAAGCTGCGTTCGTTTGAAAGAGGTTACGGCTACCCTTGGCGTCATGGACGTTGGTTGGGACACCCGATTCACCAACGCGCCAACCCCCACGCAACAGTAAGTTTCTGTGCGCAAGTATACTTCATCCACCTGGCAGGACGAAAGGCGTCTCGTTTGGAGTTCCGGCCGTGTGTCTCGTCCCTAGGAGAAGAAAACCAAGAAGAGTATAGCGAGGCAAGCTCCATGCCCGTACAGCCTACAGGGTTTCCATTTCGAAGTTTCGTTTTTCCTCTTGCTGATCGGGGGGAATTCCAGAGTACAGTTTACCCCAACTGCTTCGCCTCTTTGCCATTTACGGCGAGACGACTGATGTTTGATTCGTAGGGATCGGGAGGTCGGAGAAAATGCGCTGTTCTCGTTGATCCCAGTCCTAAGGTTCCTCTGACTTGCAGAGCTGTTGTTTGGGTAAAATGATGACAGCGCTACTGCCATTTGCCGGCTGATTAATGGATAGGTGGTCCACGGTGTGCGTTTGACTCACGGTGGGCAAGGTACCTGAACCAAGCGTTCACCATTGCGGGGCTACGACATGGGACTTCTGTAAGATCGGGGTGGGGACAATATAAAGGAGGCGGCAAGGGAGTCTTCGGGGAGTCGGCATTTGGAAATACATCTGGCTGGATCTTGTTTGGATAGGCGGCCGAAGAGTCTGGGGCCAGGAATAATGCATAATCCATGGTTACGCGGAACGGAGGGAATCCACGGACTACGACAACCCCATGTGACGCGAGGGGTCTGACAACGGAAGTGGGACGAGGGAGAAGGTGCGCGTTGGTCATCTCGGGCGGGGCTGGCGTTTGGCTGCTGATGCCGTGTGGGGAAGTGCTCGTCTTTCAGCTACGATGTTTGTTTGGATGGTCGAAACCTTGAGCATGGCGTTCGCGTGCCAGGGAGGGTGGGGAACGGACAGGGGTGGATCAATCGATCACCGATCATCAATTGCGCTTTGCCAGGAACCGCCATGTCCCTCGAAGCTGCTCGCGGTTTATCTATCTTTGAACTCCTCTGTGTGCTGAACGAGAAACTCAACCTGGAACACACCAGGTTGCAAGACACCCCTCTCCCTCCTGTGGGACCCGCCGCCTCACTGGAATCAGAGGTGAGTCCACATTGGCTGGTCCCGTCCCGACGATTGTCCGACCCTAGTGAACAATAGGTAGAGCGCCTCGAAGCCAGTGCACGAGAGGTTTTGAGAATTATTCCATACTGGCGGGAGCTTTTGCAACCAATCAACGTCAACAGCCTCCCGCCGGAAATCATTTCTCATACCGCCCGATGTGTCCTGGGCGGCCGTTCCATCAATGCATGGTCAATTATTCCGCTGACTCACGTGTGCCGATATTGGCGCGAGTCCATTGTATCTGCGCCGGAAATTTGGACGTCGGTATCCTGGCGTTCCGCACCCCTAATGGCGTTGAGCCTGGAGCGGTCCAAGGCAGCTCCTCTGCACCTCACTGTTGAGACTTCTTCTTCTGGGCAGGACCCTGGGTGCCGCCACCTGATGATCCCCCATGCCCACAAAATCGAAACCCTGGAGTATTTGCCGGAAATGACGACCGAGGATCTCACACAGGCGTTTCCAAATTTCCCCCAATCAATGCCCAATCTCCGGTTGTTGAAAACAGCACCCTCGCCTAGCGAGTTGGACTGGGATCCATCCGTTGATCCGTTTAAACCTTTCCCAAACTCTATGAGATCTCTCTCACTGTACCACACCCCCCTTTATCCCTCCATCCTCAAAATCAGAACTCTCACAGAGTTAACCCTCCACTACTCTCGTTCCTCCCCCCCCTTGGACGCGCTTCTAACCATTCTGAAGAAGAATCACTCACTTACAAGCGTGAACCTGTGTATTCATTCCAGGGAACCTACCGTACATAATCCACAGCGTCGGATGGTGGCCGGGGATCAACTTCGGCACCTATCAATAATTTCCAGGAATGCGATGGACGCCCAAGCTCTTGTCGCTATCATATCCCTCCCGAGAGGCGCTTGCCTACAAATTAAGTTATCCGGAGAAGTCAAGGGGTTGAACGATATTCTGTCTGGCACCTCCTCAACGCACCTTGTAAACGTGCTGTCACCAATTTCCATGAAGTACGATCCCTCTGGGCAGTCGGTTCACTTGTTTGGGCCGAATGGGTGTTTGTCATTTTATTCCTACCCCGACAATCCGGTGATTTCCTCCCTAGAGCTCTCTCCGCTCCTTCTCAGTCGCATTCAAAACCTTTGGCTAAAGCCATCGATCCCCACCATGTTCCACCCACCATCCTTCCCTGCCCTCGTAACCCTCCACATCATGTCTAGTGCCAGCGTTTCAACCATCCTCTCCACGTTAATGTCAACCCCTAGATCCTCTCCCTCGCTGAGGGCCCTCGGATTCCTGGATTGTGAACTCTCCGAGGAATTTATGCTGGAATTGGCCCGATTCGCTTTTGATCGCAAGGGCACCATATCCGGCCGGATATATCGGATTCTTATCGTCCATCGAGATGGAAAGTTCCCGAGTGCTGAGTCTGTTCGCAGGTTGAGGAGCGTTGTGAACGTCGTTGATGTTCGGGTGGGTAAGTAGTTAACAACCCCTGGGCGGCACCGCGCTCGGTGGTGTTTGGCAGGTCGATGAGCCTCGCATAACGCGTTAACTCCATTGTGCCTTTGGTGTAGTTCACTTGTTACGACTCCTCTTGGAATAGAACCATAATGCGGACTTTGGCCTTGTGATTCTCGACACAATCATGCGGAACGGAAGGCCGCTCAGACCCATGAGTGTTTCCTTCGACACTTTATTTGTCTCCAAGATGACCATTCTGAGTATCGCAACACGGGTCATCCCCGTCCAAGTTTGTAGAACAGTACACGACGACGACGTATGTGTCCACCACGAAGTTCCACAACCGGCACAACGGGCGACTACACTATAGCCATCATTGGGAGATCGAGCATCCCGACCGCTTCAGCAGACGACGACCCTGATACTAAGGTGTTCCTGAAGGGTTCCTTCGACTTGCAGAGCTATTGTTTGGGTAAAATGAGTGGGGCCATGATGATGGCGCTACCGCGAAGGCTTCGTGGCGCGGCGTTTGCCGGGGCGGTTCGCCATTTGCTCTGGTTGGTCAAACAGGCTTGCAACGCACTCTGTGTGCCGGCTATCTGGTCTGACATTGGATGAACGTATCTGCGAACAATGCGGTGCTGCCGGTAGTGTTACTGCAGTTCTTGACCGCACAAGGAACCAATTTTGCCCCAACTGCGGCCATGATGAGTTCTGGAGCGAGTTTCTGTGCTTTACCTGTGTTTGTCCTCGAGTGCTTGGGGTTTTCTCCTCGGGATTCTGTACGCCCTTTCTGCGAGGGCCGCCGACGTCACCTGAGCCCCGAGAAGCTCGTTCCGAAAAACGTGACTTGAGGTCAGGGGTTGAAGTCGCCAACATCTTTCATTCTCCCAACAACACAGTTCGAGCACCGATCCGATCCCTCACCGTCTTTACTACCGTCTCCCCCACCATCTACTCCGGTATGAATCCTGGGCAAGGAGCGTTGGTGACCATGATCCTCTGGAGTCTGTCGCTTGTAGCAGCGCTTGGAACCGCCACCCTCGTACACAACCATATCTATAGGAGTCTCCTCATGGAAGACGCCAAGTGGTTGGATTCATGGCCCACCGAACGAGACGCAATCGCCCGCTTTGGACCCACCACGGAGGAGTCGAGTTGTCAACCCACCGAGGACGTGGAGCAGAATCGTGATCTCGATTCGGAGATTGAAGAGTGAGTTCCTTCTTCCCCCGCCTCAAATCATCTATCGTATACTTACCTGCGGTCAAGTTGCAAGCGTCTCGTTCAAACCGTCCGAGACGAACTTGCACTTGCGCCCTGGCGTTTGGCTCAGTTCTCCAAGACTGCGCGCGATGCGCACAAGGCGACAAAAGTCTTGAAGAAGAAAGTCTCTGTGAGTTCTTCCGTATCCGGAAATAGGGCGAACACGTCTGATGAGTCGCAGGCCAAACAACTTGATGCCTCGACAAGGGCTCCCGTTGTCTGCCCCCCCTAATCGTCTCAGTAATACCCTTTCCGATTCATCCAGTAGTATCCCCTCTCCCTCTACCGGAATTCCTTCTACTCCCACCAGTTATCCTTCTCTCCCCTCCAGCCGATCCTCATTTCCCTCCGGTTTTCCTACTTCCATCCGCTAGCGATTCCTTTTATATCCTCTGCCGGTCGTCTCTCTTATACCAGTACTACTACCTTTTATTCTACCCGTGATGCCCATTGTGTCCTCCTCTCTTCCCGTAGCATCGATGTCGACTACGTTACACATCACACGGGCGGTAACGTGAGTGTCGCGTGGCTTTTACGGCCTCGACTTGGTCGTTTGCTTCCGTTTCGCCCTGCATCGCACCAAAAATCAAGCCTTGGCGCGTTTCATCGTTGACACACCCGGAAGCTGGGCGAATTTGAAACGTAGGGCGCTGATAGCACCGCGTACACCCGCCAACGCGGTTGGCCTGGCATGCCTGGCAGTGTGAGGTACCTCGCATCTCATCCATACTTCATGGAGTGTTTGTTACGAACGAGAGGACGTCTAGCCAAGGCGAACCGGAAGGAGGGAGAACCCTGATCATGCGTTTCTCGTGATGCTTGTCAACGTTCAATCAAGCACACCAAACCCACAGTGCGCCATATCGTCCGTAAGCTTAGGTCACCTGAACATTCTATTATCAAGCAATGCTTACAACCAGAAAGCATATACGAATTTGGCAGGGAATTGTCTACAGACGATGCAACTTCCGAACAGGGTTATGCCGATTATGTATGTACTCAAACCTCGCGAAACCCTTTGACAAAACAGTTGGTAGGTAAGCCTCGAAAAACGAGCGGGCCCTGTCACAGCAAGCACTCCTGAAACTAGGGACGAACGATGGGCGAGCCCCCCTGAACACGACCCTGAAATTGGGATTGCGTTCGGCTAGGGCACCCAATGACGACTCCACCACCTCCCAACTGCTGGTGGGTACCAGTCCATGCTGGTAGTCCCCGTCCAGAACCCAAATAACGAACTCGCTAAACACGGGCGAAGTTATCATTCGGAGTGTCGAGTGAACCCAATCGTGGGCTTGCGGGAGAGAAGTTAACTCGACGTGCAATTCGAGCCGTTCGAGTGCCACGTTCTGCCGGAGGTCCAACACGAATGCTACAGTCACCAGTGGTTACACCACGGTATGTACCGAGATAGAGGTGTTTGACTCACGGTAGTCGCCCGTCGGAGGCCATGAGTACGAAATTGATGTCAAATTGCGGCCGCATGCCGCAGAGACGGCCCACAGGTCACCACCACACCCAAATACTACCATTGAACGGAAGTTGAGTCCGCAAGGGATTCCCGCGAGGCCATACAGGAGCTCCCTAGAGCGTGCACGCACTAGAACGAGTTTACCCCGGAGCGGAGGTGACTGGGTTATTGA
>Ga0307516_10005802_pt1 | contig 14625 bp, 11 predicted proteins | sample 19_EM_MG_FD_203310 | JGI IMG/M metagenome (GOLD analysis project Ga0307516, IMG submission 203310) | Populus trichocarpa ectomycorrhiza microbial communities from riparian zone in the Pacific Northwest, United States - 19_EM | ecosystem: Host-associated > Plants > Roots > Unclassified | place... | reverse complement strand
AGAATGATTTTACCAGAGCTTCTGCTTTACCTTCATTTGCGCTGATTTCTTTGAGCGTTCCATTCTCGTTCTTCACTCGGAGGGTTGGGATCCTGGGCTTGCCGCCATCAGCTATGGGTTCTGATACGTACTTATTTGCGGTCCAAATATCTTTGTCCATTGCGTTCTCGAGGTACTCTGTCCAGTGCTCCATCTTGGCTTTGTTCATAGCTTTGGCGAAGGCCGCGATCACAGTCTTGAGCTGGCCGTGTGAAGGGTGGTCAGGTAATGCTCTGTTTTTCTTTACCTCGGCGCGAATTTTCTTTAGTTGTTTGCGCATCGACTCGAGGTCGCTGTTCCACCACCTCCTGGCATTGGGCCTAGGTTTGTTTTTCTTGATGCAGCTTTGTGTCGTCTCTTGTATTATCTCGGTTAGTTTGCGTACTTCATCTTCGAGCATACCTCTGTTTAGTACTGGGATTGAGCGGTCCCACTCGTTAAGGAGCACTCTTAGTTTGTTGTTAAAGTCTTCCCAGTCTGCCGCCCTGTAGTTATAGGATATGTCATCGCTCACCTGTTCAATTTTGCTGGAAAGTTCGAGTGTGGAGACTATTGGAAAATGATCAGTATGGATAGGCTGTTCGCATTCTCTTACTTTGCATGTGATGAAGAGGGATCTAGAGTGGTTAGTACAAAGGACGAGATCGGGTCGGGAAAAGTTTTTGATGACTTTGTGTTGAAGTGTTGGTCCTTCCTCTTTCGTTAGCACAAGCTCCATCTCCCAGTCCGCCATGTATTCTATGAGGCAATTGGCATCATTAAGTGCCCTCGGGGTGAAGAGTCGGGTCTCCGTTTCATCATCCCATAGCGGGTGATGTCGATTGAAGTCGCCCGCCCATATGATGTGATCTTCGTCAGAGCCTGTGAGCTGTAATGAGTGTTTTCGCAGGTAGGAGTCTAGTGCTTCGAGAGCTTTGTCATCATTGCAGTCATTATAGATGTTGAATATTGTAATTTGGTGTCTGCCAGTCTTTAAGCATATGGCGGTGATGTCGTTCGAGCCGATTTGTCCTAAAGGTTCCCAATTAGCCGTATTTAGTTTAGTGCTCACCCATATTATCGATCGGACTGATCCTTTCTCGGCATCTCTTCTGGTTTCTGGAATAATGGGGTGGAAGTTTGATGGGGTGGGTATATGACCTAGAGGGTGGACGTAGGGTTCTTGCACTAGTATTATGTCTTATTGGTCAGATAATTTCCGATTGATTAGCTCGTTTTGCACGTCCCTCAACTTGCCCAAGTTAATCTGAAATATACTTACACACTTACTGTTTGACGTGTCTGTTTCATTAGACATTTTGGTTGACGCTGTTGTTCACTTTTTGGGCATTTTTGTGGCCGATTTGCTCGGGTGGGGGTTGGGTGCTCGAAGTTGACTTCTGGCTGGGAGCCGGGGTGCCTCTCTGCGAGTTACCCTGAGTTTGTGGGTGGGCTTCATTATTCTCCCTTGGTGTTGCCCTCGATTGCGACCTTGTGCGGTTAGGCCTTGTTCCAAGGTTGTTGTTGTTGTCGTGCAGTGCTGGGGCTTTTTTGAAGTTTAGCTGAGGTTGGAATCCTGACTTACGGGCTACCGGGACATTGTTTTTCCGTTTTAGTTCCTCTGCTCTCTGCGATGGCTTGTGGGTGGTGGCGTTGGGGACGGGGGCCCATGTCCATGGCTCAGCTGTGGGGAAGAATGGGAGTGAATTTTCCAGATTTCTTTGGTCAAATTCTTCGATTTTTCTTGCGAGTGTCGGACAATCTCTGTCCCAGCTAGAGTGGTTGTTAGAGTTGCATGATACACACCATTTCTTGTTTTGTTCGGCGCATCCATTAGTCATGTGTGCTCCTCTGCACGTTCCGCATTTATTGTGCTCAGTACATTCATGCGCCATGTGGCCGGCGAATTTTTGACATTTGAGGCATCGTAGCAGGTCTCGCTTGCACTTTTCTATTGTTGCCCTGTAATTGCAAAAGAACGCACCTTTGAGTATTAGTTCGTTTGCTATTTCGGCTTTGTTAGTGGTGATTATCAAATGGGCTGATACCTGGTCCTTTCGGTGTCTTTCAATCGGCTTCGCCCAACGCATCTTGACTATGGAGTCGTTGTCTATTTCATTGGTTTCGAAGAACTCGAAAAGGTGTCTCTCATCGTCCGGGTTGAAGGTAGTCGGTACAAAGCTCGCTATGACGTTGTGGAGTCTCGGTTTGAGGTCGCCCTGTATTTCGATTCTCGTTAGGAAGTTCTTTAGGTTACCTTCGTTTTTCAGCCATGTGGCTGCTTCATCTGTGGTAGTTTCGACCATCAATTTGTTTAGTCTGGAGTTTCTGAGGACCCGGTAGATTTTTCGTCCTCCCTCAAGCGCATTGTTCATTCGTTCTATCAGGATCGTGTCGCTGAGGTTCGCTATTTGGGTTTGAGTACTGATAGAGATCTTGATCTGTCTGGTTTTGATGCCTTCTCTCGCTCGGATTCGGGGGTCCAGGTGTGAAGCTATTGGGGCACCCATCAACGCACTTTTGTATGTCATTGGTACGTTACCTTTCTCTGTTCCATTGTTTGCCGTGAAACTGTTGATTGTCACGTCCACATTGTTCGAGGTTGTCTTGATAACTTCTACCGTTTGCTTGATTTTGTCGATGGTATTGGCCATTTTCGCGAACGACGCCCGTATTTCTTCCAATTCGGGCAGAGGGTCTGTGTTAGTTTCGTTACGGTTGCCTACCTTTTCGTTGATTATTTCGACTAGTCTGTCTTCATCGATCGGCTTTTGCATTTCTCGTAGGATATGTGCGACGGCTTCTACACATTTGACCGCGTTTCTCGATGGCTTTGCTTTTAGGAGGTCTGGGATCGTGGTGAAGAGTGCCGCCGCAAGTCCGTCGAGGGTTGCTGGGTCTGCCTGGGGGACTAGGAGTCGCATTTCGTCAAGGAATTTCTTACCCTGAGTAGCTGTCTTGATTCCTGCGGAGTTGTTGGTGTCTGGGAGAGCTACTGTTGATCTGGTGCCTATTCTCGGATTCGACGGCAGATCGGGCCTCGTCCGGATCCTTCCGCGATGGATTGTCTCTGTTAGTTCTTTCTTGGTCATCCTCGTTTTCATTTCTGTGTCTGTCATTGGGGCCCATCTGTATTGCCTTTGCTCTCGCGAAGGCTGTTTGTATTGAATGAGCATTGGCTTGAGAGCCTTGTTTCGAGCTCATCCTTTTCAACTACCCTGTATGTCGTGTAGTTAGGGATGTTTTATAAGTGATATAAGTTGGTTCTCAGTGGTTTTTAGAAGAGCTTTTCTCGACTGTTTCTACGTTGCTTCGCTGGCGGGTTTCGGGGTCCTAGCCGGGGTGCCACGTGGTAAGAGATCAAGAAGAGCGTCTTACTTTCAACCCTACATATCCTGCCTCACCGCGTTGAATCTCATGACCAAGACCTCTTCCCATGTCCACCGTAAGCGAACAAGGCTTGCTCTGCCTTGGAATTTTCCAGTAAGCAACTTGATCCTCTTGCTCTTCAATTTGAATTGAAGAAGTTCATGGCGCACCAGTCTGGCACTCCGGATCCTGACTATCCACCACGTCTAACGGACCGGGTTGACGAGTTAAAGAGGATGGGTCCTAGGATTGGAGATGTTTCCGGCGGTGTGGGCTAGGGGATGGCGACAGGCAGCCACATACCTCCCAGTTTGTTCAAGAGTCCTTCGTGGTGCTCTCCTCTCACTTTACCTCCCTCGCAACATAAAACGATGGGATCTCGTTCGCCGTGCCCAGTGGCCATCTGCTGGTTTCCTATACACCCCTTCGGGCCCCCCAGAGCATGTCGTATCCCTCCAAAGACGACCCCAGTCTTGCCCGTCCATACCGGTCATCTCGAGAAGAAGATTCACTCACAGGTACCAAGAGAGCTCCTTTGTGTTCACCTCCGCAGCATTCCTGGAGGCTGGACGAGTATGCATCAACGCACCCCTGTCGTCTGATGGGCAGAGTCTTCTCAAGTTCTATCTGTTCTTGCCGGCGTGTACTCTCGGACCGCCGGCACGATGGAGTGCGAGGCCGCGAGTTTCATACTGAGGAGACGAGGATGCCAGGGGCCACGGAACTGCCTGTATATGCTCAGCATGCCACGAATGGATACCCCGTACGTTTTATTATATTATCTCACAAGGATCACCAACTCCCGCCAGAACGCAGGTCGAGACAGGTGACCTCCAGAGGAAGGATAATGGCATAGGGCCAGGGCCCAGCGTCGATGCCACTCCTGCGGAATCTTTGCCAAGAACCCATCGAGGCGGCAACAAGAAAAGGTCCAGACAATGACCCTCTTGAGGAAGGAGGGCAGGGGAAAGTCGGTTCACAGAGGGACCGTGGTTTTTGGCATATGAAAAGATGGATGTTCGTGGTATGAGGCGGTTGTGGTCGTTTCGCTCAGCGTCTGTCTTGTTGGAACTTGGAACCGTGGTTGGGAGAGACGGGGGGCAGTGAGGCAGGGTCGTTTACGAGAAGTGGTGAGGAATTTGTTGGTTGGATTGTGGATGCTGCTGGAAGGATGGGCCGTGCACCCGCTTGTGCACATCTGGCGAATGTTACACTTTCCTCTTTTTCCTATTGGACATTGCCCTGAGCACGGTCTTCGGGACCATTTTTTCAAATGTGGATATGAACCTGGTAAGTCAGTGCATTTGTGTGTATTCGTGTATATCTCGAGAGTTGTTTGGAGTAGACCTTCAATACATACCCTTGAAGACCCATTAATCAACGTCCTCAGGGGCTCCATCCAGCTGAGCACCGACAACCAGAATAGTCATCGAATGCCAAGTATATCATGGTTTCTCAAGATAGAGGCATCCGGGGACCCAAACATAATGTTCGATTTTCCATTCTCAAGAAGAAATCAATGTTGCGAAGAGATACGAAAGATTTGTCGCATGTACGCACAAACAAAGTTCACGCTAAGGTACTAAGGTGTATAACATCCCATCCACTCCATACCTATGTGGGGGTATACAAAGTCTACTGTGGCAGATCCTTTACGAGAAATGATAAGCGAATTGTGAGGGAAATGTAGTACTTCTCTGATTTCCACGGGAACGGACATGAGACGTTGGTGATGGGGCAACCACAAAATCCAATTATCTGGAGTAACCGTCCAATGATGTTTATGCTGTGCCACATTCCATTCTGGGATAGAGTGATCGTCCAAGCCAGAGACAGGGCGAATTCTATCACTCGACAAGGCGACATTGTCAGTGTGGTCGTTCAGCCAATTCAGCTCTGCACCTGGCGAGGCATCCCACACACGGACAGACTCATCGTCTGAGCCAGAGACAACGCAGGTTCCATGAGGCGAAAACGCCACGGAATTGACCGAGGAAGTGTGGCCGTTCAGGCTAGTGAGCTCCACACCCGTCAAAGCATCCCACACCCGCACAGACTGATCATATGAGCCAGAGACGATGCGGGTTCCATCAGCCGAAAACGCCACGGAATTGACCACGGAAGTGTGGCCGTTCAGGCTAGTCAGCTCCACACCTGTCAAGGCATCCCACACCCGCACAGACTGATCATATGAGCCAGAGACGATGCGGGTTCCATCAGGCGAAAACGCCACGGAATAGACAGAGGAAGTGTGGCTGTTCAGGCTAGTCAGCTCCACACCCGTCAAGGCATCCCACACCCGCACAGACCGACCGAATGAGCCAGAGACGATGCGGGTTCCATCGGGCGAAAACGCCACGGAATTTACCCCGGAAGTGTGGCCGTTCAGGCTCGTCAGCTCCACACCTGTCAAGGCATCCCACACCCGCACAGACAGATCGAATGAGCCAGAGACGATGCGGATTCCATCGAGCGAAAACGCCACGGAATTGACCCCGGAAGTGTGGCCGTTCAGGCTAGTCAGCTCCACACCTGTCAAGGCATCCCACTCCCGCACAGACTGATCAAATGAGCCAGAGACGATGCGGGTTCCATCAGGCGAAAACGCCACGGAATTGACCACGGAAGTGTGGCCGTTCAGGCTAGTCAGCTCCACACCCGTCAAGGCATCCCACACCCGCACAGACTGATCATATGAGCCAGAGACGATGCGGGTTCCATCAGGCGAAAACGCCACGGAATTGACCACGGAAGTGTGGCCGTTCAGGCTAGTCAGCTCCACATCCGTCAAGGCATCCCACACCCGCACAGACTGATCATCCGAGCCAGAGACGATGCGGGTTCCATCAGGCGAAAACGCCACGGAATTGACCACGGAAGTGTGGCCGTTCAGGCTCGTCAGCTCCACACCTGTCAAGGCATCCCACACCCGCACAGACCGATCGAATGAGCCAGAGACGATGCGGATTCCATCGAGCGAAAACGCCACGGAATTGACCCCGGAAGTGTGGCCGTTCAGGCTAGTGAGCTCCACACCCGTCAAAGCATCCCACACCCGCACAGACTGATCATATGAGCCAGAGACGATGCGGGTTCCATCAGGCGAAAACGCCACGGAATAGACAAAAAAAGTGTGGCCATTCAGGCTAGTCATCTCCACACCTGTCAAGGCATCCCACACCCGCACAGACCGATCGGATGAGCCAGAGACGATGCGGGTTCCATCAGGCGAAAACGCCACGGAATTGACCCAGTCAGTATGGCCATTCAGGCTAGTCAGCTCCACACCCATCAAGGCATCCCACACCCGCACAGACTGATCAAATGAGCCAGAGACGATGCGGGTTCCATCAGGCGAAAATGCCACAGAATTGACGGAGGCAGTGTGGCCGTTCAGGCTAGTCAGCTCCACACCCGTCAAGGCATCCCACACCCGCACAGACTGATCAAATGAGCCAGAGACGATGCGGGTTCCATCAGGCGAAAACGCCACGGAATTGACCCAGTCAGTGTGGCCATTCAGGCTAGTCAGCTCCACACCCGTCAAGGCATCCCACACCCACACAGACTGATCTCCTAAGCCAGAGACGATGCGGGTTCCATCGGGCGAAAATGCCACGGACTTGACCGAACCTTGTTGCTGCAGGGTCGACAATGCCACAGTGTGGTCACCTTTGGTGTGCTTGAAGGAAGGGCCACCCGAGAATTGGCTCTTCCATATCTTTGACATAGTGGAATCCTGCGACCAGGTTGTCAGACTCGAGATGTAAAGGTGTGGCGTCGACTGCGCCGCCGGGCTCGCCCCAAAGTACGTCGCAAAGTTCGCAGCCTCGTAGAGGCGTAAAGCATGGTCTGAAGATCCTTGGTCATTGAGCTGATGTACTGGTATCAGCTCCAGCCTATGCAATAAGATGAGATCCCCTACTTTCATGACCCACTCACCGGCACTTTGAAGCATTCGACTACATTGGCCACACCAACCAAGTAAATTCATTGCCTCCATCCAGAATAGGACCCGCACGCGAAGAAACTCGTCGATCCTGGCTCGGAGAGAGTCAGGGTCGCCAGATGTAGCTTGGATCAAATGCTGAACCCAATACCGACAAGAATACTGGAGGAAGCCCCTGATGTTCTGTTGGATTCGATCCTTGAGGTCTAGCACCTCAGAATCGAAGAGAAACGATGATGGGAGATTACAGATGTTGAATTTCAGGCCGGACTTCATGATGCGGAAGCAAGAGTGAGTAAGGTGAGCATGCTGAACTTGTTGATCGCACGACATGTCGACGATGCGGCTGCCATTGTCCAGAAGGACACTGAATGTTGATCGCTCCTGAGCGAACATAAAGTCGGGAAATGACGCGTGGTACCAAAGAACTTGATCATCTCTGACGTAGAGAACCGCGTACAGCCCGTCGACGACCGCCGTAGCCAGCTGCGCATCGGCCACATCAGATAGTTCTCCCGCAACGGAGGCAGATACACGCTCCTCGGTACAAAGAAGGGTGTGGAGAATCTTCAACCGATTATGAACCAGGGTATTATCCAGTCCGCAAAAAGCATCCCGCAGGATGTCCTGGTATAATGTGTCCATGGGTGATGGCTTGTTAGTGCTACTGGACACTGGCATGTGATCGGCTAGCTTCCTCAACCGGGAGACCTGTTCAACTGTCGTCATGTCCTTACGTAGGTGGATATATCTCACCGCTGTTGCGGCGTAGATGAACAAGCCGTCCGCCTTCTTGGAAAGGTCGTCAAGGTGATCACCTTGAAGTGCCGGGAGCTTCTCCCCTAGGTACATCCTAATGTCGGCCTTGACTGTATCCGTGGGCACCTCGTAGAGACGACAGACGGCATCAGACTCGAACGACGAGCAGAGTTTGGCGAGCTCAGGATCCGGTCGACTCGTAACCAGAAACTTGAGTCCGCGCAAATCACCTTTACTGAAGGTCTCCAACAGTTCCTGCAGAAGGGCCAACCCTTTCTTGTCCTCGATCTCATCCAGCGCGTCGACAACGATGAGGTAAGGACGGAGTTCTCCATGGCGCTCGCGCTCGCCGGCAGACTGCTGCCAAGGGCCAGCGAGGAGCTCCTTCATCTGCTTCGCAATGACATTGACCGACTCAGGCTTGTGTACCCGAAGCAAGGCATGAGCGTAGGATCTAGATTGTTGGGCGAGCTGGTATGCTATGGTGGGGATAATGTGCTTCCGTCGTCTCGTTTCTGAGAATTGGCGCGAGCAGAAGAAGTTGGCGCCCAAGATGTATTTCTGAGTCGGGTCCGACCCGCCGTCGCCCCCATCATCGAAGTGGTCCGTTACAGTATACGCGATGGTTGACTTGCCAGAGCCGGCCTGGCCCGTCAACCAAAAGACACATGGACTGTCCGACGAAGAATTCAGCGCCCATAGGTATATACGTTTCAGTATTTCCACGCGTGTGTCCTTGGTGCATGGTTCACGAATCAATGTTGCGGTTTCTTCAAAATCGGCATTATAGGCTGCCAATTTAGAATGGGGCCAGCTATTAAGGCGTAATTGCTGGCACTCATGGTCAGGATGTGCATGCGACCACGCCCGAGATCTTCGGGACACATACCTTGAGCGACTCCTGCATCTCATCTGTGTTTCTCTCGATGCTCATGACGATGTCGAGCTGGAGGCAATATCATGATATGACCAAGTTCATTTCACACGTGGGGGAGTCACACACCTGGAAGTCCTTCGTGTACTCATCAATGCGTTTGAAGCTTTCTTCAATGGTCTTCTTGTCTTCTGCGTTGTCCAGTATCTTGGTCAACATCCATCTGGACGACATACCCTGCAGTTGGATGGCTTCGTCACTAAGCTTCCTAGTATACTTAGATTGAATCTTCGTCACATGCATCATCCGTGGAATGGACTTACTTAGAGAACGCCTGCATTCTGACTGTTGCGGCGACAGACTCCGCTTCCAGCAACGCCGCGTTCACGCGTTCAAGACGGTGGGCAGTTTGAACAACACGTTGATGGAGAGCGCCCTTGTTGTCTGCCACCGCCTGCCAGTGAGGAACTGATCGTCAAGTATGGCAAGATACAGTGAGATGATGGAACGTACATCGATCACCTCGATAATAGAATTAACAGCAGCAACGGGCGCCTGGAATGGCGTTCCAGCAAGGGACCTTTCCACCTTCTGCAAAAGCTGCGCGATACCGTGCCAAGTCGTTCGAATTGCTTTCTTTGTTGATGAGTCTTGTGAGGGCCCATTTTCAGGTTGATTTGTCGAGAGCGGCGTCGTTAATGGGTTAGAATCGGCGGCCACAGGGGCAACTGCAAGAGAGGAGGGTCGCAGGTTTGTTATCGGACGCGAGATCGATGGTGATGATAGATTAGTCTTACCGATGCGGGTTTCCATGCTGCTGGCGGAAGCTGAGGGACCATGAGGGCGAGAGGAATCCACGGTAGTTGAAGCCGTATGTTCTTTTGGAATGTGTCCAAGACCTGAATCATGCACGAAACGGAACCCGGCGTACTCGCCCAGTTGCAAACTATCCATTGTTGGGAATGGGGCTACAATCATGTCAGGGGAGGGTCTGGAGGAGTCTGTTCGGAAAGGGTTGAACATTGAGGCCTTGCTGGACAACGGAAGGGTAGGCGAAGCACTTACCTTGAGTGACAGCGATGGACCCTGGCGTTGAAGGTCTGTCGATAGTCTGAGAGGACCGATTTTTAGACGAGAATACCGAGTGCAGCCACCGAAGTCCCTTTCTGGATTTATTGTCAGGCATGGCGAAGAGAGAAGGAGAGAAGTTGTTGGATGAACAACGAGGTTGCCCTCACGGCGCCAATCATACTTAGGTTTAATTGAGATCGGGTCGGAATTCGGATATGACTGAGCTGAGCTGTAGGTTCCAAACGCCGAACTCTTGGCTGTGTATTTATCCTTTCTTCCATCTCGTCGCTCTTTCTCCCTGCCAATGAATTTTTTCGCCCATTACTGGTGAGCTTCGTTTCCTCCCAATTTCTGTGTTCCACTTCCTATTGGATGTGTTCACAATCGAGATGAGAACGGTGTACGTCCCTCTATTCGTATTTCCCACCCGATTCACCCAGTTTCTCGACAGACTGGGATTCTCTAGTCCACTCTCAGTGACACCCCTCAAGAGGTCTATGGTCTCGCTGGCTTACTTGACACCTGCGACGTCAGCGTTTCATTGAAAGCATGGCACGTCACCTTTTCTGCCCTCCCAAGTCCCATATTTGCTCACTCCCGTTCCATTTGCAGGCAGAACATACCGACGCCACGTCAACCAGCCACAAAGCATCAACACCGGCGTCCCCTCCGCCGTACCGTCACGTTTCAATCGTCCCGGATATCTCAGAACTCCCCTTATCTGCCAACGACTTGTTCCAACCCGGTGAGCGTGCACCACCCTCTCCTCACCTCCTCGAGTGCCTCATGGTCACACATCCTCTTCTTCATCCCCTCCATTTTTACACAGCCTGTCCTCCCCTCTATCACGCTCAAAGACACATTCCTCATGCGCTACCTCGCCTGCGAGAAAACCGTGCTATCCGTCTCGGTCAACCCTTCAAGTCTGGAAAAGACTACCCACCACATTCTGCGAGGGCTAACCAGCCTCTCGTCGGCGACTATGCGTCTGACAATTGTCCATCATCAGCTTGGTAGAGCGCTTCTAAGATCGCACACCTGGGAGGGAATTAAGCCTCATGTGGCTTCGCTCCCAGATGGTTCTCGTCTCCCAAGATATTCGCATGGATCTAAGAGGCTTGCATCGAAACGAACGCGGATGAATCTTCTACCGATGGGATACGACACCATGGTCGGCGAGTTACATCCGTCTGGTACGTCCTTCTATCTTCATAACCCGGCGAATATCTATCTGAACTTGAACCTAGCCCTGGATCAAGTTAACGGAAGGGCCCACGAGAAGCTCCGCCTATTTGGCTTGTGAAGTAACAGCGCGACGGGGACGGTTGCTGCCTCGACGAGGAAAGGTGACTGTTGCGCTTCGTACAAGGCCAGTCTCGAAGGACCCTTGCGCAGCATTAATCGGACACCCATATGGAGTAACGCCCTCTTGGCCGGTTCCCAGTCTATGCAGTTATCGTCAGCGCGCTGGGTGTCACATCAAGAAGAGAGCACATCCCAGTTCTTCGTGTCTCATGGTAAGATAAATCACCCAACTCTATCCTTCTGCTCGTGCTGATGCGGTTCCCAGAGCACGACCTTCGATTCCATTCAGGCTGGGAACTTTTCGTCAATAAATATATGTAGCCACCAGTACTACATACGTAATAGGTCGTCTATTTCGCAAACTGGGACAACTTAGTTGAACCGAAAGGTGAACTCGTGTTTTCTCAGAAACGACGACCTACGATGCTTCACTCCAACCAAGCTGAACCGATTAATATGAGCTGAGCCGCTATGAGAAACGGTGCTGGTGAGATTCTGAAAATACCTTTTACGAATCGCCCTTGAGTGTGACTGACATTATGCACAAAGAGAAGGGCGATACAATATCCAGACGCAAGGTTCATTCCTTAAGTCTACGGATTTACTCGTACATAAGTTTAGATACGTACAGATTCCCAGTAGCAACAGAAATATCCTCATTCCGAGGACATCATGACCCGGATACCCTCCACGTCGTTAGTAACTTACAATAGCGACAACCCACCACAAGAGCGAGAAAGGGGGTCGCAGGATAGTAAGTAAGTACAAGTGTACAAAACAGGGTGCACAACAAAAGTCCGGAGTCATGTCATAACGACCACAAAACGTGAAACAATCTGGACACTTTAAATAGCCAAGTTCTTGATCATCTCCATCCACGACGACGGCGACAAAGGCGATACCGGGGCTGACGACAAGGGTGATGGCGTGGCGCCCCCAGGACGACGTATAGGAGGTCCGGAGAGGTCAAATGAGCCAGGCATCTTCGGCACCTCTTCCTCCTGCTCGTCAGAAGAGCCAAGCATCGATTCGGGCTCGTCGTGTAAAGCAGGAGACTCGGGCGTTGTCGGTGTCTTCGGCGTCGGTGTAGGCGATCTCTCCCGGAGCCTATTCACAGCGGCATGCTGCGTCCCATGGGCGACTCCATATTGGTGTTGGGGCACAGCCAGCGTGTCCGGCACACCCGAAGCAGGACTCCGCGGCTCAGGCGTGGGCACCGGAATCTGGACATACTCGTTCTCCGATTCATGTTTCGCTTCTCCTCCACCTTCCTCCTCGTCATCATCCGAATCCACGACGATCTCGCCTGTCCCCCCGCTTTTCCAGCCATTGCTCCCAGAGCTGGAGTTCGTCCCGGACTTGGCGAATCTCCCGATGGCACGGGCGGAGGCGATGGCGGAGCGCCATTTGGCGCGTGGGTCAAAGTTTTCACGTAGGCCGGCGGACAGGTCGTGTTCGGTTGATGCGAGGTGGGTAGTGAGCCACTGGAGGGGAAGAATGTGTAAGCCTGAGGAGGGTAGAGCAAATGGAGATAGAAAGAACGTACTGGATGGTCAAGAGCTTGGGCGGCCGTCAAACGACGTACGGGATTGGGGTCCAGGAGAGATTTAATAAAGTTCTTCACTATGGTCGAGGACGACAGATCAACAATGAATAAATGGAACGTGAGGGTTGGTTTGACGCACCTTCTTGGGAGATGTTCTTCCAATACCGATCGTGAAATTCAATCTTTGCATCCAATGTTTCCTTCAGTAGCATCTTGACGTCTTCCGAACGGAAGGGAGGGTACCCGCATAGGATGACATAGGTGATTATCCTGGCATTACGGCAGGTTGGCACGAGAAGGGCAGAATGATAGCCGTTAGAAGGGACGTACCCAGTAGCCCAGACATCAACCGGTTTCCCATGTCCGTCTTTGTGTAGGACCTCTGGGGCAACATAGCCGAAACTTCCCGCTAGGGAATGCAGCTGCTCATCTGGAGAATGTAGGTGCTTTGCTCTATTGCGCGGAATTACTTGACAATAACTTGGAAAAATTACGATAGAACTCACATTCCAAAGTCTGCGATGACGATGTCACTGTCTGGGTCCTTTGTGCGGTAAAGGATGTTCTCAGGTCTAGTGTTGCGAGAGCATGGTGAGGTCAATTAGGAAAGCCGTTAAAATTAGGGGGCTAGAACGCACTTGAGGTCACGATGAACAATATCATGCTCGTGAAGGTATTTCACGCCTGACAATATCGATCTGGGGTCAAATGAGAAATGAGACACGCGACCCATGAAAAAGAGACGCACCGGACAACGGCCACAGCATCTTTCTCCGTGAACTTGCCTCTCGTCAGCAAACGCTCGAACAACTCGCCCCCGACCGCCAGCTCGAACGATAGATAATACTTGGATCTGGACTCGAACCATTCGTAGAATTTTACAATGTTCGGGTGGTCCAGACCCTTGAGCACCTCCATCTCGCTCCACACGCTGGCTTCGTTGCCCTTGACCTTCTTTTTCGGTATCATCTTGAGCGCTACCAATTTCGTTACGACGCTCGTCTGTCGGGCGTGCGTGCGCGAATGAACATCCTTATCGACGTGGTCATCCACAAAGGATGCACTGGCGCCATGCTCAGCGATGGCTATCTGTTCGGGAGGCACATGCCATGTTGCTTTCTGATGATCGAGGCTGTGAGCCAAAATTTGACTTCCTAAATCGGGAAAGGACGCACCACAACTTTGCCGAAGGTGCCCGTTCCGAGGACTTGGTGAAGCTCGTAGGATTTCTTCTTCGCAAAACTAGGGGGCTGGGGAAGAAGGGTGTCCGAGAGCGATAGTTTCATTGTGGAGCGCGGTATCGCAGTGTTAGTAGTTTTCCGTTGATTTATCGTCGTCCTTCAAGGTAGACGCTCGGAAGTTGGAAACGCCGATGGGATTGACTTGAAAGGAGGTATTTGGGTTTCCTTCCAGGGAACAAGGTCGGTATGTTTTCACGGCAACCGTTGGAGAAACTGCCAAATTGGCATTTGTTTGGGACATTATGTCAGCCATGATCGTGCCTGCACGGAGGCAAAGTTCGGTCGCCTCTCGAATTCGAAGTGATCAGAGTTTACCCTGACAAGGTGTTACAAGCCTATAGGAGAAAGAGCCCATCCAGGACTTAGAGACGGTACTGAGAACTGTACTCTGCACCGTAAATATTTCGCATGCAAAATCTTCACGTATCAAAAACAAGATTACTTACGAGAACTCCAAAATTACGTAACACGGTAGTGTGGCGATTCCGCACTG
>Ga0307516_10005801_pt1 | contig 14626 bp, 13 predicted proteins | sample 19_EM_MG_FD_203310 | JGI IMG/M metagenome (GOLD analysis project Ga0307516, IMG submission 203310) | Populus trichocarpa ectomycorrhiza microbial communities from riparian zone in the Pacific Northwest, United States - 19_EM | ecosystem: Host-associated > Plants > Roots > Unclassified | place... | reverse complement strand
GGTCACCATCCCGATCGAGCCCCCGTGCCCGTCCCGTTTCGTCGGCGTCGCCATCCCGCACCGCCGACCGAACCCCCTGGCCCGGGCACTGCTGTGCGCGCTGCAGGACACGGTCAGCGCCCTCCCCGCCGGTGGTCGCCTCGCCACCCTGGAACGCCGGGCATAGTCGCCGGTCCGGCCGGTCCGGCGAGCCGAAACGCCGGTGGGCCGGCACGTAGGCTGCGGGGATGAGGGTGGCCTTCGGCAGCGATGACGAGAATGACACGACCCGGGCGGTGCTCGCGGCTTTGCTCGAAGCCGGGCACGAGGTGGTGCGGCCGGCTGCATCGCTCAGCTGGCCCGATCTTGGCAGGTCTGTCGGCCGGGCCGTCGTCGATGGCCGGGCCGACTGCGGCGTGGTGATGTGCTGGACCGGCACCGGGACGGCGATCGCCGCGAACAAGGTGCCCGGGGTGCGGGCCGCGCTCGCGTGGGACCCGTGGATCGCCACGGGTGCCCGACTCTGGAACGACGCGAACGTGCTGGCGATGAGCCTCAAGCGGCTCGCGCCGGACGTGGCAGTCGAGGTCCTACAGGCGTTCCTGGCCACGTCCGCTCCAGACCCGGATGAAGCAGCGAACATCGCCGAGCTTGACCGACCATGACGGGAGACGGCAGAACCCCAATCCAGCACACGTATTAGACTGTCGAGGCACGGTTCAAACGATTCGATAGGAGCCCGATGACGATTGCGGCCGAGATGATCCCGGACGATTCCCGCGACCTGTTGGAGCGGCCCCTGCTGGCAAACCTGGCGACCGTTCGCGAGGATGGCAGCCCACAGGTCAACCCGATGTGGTTCGCCTGGGACGGCGAGTTCATCCGCTTCACCCACACGAACTTCCGCCGCAAGTTCCGCAATATCACGGCGAACCCGGCGGTGTCGATCTCGATCGTCGACCCCGAGAACCCCTACCGGTACATCGAGGTACGCGGCACCGTCGAACGCATCGACCCGGACCCCACCGGCGCCTTCTTCGTCCAACTGGCCGAGCGTTACCAGGCACCGTTCGGCACGGCCGCGCCGGCGGACGCACCCAACCGCGTCATCTTCGTCGTCCGGCCGACGGCGGTCGGCAAGCGCTGAGGCCACTCCGTTCGGATGATCCCCTCGCCGGGCCGTCGTTGCCAAGTCGGCCCGCACGTATCCGCTTGCCCGAATTGCGGTAGTGCACGGCCCGACAGCCCGGAGATACCCGGTCAAGAGCCCGGAGTACGAGGCCAACGCAGTGCGCCTGATTGTCCGGCGTGCATCGGCAGGACAGCGTAAATCCCTCAGGAGCGAACAGCGACAGAGGAGTACGCATGGACGCGGAGCTCGAGGAATTGGCCGAGGCGCACGGAGTATCCACCTGGTACGAGGACTGGCAGCGCAACCGCAAGGACGTGTCCGCCGAGTCCGTGATCGGCGTGCTGGGCCTGCTCGGTGTGGATGCGACGACGTCCGTAGCGATCGCGCGGGAACTGGCGGCCGTCCGGCACACCCGGGCCGGGCATCGCCTGCCGGGAACGGTGGTCGTCCGGCAAGGACGGGGGCGCGAGCTGCCCGCGCCAGCGAAGATCACCCTCGAGGACGGCTCGACGCGCACGGTCGACGTGGTCCCGGACGATCTGCCCCTGGGCTGGCACCGGCTGGCCACCGCCGGGCAGGACGTCACGCTGGTCGTGGTGCCCAACGAGCTGCCCGAACCGCCGAAGATCTGGGGCTGGATGCTCCAGCTCTACTCGCTGCACTCGGCCGACTCGTGGGGCATGGGAGACCTCGGCGATCTGCGGACCTTTGTCGAACACAGCCAGGGGGCCGGGCTGGTCCTGCTGAACCCGTTGCACGCGATCACCCCGACGCTGCCGATTTCCACGTCGCCGTACTCGCCGTCCAGCCGGCGCTTCGCCAACCCGCTCTATCTGCGGGTCGCCGACACGGCGGCCTATCAGTCGGCCGATCCGGCGCTGCGGGAGCGGGTGGACGCCCTGAAGCCGGCGCCGACCGCCGACGGGCTGGTCGACTACGACGCTGTGTGGCAGGCCAAACGGGCCGCGCTGGAGTTGCTCTGGCCGCTCGCCCGCGAGGTGGACGCGGTGGACCTGGCGGCCGACCCGGGACTTACCGATTTCGCCATCTTCTGCGCGCTGGCCGAGGAGCACGGCGCGAACTGGCACGAGTGGCCTGCCGAGCTGCGCCGGCCCGACTCTCCGACGGTACGGGCGTACCGCGGCGATCGGGTCGCCTTTCACGTCTGGCTGCAGAACCTGCTCGAGGAGCAGTTGGCGGCGGCCAACGCGGCCGCCCGGGAGCGGGGCATGCCGGTCGGGGTGGTGCATGACCTCGCGGTCGGTATCGATCCGACCGGGGCGGACGGCTGGCTGCTGCAGGACGTGCTCGCGCAAGGCGTGCACGCGGGCGCGCCGCCGGACGCTTTCAACCAGCTCGGGCAGGATTGGGGCCTCGCGGCTTGGCGACCCGATCGGCTGATCGAGACGGGCTACGCGGCGTACCGGGACATGCTGGTCCGGATCTTCCGGCGGGCCGGCGGGCTGCGCGTCGATCACGTGGCCGGTCTGTGGCGGCTCTGGTGGGTGCCGCCGGGCATGGGCGCCAGCGGTGGCACCTATGTGCGCTACGACTCCGAAGCGATGCTCGGCATCCTGGCGCTGGAGGCGCAACGAGCCGGGGCCGCGGTGGTCGGCGAGGACTTGGGCACGGTGCAGCCGGTAGTCACCGAGGGCCTGGAACGGATGAACATGCTCGGCTCGGCAGTGCTCTGGTTCACCCGTGACGACACCGACCCCGAGCAGGGATATCTGCCGGCGACCGGGTATCCGCGCAACGCGCTCGCCAGCATCTCCACGCACGACCTGCCGACCGCGACCGGTTTCCTGGTCGGCGAGCAGGTCCGGGTCCGCGCCGCGCTGGGCCAGTTGGCCGACAGCGTCGAGGACGAGCAAAAAATCGCCGACCGGGACCGGGCCCAGTTGCTCGCCCGGCTGACCGCGGCCGGGCTGATCACCGCGACCAGCACGAACGAGCAGATCGTGGTCGCGATGCACGAGTTCCTCGCCGGGACGCCGTGCCGCTTCGTACTCGCCTCGATGTACGACGTCCTCGGAGAGCTGAAACAACCGAATCTTCCGGGTACGAGCGACCAGTACCCGAACTGGCGGATGCCGTTGAGTGCCAGCTTGGAGCAAATCGTGTCGGATCCTCGATTCGAGCGAATCGCCGAGGTGCTGGGCCGGAAACCTCGGACGGGGAAAGATCGACCTGACTTGACGGAGACGGATCGGCTAGTTGCCCGGACCACGACAAAGGTCTCACCAGCGACTCAGGGTAGAAGCCGGCTCACCTAGCGTCGCTTAGCACGAGTCTTCAACCGACCGTGTGCCGCGACGCCAGTTCCGCTGTCCGGCGCATGTTCCCGTGCCTGATATGGGGGTCCGGAATGCGCATCTCCCTGTCCGTGAACGAGCGAGCGATCGAGTCCGAGGTCGAACCTCGGGCTTTGCTCGTCGACTACCTCCGGGAGGATCTCACTCTCACCGGAGCCAAGGTCGGCTGCGACACCGGCCAGTGCGGCAGCTGCACCGTGCTGGTCAACGGCCGGGCGGTCAAGTCCTGCGCCATGCTCGCCGTCCAGGCCGACGGTGCCGAGGTCACCACGATCGAGGGCGCCAACCCACCGACCGGTCTCAGTGACCTGCAGGAGGCGTTGTGGACGCAGCATGGCGTCCAGTGTGGCTTCTGCACGCCGGGGATGGTGCTGTCGCTGCAGCAGTTGCTCGCCGACGAGAAGGTGCTGACCGAGGAGCGGGTCCGGCGCGAGTTGGCCGGCAACCTCTGCCGCTGCACCGGTTATCAGAGCGTGGTCCGGGCCGTCTTGTCGGTTGCCGGCCAGTCCGGATCGTCGTCCGATGAGTGAGCAGGTGTTCGGGGCCCCGGTGAAGCCCCGCGAGGACCCGGCGCTGCTGCGCGGTGAACGGGACTACACGGCGGACCTGGTGCGGCCGGGCATGGTCCACATGGCGTTGCTCCGCAGCGAGCACGGTCACGCGACGATCAAGTCCATCGACACGTCCGTCGCGCTGGCCATGCCCGGGGTGCTGCGCATCGTCACCGGGCCGGACCTGGACGGTCATCTGATGCCGCTGCCGTGCATCTGGGTACCCGGCGGTGTGGAGAGCCACTTCCCGCCACACCCGTACGGCCTGCCGGGCGCCGGCACCGCACTGGCCACCGATCGGGTCCGTTTCGTCGGGGATCCGGTCGCCGCGATCGTGGCGGAGACCAAGGCCCAGGCGGCCGAGGCGGCCCGGGCGATCAAGGTCGAGTACGAGGTCCTGCCGGCCGTGGTGACCCCGCGGGCGGCCCTCGCCGAGGGCGCGCCGCAATTGCACGACGCCGTGCCGGGGAACCTGAACGCGCTCTGGACCTGCGGCGACGCCACCGGAACCGACAAGGCGATCGCGGACGCACCGGTGCGGGTCGAACTCGAACTACACAACCGCCGCACGATCAACAGTCCGCTGGAGCCGCGCGGTGCCCTCGGTGAGTACGACGCGAAGACCGGCGACTACACGCTGACGGCGACCAGCCAGTCGCCGCACAACCACCGTTTCCTGTTGGCCGCCCTGGTGCTCGGCATCCCGTTCACCAAGCTGCGGCTCGTCTCGCCGGAGATCGGTGGCAGCTTCGGCACCAAGGGTTACCTCTACCCGGACATGCCGCTGGTGCTCTACCTGGCCAAGGAGGTGGGTCGGCCGGTCAAATGGACCGACGACCGATACGGCCTCATGCGATCGACCGTGCAGGGCCGCGACCACCTGCAGTACGCCACCATCGCCGGTACCCCGGAGGGGAAGATCACGGCGCTGAGGTGCACCAGCTACGCCAACCTGGGTGCGTACCCGTCGACCATCGGGCCCGGCGTGGCGACGGCCTTGATGGGTCGCAGCATCACCGGCACCTACGACATCGCGCACGCGTTCTGCGAGGTGTACGCGACCTTCACCAACACGGTTCCGCTCGGTGCCCAGCGGGGATCCGGCCGGGCCGAGGCGACGTTCCTGATCGAACGACTCATCGACCGCTTCGCCGCGACCGTCGGGATGGATCCGGCGGATGTACGACGCCTGAACATGGTCAAGCCGGAGCAGCAGCCGTTCGACAACCGGATGGGCTGGCTCTATGACTCGGGCGACTACCGCGAAGCGCTGGAGCTCGCCCTCGACAAGGCGGGGTACGCCGACCGCGAGACCGCCAAGCAGAGCGCCCGTGAGCGCGGCAAGCTGCTGGGATACGGCATCGCGTCGTTCGTGGCCGTCTGCGGTGTCGGCCCGTCGCCCCGGATCGCCAAGGAGGGCATGCTCGGCGGTTCGTGGGAGAGCGCCAACATTCGGGTGCACCCGGACGGCGAGACCACGCTGACCATCGGCGTGACCACGACCGGGCAGAGCCACGAGACCACCTTCGGCCAGATCGTCGCGGAGGAGTTCGGCGTCGACCTGGGCACCGTGCAGGTACTGCACTCGGACACCTTCCGCGCGCCGTACGGGCAGGGCACCTACGGCAGTCGCAGCTTCAGCGTCGGCGGCCCGGCGGTCCGGCTCGCGGCCCGCAAGGTCACCGACAAGATGCGCGCCGTCGCGGCACACCTCTTCGACGTCCCCGTCGAGAAGGTGGTCTACGCGGGCGGTAAGGCGTTCGTGCCGGGCGACGAGCAGAAGTCGAAGGCCTTCGCCGACCTGGCGATGGCCATCTGGTACGGCTGGGACCTGCCCGCCGGCATGGAGCCGGCGATCGACGAGACCACCGTGTTCGACCCGGACGACTTCAATTACCCGTACGGGGCGCACGTCGCCATCGTCGAGGTCGACGAGACGACCGGCGCGGTGGATCTGGTGCGTTACGTGGCGGTGAACGACGTCGGCACGGTCGGCAATCCGCTGGTGGTGGACGGGCAGATCGAGGGCAGCATCGTGCACGGCGTGGGCCAGGCGTTGATGGAGGTGGCCCGCTACGACGACTCGGGTGCGCTGCTGACCGACAACCTGGACAAGTACGCAATCCCGCGTGCCTACGACGTGCCGTTCTTCGAACTCGACCGCACCGAGACGGCCACTCCGCACAACCCGCTCGGCGCCAAGGGCGCCGGCGAAGCCGCCACCGTCCCGGTCGCGGCGGCCGTCACCAACGCGGTCTGCGACGCGCTGGCCGGTTTCGGTATCACCCACCTCGACATGCCGCTCACACCGGAGACGGTGTGGCGGGCGATGACCGGGGCGGCCGTCTCCGAGGGATCGAAACGATGATCATGACCGAGTTCGACTATCTGGCCCCGGCCTCCATCGACGAGGCCGTGGCCGCGCTCGCGCCGACCGGCGCCCGCGTGCTGTCCGGAGGCCAAGGGCTGCTCACCGCCATGAAGCTCGGCCGTACGGCGCCCGTCCTGCTGGTCGACGTGGGCCGCATCCCGGAGTTGGCCGGCATCGAGTTCCAGCCCGACGGTACGTTGCGGATCGGTGCCGCCACCACGTTGACCGAGCTGGCGCTGGCCGTGACCGACCTGCCGGCCGGCTATGCGGCGCTGCTCGCCGCCGCCACGGCCATCGCGGACACGCAGATCCGCAACCGGGCCACGGTCGGTGGCACGCTGGCCGACCGGTACTCGGCCTCGGACATCGCGGCCGCTCTGCTGGTGCTCACCGGGCGGGTACACGTGGCCGGGCGATCGGGCCGCCGGACCATCTCACTAACCGATTTCTACACCCCGGACGGTCCGTTGATCACCGAGGCGGAGATCATCGTGTCGATCGAGGTGCCGGCCCCCGAGCACGACCTGCGTACGGCGTACGAGCGGATCACCGACCGGGCGACACTGAGCCCGGTAGCGGGCGTCGCGGTGGCTCTGACCGGCTCGCAAGCCCGGGTCGCGGTGACCGGGGCGACCCCATGGCCGCGGCGGATCCTCGAGGCCGAGACGGCACCGGCACATCCCGGCCGCGCGGTCGACGACGTCGGCCCGGACGCGCGGTTCCGCGACGACGACGTCGCCTCGGCCGCCTACCGGGCTCACCTGACCCGGGTGTTGGCCGGCCGGGCGCTCGCACGCGCCGGAGCCCAGCGTGCGTGAGGTCCTCGACGACCTGCTCGGATGGTGGCGCGGCGGCGACGGTGTCGCCGCGCTCGCCACCGTGGTACGCACCAGCGGCGGAGCACCGCGACCGGTTGGCGCGGCGATGGCGGTCGGCCCGGATTCGTCCGTGGTCGGGGGAATCTCCGGCGGCTGCGTCGAGTCTGCCGTCTACGACCTGGCGCTCGAGGCCGTCGCGGACGGGCGCCCTCGGCTGGGCACCTTCGACGCGAACCCCGACGACGTCTTCGCGGTGTCCCGCCCGTGCGGCGGGCGCCTCGACGTCTTCGTGGAACGCGTCGACGGCTTCTGCTTCCCGGAGTTGCCGGCGTTGGCCGCGAGGGTAGCGGAGGGTACGCCGATCGCGCTCGTCACCTGCGTCAACGCGCCGGACCGGCTGCTCGGGCGGCACCTGCTGGTCACCGCGGACGGTGTCCTCGGCGCCGCGGTCCCCAGCCACCTGCGCACCGCGCTGGCGCAGCGGGCACGCGAGTTGCTGCGCACCGAAACCTCGACGACGGTGACGATGCACGACCGGGAGTTCTTCATCGCATCGTGGGCGCCGAGCCCACGGCTGGTGATCCTGGGCAGCGCGCACGGCGCGGCCGCTCTGGCCGAGTTGGGCCGGTTCATCGGCCGGCACGTGACGGTCTGCGACCCGCGGCCGCTGTTCGCCACCGCGAAACGTTTTCCCGGGGCGCACGAGGTCGTGGTCGGCTGGCCGGACGAATATCTGCGCGGCGAGGCGGCGGCTGGGCGGCTGGGCCGTCGGGACGCTGTCTGCGTCCTGACTCACGAGGCGCGCACCGCGGTGCCGGCCCTGCTGGTGGCGCTGGATTTGCCGCTGACCTATCTGGGGGTGATGGGGTCGCGCCGCTCGCAGGAGCAGTTGCGGCGGGACCTGCTCGCCGACGGAGCCGATCCGGCGACGCTGAGCCGGATGGCCGCTCCGATCGGGCTCGATCTGGGTGCGACGGACTCGGCCGAGACCGCGGTGAGTATCGGTGCCGAGTTGATCGCGGCCGTGCGGGGCGGCAGCACTCGTCCACTGCATTCGCTGCGCCGAGCGATTCACCATACGGCGCCGCCGGCGCCCGACTCAACGGTGACGGAGCCCACATTGGACGCCGAACGGGTGATCGCCGGCCGCACCTGAAAATGTACGACCGCCCAGACCTCGGCAAAGGGCACGACGGTCCGGGCTGTCGTGTTCCCGACACCCGGAAAATGCTCGTATATGCGAGCGCCCAGGCCGTCCGGCGGCGCTCACGCCGCGTCGCCAAAGGCGGACAATCTGCTAGTGTCGGGCTGTTCATTGATCCACTGACGACAGTTTCGGCAGCGCGCCGCCGAAACCCCGCGGACCATCTCCAGGTAGGGGGATGACAATGACCGAGGAACCCGCTGTCGGGGGCCAGTCCGGCACCGACGGCACCCCGGAACCAGACTCGATACAGGACGCCGAGGCGGCCCTGACCTGCTGGACCGCTGCCGCGATGCTGCGCGGCAGCGCGGCGGGCACCGGCCTGAGCACCTCTCAACTGGCGGTGGTCGGTGAGTGGAAATCCAAGCTGCGGGCCGCCGCCGTACAACACCTGGCGAATTATTATCGGCGCCTGGCGGCTTCCGCTGACCTGATTGAGTCGGAATCCTTGATTTTCTGGGAACCGCCGTCCGTGGAGTTCACGGTCGAATTACTTGATCGTCTGCTCGCGGGCGAGTCCGATGTGGATGCGAACGGGGCCGCGGCGAAATCCGACGCGCTCGGACTTCTCGTCGGCCTCGACGAATCGGGCTCCCCCGTTTCCTCGGTGGACGTGGCGTACCACGCCGTGCTGGCCAGCCCGGACGGCACCGCCTTCGACCCGGCTCGGGCTCCGCGGCGACCCGTCCAGGTGAACACCGCGCTGGGGCATCTCGCCACCGACACCTGGGAGCTGACCCAGGTGCTGCTGAGCCGGCTCGCCCGTGCCGACCGGGCCGCCGAGGGCACCGCGGAACTCGCCGCCGTGACGGACCGCATGATCCACTCGGTGCTGCGTCCGCTCAGCGAGGTCCTCGCCCTGCCCGAGCCGCCCACCGCCGGCAGCGCCCACCGATATCCGCGCACCGACGCGCCGCTGACCGAGACACCCGTCGACCAGACGATGTGGCATCTGGCGGTGCTCGCCACCAGGATGCGCCCGCCCGCCGGCGGCCCGGCCGAGATGATCGAGGCCATCGCCGGACTGCAGGATCTTGCCTGCCGGCTGGCCCCGGAGCAGGGACACCTCAGCCGCGCCAACCGAATCGGAGAACTTCGCCGGATGATGCCCGACGTGCCGCGGGCCATCGAACCCTCGCCGAACGGGCCCTACCTGGTCAGCAACGTGGACGAGTTGACCGACTGGCTCGGCGTGGACGCGCCCGCACCACCGCAGTTCGCCCTCTGCCGGTGCGGCGCTTCGGCGGCCAAGCCGTTCTGCGACGGCACGCACGCGCGCATCGGCTTCACCGACGGCAAGGATCCCGCGCGGGTGCCGGATCACCGTGACACCTACCCCGGCCTGCAGGTGACCGTGCTGGACAACCGGGGCACCTGTGCGCACTCCGGCTTCTGCACCGATCGGCTCTCCAGCGTGTTCCGGCTCGGCGAGGATCCTTTCGTGCTGCCCAGCGGCGGGCGTCTCGACGAGATCACCCAGGCGGTCCGGGCGTGCCCGTCCGGGGCGCTCAGCATGGCGCTCAGCGGCGACGACGAGAGCCGTGCGGTCGTCGATCAGGAGCGCTCGCCGGACATCGAGGTCTCCCAGGACGGCCCGTACCGGGTGACCGGCGGTATCCCGCTCACCGAGCGGGACGGCACGCCGGTCGCCCGCAACGAAGGCGCCTCCCTCGAGCACTACAGTCTCTGCCGGTGCGGTAAGTCCCAGAACAAGCCGTTCTGTAGCGGCATGCATTGGTATGCCGACTTCCACGACCCGGTGTTGTCCAAGGATCAGGACCCGACGCTGTTCGAGTGGGCCGGCGGTTTGCCCGCGCTGCGCCGGATGACCCGGATCTTCTACGGCAAGTACGTCCCTCAGGACGAGTTGCTGACCCGGCTGTTCGCGGACATGCGGCCGGACCATCCGGAGCGGGTGGCGACCTGGCTGGCCGAGGTTTTCGGTGGCCCGACGAACTACACCGAGCGCTACGGCGGATACACCCACATGATCTCGGAGCACATCGGCAAGCGCTTGACCGAGCCGCAGCGCCGGCGGTGGGCGGCGCTGATGGGTCAGGCCGCCGACGACGCGGGCCTGCCCAACGACGCGGAGTTCCGCGCCGCCTTCACCGCCTACCTCGAGTGGGGCACGCGCATCGCGGTGGAGAACAGCCAGACCGAGGCTCGCCCACCCGAAGGCATGAAGGTGCCTCGTTGGTGGTGGGTGTGCAACGCGACGCCGTCGGCCCGGATCTCCGCCTTGTCCCCGGTGGTGCAGGAGAACGCCGTCCTGCTGCCGGGCGATGACGAACCGCTGTCCTTCGAACGGCACATCAAGCAGCTGTTCCGAGCCCAGGACCGCAACTCGATGAAGTGGGCGTTCGACCTCTGGGAGTACCCGGACGTCAGCACGCACGCCGACGCGATCCTGCACCGGGTCAACGAGGGAACCATGCCCTGTGATTCCACCTGGCCGGCTACCCAGGTGGCGGTGTTCAGCCGGTGGATCGACGAGGGAAAGCCGGCATGACGACCGCACCGACGAGGAGTTGACCGCCCGGTGACCGAAAAGGGGCGGCTGGAGGCCTTCACCGACGCGATCCTGGCGATCGCCATCACGCTGTTGACACTGGACCTCAAGCTTCCGGCGGGTGAGGCGGGCAAGCCGCTCGGTGAGGCTCTGCTGCACCACTGGCCGTCCTATCTGGCATACGTGGTCAGCTTCCTGGTGATCGGCGTCATCTGGGTCAACCACCATGCCATGTTCGCGCTCATCGCTCGGGTCGACCGGGGACTGCTGTTCCTCAACCTGCTGCTCATGCTGGTGGTGGCCGCTGTCCCGTTCCCGACCGCCCTGTTCGCCGAGCACCTGACCGACAAGCAGGGATCACACGTCGCCGCGGCCGTCTACAGCGGCCTGATGGTGGTCATGTCACTCTGCTTCATCGCGCTCTGGCGCTGGGTGATCAGCCACCCGAACCTGCTGCACGGCCACGTCGATCTCGAGGCGGCGCGGGGCACCTCCCGACGATTCGGCGCGGGCATCCTGATCTATCTCGCCACCGTCGGGCTGTCGTTCATCAGCGGCATGGTGACCCTCTTCGCTCACCTGGTCATCGCGCTCTACTACTGCTTCGACCAGCTGGCGGTACGCGGCACCACCGAGGCTGCCGACGAGTCGGCCGGCGACGGCGCCTGACCACGCGCGCCCACCCGACGGCCCCCGGCACGTGCGACGGGGGCTTCGTCGGGCTCTGTCGTCAGGAGGCTGAGCGGGCGGTCTGTACCTCGTAGTGGCGCATCTCCTCGATCTGCTGCACGAACGGGCGAATCAGCGCGAAGAAGGCGGGGAACTGCGGGCCCGAACGAAAGCCGGTCAGGTGTCCGTCGGCGGAGTCCCACTCGATCCGGACGACGAGCGCCGCCGGATCGTCCACGCACCGGCTCACCTCATAGGAGAGGCAGTGGCCCGAGGTGAGCAGTGGCTCAGCCGCCTTTTCATAGGCTTCGATCAGCTTGTCGCCGGCGGAGCCGGGAACTCGGTAGCGGATGTACTCGACGATCATCTGGATATGTCTCCGATCCGGTTCTGCCGGCGCCGGCGACGACGAAGCGGGTAGCCCCGATCTGGCTACCCGTCCGCTCGAGATCCGCTTATGTCGCGACCGCGATCGTCACGAGATCTTGGCGAGGAACCTCTCCGCCAGCGCCGTCGACGAGTAAGGATTCTGACCGGTGATAAGTGTACGGTCTTCGACGACGTGCGAGCCCCAGATGTCGGGTGATTTTTCATACTTCGAGCCGAGCCGCTCCAGCTCCACCTGCAAGACGAAAGGCAGTTTGCCGGCCATGTCGGTGACCATTTCCTCGTCGTGCGAGAACGCGGTCATCCGGTATCCCTCGAGCGGCCACCGGCTGTGGCCGTCGCGCAGATTGAGCAGCGCGGACTGGCCGTGGCAGACCACCGCGAACGGCTTCTCGAGCTCCAGGATCCAGCTGACGACCCGGGTGACGTGCGGGTCGTTGGGCAGGTCGTCCATCGCGCCGTGGCCGCCGCTGATGTAGATCCCGTCGTAACCGGCGAGGTCGTCGCGTTCGAGTTCGTCGAGGTTCATCGGCTTGCGCAGCAGCTCAAGCGTGTCGATCACCTCCCGGTAGTGTGCCGCGTTCTGCTTGTCGTGGTCCGGCGAGCCGGCCGGCCGGGTGTAGCCGATCGTCCTCGGGGAGAGGCTCCCCTGGTCGGGCGTGGGCGGCGTGCCACCGATCGTCGCGAGGTCGACCGTGTGGCCGGCCTCGGTGAACTTTTCGTAGGGAACGACGAACTCCTCGGCCCAGAAGCCCGACGGGTGGTCCTGACCGTCGAGCAGTCCCAACGTGGCCGACCTCGTCATCAGGATGAGGATTCTTGCCATTTCACACGTCCTTTCGCCGCATTCAGCGGCCAGGAAGAATGTCCTTTTCCGACCCGCCGGCCGGTCGCCTCGTGGCTTACCGGAAGCATATTCCCGAGACCATGATGGGCGTCAAGGCGCAATCCGACGTAGTACCGGCCGATAGTCCGGGGAAATAACGATCTTCGGGCGCATCAAATGACCTGCTGTTTTCCGGGCAACGTGGGTCGGAACCTGACGATATGTTGCCGTATCCGGCGCGCCGTCCCGCGACCGGCCGCCCGGAGGATACGGTTGACGCATCCAGAGATGCGGGCATCCGGGACCATTTCCCGTCCATTGTTAGGGACGGCTTTCACCGGCCGCGTCACGCTATGACAGGAGACTGGAAATGACCACTGACAACGGCACCTCCATCGCCCAGGATTTCCTCAGTACTCAGGTGCAGCTGCTCGAGGCCGGCGACACCGCGACCCTCTCGCTGCGCTACGCGAAGGACGCCGTCTTCGTGCGCTTCGACTTCGTCGCCCACGGCCGCGACGAGATCAAGACGATGTTCGACGGCTACCTGAAGGAGAACCCCGAGGTGGGCGACGTCGCCGGCGTCAAGATCACCGACGACGTCCTGATGTACCAGGCCAGCGAGCGGCTCAACGGCAAGCTGGTCTGGGCGGTGGGCACGATCTACTTCGAGAACGGCCTGGTCAAGCGGCAGACGGCCGCCTTCATCGAGCGCCCGTTCGAGTCCTGATCTTCCGTTCCGCCCGACGTGTGGGGCGGTGTCGTTGCCGCGGCGCCGCCCCATCGCGCTGCCCAGACCGTGCTGCCCAGACCGTGCTGCCCAGACCGTGCTGCCCAGACCGTGCTGCCCAGACCGTGCTGCCCAGACCGTGCTGCCCAGACCGTGCTGCCCCAGATGGCGCACCCGGACGCGGCAGCGGCCCGGCCCCCGAATACGGGAGCCGGGCCGATCGACGCCCGCCGGCTCAGACCGCGAGCGACTCGTCGTCTCGGAAGCCCTGGCTGACCTCGACGACCACGCCGTCCGGGTCGGTGAACCAGACGCTGCGCCAACCGGGCAGGAAGTCGTCGAAGCTCAGCGGCCCCAACGACACCGGCAGGTCGGCCGCCCGGTCCAGAAAGCCGGCCAGGTCATCGGTCTGGAACGCCAGGTGCCGTACGGTGCCCGGATCCTTCGGGCCGTCCGCCGTCCCGGTCACGCCGGCCTCGTCCGACGGCCCGAAAAGCTCCAGATAGGCGTCGCCCCGGCGCAGGAACACGATCTCCGAGCCGCCGAAGGCAACCGAACGCGCTCGCTGGAAACCGAACCAATCCTGGTAGAACTTCTCCGTCGCGGTCACGTCACGGCAGTTGAGCGCGACGTGCGACCAGCGCAACCCGCTGCTCACGCCGGCACCCGGCGGTCCGCGAGCAGATCGATGATCTGCCGGGCGAACAGGTGTGCGTGCATCCCGGTACGGCCGGTGACCAGGTCGGCGCCGTCGACCACCACGTCGGAGTCGACGTACTCGGCGCCCATGTTGCGGACGTCGCCGACCAGGTTGTTGTGGCAGACCACCTTGCGGCCGCGGATCGTCTCCGGGATCGAGGCGAGCAGCCAGAATCCGTGACAGATCACGCCTTTGAGCACGCCGGGCTCCGCGAACGCGCGCCGCAGGAAATCCGCCGCGGGGGCCAGCTGATTGACATCCTCGGTGAATCGCAGCCGGTCGGAGACCATCCCCGACGGAACGATCACCGCCGCGTACGAACGCAGGGTCTCGTCGTCGACGTGTTCCAGGCTCTCGTGCGCGGAGAACGGCGCCCGCCACTCGTGCCCCAGAAAGGTGATCTCGTTCTGTCCCCAGAGTCGGGTAAGGAAG
>Ga0307516_10005800_pt1 | contig 14626 bp, 14 predicted proteins | sample 19_EM_MG_FD_203310 | JGI IMG/M metagenome (GOLD analysis project Ga0307516, IMG submission 203310) | Populus trichocarpa ectomycorrhiza microbial communities from riparian zone in the Pacific Northwest, United States - 19_EM | ecosystem: Host-associated > Plants > Roots > Unclassified | place... | reverse complement strand
TCATGTTTTCCTCTGTTCTTTCCTTTGTCTTTCCTTTGTTATTTCTTTGGTGCGTGCTTCATGTCTTCTTGGTATACGCCTGGGTGGAGTGCGAAGGGGAGCCTGCAATGTACCGCCACTGTGCCGACTGCGGTCAGAATGTACGCCGCCTTATTTTTTGCTCCATTTGCACGAACACGGTAGCACGCTATGGTGATAAGCACCCATTGGTTTCCGTCCACCGTGGTAGTCCAGACATTCTGTACCAAAGTTGCCAGTAACTATTAAACCCTCCCCATGAAATCCACACGTCGACGTCTACATTACAGGATTGTTATCAAGCTCGGCCAGATTCTCGCCAATACGTGGATCCATTTCCTCCAACCACCGACGCAGCCGCCGATCGTCCGAAGCCAGTGTGCTGCGATTTAGACCACCGTTTTCCGTCGAGGGAACTGATGCCGCGGTTGCAATGGTCAGGTGGTCGTGCTGTAGCAGTGTCGGCAGGAGCTGTGCCCAATTGTCGAACCTCGCATGCCGCCAGAAGTCGTGCGTGCGTACGTACCGGAATACTGGTTCCAACATGTTGGCGGTCACCTGGCCCAACGACACGAGGTAGGGGTCGGTGAATTGCTCGAGCCGGTACGGGGTAACGTAGTCGACCGTGTCCTTCCACATGAATGCCATACGACCGGGGCGAGAAAAGAAGTCTACCAGGTCCCGATGATGGACGCCGCCTTGCCACGCGAGTGGGAACCATGTCTCCCAGGTGACAGGCTGCGTACGCCCAATGTGGAACTGGGTATCGAGGCTGGGGTCGCGACAGCTATCGACGTACTCGAGACCTCGTACCGTCGTGTAAAGCCACTCCTCAACCACCACGCACATGTTTTTTATTAGACTGCCGTGCCACCTGGGGTAACCGTCAGTACCGAATGCTATGGGAGAGATCGGAACACTAACGTCGTAAACAGTCGCCTCAGGTATTTAACCATCGGTGCCACCAGTTGATTGGCGCTCTGCAGCGGGTAGGCTGCAGCTAGCGTAGCTATTAGCTGCTGGAGGCGATTCTGCGAATGGTCCCGGGACACAAGAAATGCACCCTTTGCGTAACCCCTTAACATGAGACGCCACTCATAGTCACCGCGAGCGAAATCCGGCGGTGCTGGAAGTGCCATTCGTCGATTAAGTGCCGGAATTCTTCTAGGTCGGTACGGGGTGGGTGACGGAGGGATGCGTTCTGAATGCTCGCACTTTGAATGTTCCCAACAAGTTTAGTTTTCTTGCGAACATGCCTCTCTTCATCGACTTATATCCTACGGCCCCAAGTAGCTGAAAGGAAATGGCCAGCATGCAAAGCTCAAGTAGCAGCTTGAAACAAAGCTCCTTTGTTCCCACAACTGACAAAGAAGTGGCTTTGTAGTTACCAGCGGCCACCTAAGTGCCTTACGTCATTGGGCATTGGAGCTAAAGGCTAACCCACACCTTTGGCTGTCAGCATTGCATCCTGGAGCGAAGCGGTAATCCTTGTCAGCCCCTGCAGCGACTCAGAACCCTTGTCTTGCCCTGATTGGCCACTTCAGAAGGCAACAAGTTGCCTTCTGCAACTCTGTCCGCATTGCGCCCTGGCGCGAAGCGGTAATCCTTGTCAGCCCCTGTGGCGACTCGGAACCCTTGTCTTGCCCTGATTGGCCACTTCAGAAGGCAACAAGTTGCCTTCTGCAACTCTGTCCGCATTGCGTCCTGGCGCGAAGCGGTAATCCTTGTCAGCCCCTGCAGCGACTCAGAACCCTTGTCTTGCCCTGATTGGCCACTTCAGAAGGCAACGAGTTGCCTTCTGCAACTCTGTCCGCATTGCGTCCTGGCGCGAAGCGGTAATCCTTGTCAGCCCCTGTGGCGACTCGGAACCCTTGTCTTGCCCTGATTGGCCACTTCAGAAGGCAACAAGTTGCCTTCTGCAACTCTGTCCGAATTGCGCCCTGGCGCGAAGCGGTAATCCTTGTCAGCCCCTGTGGCGACTCGGAACCCTTGTCTTGCCCTGATTGGCCACTTCAGAAGGCAACAAGTTGCCTTCTGCAACTCTGTCCGCATTGCGCCCTGGCGCGAAGCGGTAATCCTTGTCAGCCCCTGTGGCGACTCGGAACCCTTGTCTTGCCCTGATTGGCCACTTCAGAAGGCAATGAGTTGCCTTCCGCAGCATTCCGCCCTGGAGCGTAGCAGTAATCGTTGTCAGCCCCTGTGGCGACACAGAACCCTTGCCTTGCCCTGATTGGCCACTTCAGAAGGCAACGAGTTGCCTTCTGCACCTGACCCCGCCCAAGCATGGCCCCTTCGGGAGGCAGCCGCTATATGCGACGCGACCGTTGCTTCCGGTCTGCGCATTCGGCATAGTAGTTACCGGGGTTTGACTGGAATTTACACTAGGCCTGATTCGTAGGTGTTTGCTACCGTGGCTTCCGCACTTTTGTTGGCAAGGATTTTCAAGTAATCATTCTTCACGATGATGAGCCCCTTTTCCATTATCATACTCCTTCGACGTCTTCCTTCACGTCACCTTGAAAACATCCTCCTTACTGCTACTCGACTTCAACCTCGCTCGCCGAACTCTGCAAACACACGATATCATGTATACTGGACGACGTTCCGCTAGCCAACAGGGCAAGTCAACTTCGCCGACATCGGCAATGCAATCAACGGAGACGACTGCCGCTGCTATGGTCAGTGGCTGGTGTGCTTGTCTTCACGATCAAACATTAACGTGTGTTCTATCGTTAGAGCTTGCAGCTTTACATTGAGCAGAATCCAACCATTGGCCCCGACGGTTTGAATTCCTTCCTGGCCAGCGTAGCATCAACCGACCGCGACAAATGGACAGCAATATGGGATGCAATCGATCCATCGCGACGCGTTCCAGTCCTCCGATGGGTAAAGAGGACTATGGTTGAATACTTGGAGGGTTACGAGGAGTTGGCCGTGTCCGTGCACAACTCATTCTCGAAAGATTCAGATCCTTTGGTCATAGAAGAGTTGAAAACTCCGGAATACCGTATTGCAATCCGTCGACCCGCGGAAAGGGGGTTAACCACGAAGGGTGAGAAGCTGCGGCAGGACAGACTGATCGCAGAAAGCTGGGGTGATGATTGGAAGGAGTACGCGCAGCCATGTTTGTTTCCCCTATCCCACTACAATGCGGAGCTGATTTGTCCCAGATTTCGCGCGAGATTTATTCGTAATGGCCAGACATGGCTGGTACAAGCTGAAAAAGATTGCAAAGCACCCTGCATTCAAATCCGAAATGAAGTTCGCCCTCGAGCTGTTACACCACGTGATGAAAGAACGGATTGAGGCAAAAACCGCACTCAGGAAGGAGGCCCGGGCAAAGCGTCCAGGCCAGCTGATGAAGGACATTACTATCGAAGATCTTGAGATCCTCATCGCTCAGATGGATGACGATGAGTATTTGCGGGAGGTCCGCATTAAATTAATTGGGGAAGGAAAACTCATCAGCACCGCTGTTGTCACCCCGATTGCTCCCTTTGCTCCGCTCTCCTCCAGCGCGCCCACAGGCTCACCTCCCAGCCAAATCGCCATGGTGCCTCAGCTGTCGAGACCAGATTCCCCGCCGTCCCCGTCGCCTTCTGGGAGGCCAACACAGTCAGGAAAATCGCTCAAGACGATTGCTATCCTACGGAAGAAGTATGCGAACGAACAAGAGGCCGAGGCCGACGAGCAGGAGGAGGAGAAGGACGAGGAGGGGAAGGGGGAGGAAGAGAACGAGGAGGTGGAGGTGGACGAGGATGACCAGGAGAAGCTACGGGAGCAGCAGACCGAGGCCAAGGACGACGACGAGGAGGAGGAGGAGGAGGGGAAGCGGGAGGAAGAGGACAAGGAGATGAAGGTGGACAAGGATAACGAGAAGCGAGGGGAGCAGCAGGTCGAAGCGGAGGACGAGGAGGAGCAGCCGGCGGAGGAGGTGCATGATGAAGACTGCCAGGTCGAAATACATGACGAGCAGCAGTACAGTAAGGTATGAAGTCCGCTCGACTAGTTGTATAAGTGTATTGCTGATGCATGTACTACTACAAAGGATATCTGTACGGGAGAAGCTAGGCGGCAACTTCTGGCTGTCGTAGTACCCCTACCACCACGACTGCGGAGGCAAGATACCGACGCGTCGGCATCTGGCTGGACTCCATATAACACGCCTTCCAAGTCCACTCAGTCGCAACTTGCGGAGTCACCGATCGACCTCACGCCCAGCAGCCCCAGCTCCATCACAAGCGGCGCTACCCAGGCAACCCACAACCCGACAACGTTTGCTGCCATACCAACCGTGGTACTTCCGGATGAAACGATGGAGACGGATGCTACAAGTGTTAAGCCGAGAGAAACGGAAGACTCAGCGGCGACAGTCCTACGCGATACCAATCTTGATGACACCGGAAATACCTCTTTTGTGCCCCCTCGGATTATTACTCCTGCGAAGGACGTAATCGAAATTGTGGACGGAAGCGGAAAGGTTGGCAAAGAGTTATGGATTCCAGCCACCGCCATCGACGCATATCTAGAGATGTTGAGCAATCACGCCAACTCTAGGGCGGGACGAATGGTAGTCGGAGTGTTGTCCAGCGCCTTTTGGGAATGGCATGGATCTCGTTTCCTGTTCTTTGGCCAACGTGAGGCTAGCCTTCCCTCCGGCATGACTACTATATTGGTACCACGACTAGCCAACTCAAACCATTGGCAACTAGTCCAGATAGACAGGCAACAGAAAGAGGTCCGACTCTACTGCTCGTTAGGCTGTGGAATGGGGCTGAAGGACTTCTTGGTTAGTACTGCAAGTGTCATACGTTCCACTGAAGCTGACTTGCCAACGTCTAGCTGTGCACAAAATTCCTTGACCAGTTGCAGTGGGGCGAAAATGGAGCGGCGGCCAAGTGGACCCTCACACAACCAGCATGCGCACATCAAAAGGACACCACTTCCTGTGGAATTCTTGTGATGGAGAATGCGAGGCGTATCCTTCGTGGCCAGTCGGTGGAGGGAACAGATGTCAGTCTTCCTGGCATAAAGGCGCTACGTCGCAGGATTGCTTCTGAGCTGGCTGCTGGCATCTTGACTGCTTTCGAGTTGCTGCCAGCCACCCCATCAAAGCGAGTCGGATTCCCGGCACCCACGATCGAGCTCCCGGCCCTATCCGAAGCAAGACCGGCCCCCTCCTCTGTGGCACCAATCATGTCAGCGGGACATACCGACCAGGTACGTTCCGACACAGCCGCCAAGAGGAAGTTCGCGATGCCGGTAACACCACGGAGGACGCCACGATTCACCTGCCCAGCTATCGGGGATACCATAGCGACCACCAAGCGACCTCTCGTTGCAGCTGTGCCATCAGTACTCCCAGCCAACGAAGGTCCGGAGGCACAGTACCCCCTCACGCAACTAGCCGAGTTTATTCTTGGCGAGGGATACGAGGAGCGGCTGAGAGCTGGGGAGACCTTATCCTTTCAGGTGTTCCCCGGGGGTCTTGATCAGCGTACCGTTGACCTTCTCGTCGCTGAGATCGAGATGTACATTGATCGGTCGCCTGTTGTGCCGACGTATAAGGATACGCTACCGAACATGGTGCATAGCCTTCTCCAACAGGCTGTACGTCAGAGTCTCTCGGTGTGGATCGTGTCGTCAGTACTATTCGGAACCGCCCAAGTCATCTCGATCCCGTCGCCGGGAGTCATCGACAGCCCCATGAAGGACGGACGCTGGGATATCGACCAGCAGGTAATCCTTCAGGCTTCCGTCTCGCTGCACGATGGGATCCAACACCCTTGGTCGGGCCTTCGTGTGGAACCGGTGTTCTACTCTGATGACGTCAGTCTAACAATGGACGAAGTCCAGATAGGAACAAAAAAGAATTGGATGGGACTGCAGGCGATACAGCAAGCCAACGCTTGCCTTGGGTGTGTGGTGCTGGACGATAGCCAATTTCGGATGACAGACTTCACCGACAACCTCGCTGTAAGAGCCACGCTCTCGTCACCTGTCTCGCAGGCAATGCTGGGCACGGTGTCATGGGAACACGATTCGATCCACCGCTTCCTGCCTACGACTCAGGAATTGAATATGTTCCGGGGTGAACTGGCGGCACAATGTCCCACGCTCGCCAGCTACGCAACTGACAGCCTGAGACGTGAATACTTCCAACGAAGGTGTGAGAGTTGGGTTGTTGCCCGCGCAAAGGCAGGAGACCAGCGGGATGTCCGGTGGCTAGCCGATTTCAAGTTAACGGTTGGCGACGCATGGGTTGAGGCGTGGGTATTAGGGGAAGATGTTGGGACACTACCAAGGGAGCTGCACTCCCGATTAAAGAGGTCGGCGAGCTTCGACGAGACGGGTGCTTCCGTAAAGAAGGTGAAAGTGTCGGAGATTGCTGACTAATATGTACATCTTCTTTTGATTTGGGGGGTTTTATTCCTAAGGTTTCGCTATTTCTTCGGTTTCTTCGGTTTCTGGGTTTCTGGGTTTCTGGGTTTTTGGGTTTCTGGGTTTCTGGGTTTCTGGGTTTCTGGGTTTTTGGGTTTCTGGGTTTCTGGTTTCTGTGTTTCGAGTTTCGAGTTTCGGGTTTCTGGGTTTCTGGGTTTCTGGGTTTCTGGGTTTCTGGGTTTCTGGGTTTTTGGGTTTCTGGGTTTCTGGGTTTCGAGTTTCGAGTTTCGGGTTTCTTTTCTGGCATGGTATATACCAAGATCTCAATAAAGCGTAGTGCTGAAGATAGTCTGCTGTATTTAAGTGACAGTGTGGGTTATTACGCTGTAAGTACAATGTGGGGTAATCCAGATACGACGAGCCATTTTCAAATCCAGTCATGAACTTATTCGGGTTGAGGGAGGTCGGGACGTTGAAATGTGTGATGAAGGAGCAGAGCTGGAGTGGTGGTTTAAGCACCTCGTCGCGATGTTCATTGTTTAGAACCTTATCCATATGTAGAACCGTGGGAAGTACGTCACAGCACATGTCATCATTCGTGTTGAGTCACCCAGAATTCCGTCATCATTGCGGTTGCCATATGTCGATCATTGTTTCGCGTCACCTGTCGGAGATCCGTCGTCATAACGATTTGCTGGCGACGAGAAGTGCATCGTCGTTGCAGCATCGTAGCATTACTGGGAATTAAAAAAATGAATCAATTATTGTACAGACTCTTACGGCTTTGCAATCTTCCACAAGTTATGTCACAGGCCCAGCCAGTTAAACACCAATCCCATATCGACGCGCCAACTTCCGGATCTTGGAGACCTCATCGTCATTAATGCAAGTCTCGCCGGTTGCGAGCACCTCGTTCAAGAGATCTGCAACACCAGTCTTAGGCTCCTGGTGGGCAACAGCTAGCACGCTGAGCCAGCTGCCCTCAAAAGCCAGTATTGCCGCACTTCGCGCATGCATTCCCACTTGATATCCGAGAGCATCGTCATCGGTGGACACTTCGAACAGCATGGAAACGAAGCCGCTGACAGCGGCATCCTCCCAATCCGCTTTCCCGACAAGCGCTTGGGATATCGGGTTCAGTTGTGTTACCCCGGGTACTGGCTGTAAACCTCGTGTTGGCCTCCGCTTCAGCAATCCCTGCGGAGTCTGTCCAAAATACGTCCCTGACGGTGCCTTGCGGACTACATCCCAGTGAATACCGTCGCCGCGAGCAATAAAGTGGATGTTGGTTCCGAGCCAAAAATAGTGCGCCGGATGTTGACCAGAAGCAGAGACTTGGATGGCAGTCCCTTCCTCCTTCCAGTTGCAGCATAGATCCAGCGTGGATGGTACAGCTACGGCAAGTAGCCTGTAGTCGTCTAACGCCAGGGCCGCAAGTGCCCACAAGCCTAAATCTTGTCGAAGAAGCTGCTGCAGGACCGTATAGGTCGGCAGCCGGTGCTGAGACTTGAACGTGTGCATCTCCAGTGCGATCAAGCTAGAGACCGATGGGTCGCCGTCCAAGCCGGCCACGGCAGGGTCCAGCCAGCGGATGGTGTGAACCTGGGTGGTAAAGACGGATGCGCCAAACGTTTTCGTGGCTATCCGCTGCAGAGCTTCCCTTTCCCCCTGTGTGAGGCCGTGGATGTGTGAGGGTGGACCGCTCACAGTCGGTTGCGTAGGGGAGTTCGCGTGGCTATTCTCGCTCGATGGTGGTGGTGAGGACTCGCAGGGTTCTGAATGATGCGATGGTCTGCTGGAGGTGGTGGTGCTGGGGCTTGAAAATGTACGCCGCTCCTGGGTTCCAAATACTTCAGGAAAGGCACCACCCAGCAAGGCAGGGTCAATTATGCTTGTAGGCCTTGACGGGCTTTGAACAGTATATGCAGAAACCGGTGGGTTAACTGTCTGAGACGTCGCTGACTGTTGCCCTTCATCTGCGAATCGTACGCTTGCGGCCTGGAGATCTCGTGGCTTGACAGTTGACAAAACCGGGCTGTACCTCTTTCCAACACGTGCATGCATTTCGGCGATCGCGGCTGCACCAAATGATTTTGGAGGAATTCTCTGCCGTATGAGAGCATCTACCAGCAAACTGTATCCGTCTTTCCGTAGGTTTTTCACCCAAATTCCCGCTGAGGTCATTAGCAAATGCTCAAGCCACTTTTGGGGTGTACATACTCGGGTCCAGATCTTTTTCCCAACCGGTTCCCAAAGTCTCGGTCAACTGTCTGGTCATTGCCGAGAGCCAATCCGCCTTCCGCATCCTTTCCCGGGCATCCTTTTGAATCATTCTGAACAGTTTGCTCTTCTTCAGGTCCTGCAGGGAAGGCAGTTCCGATTCTTCAATAAGCTTGCAAAGCCTTACTAAAAAGGCATACCAGTCGGTGACATTCTCAATGCCACCAACCAAATGTCGCCGCGCGATGACCGAGAAAATGTCTCCGGGAATGTCCGAAAACAACTCTTGCACCAAGCCATCCGACAAAGTACCTGAGTTGACAAACGATTGCAGATCGACAATCGTCTGCGCTCGGTCCAGAGGCAGCGGCCATGTCTTCGTCGGGCGAAGGTACGTGAGAAGACACTCGGTCGTCAGCTCCATGTTTGCCGGATATTAACCTCGTAGGCTTTTATTGAGGAAACAAGACAAGCAGCAAACGACGAACCGAGCACGCTGCCTATAAAGGTGGCCCCGAGCGGGTCGACTAGTGAAAATGTGACCACTCATCCGTTAACAGTATCTACATACCGCTTGTTTGCAGGAATAACGCCGCCCTCAAAAATAGTTTTCTCCATTAGCGTACCCGTCAAGCAGGTCCAGTTGCTCGGTGATCGATGGACGAAGGATAATGTTTCGAGTTTGGATTCCGCGCGCGCGCGGAAATTTCTTGTGTTGGCTAGCGAACAAAGGATACCTAGGGTTTCGAGTTTGGATTCCGCGCCCGCGCGGAAATTTCCTCTGTTGGCTAGCGTACAAAGATAGCGTTTCAAGTTCGGATTCCGCGCGCGCGCGGAAATTTCCTTGGTTGGCCAGTGCACGAAGGATAAAGTTTCGAGTTGGCATCGTAGGCTTTCGAAAATTTCATGTTTTTTATTTCATATGACTTAACTAGATCATGACGATTGTATACATTGTCCGTTTGTCCATGCGAAATCTCGCGCAGGCCTGTCGCAAGATATAGAGCGCACCAAGGAATAACAAAGGAAACGAAAGTGCGTCGGGTACAAAGGATAAAGTTTCGAGTTCACATTCCGGGGAAATTGTTAAATACACCAAGGACATACAAAGCATAAGGTTACTAGTTTCATTCCGCGCGCGCACAGAAATTGCACGCCGCAAGGACGGCCAGCGATGAGATTCCGATTTGCTGATGGTTGAGGGCAGGAGAGCAAAAAGAGTGACCCGCAATCCGACGAGTAATCCGACGAGTAATCCGACGAGCGAGCCGCCACGAAAGCCGTCGACGAGTTTGAAAAAAGTGACGGGCAATCCAACGAGTAATCCGACGAGCGAGCCGCCGCGAAAGTCGCCGCGCAAGTCGTCGACGAGTGTAAGAAAACAGACGCGCAATCCGACGAGTAATCCGACGAGGGAGCCGCCGGGAAAGCCGTCGACGAGTGTGAGAAAAGTGACCCGCAATCCGACGAGTAATCCGACGAGTAATCCGACGAGCGAACCGCAGCGAAAGCCGTCGACGAGTGTAAGAAAAGAGCCGCGCAATCCGACGCGTAATCCGATGAGTAATCCGACAAACGAGCCGCCGCGAAAGCCGTCGACGAGTGTATGAAAACAGACCCGCAATCTGACGAGTAATCAGACGAGCGAGCCGCCATGAAAGCCGTCGACGAGTGTAAGAAAATTGACGCGCCATCCGACGAGTAATCCGACGAGTGAGCCGCCGGCTTCGGGTTTTCCTTTGTTCGCGGCAGAGCCTTTCACCGTGGCCATTCAAGGGTTCTTTGTTGGCTGAAAGGCCTTGCACTGTGATCTGTTTTGCAGGTTTCTTTGTCGTTGATGCAAAGACTTCCACTGGGTCTAGGCCGTCAGTGTCAATTCTCTAGTCATAATAATTTGTCGCCGATCAAGGTTTTCGCCCGATTCCATGCCGGATGACCACCCGGAATTACTAGGACGTGATACAAGATACTTCCATTATGAGTTATCAAAAAACGTAACATGGCTCTTTTATTGGATATTACATTAGTTCTGACCCCAACTGCCGCCGAATGACACTCTAAAGAACCCTCACTATACCTGCTACCGATGTACAGCCATCTATCGGCATAGCATAGGTAAATAGGCCACGCAAGACTATTAAATATACATGTATAAACAAAAGAAAACACCGTTGTGTCGCACTCCGGCAAAAAGCGGCAGCCCTTGACCGTGACTGTCGGCATCCCCCGCACGGTGCTGATGGAAACCCGCCTGGCGGGATGTACGATGCCTGGCAACAAGAAGGACGCTTGATGTATCCGGCTCGGCGTGCAGTAGGATGCACGGCAGGAAGAAATCGCATAGTGAGAGTGATGCTCGGCGAAACGTAGGGCGCACGGCAGATCAGGCACGGCGTGAAGAAGGACGCTCGGCGAAGAAGGAAGCTCGGCAAAGAAGGACGATCGGCGTGAAGAAGGACGCTGGGTGTGAAGAAGGATGCTCGGCGAAGAAGGACATTCGGCGTGAAGAAGGACGCTGGGTGTGAAGAAGGATGCTCGGCGAAGAAGGACGCTCGGCGTGAAGAAGGACGCTGGGTGTGAAGAAGGAAGCTCGGCAAAGAAGGACGATCGGCGTGAAGAAGGACGCTGGGTGTGAAGAAGGAAGCTCGGCGAAGAAGGACGCTCGGCGTGAAGAAGGATGCTCGGCGAAGAAGGCCGCTCGTCGAAGGAGGTCGCTCGTCGAAGGAGGAAGCTCGGCAAAGAAGGACGTTCGGCGTGAAGAAGGACGCTGGGTGTGAAGAAGGATGCTCGGCGAAGAAGGACGCTCGGCGTGAAGAAGGATGCTCGGCGAAGAAGGCCGCTCGTCGAAGGAGGTCGCTCGTCGAAGGAGGCCGCTCGTCGAAGGAGGTCGCTCGGGGAAGAAGGACGCTGGGTGTCGAATGATTCGAATGATGCTAGCCGTGATGAAGGACGCTTTGTGGGAGAAAACATCAAACCAACAGGAAGGGAATAATTTTGAAATGTGAATGGAAATGGGGCGCACGGGGACCATCTGGTTGAATGTTGCTGCCAATTCAGCCCATCTTCTCTCTTATAGTCTGATGAAATGCGAAGACCCAACTATAACGGTTCGTACCACTCCACTTGGTCGTGAAGTGTTCTAACCTGTCCCCACGAATGCCAAGTACGCTGCCGGGCTGAAAATTCAGTTTACGTTTCAGCAATGTAATGCACATTAGCCCCTGTTCGAACTGCCCAAATGGTGTCAACCAGGCCCAGCCATTGGCCCAATCCTTGTGGTCCATATGTGGCTCGGTAAGAAGATTGACCAGAAGTGCTCGGAAATGGAATAAGTCATTAGGTATCGTCTTTGAGATTCGTTTCGTTCCGATATCGGCGATCCTCTTGTAGGCTTCCCTGTATTCATCTCGTGTCCGAATGTCGACGCCCGCGAAACACGCATCTATTGTTTGGGTGATATTGCCACACCAGTCTTGTAATCCGTGGATCATGCCTGACGCATACGTTGGTCGAGACTTCATGTCGCCGGTGAGAACCGCAAGTGTGTCCTGGCCAGTCTCCCTCCAAGTACCGAAGTAGTACAGCCCCGAACGAGCTGCAACACCTGTTGCCCATGGTTGCCCGGCAGACTCTTTGATCCAGTCAAAGAAGAGACTATGTCTTCGCTGGTCCTTCGGAGGGGAAGGTCGAACAAATCTTGCCAATTTGTCGATGTTCTCAGTGGTCCGCTTGACAATGTAGGCACCCATGTCCTCTCCCCAAGCCCGCTTGTACGCATCCTGATACAGGACAACCAATGGCTCTCCGTGACAATCTACCGCAAGATAGCTTTTGTTGGCAGGAATCTCCTCAAAGTCCTCAGCCATCTTTAAAGCCGCTTCCGTTGGTGTAGCCTTGGTGCTACTCTTGAGGTCCCTGAGGCTGATCCTGAAAAAAACCTCAACAACCTTGTCTCTTCCTTCAAACCTCCAACTTTCTTGTCCATTCGTCCTTGCTTCTTCCATATTTGCCTTCTGCTGTTTGCTCAGATCAAAGAATCCGTGAAACAGTTTGTCCGGATGAAGGAACCTGGAATTGGTCTTGCCCGGTACAGCACGTTTGTTGGTCGGGGGGGTATAGTCCTTTAGGCAAAACTCTTCGTTGTCTACTCGGAGATCCGCATGCTGGAACTTCGCGCTCAACCGGACTGGCGGCATGCAAAACGGATATGGCGGAGGTTCTCGAACGCCCACTTTGTTGGCATGCTTCACTTCGTACATGAATTTGGGAATATGGAACTCGTACGGTATTGCAAGCGAGTCGAGAACTATGCTGCCAATTACTAACGTGTATCATGAATAATGGGAGAAACGTACTGTCAACACTTGGGTCAACACTCCAATCATCATCTTGAATGTGAATGAAACGTCCGAAGCGACTAGGGTGGACGCCGTCGTCCTCGAGTCGGCATTTTATTGCATTCGGCTGTACGGACGATGTCGGGACACTTGATCCGGGTTTGAGATCGGAGCCTGGATCTTCGCCACCTGCAGCTTTTTTGCTGGCTACCCGATCGCTACATGCGGCCTTGCTGCTCCGCTTCTTTTTAGGTGGTTCGTGATCCTGCGAATTTCCTACGCTGGCTTTGGCCTCCGCATATGCCCCCGACTCATGCAAAACCCTTCTCTTCCGGCTCTCCCCTGAAATGAAGCTCCACTTTGTCCCCTGCCACGCCGGATACCGGAGTGGCACTGTACCTTCTGGGCGATCGATCCCCGAATCCACAGTACGCAAGATGTCATCGTCGACGAATTTGCCAGAGGCATCCAACCCGACGGAAGTGGTAGTCGTAAGTTGATCAACGGAAGTGGTTGTCAGTTCAGAGAACTTGATTGCCCGGTCGATGTTGGACATATTGCGTTCAAACCTCCGTTAGCGGACAAACCCACCCTGGATGGAACCAGTTAGTATGCCTCTCAGCTTCTCAAGAGATGGTAACCCACACTGGGAGTATACTGAGTACGCTCGGAAGCCGAGAAAAGGTTGACGATGGACTCCACGGTTGAGCAAGGACGCATTCAGTGACGAAGGATGGTCAACTTGACGAAGAATAGTCGTTGTGACGAAGGACTTTGGAAGAAGTACAAGTGGCGATGTGGCATGCGAGGCGAAGCACCTGGTACAATGAAGAACGGCAGACAATCAGAGAGGGGCGTTCGGCAATGGATGTTTGTGGTTGACCTACCAATGCAACTGGTGATTTTGACGACTGGTTAGTATGCCATGTGAAGCGTGGTTAGGAGCCCCTGAAAAGGCGAGGCTGGCAATTAGTATCTGAATTCTGGCAACCAGGTTGCCAAGCCGCTTCTGTGTTAGCACTAATCGGTTGCCTGCGGCAGTAACCACCAACCTTGGGTTGCCCCATGGGAGACAAGCTCAGATGAACCGAAGTTGCAGGTGGATGTTATCGGCTATTGCTGCGGCTCGCGTGTCGCATTACTCGTCGGATTGCACGTCTCTCTTCTCACACTCGTCGACGCCTTTCCCGGCGGCTCCCTCGTCGGATTACTTGTCGGATTGCGCGTCCCTTTTCTCACACTCATCGACGGCTTTCGCGGCTGCTGGCTCGTCCGATTACACGTCGGATTGCGCTTCACTATTCTTACACTCGTCGCCGGCATTCGCTACGGCTCGCTCGTCGGATTCCTCGTCGGATTGCTCGTCACTTTTTTCACACTCGTTGACGCCTTTCCCGGCGGCTCCCTGGTCGGATTACTCGTCGGATTGCGCGTCCCTTTTCTCACACTCATCGACGGCTTTCGTGGCGGCTCGCTTGTCGGATTACTCGTCGGATTGCGCGTCCCTTTTCTCACACTCGTCAACGGCTTTCGTGGCGGCTCGCTCGTCGGATTACTCGTCGGATTGCGGGTCACTCTTTTTTCACTCGTTGACGGCTTTTGCTGCGGCTCGCGCGTCGGATTACTCGTCGGATTGCACGTCTCTCTTCTCACACTCGCCGACGCCTTTC
>Ga0307516_10005799_pt1 | contig 14629 bp, 7 predicted proteins | sample 19_EM_MG_FD_203310 | JGI IMG/M metagenome (GOLD analysis project Ga0307516, IMG submission 203310) | Populus trichocarpa ectomycorrhiza microbial communities from riparian zone in the Pacific Northwest, United States - 19_EM | ecosystem: Host-associated > Plants > Roots > Unclassified | place... | reverse complement strand
TGTGTTTAATATTATAATAGCAGTTGCTTTTCAAAATATTTTTTACTTAAAAATACTTTTAAATAATTTTTTAAAAATTTATTCTTGACATTAATATATCAAAACGATCTAAAAATTAAAAAAGTAATTTTAAACAAAAAAAAATTATAATTTTTAAAAATACACAATCAGCTACGTTTTCAAACAAGTTTAGAATATAAAAAACAAATTCATAGATTTATCCTAAAACGAATGGGGTTTATGTGGTTTTGGTTCAATAAAAACTCCATCAAACAAGATGGTAGGAGTTCATCACATATGAAAGTGAATTAGAATTTCAATAATTTTGAATACACATAATATGCTCTTCTAATATATTATTCACATGAAATTCAATACATTTATGATATATTATATATTGTGAAAGTAAAATAGAAACAAAAACTATTTAATAAAACCGAACAAGAAAAAATAAAGTTGCGCATATTGATAAATATGTCAAGTAATTAATACATAGAGCTTAAGATACCCATGATATAATGCTTCATCCTCACTGGTTCATCATTTTTGGTTTGGTTTAATTTTTATTAAAAAAAATAACCAAAGCAAATTTTTTTTTAAAAAAACCAAACTGAAACCGGTTTCAGTTCAGTTCAGTTATTTTAAAACAAAAACCGCTTCAAACCGGTTTGGCTCTGTTTGAGCTCGGTTCGGTTCGGATTTTTCGGTTTCAGGCTTATAAAACCAAAACTGAACTGAACTGGTCGGTTTTTTCAAAATTCTAATCGGTTTAATCGATTTTTTTTCACGGTTCAATTTTTTCAGTTATTTTTTTTTCTTGATTTAATCAATTTTTTAATTTTTTTCTCATTCTCACTATGGTATAGTACAAACACACAATAATATAAGAATGAAATTATATATATAAAAAAATTGAAGATAGAAGTTTCAGAGCATTCTGACAAGAGAAAAGGAAAGAGAAGCAAATAGCATATGCAATGACCTCATTCTGTATATAAATGTCGATCACGAGCGTGTGGCGTGCACACAAGTACACATTTCATGTACCTCAACCATGGTATGTTATGTAATAACAACGTATATAATGATAATTTTTTTTTTAAGAATACTTCATAAAGAATAATTTTAAAGAATTGATCAAATGATTAAGAAATTATATTTTATTTTTTAAATTCGAGGTTGATATTTTAAGAAAATCATTAAATTATTCTACATGCAACAAATTCATGTCAAATATATTTATAAAATAACTCAAAAAAATTAATCTTAACTAATACATAACATAACTTGAAAATATTAAATATGTATATAAAAAAGAAAAGTAATCTAACTTTAGACTTGTTTGAGATAAAAAAAAAATTTTATAGTGTTTTTTTATTTAAAAATATATTAGAATAATATTATATTATTTGTAAAATTAGTTTTTTAAATCAGTATATAAAATGATAAAAAATATAATTAAAAATTAACAAAAAAATTCTACGGTTAAAATGTAATGCCAAATAACCCTTCCTTTTTTACAAATGTAAAATTCAACCTCAAATAAAAAGATGACTGTGGCAACCAGAATCTCACCAACTTGACAACGAAAAAGGCTAAAATAGTAATTTCACATCCATGCCTCTGAGTCCTTTCCTCCCCCCCGCCTATTAAACAACTCCTCCAACCATCTCTACCTAAATCCCAACAATCGCTACTTACAAATTATTCTCTCTTAGAAGAAAAAGGAAAATCACCATCTAACCACTCTCTCAAAAATCTTTTCAATTACACCCCCGTGAAGCAACCCACCTGTATAATCACCATCAATCAACATGTGTGGCGGTGCTATCATCTCAGACTTCATCGCTCCGACAACCACCGCTCGATCTTCTCGGCGGTTGACCTCGGGCTTTGAGTGGCTTGAGGTGAAGAAACCCTTCAACAACAAGCACTTGAAGCCAGTTGTTGCTGATCCCGAAGATGATTTTGAGGCTGATTTTCAAGAGTTTAAGGATGAGTCTGATGTCGACGAGGATTATGATGTCTTTGCTGATGCCAAGCCTTTTGCTTTCTCTGCTAGTGTTTCTGAACCTGCTCAAAAACGTGGGCTCCCTCGTGGTAATAATGCCTTTTCTTTTGTTTGTTTGTCTTAATTTTTCTTGCTTAATTATTACGGTTATGGGTTAGCTGATTGTAGCTTAGAAATGGGTTTTTGTGATTTTTTTGGGAATCAAGTTTCTGGGAGATCGATGCTACAGTATTGAGAGTACGCTTTGCTAATTTTTATATGGCTTTTTTTCTTTCAAGTTTCTTACTTTCTTTTAAAAAAACTGATTTTGTGTCTTGATTTTTGGTAATTTTGAACTTGATGGGATATATGGTAGGTTATGTTGATCATAGTTTATTGAGGTGGCTTGTGGGTTTTTGTTTCTGATCATATTGATATGAGATAAATTTCTAGCTGTGTGTGCGTGTTCACTGATCATTTTTGCGGGATTAGATTTGTGTTCATTTTTCTTACAAAGCTTATACGTTCATGATGCAGATCTTGTAAGTTTCTGCTATGATCAGGAATTTTTTCTATATTAAAGGTTGTTTTTTCTTATTTATTTATTTATTTAGTGTTGGGTTATTATTATATTTTGTTATTATTGTTGTTATTTTTCGGTTGTCTGTGTTATTAAATCTAGGACTTTGATTCGTGGAACCATCTCTTTTCATCAAGCTTTATTGTTTAATTTGTCCATTGCTCCTTTTTGGTTGTTAGATTTCCTTACAAGTGGAAGGAAAATAAATGATGAATAGTGAGAACTCAAAGCTGTGAAGTTTAAACCTTTTGAGATGGGGAGCAAAATCCTCTCTTATCCGTAGATTTCTGATTTTTTATGCTGGTTTGGTTGAAGTATATTTTTGGACAAAATTGGTTGTATAAGGTGTACTGATTTATTTTGGGTACAATTTATTATTATTATTATTATTATTATTATTATCTAGCAAATAGATAGGACTTGTAAAACCAGTTAGATCTTTACTTTATGGATTCTTCAAATCATTAGCTGTTAAAATCTCTGCTCTTGCAGAAGAGACCTGTGTAAAATGCTTCTGGTGACGATCTCCTGCTGTTATCTGAGGTGTTAATAGCTAGTTTTATTGGGGGGTTTTTTGGTTACATGATGTTGGTGTTAAATAAATTAAACACAGATTTGATGGGGTTTCTCTTTAAGTCTAAATTTGAGAAAATCAAAATTGATAAATTACTATCTTGTCAGACAATAAGCTCTATGTAGTAAATAATTATTGAATTGCAATATAACTCCAGGTTAGGAAAATTTTGCTTCAAATCTTGATTTCATTTTGTGATTCAATGCAAGTAAAATTGGATCTTTTTATCTATTTAAAGCCAAAATTCTTCTTGTCGTTGTCTGCTTTCTGCCTCATGAGTGTTTTTTCTCCTTTTTGATATCTTCATAGTCTTTGCTCATGCAGCAGCACGCACCTAAAGTAGCTGTGCCCGTGTGCTTTCCTTATTTTTTTTGGTTGTTATTGAAGGTTCTACTGCTGTTAAATCTGCTGGATTCAGTGGACCTGCTGAAAAATCAGCCAAGAGGAAGAGAAAGAACCAGTTTAGAGGAATTAGGCAGCGTCCATGGGGAAAATGGGCTGCTGAGATTCGTGATCCCAGGAAAGGGGTACGTGTCTGGTTGGGAACATTCAATACTGCAGAAGAAGCTGCTAGAGCATATGATTCTGAGGCACGAAGAATTCGTGGCAAGAAAGCTAAGGTGAACTTCCCTGATGAAGCTCCATGTGCTTCAGCAAGGCATCCAATTAAGGAAAACTCACAGAAACGACTTACGAAGGCAAATTTAAGCCAGGATTTTAGTTACTTGAGCAACCCAGAAACGGATTATAATAATATGGGCTTTGTGGAAGAGAAACCACAAGTGAGCCAGTTTGGATTAATGAATTCTTTCCCGGCCATTGGAGATTCTGGGGTGACACCCTTGACTCCTTCTGACAATGCTTCTATGTATTTCAATTCTGACAAGGGGAGCAACTCATTTGATTGTGACTTTGGGTGGGGAGAACAAGGCCCTGAAATCTTGTCTGTTCTTGCAGCAACTCCAGAAGTTGATGAATCCGTCTTTGTGGATGCTAATCCTAAGAAGTTGAAATCTTACTCTGAGAATGCAGTGCCTGTTGAAGAGAAGAATGGGAAATCTCTGTCCGAAGAGTTGCTGGCTTTTGACAATCAGTTGATGAACCTTCAGATGCCAGATCTTGTGGGTAACTGGGAGGCTTCTCTTGATAGCTTCCTTAATGGAGACACAACTCAGGATGGCACAAACGCAGTGGACTTGTGGAGCTTCGAAGACTTCCCCTCCATGGTTGGGGGAGTTTATTGAGCCAACTTTTCTGTGCTTGCTAGGTTTTGTAAATAATAAGGCTACATGTTAGTGAGTTTCATCTCTACAAGTTATTGTTTTACTCTATTATGAGTTTCATCGATAATTGCCTCCTTTCATTTTGCTGCTCGTAGGAATGGTTGTTTATCTGAGATGGGAATGGAGTACAACACAGCTGAACATGCTTAAAGCCTCGGTGTGGGAGAAGCATTCTCAGGAGCTTTTTCCATATAAAAGTAGTACATTCGCTTTCCCGTTTTCATTACATTTTAAGTCATTGGACTTTGGAAGTTGGATTCTATGACTGTAATTTGACAATGTCGTGTGATTTATTTTGAGAACTGAAGCCTTAAATTTCAACTTTGTGGTTGGTTTTCCCCCGTGGCCATCATTTTTGAATCCTGATTAACCAGTACTTTGTATTGATAAATTCCTGAAAGAAAAAGTTGCTTGCCGTTATGGTTGAAAAGTCTCCGTATGTCCCAGATGCAAAGAATGATGGATGAAGTCAAATTAGGGCCATTTTCACTTTTCTTGTATTATTAAAGAATTTATCATTCTTATTTACTTGCCCTTGCAGGTGGAAAGGTGATGGTGCTTGTGAAGGGTCATCATCTTTTTCCCTGATAGACATTTTTAAACACAGAAGGACATGGATCATCCAGGGCTATCTCCTTCTCTTTGAATGATTCATGTTGTTTTTAAATTCAACTCCTGCCTGGTGACTTGAGCTCGGGAGATTGATCCAATTTCCCGTCCACCGACTGCGTGGCACATAGTAAAAGGTGATAGTTTTCAGAAGGTTGTCGTGATATGCTGATGTCCCATCATCTTCCAGCTTTAAAGCCGAGTAGCTCCAAAACTGAGGTGGCGGATTAGAGGAGGGATCTGGGATGGGCCCACTGTAATATTTTGGGAGATCACAATATCTAGGATTGCGAGCCCTCTCTCAGACTGTGAAGTCTGAAATAGTATAGTGGAAAAGAAAATGCCAAATAAAATGGGATTCGACGATGCGTCAGGTGTCTCGTGACGTTTTTGTTTTTTTAGCAACAAGTTTTGAGCTGCAAAAGCTGTAGCAGCATCGGCTATATCTATCTAGCATGTGCCACTGCTTTCCCATTAGTGACTGCTGGGCTGAGCCAGTTAAAACTGCCGAACTGAGAACAGGAAGAGGTCCCACTGGCTCCTATCCCTTGTTACGAATGACTAAAATGCGCAGGCGACGCGAAGGAGACCAATTTTGAGATCGCATTTGAACAATCAAAACCATGACAGCTGCTGTTGAAGCTGAATTGAACTAGTTTGATAGGCTGATACAGTGGCTCCTCTGTTTTGATTAGTTGATACCAGTTATCTAGCTCGTGCCTAGCTGCGGGCAGGATGTTTTTATTTTCCAGTGTTGCGTGTTTTTTTCTTGCACAAAAAATAAATTATAATTGCAAATAGATAATAAATACAAACAAAAGGTACTAAAGGTTAAATTGAAAAATTAAGAGATAAAGATTTATCAAGATATATGAAATTATAATATGAATAATAAATTTAATTGTGTTGAATAACTTTGTTTTCTGAAATTAGTTTTTAATGGATTGGATAATCATAAAAAAAAACATGAAAAAAAAACGAGTCAAATTAATTTTTTTTTAATGAAAAAATAAAATAAAAATGTCTACACACATTGTTAATGTGTTTTCTAAGATATATATAAAGTGTTTTTTAAGAGAAATTTAATCATGAATTCAAAATCTAACATAGTGGATGATATATTTTTATAAAAATATTAAAATGACAATATATTGTATCGATCTAGGTAACACGAGTTATAAGATCATAATAATTTCATAAAAAACAAATGAAAAGAAATTACGGCTCAATCCCTAATCCACTCAATAAAGTGATATTCAAATAAAAAAAAAACTCCTAGTTAATCTTGGTTAACTTATCAAACCAACAACTCAAGTTATGCACCTCATTGGATTTAAACATCTTTTTTATTTCAAAAATTGTTTTTCATTTAATCAATACACTGAACATATGCATGGAACTTTTTATATATAAAATAACAACTTAAAAAAAAATTAAAAATAGAGTTGGTTTTTTTAAAGTTGGATTAAAAAAGAGGTTTTTTTTTTAATCAAGTCAAATAAAAAAAAACCTTTAAAAACAAAAACAAACAAACCAAGAAATGATGTATATTCAATTTTTTTTTAACTTTAAGAGGTTGAAAATATATTAAGATTTTTTTAAAAAAAACAAGCTAGACACGTGGGCCTATCCACGCGTCTAGCCTGTAAAAGGCTTACCTCGCGCGCCAGGCCCATGAGCCACACATTTTTTTTTCAATATTAAAATTGTTTGCCCTTTTATTTTTATTTTAAAACAAAATTAAAAGGCTAGATGTGTCATTTTCCATGTAATTAAAAAATAATAATAATGTAGATAACACATCATCATCTACTAGCCTAGTTTCGAGTAACCAAGAGTTGCTGAAAAACTCGGTTTTAGTTTTGTTTTTATCATAAAACTCAAATTTCAACATGTTGTCTACCCAAAACATGTAGAAAACACTATAGACACCTTGACAAATAATATAGGGCCTCAAATAACCTAAAAATCTGTCCGAAAAACTCGAAATCAATCAAAAATGAAAACAACTACTTGATGTCAAATCTATATGTCAAATCTATTTTTTAATACATTTTGAAGGTAAAAAAACACTTAAGTGGAACTACTTTCATTGAATGAAACTCAGTAACACCAAATCATTCATTTTAATTGTCAGAATCGTGTCAACTAATTATTTCCCCTCTTTATCGATAGAATCCAGTGACATTCTCTTTTCTTTGTCAAACCAGAGACTGAAAACTAAGAAAAATGATGTTTTGGATCAAAATTAACTTTTCTTAAAATTTTAAAAATCAAGAGATCTAATATTTATAATTTAAAAAGTATGAGGATTTTAATGAATGTTTCGGCAAAATTTCAAAAGCACTATCTATTCCCTTTATTGTTTTAAATTTGATCCTCTGTCTTTTAACCTTGTTTTTTCTTAACCAAAATAACTAAAATTGTCTTTCAATTTTGTCCCATAAAGGTGAAATAAAAAAAAAGTTTTGGGATGAAAAAAATACACACTATGTCAATCCACGACACAATAAATCTGCATCTATAGTGGCACGGACTATAGTGTTTTGCCCATATCTTTTAATTTATAGTTATAGTTAATGCTCTATTATTGCTGTAGTACCCTCCCATGGTGTTCAATGCTCAACTGGAGAGCCAAGTTCCGAAGACTTGTGGCCTTGTGTTCTGTTGGTCATCAAAATTGAAGTTATAGGTTATAAGAGCATCTCCAAAGGAAAATTCTATTTTGAAGAGCTAAATTAATAAAATAGCATTTTGAATAGTATAAATATGACTTTTTTTTTTTATCATATCTATTCCAATGAAAAAAAGTCATTTGAAGAGCCAATTATATTGGAGTGGAAGAAAAAAGTGTTTTATTATTTCTTAATAAGTTTGATGTTATTTTTTTTCAACATGGCTACATTTAATTGGTTTATTTTTTTAGTGGCCCCACTTTGTTGGTTTTGGCTTTTTTGAAAGATATGTAGGAATAACATTTGTGGGAGAGAAAAAACATTTTAACATTTTGTTTAGCTCTTCCTTTGGAGTGTGCAAAATAAACATAAAAGAGCCAAAATAATATTTTTTAACATTTAGCTTTCCATTTAGCACACCCGTTGGAGATGCTTTAATGGAAGATTGTCGGTGCTTTTTTTTTTTTTTTGGGGGGGGGGGTCCAATTTTAGTGTTATGTTTTAAGGCATAAAACGACGCATAACATATGAATAATATGGCAAGAGTGAGAAGCCCAACCTCCTAAAACATTAATTAATTTTGGTTGTTTGTCGCGTATTTGATATCACTAATCTCTGTGTCAATTTTTGTGTAGAAAACAATCCATGTCTCTAGTTTTTTCCAAAATATACTATTTTTGTTAAGACTAAGGGAATATCATAAGAATTTAACTCATCACAAGTTGACTGGAGGAACATGCTACCTTAACCATAAGTCCATTATACTATCTTACCACCTGGAGAAGAATCTTAATTGTGCAAACAAGATAACCAATAATGCTGGGCTCGGTTCAGCATATTATATGGGTTAACCCGTGGCTCATTAAACAGTCGAAGAACTTAAGCCCAACACATGTTGCCAAACTAACTTAGCAATCAAACTATTTTTTCTGGGCAAACACTAATATAAAGACATGACATGGATGTTTCATCAAAAAATTCAGGTTCTTTGTGTTGCCCAGAATTCCACAATGCGTGTTCTTTCAAGACCTGTATTTTCTTTGTATTGTTTTTCTTTCTTTTCATAGTCATAGCCATAGGGATAACTGCTTTCGTTGTTATCTTTATTTGAAAGCCTCAAGAGCAAAGTTTTTCTCTGGAGACGATAAGAGTAGATTCATATAAACTCATTGCTTACTCTAATTCAACACTGTTTGTTTCATTTGTTGTCTCTTTGATCCTAAACGCTAAAAACCATAACAAATTTGGCATAAAATATAGCCCTTCAAGGCTTCATATTCTCCATGAAGGAATTCCAATAGGATTAATTTAAGTTCCTCAGTTCTATCAACCCACTCATAGTTGTAATATTGGTATAACGACACAAATTTCTCTCTCTTGTTTAAATGTCTTCCATATTTTTGATCAAGGTGCCTCAAAAGCAAAGGCGAGGAAGAATGTTGTACAAATGAAAATATTAGGCGATGTTAGACTCTACTTGCGGTTATCTAATCTAACATTGCCTAGGATCAAGGTTTGTTCCCCTGCATGGCATTTTATTAAGTGAAACCAATTAAGGATATGAAACAAATTGCATTGAAATGATATGAGAAATATTTCCTTATCTTCATAGCCTATAAAAATTGAAGGGTAGAGGAGTTTGTTTCTCTACTTTGCGTAGTTAAATTCTATTATATCCATCCAAGTCCAGCGAATGATTTAACATTTCAGCCTTTTCCCTGTATCTCATAACCTTTCAATCGACTTCTATGTTTTCAGGTTGCCCTGGAATGTGACATAGATTTCAACTATACAGAGTTTGCACTCAAAGATCAACTTTTTATAATGAAAGAAGTTCAAGATCTTATAGTATGTATTTTTCTTATCATATACTGTCTCCATTTTACCCATTTTAAGGCTTCTTATCTTCTGAGATTACCAATATGAAATTCCCACTTTTCAGGCATCTTTTCCTGTTAATTCTGAATCAATCTCCAAGAAGTGCACATTAGCTTTGTATTTATAAAGATGGCGAAATTCACTCAATAGCAAGGATTCATATACATAAGATAAAAGTACACACATATTATTGTGCTGATATGTTACTCTACCACTAACCATCAAGCTAGTGATTTCTCTAACATCTCAAAATTGTTCTTAATTAATCGACTTTAACAAATTTGAGATAAGTCTCTTAGGTAAATTTGAGGTAAGTCTTTGGATATTTTGCTCCTGTATACTTAACAAATTTAGGAGATTTGAATTTTTTTAGGAATCTTAACATATATATTTCTCTAGGTTTAAATGAATCATACGAGTCTCTATCTTTTGTGATTATACTGAATACACCATTTAGCTTATCCTTAAGCCTTGATAACAATCAATGGAATGACCCATTGTTCCACTATCATAATTGTATTTGGAATTTTCATTGTACCATTTAGGAAATGGTGGTTAGATGGGTTTAAATGGTTAATGCATTATTTGATGAGTATTCAAGAGGGTTTGATAAATATCCTTAATAAGAATTGGAAGGGGAGAATACTTCTCTTGACATTTTCTTTTATGATTTGGATTTTGATTGTTATGATAACCAAGTTGAAACAAAGGCAAGTTGTTTTGTTTATTTTATTTGTAGCAATCTATTGTGAATTTTAAGGCAGAACAACATAAATCTTTGATGAACTAGGGGCATTATAAAAAAATTACAAACTTTAATTAACTAGATAAGAATTTTGATAAGGGTTTGTGGAGGGACATGGAGCATATTCATAGTGAACTTCTTAGTATTGGCTTCTATGTGTGGGGGCCTCCCTTCAAAGTGAATGATTTGTCTTAGCAAATTAGTTAACTGAGCCATTTACGTTCTCAAAAGTTATCTTGCTTCTGCACAAGTTAAACTTCCTTTTTATCTTCTATTTGATTCTTGTAGATCTTGGTAGGAGTTGATGTTTAGGGGTGGGTTTATATTTCTTATTCAAAACAAGAAAAAAACACAATGTTGCAATGCCTATAAACATGGGATGCTTACGAAAAATGGTAAATTACATATGGGTTTGCCCTTCAAGGGTGATAATGATTGTCATCTATAGATTCGAAAACTTGATTTTATAATTACACCAACGAGGGAATCTATATCTATCTCAATCAATTTGTAATAGCTAAGACTTTTTTAGAATCTATATGACGACCATTTGCCACCCAAAAGTCCTGGAATTCAGGATGCTATATGTCGAGCTTTCTTTGTTGCAATTTATAGATGATACATACATTCTTATGATATGTGTACTCATTAAGTGAGCATGGATATGTTTTATATTTGTTTATAAAAGGGTCTCAGATTTGTCCAATGACAGTCCTTGTAAGGACATTATGGTGGCATTGCAAGAAGCAATTAAGGCACATATGCCCATAATTACCAAGTAAGCACTCAGATATAATAGGCAGCAACATGGTTTTCAAGTGTGACAAAATCCTTTAATGTTCTAAAATCCTTTTCTTACAAGGATTCTTTGGCTGATTTTTCCTATTACATAGTTTTATACTAATAAACATAATTTTTTACTCAACCATTGGATTGCTAACAACCTCATGTTCATGTGATCCACATGCAAGAAAGACAAATCCTTAAAAGCCAAAGAATCAAGTTTGATAGGAGTGTGACACAAAGATTACATGAACCAAAGCACTAACAATATTGGAATATGAACCCCACCCAATGAATAACGAATCACAAACGAGAAGTATAAGGAAGAATGCCACAAAGTCAGTTATAGTTTGATAAGTTCAATTGTTCTTTGTTTAACCAAAGATAAAAGTGTTGCATCATTTAAAAAACAAGTTTATTAAAAACATCACGGTTGAAAAGCTAAAACCTAAGTACAAGTTAAATAACCTTATTTATAATAAGCAAGAACAACCTAAACAATTCTAGAAAAATAATAAAAGAGTTCTAAATAAAAAAGGAAAAAAATAAATTCTAAATCAACTAGGAAACTAATATAAATCTCATATAGTAGTTTATAGACCTTATCACAAGGCTTTTCTGATGTCGGATTGATATGATATTTAGCTATATATAAAGTATGACCTCTAAAAAGGTATGGTAAAATTTCAATTCGTTTCATCTGTTGATAAAAATTATGCTTGATAGTATAGAATTATGTAATAGGAAAAAGCAGCCGTATAATCTTTGTAAGAAAAGGATTTTAGAACATTAAAGCATTTTGCCACACTTAAAAACTATGTTACTGCCTATTAAAGACTCTTGTAGAAGTAGAAAAAGTCCCAAAATTAGTTGTTGAATATCCTTGCATTATTAGAAAAAGAATCATGTCCAAATAGGAAGTCCACAAGTCAAAAGGTAACAAATAACAAAATTTATATTGTATCTGCTGACCTGTATTGCGATACATTTTAGAACTCCAATTGACTTAAAAAATTAAATTAATATAGAAAGTGTCTGAAAACTCATGGAAAATTTTAGCCCGATCCAACGATCAGGTTGAGAGTTATGCTTGACAGAGTAAAATTAAACAGTTGGCACAATTACATTAGAATCCAAATTTCCTTCTTCAACATTTTCTTGGATCGTATCATTTCCTCTCTTTTCAAGATGATTTATCCTCGAATAACTCATAGGTACAATGGATGTTTTCTAAGACTCTTGTTTAAGCCTTCAAAACTCTTTTCTTGCTAACACTTGCATCTAACAACTTTGTATAAAAGCAATAGCCCTTCTCTTTCGCCTTTCATCATTTCGGCATTGTTGTTCCTCTTTCTCTAATGATTTGCATTCATAGAAAAATTCTTTTAACTTAGCAAATTATTTTCTTAAAAACCCAAACATATAGGATTGGTCTTTGCATTCTTAAGTGAGAACCCTTCTCCGTTCTCTCTCCCTCAATGAATACATGCCACCTATAAAAAAATGAGACAAAAGACAAGTAATATATGATATAAAAACACTATAGGAATTTTGATCCAAAATTTGAAATTATAGGTACCCAATTGATTTTAATGAGATCAAACCTGAGAAATCCAATTTACCTTGTTACTCAAATGAATAAACCCCTATCAACTTGAATTTGTGATCTTTTTTATTTCTTTTTTTACTCCAAATAGATATTCTGGACAGAATAAGATGTTAGACACTTTTTTTTTTATCAAATGACCTTTAACGCAAAACTAGACAGTAACAAAAAAAGACAGAAAAAAAATCGACCAAATAGAACTTTAATCAAATTAGACCCAAAACGAGACACATAGAAAAACAGGAAGAAGAAATACATGGAAACAATTTTAAACAATGAAAACAAAGAGGATGTAACTTGATAAGTAAAGCTAAGCTTTGATACCAACTGATATGAACCCCGTGATCACTTGGTTACGTAAGCCACATACAAGAAATACAAATCCCAGAAAGTTAAAGAATCAAGTTTGATTGAAGTATGACACAAAGATTATCTGAATCAAAGCACCAACACTACTGAAATATGAACCCTCACCCAAATATTAGTGAATCGTGAACGAGAAGTACAAGGAAGAACACTACAAAGTCAGTTATACTTTGATAAGTTCGATTATTCTTTGTTTAACCAAAGAAAAAAATATTGCATCACGTAAAACACAAGTTTACATCATGGATGAAAAGCTAAAACCTAAGTACAATCTAAATAAGCCTATTTATAATAGATAAAAATATCTTAAACAATTTTGAAAAAATAATAAAAGAGTTCTAAATAAAATAGAAAAACAAATCCTACATCAACTAGGAAACAAATATAAATCAAGTACATTAGTTTATGGACCTTATTGTAAGGCTTTCCTGATGTCGGATTGATCTGAGATTTTAACTTGATATAAGACAGGACCTCTAGAAATGTATGGTAAGATTCCAATCCGATCAAACAATTGAATAAAAAATTATGCTTGTTTGCATAAAACTATGCAATAGAAAAAATTAGCCCATTAAAGAAAAAAGATTTTAGAACATTAAAGGATTTTTTCACATTTGAAAACTATGTTGCTGCCCATTAAAAATCCTTATAGAATTAAGAAAAGTTTCAAAATTAGCTGTTGAATATCCTTGTATTATTAGAACAAAAAATCTGTTCTAAATAGAAAGCCCATAAGTCAAAATACAAAAAATAACAAAATTTATATTGCATCTGTTAACTTGTATCGCAATACCTTTTAGAATTTTGATTGACCTGAAATTTTAATCCGATGTAGAAAAATACTTTGGGAAACTCCTGGTAAAATTTCATAATGATCTAACAGTCAGATTGACAGATGTGCTCGATAGCATAAAACTGTACAATATGCACAATTACCCTAGAATTCAAATTTCCCTATTTAACTCTTTCTTGGATCATATCATATTCCATTAAAAAAAGAGAGAAGAACATAAGAAAGTTGGAGGATTAAATTGAGAAAAATGACTTGAGGACTGCCACATTCCTAGATACTACTTACTCAAAGATTACTCCTAAGATCAAGCTTATAAAACTGTTATTAAGCCCTTTTAAAGGTCTGATTGTCGACTTCCCAAACCCCTTTTCACTCTTGCAAGTCGAACTAGTGAATGGAATGGTACTAAATATCATAATTTCTTGTGTTATTCTGGACCCACCTTGGCTGTTGTTATTGCTATTAAAAGCCTTCTGGTTAAATGTCCTTTCCTTTTCATTATCTTCTTCATAGAGTGTCTAGACAACTCCAGGAACTTTGCTTTTCCTGTAAGCTGAAATCTTGGCTTGCTATTGACACCAAAACACCACCATTATCATAACTGTTATGTTCTTTTTTTTCCCCTTCTCTTACTATCTTTCCCTTCTTATTCAACTCTACTATGTCTTTTTGTTGTTGTTGTTGTTATAATATATGTCTCTCTTTTCTTTTTATTATTTCTTCTTACCTTTTTAATATGTTAAGACA
>Ga0307516_10005798_pt1 | contig 14633 bp, 9 predicted proteins | sample 19_EM_MG_FD_203310 | JGI IMG/M metagenome (GOLD analysis project Ga0307516, IMG submission 203310) | Populus trichocarpa ectomycorrhiza microbial communities from riparian zone in the Pacific Northwest, United States - 19_EM | ecosystem: Host-associated > Plants > Roots > Unclassified | place... | reverse complement strand
CCGCGATTACGAGGGCAAGGTCTCGACGCTGTGCGCCGGCTGCGGCCATGATTCGATCACCGCCTCGATCATCGAGGCCTGCTACGAGCTGTCGATCGAGCCGCACCGCGTCGCCAAGATCTCCGGCATCGGCTGCTCTTCGAAGACGCCGGATTATTTCCTCGGCAATTCGCACGGCTTCAATTCGGTGCACGGCCGCATGCCGTCGGTCCTGACCGGCGCCAACCTCGCCAACCGCGATTTGATCTATCTCGGCGTTTCCGGCGACGGCGATTCCGCGTCCATCGGCTTCGGCCAGTTCGCGCATTCGATCCGGCGCGGCGTCAACATGACCTACATCGTCGAGAACAACGGCGTCTACGGCCTGACCAAGGGCCAGTTTTCGGCCACCGCCGACCGCGGCTCGAAGTCGAAAAAGGGCGTCATGAACACCGATAACGCCATCGACCTGGTAGCGATCGCGCTGCAACTCGGCGCGAGCTTCGTGGCGCGCAGCTTCTCCGGCGACAAGACCCAGCTGGTGCCGCTGATCGCGGCTGCGATCCGCCACAAGGGCGTATCCTTCATCGACGTCATCAGCCCCTGCGTCGCCTTCAACAACCACGCCGGCTCGACCAAGAGTTTTGACTATGTCCGCGAGCATAATGACGCCGTCAACCGGCTGGACGTCATAACCAGCCGCGACCCGATCACCGTCGACTACCCGCCGGGCACGGTGCAGATGGTCGAACAGCACGACGGCACAAGACTGGCGCTACGCAAGATCGATGCCGATTACGACGCGCATGATCGCCTCGCGGCGATGACCTTCCTCCAGAAGCACGCCGCCAAGGGCCAGGTGGTCACCGGATTGCTCTATGTCGATCCGGATGCCGAAGACCTGCATGCCCATCTCGACACCGTCGAGGCGCCGCTGAATAGGCTGGAGGCCAAGGAATTGTGCCCCGGCTCCAGCGCGCTGGAAAAGATCAACGCCAGCCTGCGGTAGGACGTTTTGATGCCGCGCCGGACGGCGCAGCCGATGCCGCCTCGGCATAGGATGCTGCGCGTTGGACCGGCTACCAATCGCCGTTTCCCGATCGTTGAATTTGTTTGCTATGGTTTGGTCCGGGAGACCATCCATGCTGCCGGTGACACAATACGCCAAGAGCGGTGACGTCCACATTGCCTATCAGGCGTTTGGCGTAGGTCCGATCAATCTGGTGATGGTCCCGGGCTTTGTGTCCAACGTCGAGAACTACTGGGACCAACCCGATTTCGCCCGCTTTCTTAATCGTTTGGCCGGCTATGCAAGGGTCGTGACCTTCGACAAGCGCGGAACCGGCGGCTCCGATCGCGTCAGCGAGCTCCCCGGCCTCGACGTCCGCATGGACGATCTCCGCGCCGTCATGGACGCCGCCGGCATGGAGCAGGCAGCGCTGCTCGGGATTTCGGAAGGCGCGCCGCTATCCATACTGTTTGCCGCGACCTACCCCGACCGTTGCCGGGCACTCGCCCTTTACGGCAGCTTTTCCCGCTTCTCCTACTGGTTCCCGACCGAGGAATCGCTGGCAAACTTCTTCGGCTATGTCGAGAAGGCCTGGGGTACCGGCGGCAGCGTGCAGCGATTTGCGCCCTCCCGCGCCAACGATACGATGTTCCAACATTGGTGGGGCCGCAACGAGCGCCTCGGCGCCAGCCCGGCCGCGGTGACGGCGCTGATGCGCATGAACAGCCAGATCGACATCAGCGGGATTCTTCCAGCAGTCAGAGTGCCGACGCAGGTGATGCACCGCACCGAAGACCAGGTCGTCAATGTCGAAGGCGGGCGCGACGTCGCCGCCCATATTCCCGGCGCCCGGCTGGTCGAGTTTCCGGGCAGCGATCATCTTTTTTACGTCGGCGACGGCGCCGACAGGATTTCCGACGCGATCGAGGAATTCCTCACGGGAGCACCGGCGCGGATTGAAGCGGATCGCGTGCTGGCGACGGTTCTGTTCACCGACATCGTCGGCTCGACCGAAAAAGCCGCAAGCCTCGGCGACCAGCGCTGGCGCAATCTGCTCGACGACCATCACGCCACGATCCGGCGCGTTCTTGCCCGCTTCCGCGGCCGCGAGGTGAAAACGACCGGCGACGGCTTTCTCGCCACCTTTGACGGTCCGGCGCGCGGCGTACGCTGCGCCTGCGCCATCGCCGAGGAGATCAAGCCGCTCGGCATCGAAATTCGTGCTGGCCTGCATACCGGCGAGTGCGAAATGATGGGCGATGATGTCGGCGGCATTGCGGTCCATATCGGCGCCCGCGTCGCGGCGCTCGCCGGTGCCGGCGAAGTGCTGGTGTCGAGTACGGTAAAGGATCTGGTCGCGGGCTCGGGCCTGCGCTTCGGTGCCCGCGGCAGCCAATCGCTGAAGGGAATTCCCGGCGAATGGCATATTTTCGCGGCTGAAGGATAGAGGCCGTTCCGACCATCAATCCTGCCGGAGAACCCTCCGTCCGTCCTCAGGCCGCGGCCGCCGCGGCGAGCCCGCGCGGGTTGGCAACGTATTCCTTCATCACCTTATCGGTCGCGTCGACTTCGACCAGCGACACGTTGTAGGTCCAGAGATCGGCGAGATGCTGGAGGACGCGCTTGGCATCCGTTTCGTTCAATTGCGCCCCGTTCAATACGGTATGCCGCAGCATCAGGTGGCGGTCGCCGGCCAGATCGACATCGACGACTTCGATATTGGCATCAATGAAGCCGACGTCGTATTGCCGCGACAGCGCGCGGCGGACGCGGCGATAGCCCCGCTCATCGTGGATCGCATCGACCTTGATGCCGGCGGTCTCGGCCGGGTCATCATGCAGATGGAACATGCGGAAATGCCGCATCAGCCGCGGGCTGAGGAACTGGCTGATGAAGCTCTCGTCGCGATAATTGGCCCAGACATCTCGGAGCACGCCCATCGTGTCGCCCTTCCCGGCGATATCCGGAAACCATTCGCGATCCTCGTCTTCAGGATTTGTGACGATGCGCTCGATATCCTGCATCATCGCAAAGCCGAGCGCGTAGGGATTGAAGCCGGAATAGTATTTGTTGTCGAAATCGGGCTGGAACACGACGTTGGTGTGCGACTGAAGGAATTCGAGGAAGTTGCCTTCGGAGATCCGCCCCTGCTCGTGGAGCCGGGTCATAATGCGGTAATGAACGTAGGTCGCGGTGCCCTCGTTCATGACCTTGGTCTGGCCCTGCGGGTAAAAATACTGCGCGATGTGCCGCACGATACGCAACAGCTCGCGCTGCCAGGGTTTCAGGCGCGGCGCGGTTTTTTCCAGGAAGTACAGGATGTTTTCCTGCGGCAGGCCAAGCAGCGCGCGGCGACGCTCGGCATTGAGCAAGGCCTCGCTCTTGACCGGTCCGGTCGGAACCGTCCGCCACAGATCGTTGAACACGGTTTCCTCGTGGATGCGGCGCCTGCCGGCCCGCTTCTCCTCGGCGCGAAGGTCGAGCTGCTTCTTGCCAGGATAGCGGTTGACGCCATGCGACATCAGCGCGTGTGCGGCATCGAGCGTCTGTTCGACCGCCAGCCGGCCATGACGCTCCTCGCAATGGGCGACGTATTTCTTGGCGAATTCGAGGTAGTCGAGAATGCCGTCGGCATCGGTCCATTGCTTGAACAGGTAATTGTTCTTGAAGAAATGATTGTGACCGAAGGCGGCGTGCGCGATCACCAGCGTCTGCATCGTCGCGGTGTTTTCCTCCATCAGATAGGAGATGCAGGGCGACGAGTTGATGACGATCTCATAGGCCAGACCCATCAGGCCCTTGCGATAGGAGGCCTGCTGATAGGCGAACTGCTTGCCGAACGACCAGTGCTTGTAGAACAGCGGCATGCCGACCGATGAATAGGCGTCCAGCATCTGTTCGGCGGTGATCACCTCGATCTGGTTGGGGTAGACATCAAGGCCAAGCTCGGATGTCGCGATCTCCTCGCAGGCGTCGATGATGCGTTGCAGCGTCGGGAAATCCCATTCGGCACCCTGAAACAGCCGTTCGCCCGTCATGGTGCGACTTTCTCCTGCTTTCCGCGGCGCTGGAAGAGATCGTGAAACACCGGGAAGATTTCGCTGCGCTCGCAGACCTTGCGCATCGATAGTGGCGCCCCTGCGGCACGCAGACGCTCATACAGCGTCCACAGCGACGAGTCAGGCATCTCGAACGTCAGGCCGGCATCCTGGCCGACTTCGAGATAAGCGAAGAACTGGCTGACGGGCAGCAGCTTCTCTGTCAACAGCCGGCCCGCGACCTCGCCGTCGGATGTGGAATTATCGCCGTCGGATGCCTGCGCGGCGTAGATGTTCCAGTCGGAGGGACGGAACCGCGATCGCACGATGTCGTGCATTTCCTGCAACACGCTCGACACCAGCGTACCGCCGGACGCAGGCCCATGGAAGAACGTGTCCTCGTCGACCTCTTCGGCCCGGTCGGTATGGCGGATAAAGACGATCTCGACATGGCGATAGCGCCGCCTCAGGAAAATGTAGAGCAGCGTGTAGAAGCGCTTGGCAAGATCCTTCATGTGCTCGGTCATCGAGCCCGAGACGTCCATCAGGCAGAACATCACCGCTTGGGCGATCGGCTTCGGCGTGGGCTCGAACCGCCGGTATCTTATGTCGATCGGATCGATGAAGGGGATCCGCTTGGCCTTGGCCTTCAGGGCTTCAATCTCGGTGGTCAGTTCGACGCGACGCGCCTCGTCGCCGCAAGTCAGCAGTTCGGCCTCGAGCGCGGCAATTTCTTCCTTCCGCGGCCGCCGCAGCGCCACCCGCCGCGCCATCGCGCGGCTTACCGTGCGGCCGATCGAAATGTTCGCGGGCGAACCCGACGTCGCATAACCAGCGCGGCGGATGCCTTCGCTCTCCACTTCGGCGAGCTTGCGCTTGGCGAGATCGGGCAATTCCAGATCGTCGAGGAACAGATCGACGAATTCGTCGCGGTTCAGAACGAACCGGAACCCATCCTCGCTGTCGCCCTCGCCCGGGCCGCTTCCCTTGCCGCCCGACTGGTTTGGGCGTTGCAGGATATCGCCTTCGATGAACTTCTTGTTGCCAGGAAGTATCATGTCGCGGGTCCCGCCTTCACGGCGGAACCGCGGCTCGTCCATGCCATCCAGGGGAATACTCACCTCGCCGCCTTCCAGGACATCCTTGATGTCCCGGTCCTGCGAGGATTTCTTCACGGCCTGCTGAACCAACGCCTTTGCCCGACGCAAGAACCGCTGACGGTTCTCAAGACTCTTGCTGCCCGGATTCAGCCGCCGGTCGACGATGTGAATGGCAACCACTTTCGCGTCACCTCAGCCAGCTTGTTTTACACGCATATACCATTCGACGAGCCGGCGGACCTGGCGCTCGGTGTAACCGCGATCCACCATCCGCGCGACGAAGTCGTCATGTTTCTTCTCGGTGTCGCCGTCCTTTTTCGAGCCGAACGAAATCACCGGAAGCAAATCTTCCACTTGCGAGAATATCCGCTTCTCGATCACGTCGCGAACTTTTTCGTAAGAGGTCCAGCTCGGGTTCTTGCCGCCGTGCTGGGCCCGCGACCGCAGCGAAAACTTGACGACCTCGTTGCGGAAGTCCTTCGGGTTGGCGATGCCCGCGGGCTTTTCGATCTTGGTCAGCTCCTGATTGAGCAGTTCGCGATCGAGCAATTGGCCGGTGTCGGGATCCTTGAAGTCCTGATCCTCGATCCAGGCGTCGGCATAATCCACATAACGGTCGAACAGGTTCTGGCCATAGTCCGAATAGGATTCGAGGTAGGCCTTCTGAATCTCGTTACCGACGAATTCGGCGTATCGCGGCGCAAGTTCGGCCTTGATGAATTCGAGGTAACGCTTTTCGGTCTCATCCGGAAGCTGCTCGCGGCGGATCGATTGCTCCAGCGCGTACATCAGGTGAACGGCATCGGCGCCGAGCTCGGACGTATCGTGGTTGAAGGTGGCCGCGAGAACCTTGAAGGCAAAGCGGGTCGAGACCCCGTCCATGCCCTCGTCGACGCCGGCGGCATCCTTGTATTCCTGGACGCTGCGGGCCTTCGGATCGGACTCCTTCAGGCTTTCGCCGTCATAGACCCGCATTTTCGCAAACACGGTGGAGTTCTCGTGGCGGCGCAGCCGCGACATTACCGCGAAGCGCGCCAGCGTCTCCAGCGTCGCCGGGGCGCAGGGTGCGGCGGCGAGTTCTGACCCCGCGATGAGCTTCTCGTAGATCTTCTGCTCTTCGGTGACCCGCAGGCAATACGGAACCTTGATGACGCAGATGCGGTCGATGAAGGCTTCGTTGTTCTTGTTGCCCTTGAAGCTCTGCCACTCGGATTCGTTGGAGTGCGCGAGAATGACGCCGGTATAGGGGATCGCACCGATGTTCTCGGTTCCGATGTAATTACCTTCCTGCGTCGCGGTCAGCAGCGGATGCAGCATCTTGATCGGCGCCTTGAACATCTCGACGAATTCGAGGATGCCCTGGTTGGCGCGGTTCAAGCCGCCGGAATAGCTGTAGGCGTCGGGGTCGTTCTGGGCGAACGTCTCCAGCTTGCGGATATCGACCTTGCCGACCAGCGAGGAGATGTCCTGGTTGTTCTCGTCGCCCGGCTCGGTCTTGGCGACCGCGATCTGCCGCAGCCGTGACGGCTGGATCTTGGCGACGCGGAATTGCGAGATGTCGCCACCGAACGCTTCGAGCCGCTTGTAGCACCACGGCGACATCAGCCCGTTGAGCCGGCGGCGTGGAATGCCGTACTTCTCTTCGATCATCGGCCCCAGCGTTTCCGGATCGAACAGGCTGAGAGGACTTTCGAAAACCGGACTGAGTTCGTCACCGGCCTTCAGGACATAAATGGGGTGCACTTCCATCAACGCCTTGAGCCGCTCGGCAAGCGATGACTTGCCGCCGCCGACCGGCCCGAGCAGATAGAGAATCTGCTTGCGCTCTTCGAGACCTTGCGCTGCGTGCCGGAAGAACCCAACGATGCGCTCGATCGTTTCCTCCATACCGTAGAAGCCGGCGAAGGCAGGATAGGTGCGCATCGTGCGGTTCAAAAAAATACGGCCAAGGCGTGGGTCCCTGGCCGTGTCACTCATCTGAGGTTCGCCGATCGCAGCCAGCAGTCGCTCGGCCGCATTCGCATATTTTAACGGATCGCTTCGACACGACTCCAGATATTCGGCCATCGAGATGTCGCTCTGACTTCTAGCTTCGAAGGAGCGAGCGAAGGCGTTGAACAGAGAATCGTTGTACATAGATTCATCTCCTCATGGTTCAGCTATTACGTAGGATGCGCTGCCCAAGTTCCAAGCCCCGGCAGCATCCTCGTACCCGATCGCGAATCACCAACAGCAGATGTGCTTATCTGACACGCGACTGACTCACTCACGCAATGCAATAGTCGTGCTAAACGACTCGGCTCCGCAAAAATGTTATGGAATTGGCCCTTTATGTAACCGGACTGCAACATACGGCATCCGGAGAAGTACTGGTTTGTCAGGTACATGAACGCGCTTTCTCAATCCTCGCCTGGCTGAGGCTCGTGGCATCGATGCCAACAGCACTGATCCAAAAGTCTATCCTTATCGACTCCTTGAGCGGTCTCTCTACCGAGAGATAACGATCGGGAATTCAGATCGACATGACCTGCGTCACCTTGGCCGTTTCATTTCTCGGTGATGTGCCGTTCGACAAAACCGGACGCGCGCACGCGATGTTGCGGGCGCGCTATTCTCATCGCAACAAACGATTTTTGCGGTCTCGTCATCATGGACATCATGTCGGCGACGTCCATTAACACTTCGACGGGACTTCGCATGCGGTGCAGCATCGTCACGAACGCTGTGCGAACACCTCGCTCAATTACGCCTGGCTTCATCCAGTGCACCAATTCATCGCTGCCATCTCCATTGCGTGCGGCGCAAAAAATGGAACTCAGGTCCTGTAGCCAATCGCCCGGCCTGCCCAGGCCGCTCGAACCTAATTGGGACCCGCCCAGTCGATCCCGAATTGGACACCCGCCGCTGTTTATTGTGCAAGGCACAATACGGGCAAACCGCGAGGCGCGAATGGGCGGATAGCCTATTTTTTGAGCAAGTGGATATGATTGATCCCGGTGCTCCCGGCTTCCTGGCAGATTTTGCCATCCGACGGCGGGCCTGAACGCAGCCGCGGCTCCCCGCGACCAATCCACAAATCGTCCCCTTGGCGGCACCTGACCCGTACCCCTCGTAACGCCGACGATCGATGTGACCCGCATTTTCCGGAACGATCATGAAACGCACTGCCCTGCTCATCCCAACATTGGCTGCATCGGCCGCACTGGTTTGCCTTGCCGGGATTGACCCCGGTCATGCCCAGGAAGGTGTCGACAAGGCCAAGGCCGCCGCCTTCGACACCAGGATGTTTGCAGGACCCGTCAGCCAGAAGACCTATGCCTGCTTCGTGCGCCGCTACGACGCCAACCATCTGGCGCAGCACCCCAGGCAGAAAGTCAGCGCGATGAAGCTGCTGGTGACGGCGGAAGTTCCGCCGGAAGAGAACACCGTCAACTATTCGTTCCGCCTCGGCGTCCAATATCGCCACCGGCCGGGCAAATTCGACTCCAGCGGATCCTGCCGCCACGTCATCGCAGAAGATCATGGCGACGAGATCCGCCTCGGCTGTGGCGTCGATTGCGATGGCGGCGGCATCGATGTCGCGATGAAGGACGACAACTCCGCCATCGTCCGGCTGGAAAGGATCCGGGTGTGGGACCGCAAGAAACCGGACGACGACGCCGGCGACGCCCAACTGGGCGCCGATGACAAGGTTTTTCGTGTCGATCGAGTTGACTTGCGCGAATGCGCCGAGCTGGTGACCGACCGCAAGGAACTTGCTGCGCTTAAGCAGAAGTAAGATCGGGGCTAAGCACCAGGCTTCAAACGAATTGGAGGACGCCATGCATCGACGCAGCATCTTGTGGGCCGCGGCTTCCGCGTTCGGTTTGGCCGCCTCCCGCGCCGATGCTGCCACCGAGACGCCACCGACCGCTAAACTGAAAGTGGTCTATCACCTCTCCGATCTCGACAAGATCAGCTTTGTGGTGGGTAATATCCAGAACCATCTCGACGGCGTCGGCGGGCCCGACAATGTCACGATCGCGCTGGTGGTTCATGGCCAGGCGCTCCGCGCATTCCATGCGTCCCAGGCAAACCCCGACCTTTCCAGGCACGTCGGTCAATTCTCCAAGGCCGGCCTTGAGCTCGCTGCCTGCGGCAACAGCATGAAATCCCAGAAAGTCGGCCTCGCCGATCTGCTGCCGGGCTTCGTTGCCGCCGACCGAGGCGGCGTGGTCCGGATCGCCGAACTGCAATCACAGGGTTATCACTATTTGCGGCCGTGATCGCAGCGCTCATTATCGTCACAAAATCGTGCAAGCCTGGGCCGTTTCCTGGGGCATATCCTCGGGATCGAACCGGTGCGGATGGCGTTGTGCTTAGGCGGCGCATATACCGCCGGGCAGCCTTCCGCCACGTGTTGACATTCCCGCCTCACACCCGAAAGCTGTCGGGGAACCCAAGAACCGACCGATCAGACAGAACAGGTCCATGAATCCCGTCAAAGCACTCGAAAACCATGGTCAGGCCGTCTGGCTCGACTTCCTCGCCCGCGGCTTCGTCGCCAAGGGCGACCTCAAGACGCTGATCGACACCGACGGGGTCAAAGGCGTGACCTCGAACCCCTCGATCTTCGAAAAGGCGATCGGCAGTTCGGACGAATATGACGGCGCGATCGGCCAGGCGCTGAAAAAGGGCGACCGCCCGGTCGCCGACCTGTTCGAGCACCTCGCCGTCGAAGACATCCAGCACGCCGCCGACGTGTTGCGGCCGGTTTACGATCGGCTGGACGGCGACGACGGCTTTGTCTCACTCGAAGTCTCGCCCTATCTGGCGATGGATACCAAGGGGACCGTCGCCGAGGCCGAGCGGCTCTGGAAGGACGTCAAGCGCAAGAATTTGATGGTGAAGGTGCCGGCGACACCGAAAGGCCTGCCCGCGATCGAACATCTGATCGGCGAAGGCATCAGCATCAACATCACGCTGTTGTTCTCGCAAGAAGTATATCGCCAGGTCGCCGAGGCCTATCTCGCGGGCCTGGAAAAATACACCGCCAAGGGCGGCGATCCCAGCCATGTCGCCAGCGTCGCCAGCTTCTTCGTCAGCCGGATCGATAGCGCCGTCGACAAGCAGCTCGACGAAAAGATCGCCAAGGCCAATGACCCCAGCGAAAAGGAACGCCTGAGTGCGCTGAAGGGCAAGGTCGCGATTGCGAACGCCAAAATGGCCTACCAGGACTACAAGCGGCTGTTTTCGGGCCCGCGCTGGGACAAGCTGAAGGCAAAGGGTGCAAAACCGCAGCGGCTGTTGTGGGCATCGACCGGCACCAAGAACAAGGATTACAGCGACGTGCTCTACGTCGAGGAACTGATCGGTCCCAACACCATCAACACGGTGCCGCCGGCCACCCTCGATGCGTTCCGCGATCACGGCACGCCGCGCGACAGCCTTGAGGAAAATATCGACGACGCCCGCCACGTGCTGGAACAGCTTGAAAAATCCGGCATCTCGCTCGATGCGATCACGACCGAGCTGGTCAAGGACGGTGTCAAGCAGTTCGCCGACGCCGCCGACAAGCTCTACGGCGCGGTTGCGCACAAGCGTGCGGCTTCGCTTGGCGGTGCGGTCGACAAACAACAGCTGGCGCTCGGCGACGGCATCAAAAAGGCGGTCGAGAAGAGCACCGAGGATTGGCGGACGTCAGCAAAGATCCGCCGGCTCTGGCACAAGGACAAATCGGTCTGGAGCAATGACGACGAGAATAAATGGCTGGGCTGGCTGAACAGCCCTGCCGCCGCTGACGTCGCCGATTACGAGGATTTTGCCAAGCGCGTGAAGGGACAGAATTTCACCGATGTCGTGGTGCTCGGCATGGGCGGATCGAGCCTTGGGCCGGAAGTGCTGGCCGAAACCTTCGCCAGGAAGTCCGGCTTCCCGAAATTGCACGTGCTCGATTCCACCGACCCCGCGCAGGTGCGGGCGATGGAGAAGAAGGTCGATCTCGCGCGCACTCTTTTCATCGTCTCCAGCAAATCCGGCGGCACCACCGAACCGAACGTGATGAAGGATTATTTCTTCGATCGTGTTTCCAAAACCATTGGCGCCGACAAAGTCGGGCATCGTTTCATTGCGGTGACCGATCCCGGCTCCTCGCTGGAGAAGGTCGCCGCCAAACAGGGCTTTGCGCGAACTTTCTACGGCGATCCCACAATCGGCGGACGCTACTCCGTGCTGTCGCCATTCGGACTGGTCCCGGCGGCAGCCGCCGGCATCGACGTCCGCAACCTGATCAAGCATACGCTCGCGATGGTGCGCTCCTGCGGCGCCGACGTGCCGCCGCACGAAAATCCCGGCGTGCAGCTCGGGCTTGCGCTCGGCCTTGCCGGGCTCGAAGGCCGCGACAAGGTGACGATCTCATCATCGAAGAAAATCGCCGATTTCGGCGCCTGGGCCGAGCAGTTGATCGCGGAATCGACCGGCAAGGACGGCAAGGGTCTGATCCCGATCGACGGCGAACCTCTCGGCGATCCCGCGATCTACGGCAACGACCGCTTCTTCATCGATATCCGCACCGAGGGTGAAGACGACGCTGATCATGACGGTAAACTCGCGGCTCTCGAGGCCGCCGGGCATCCGGTGGTCCGCATCGTCATGAAGTCGATCGGCCATATCGGCCAGGAATTCTTCCGCTTCGAAATGGCGACCGCAGTGGCGGGTGCCGTCATCGGCATCAACCCGTTCAATCAGCCCGATGTCGAGGCCGCGAAGATCAAGACCCGCGAATTGACCGCGGCCTTCGAGAAGACCGGTTCATTGCCGGCGGAGACGCCGGTGATGGCGACCGATGAGGCGGACATTTACACCGATGAAACCAACGCGGCGGCGCTACGCCGCGCCGGCGCCAACGGCACGCTCGGCTCCTGGATCAAAGCCCATCTTTCACGCCCCGGCAGCGGTGATTATTTCGCGCTGCTGGCCTATATCGCACGCGATAGCGCCTCGATCGACGGCTTGCAAAAAATGCGGCTGGCGGTGCGCGATCATCATCACGTCGCGACCTGCGCCGAGTTCGGCCCGCGTTTCCTGCACTCGACCGGCCAAGCCTACAAAGGCGGGCCAGACAGCGGCGTGTTTCTACAAATCACGGCCGATGACGCCAAGGATTTGCCGGTGCCCGGCCAGAAAGCCAGCTTCGGCGTCGTTAAGGCGGCGCAAGCGCGCGGCGATTTCGACGTGCTGACCGAACGCGGCCGGCGCGCGCTGCGCGTTCATCTCAAGGGCGACCTCAAACCCGCGCTTGCCGCGCTCAATGCCGCCATATCCGAAGCGCTCAATTAAGGAATTTTGGCAATGCAGCTTGGCATGATCGGCCTTGGCCGGATGGGCGGCAATATCGTCCGGCGGCTGATGAGGAACGGCCACACATCAGTGGTGTACGACAAGGATCCCAAGGCGGTCGCAGCGCTTTCCGCCGAAGGCGCCACCGGCGCCGCTTCACTGGAAGATTTCGTGGCGAAGCTGGAAAAGCCACGCACCGCCTGGGTGATGCTGCCGGCCGGCAAGATCACGGAAGCGACCATCGAAGCCTTGGCAAAGCTGATGCAGCCCGGCGACGTCATCATCGACGGCGGCAATACGTTCTGGCAGGACGACGTCCGCCGCGGCAAGGCGCTGAAGGAACAACACGGCCTGAATTATATGGACGTCGGCACCAGCGGCGGCGTCTGGGGCATCGAGCGTGGCTATTGCATGATGATCGGCGGCGACAAGGCGGTGGTCGACCGGCTCGATCCGATCTTCGCAACGCTGGCGCCGGGTATCGGCGACATCCCGCGCACCGATGGCCGCGAAGGGCGCGACCGACGCATCGAGCAGGGCTATATCCATGCCGGCCCGGTCGGCGCCGGGCATTTCGTCAAGATGATCCATAACGGCATCGAGTATGGCCTGATGCAGGCCTATGCCGAAGGTTTTGACATTCTCAAGAACGCCAATATCGCGGCGCTGCCGGAAGAACATCGTTTCGACCTCGACATCGCCGACATTGCCGAGGTGTGGCGGCGCGGCAGTGTGATCCCATCCTGGCTGCTCGACCTCACCGCATCGGCACTCGCCGAGAACCAGACGCTGGATAATTATTCCGGTTTTGTCGAAGATTCCGGCGAGGGCCGCTGGACAGTCAACGCGGCAATCGACGAGGCCGTGCCGGCCGAGGTGCTGACATCAGCACTCTATGCGCGCTTCCGCTCGCGCAAGGACCATACGTTCGCGGAGAAGATTCTCTCCGCCATGCGTGCCGGCTTTGGCGGTCACAAGGAACCGCCGAAGAAACCAGGATCAAAGGTGTAATATCCATGGCGGTCGGCAAATTGGCGCAGAAGAGACCCGATCCCTGCTCCTTCATCATTTTCGGCGTCAGCGGCGACCTCGCGCATCGGCTGGTGATCCCTGCCCTCTATAATCTCGCGGCGGCAGATCTGCTGCCGGAGAAGTTCTGCGTCGTCGGCATTGCCCGCAAGGGCATGACCAGCGACGAATTGCGCGACAGCCTGATCAAGGGGCTGCATCAGTTCGCCACCCGCCCGGTGGACGACGCGATCGCCATGCGTTTGCTGGATTGCGTCACCTGCATCGAGGCCGATCCAAAAGATCCGGCCTCGTTCGATGCCATGAGCAAGCAGCTGGACGAACTTGAGGCCGCACGGAAGACCGGCGGCAACCGCCTGTTTTACCTGGCGACGCCGCCGAGCGCGTTCCTGCCGATCAGCCGCGAACTTGGCCGCACCGGCATGCTGGCCGAAAACGGCGCCTGGCGCCGGCTGGTAGTCGAGAAACCGTTCGGCACGGATCTGGCGTCGGCGGTGGCACTGAACAGCGAATTGCTGAAACTCGTCGAAGAGCAGCAGATCTACCGGATCGATCATTACCTCGGCAAGGAAACCGTCCAGAACATCCTGGTGCTGCGCTTCGCCAACGGCATGTTCGAGCCGATCTGGAATCGCAACCATATCGACCATGTCCAGATCACGGTCGACGAGAAGCTCGGCGTCGGCCACCGCGGCAGCTTCTATGACGCGACCGGCGCGTTGCGTGACATGGTGCCGAACCATCTGTTTCAACTGCTATCGCTGGTCGCGATGGAGCCGCCGGCGAAATTCGATGCGCATTCGGTGCGTTCGGAAAAGGCCGACGTGCTGGCCGCGATTCAGACCCAGAGCGAGCAGGAAGCACTGTACAATTCGGTGCGCGGGCAATATCGCGCCGGCATGGTCGACGACACCGAGATCGAGGACTATCGCCGCGCCAAAGACGTCAAGCCCGCCAGCACCACCGAGACCTACGCCGCGCTCAAACTGACCATCGACAATTGGCGCTGGGCCGGCGTGCCGTTCTATTTGCGCACCGGCAAGGCGCTCGGCGTCAAGCGCACCGAGATCGCGATCAAGTTCAAGCAGGCGCCGTTCGCGATGTTCCGCGACACGCCGGTCGACCGGTTGTCGCAGAATTATCTCATCATCTCGACCGAAC
>Ga0307516_10005797_pt1 | contig 14633 bp, 6 predicted proteins | sample 19_EM_MG_FD_203310 | JGI IMG/M metagenome (GOLD analysis project Ga0307516, IMG submission 203310) | Populus trichocarpa ectomycorrhiza microbial communities from riparian zone in the Pacific Northwest, United States - 19_EM | ecosystem: Host-associated > Plants > Roots > Unclassified | place... | reverse complement strand
ATTGTTAACCATTTGCCTATAATACTAAATATGATTCTTCCACCGTATCTTTCCCTCCTTTTTGCTAAGTTGCTTTCCTTTATCCTGGCAGGCATCATCAACATGGAAGATGGCAAGCTAGGATAGGAAGGGTTGCTGGAAACAAGGATTTGTACCTTGGAACATTTAGTAAGCCTTCGTCACTTTCTTTCTCTCTCTCGTCCTTTTTCCCTTTATTTTCCTTCTATTAAAGTGTGCGATGTGTTATCCATTCTTATGGCATTACATCCTACTCTTTGCACATAACTAAGTGTGAAGGATTTTCACTTAAGCTCATGGCTTTTTAACGTAAATGTATGTCTTGGCCACAAAATACAAGTCAGCCTTGATCAACTTTCAACCATTTCATTTCATGCACAATAACTATTTTATAGCTTGAGAAACTTAACTCAAATAGTCCAATCGCTCGTTACGATATAGGTACACAAGAAGAAGCTGCAGAGGCCTATGACATTGCTGCAATTAAATTTAGGGGTACCAGTGCTGTTACAAATTTTGGTATAAGAAGGTATGATGTGAAGAGAATTTGCTCAAGCTCCAAACTCATTGCTAGTGACCTAGCTAAGCGTTCAACAAAAGATTCGGCTCCGGTGGCCCTCGAGGATTACAATTCCTGTGCTTCATCAACATCTTCTCAGCCCCACTTTGCCATAGCAAGCAGTGAAGCCTCCCATGAATTGACTGACATGATGTGGAGTGAAAATACAGGGGAACATCAACAGCAACAAAGTGCTAACAACAATAACAATGGTGTAACTTTGGTGGCTTCAACTAGCAGGAATCCCCCCATTGCTGCTAGTCCAAAATGTTCGGTTGGCTTAGCTAGTGATTTTGGCCTTGGCAGCGAAAGCTATTCTCAGGGCTACTTTCCATTGCAGGGTGGAAAGCATCAAGTCCCTATGTTTGCATTGTGGAATGATTGAAAAAATAGTAAATGAAGATGAGCAAGATTTGAGAACTCTATATCAAATATATAATAATTATCATTATAAAAAGATTTGGAACTCAAGAGGGCTCGATCATTTCCTTTGTGACGAGACAGGAAAAACAAATCTGGTGAAAGGCACTTCAGTTTCTAATGATAAAGCAAGAGTGATGAACCCGAACAAATTGAAGTACAGAAAAGACACGAACAACTTCGAAGCACTTTTTACTCTTTGAAGTTTGAACTATCCAATCCAAAGTTTCAAACCACACAGTAAACTTGGTTTCTGCCCCCTTCCTGTAAAACTGAAGGCCGCACCAATTGCTTTGCATGTATTTACTTGCACCGCCTGAGACATGGCACAAGAAGTAGGCCCTGTATGCAATGTCTCTAGCTATCTAGGCCATTAGGGACCACAAAATCTCCGTTGGGATGCCTGCCACAAACACAAAGATCAAAACGACCACCTTGTTTGGTCTTATTGCAACAGACCAATACACAAGACATGTATTATTAATATTATTATTATATGCTGTGGAATTTTTGGCTATGGTTAAAATACTGACTAACTTTGCTATAGAGCGCTAGCTCTTGCTGTACGTATGCATTATGGGCACCATAAGGCAAAAGGTCAAAGAACTTTGGGGATGCAGAGAAGCAGTAATCCTCCTCCACTGGCAGGTTTGTTTGGAGAGTCATTTAGATCATAGCATTATAGCAATATCAAATCTGACCTAGCGAGAGCGAGGCTTTGTGAGTCCATTTTGTGGAGGTCAAGTTAGTAAAAACAACTATTTCTTTTTACCTAAATAATGTTATTTTAAGTTTATTTGAAATGAAAATGTTAGACTCGGGGAAACTCTCAATTCATGACCCGGATCTCAATCGGATAATTAGGTTTTAGAATTATAAATTATTATAGGTGTTAGAATCTCATTTAAATATTTTTTGAATATCTAAATTTGTAATGCTAATGATTATTTTTTTAATTTAAATTAATTATGTTTAATTTTCATTAACTTGCACTGTTGTAATGTTTATATTTTGAAAAATATATATTGAACAAATCTTTTGGATCTTTCATTCAAATCTATGATTCTGTTTATTTTTATATTTTAAAAGAATTTTTTAAAAAAATTAAAATTTTATTTATTTATTTTTATTTTAAATTAATTTTTTTATGTTTTCAGATATTTTAATGTGTTGATATTAAAAATAATTTTTTTTAAAAAAAATATTTTAAAATAAATGTAAACACTAGATATAATATATAAGGAAGAAAAAAAATATAGGATATATATATTGTATATGTAAATTCTATTTGCATAAACATCTGTTAGACACTTTGAGACAAAATAAAAATATGATGAGAGGAACTATCTAGGTGGTGGTTCAGTGATAAGATCTTAGCATTAAAAGGTTTGCTCTCTCTGTGGTCTTAGGTTCGAGCCCTGTGGTTGCTCATATGATGACTACTAGAGATTTATATGATCGTTAATTTCAGGACCCGTGAGATTAATCGAGATATATATAAACTGCTGCAGCACACCTTAAACTAAAAAAAATTGAAGGGTGGGAGAGGTACAGAGAATCTAAGCCTACCCGTTGAAAAGGTGCCTTAAATTGCGTGCCCTTAGCCTTATTGCTGTTATTCTTGGATCTTCTTATGCAGTGCCAGGACCACTCCTCTTCATGGCGCGTAGCATCCCAATTAATATTTTCCTATACGAGTTTTTTTTATGTAAATACTTTACACATAAAGTATTTTATATAAAAGACGAGACAAATTTTTACAATTTTCTTATTAATAATATTGTAAAAAACATAACCATAGCTGGTTATTAGAGACGGCGATATGGCTGCGACATGCTTATTTTTAATTAATAATCAAGTTATATAATAAAAAAAGATTAAAACTTAAAAATATTCCTACATTATATTGAGTTTTTTTAATTAGAAAATTATTTTTAAAAAATTGGAAAATTAATATTAAAAAACCATTTGATAAAACCCACACTTTTCACTTCCAAACTTCTTAAAATATATATAGCAGTTGAGAAGTGACCTAAACTCTTACAAGATAGAAAAAAAGATAAGAGAAAAGAAAAAAATAATAACATCAATATTCTAAAAACACACCATAACTACAACAACAACTATTATAGTGACTAGTTATTTAATTTGGGTTCTTTTACGAATTGTAATTTGTTTTTCCAAAAAATATCAGGTAAGCAGGCTATCTTAATGTGTTTTATTACATAAAAAATCAAAGTGTAAATTGAAAAACTTATGCAAACATTTAATTAAATAAATTGATAATTATCAAAGTAAATAAACGAAAAAAAGTCATTAATAATAACCAAAATAGAATCTGGAAAAATTGAGAGATAAATGTAGATCAATATATTCAATCACATAAACTGAAAATATTGTTTTTACTGAACTTGTTTATTTAAATCAATAAAAGATAACAGAAATAAAAACACAAATAAAATTAATTGAATATTTTGCAAGGCCGAATATATAAAAAATATTATTATAAAATGAGTATTTTTTATTTTGAAAAATAAAGTTCATTTGTATAAAACAAAAAAAAATTATAAGAGAATTAGAAATATCTTAAAAAATCAAACATAAATAAAACAATTTAAAAAAAAAATTATTCAAAAAAGACATGCAAAATCCGAGATTTAAGTCATGAGACTATGATAAACTTATAGAAAAGAAATCAAAGATAATCACAAAACCAATATTAAAAAAAAAACTAATACAAAATGATAAGATCATAAAAGAAAATGAGCAAAAAAAAAAGGATGTTGAACGACATTACCTTTTCAAACTCGAGACCCGAATCATTTGATCAAAAGCGCTACAAATGGAAAACAAAAAAAGCTAAATCCCCAACAAATTAAATATTGAAAGATAAAATTAGAAAAAAAAACAATTGCATAGAAGGATCTAAGAAAAATTTTAATTAAAAGAATGAGGTTGAAAATAAAATAAAAATTAATTAGAGGGAAAACAAAAGTTTTTAATTGGAAGGTTAAATTGAATTGAAAAATAACTTTAACAAAAAGAAAAACAAATCAAACAAATGAGGGTCAAATTGGAGAAATAAAACAACATAAATTTTGATTTAATGATAAAATTTAAAGCCAATAAAACTTTAACGAAAGGGCCAAGAAAATAAATAAAAAATAAAAAGAATAAGGATTGAAATGACAAAAAAACATATGAAAATTTTTAATTGAAGGACTGAATTCAAATCAAACAAAACTTTTATAAAAGGAATAAGAACGAAATAAGAAATCAAAAGGATAAGGATCGAAATTGAAAAAGTAAAAACAAAGAACTTTGATTGAATGATGAAATTGAAAGCCAATAAAACTTTAACAAAAGAGTCAGAGAAATAAATTAAAAATAAAAAGAATAAGGACCAAAATAAAAACAAAAACATGAGAAATTGTAATTGAAGGACTAAATTGAAAAAATAAGAAAAACTTTTACAAAAGAAATAAAATCAAAAGAATGAGGAATAAAATTGCAAAAGCAAAAACAGAGAACTTTGATTGAATGATGAAATTGAAAGCCAATAAAACTTTAACAAATGGGCCAAAGAAATAAATTAAAAATCAAATGAATAAGGACCGAAATGAGAAAAAAAATATAAGAAATTGTAATTGAAGTACAAAATTGAAAAAAAAAACTTGTATAAAAGGAATAAGAACGAAATAAGAAATCAAAAGAATGATGACTGAAATTGAAAAATAAAAAATAAAAAGGACAATCATGCACTTTATCTAGGAGGAGAGAGAAAAAAAAAGACCACTGACAACAATCCAACAACCATATGTCGTCATGTGTCATACCATAAGAAAGAAGACACAATGATGCTTTCAAAGACATAGCAAAGGGTCATGTTTAGACATTGGTTGGCATCGCACACACCTTATAAATGGCACAGACGCCACCCAAATGGTAATTATTAATTCACCAAAAATATATAAGGAGTAAGTGTCTCACTATAGTACTAGACATAGTTTATTGTGGATTACTATAATGAAATTATCTTTTTGCCATTATGTGGAAAAAAAACAAAAGAAAACCTTGAGAGTTGGGGGTGCTTTGGTCTTTTTCACTAGCTTATTGGTCATTATAAGATTTTTGAGGGGGTATGTTAGTTTTTTTCAGACTTTTTGTACAGTAAAAATACAATTTAACCCTTAAGGTTAACAAATTTTAGAGCTTTGGTCTTTCTTTAATGTTTGTTTATATGTTAATTGGTCGCTCTATTTCATTTTGATTATTATATTATATGCCCCTTTCTCACTTTTTTTCTTGCACTCAAATAATGAAATTTTATCCAAATTAAATTAATTATTTGCCTTCTTTAAAGCACGGACATCCAAACTAAGTAAATCTAAAAGGTGTGGTTAATACATTATGCAAAATGCATTATGGATCCCCTCACATGGCACTATGAATAAATTGTTCATGGTGCTTTTTTAATTTGGCTCTTATTGGACCAATTGTAGGTCAATTATTAGGGAAGGGTGTGATTGAAAAATGGGGGACCAAAGTGAAAAACACAGAGGGAATAAGTAGCTTTAACAAAATTTGAATAAAATATTTATTGTAATACCCATACTTTCCAAATTATAAATATCGGGTTTCTTCAATTTCCAAAATTTAAAGGAAAAATGAATTTTGATTCTAAACTTTATTTTTCTTGTTTTTTGGTCTCTGATTTGAAAGAGGTGAGGGAAAGTCACTGGAATCCAACATTAGAGAGAGAAAAAAAAAATTTGGTACCGATTCCGACCATAAAAATAGTTGATATTGGTGTCATATTATTCCATTTGATTAGGAGGTTCACATTAGATTTTTTTTTTTTTTTACCTTGAAATTGCCTAGAAAAACATATCTGAGCTCGGTAAAAGTTTTTGTGCTAGGTTGATTGCAGGTTTTGGGATAGGTTTTTTACGCCATGAATGTGTTTATTAAGTTGCTTGTGATGTTTTTTAGGTGCTTTGAGTAAAAAATGGGTTGAAAATGGGTTCCTAGGTCTAAAAAGTTTTGACCTGATTTTCTGGCCACTATATTGACAAGAAACTGGACAATGTCAAATGACGCGTCATCTGACTTATTAAAAAAAAAAACTAGGGTAAACCACATGTAAAAAAAAAAATTAATAAAGGCTCAAGTGTGCGGACCTATCTTTGCAGGCTCTCGTGCGAGCCTTTACTAAATGAGTCGGGCCTAGCAGCGCTTGTTTTTTTATTTTTTTAAAAAAATATTTTTTAATTAATATTATTTTTATATGTATTTTTTCAAAATATTTTTTAATTTTTATTTAAATTAGTACCTCTTTTTCAAAAACTTAGGGTGGACGACATGCTAAAATCCAATTGATTTTGTTTGTTTAACCTCTTTTAAATAGTGTTTATTTTTTAGTTATTTTGATGATGTTATTTTTTAAAGATATTTTTAGAATTCATCTATAATTTTTTTTTATGTTTTATATAAATGAAATTTATTTTTAAAAATAAAAAATTTATTTTCGATAATATTTTTAATATGTGTAACATTGAGTAACTTTTTTTTCCTTTTATTTTATTCAATCAATTTCATGTGTGTCTATTTTTATTATCATTTGATTAAATAAAAACTTGATTTTTATGAACATGGACATCAACTACAACTGTGTGAAAGGCTTGAGTCGGAGATTAAATATCTTGGTTTATATTTACCTTTTAATTTTTAATTTTTTTATCTTTATTTGTCATTAATAATTATTTATTTATTTATTAACACATATATTTCTCAATTTATATATATATATATTATTTTTAAAAAATTTATATAAAAAACATATAAAAAAATCCAGATATTTATTTTTTAATATTTATTTTTAAAAAAAAAATCTGTCCGTGGCGAAGAACATGTAAAATAGCTAGTGAATAATAAGTAAGGCTTGTTGTGTGTAGTGTTGCTCATCTGTTTGATATTTATTAATTAATTTATCAAAATTCCAATATCTATCAAAATACAAACAAATAGTACTAGGACTAAACTAAAAAGAAAAAGAGATCCTCATAAATAATTATAAAATCAACACAAGAATTCTTAAACTAAATAGAAAAAATAAAATTATTGAGCATAATATTTAATTTTTTAAATTAAATAAAAGATTAAAACTAATAAAAAAATATTTAATTTTCTAACTAATGCTACTCGTTAATCATTGTCCATCATATATAGAATATGCATGATTCCAAGATCCAACTCACCTCCATTCCAAGATTTGATGTCATCATTATTTCCAAAGACTTTTTAACTATAAGAAGCTCACCTTCGTTGAGCTCCATGTTTGATATTCCCGTTTGCCATGTTTCACTTCAAAAAAGAGGTGATCCTAGGTGATGATGATATTAACGAAATGTGCCTATGGAAAATTAATGATGATGGTTGATGGATGATAAAGTTAGTGATAATGATTACAAATAAGAGATTGGAGCTTAAATTATTTTTTTCAGAAAAAAACAATTAATATTAATTAAGCTACAATTTATTGACTAATATCTCAAAAACTTTTCTGCACAAAATAAAAATCAAAGCATTAAAAATTTTTTTTTGTTATATTTTTAATTAAAACTCAATGTCGTGAGATGACAGTACTCTCTCTTCTCACCCGTGGGGTTGTTGTCTCTAAACTCACCAATATCTCTCTCCCCATTGTGAATGACCCATTTCACCACTATAACACCATTTTCACTGCCACCACTTATTTTGGACCATTAGAGATATATTTCATACTTTCCCTTTATTAATTTCATAGTATTTATGCTAATTTTTTTTATTTTAATTGTTTTAGGGTTAGGGTTAGGGTTAGGGTTTTTTAGGTTAATTTAGGATTTTGGTGAATTAGGTTTAAATCATGTTAATTGGCTATAAAATACATCAATTAAGTTGATGATTTTGTTATTTATGGAGAAGATTGATTAATTTGAAATGTTGTCGACTATATTATGGTTAGGATTAGGGTTCTTAAGGTTAATTTAGGATTTTTATTTGAATTAGGTATACATTATGTTAATTACCTATAAAATACATCAATTAAGTTGATAATTTCATTATTTGTGGAGAAAATTGATGAATTTGGGTTGTTGTTGATTATGTTATGGTTTAGGGTTTCGTTAGATAAACTTTTGTTAAAATTATATACCTTGATTAATTTGTTATATTGATAAATAAAGCTTGGGTTTTTTTTTATATTATTTGACATAATATCTTGTAGTATTGGAATACTATACTTTTATGATAGTATTATTATCAATATCAATAATGGTATCACTTAGAATGGAGAAAATAACGGGTTGCTAACAATTATATCACTTACCAAGCTATTTAGATTGATATATGATCGAATTGGATGTGATTTAAAAAAAAAAATTAAAGTTGACATTACTTGGATTACTCAAATTGGAGTGTATCTAACTTGTTATATTAGTGTACTTATTTCTAGTTATGACAATGTGAATTCAATGTTTGAATTAACACTTGAAAATGGATTGTAAATTTTAGAGCTGTACTTGAATAGTAGATCTAGATGAGAAAAATCTTCTAGTATGGAATTTACTCAGGTGCCAACTTACACTAAAAGGATCACACAAACATAACAAGCAACTAGTCTTTCTAGTTTAGGTGGCGATACAATGAATATAATGTCACCATAAAACCAATTAATGAGACCTTTCGTTCCTAAATTTGAGGATGTGAGTGGGTATGCCCAAGCCGCATACAATGACTAGGCTTTGACTATTAGGAATTCAAGCTTATCGGGTGATGAATTGGATGTTGGATAAAAAATTCAAAAACAAGTTTGAATGTATTATTGCAGTTAAGTGGTGGTATATCAAGAATTCATTGTAGTACAAGAGACAACGTTCAACCAAAACTTATGTGCAATATAGTCATAAACCAATATGTAAATGATATTTGCATGACAAAAGGTCTGATTCATTTGAGATCTCAAAGTTAAAAAGGCTACACACATATCAAAACCTATTAGTTCTGTACACCCACCATCATATTGACTTCAAATCTCAATGCTGAGGTGATATTAATAATTGTGAAAGTTAATATAAGCATAAGTGTTACAAATATTCAAGTTACTATATATATGGATTATAAGCATCATGTCTCACATTACAAGATATGGATGACTAGACAGAAAATGCTAAGGCTGTTGTTTGGTATACAAGAGGAGTCCTTTCAAATGTTTCTTAAAATTCTATTAGCTTTCAAATAATAAAATCTAGGTGTAGTTGTATATTGGGATCATTAAATAGTTGATGGTAATAAAGCAATCTTTGAGGGAGTATTTGAGGTATTTAAAGCTTTAGTTGATAGGTTTTAATATTGTCATTCACTTATTAGTATTAATGGCACTCATTGTATAAAAAGTACAAGGAGAAGTTATTGATTGTAGTTGCTAACAACATGAATAACGGTTTATCCATTTTGTTTTTCTATGATAACAAAAAGACAAACATTAATTGCATTTGGTTTTTATATTTGCTTCGTCAGTATGTCATTAGCAGTCAAACAGATTATATACTACATCAGATAAACATATTGTGATTAAGAGTTTCATATGGCATGAATATTTATTAATCTAATTAGGCATCATCGTTATTGTTTGTAACACTTTGTTGGTAACTTCAACACTAATTTAAAAAATATTTCCTTAGAAAGTATGCTTCATAAAATATGTTGAGAACCTTTAAAACAAAAGTTTTACACTTTGTATGATGATATGATTAAGATAAATGATGATATCAAATAATGGCTATAAGTTAAACCTAAGAAAGATATGCCCTCTCATGTGATGGTTGTCGTTATTATGGCAATATGACTATAAACTTGTCAGAGATTTTTAATAATATATTAAAAGGTGTATATGGCTTGCCTATAACAATTATAGTGTAAATGACCTCTTATAGGTCAAATAAATATTCTTAAGGTGTTAGGTATTGTGACCTCTAATTATACTTATTTAATTACTTGTTGATGTGATAAGATCAACAACACATGTGGTAATTGTATTTAATCTTGTAAGGGGTTTATTTTAGGTTGTGAACTCACTAATAACTGGTATTTAAGGAGAGATACACAAAATGGTTGATATTTATAAAGGAAGTTGCAGTTGTGGTAAATAAAAATTATACCATTAACCATGTTCACATCTCATTGCACTTTGTGAAATGTTGACCACGTCCAATTTGATAACCCTTTCTTTCCCAATAAAATGTATAAAAATACATATACTCCCCTTTTTACCCTTACATAACACATTAGTATGGCCTAAATATATTAGACCAATAATATATAGATGTCCAACTAGATGGAGAACAAAAAAATAACAAAGGAGATCCATTCATCTGCATAGGTTAGTGTTAAAGTGATGTTTCCATTAGTAAAAATATCACTAATGGATTTACCAAGGGAACCATGTCATTGACTAGTGTCCTGTGGTGATTTCATATTAGCTAGTAATCTTATCATTGATTTAAACACCGATGAATAAGCCAACAAAACACATGTTTCGAGATTCCATTAAAAACTAAGGATGCACTCTATTAAACTGCTTCAAAGCTTCATTATCGAAAGGGTGCACCATGAATCCATTCTCTAGATCATGTAAATGATGTCATATCATGTGCTCGGATGTCTTCGGAGACAAATAACATTTGCAACTTAAGAGTGATTGTGAAGTATCTTAGTTTTTTTATACAGCAAGTGTCCTTCCTCGATCTGTATTGGGTTTATATCAAGCATGCCCTCAGGTTTTGCACTTGGTTAAATCTACATCTTCACAATAGTACAACATGCAAAAATTTAGGCATATATTAATTTTTTGATATCTCGGGTCAAAGGCTTTTATCATGGATTTTGTAGCATAGAAGTTCCTTTTCAACTTATTTCCTATAAGTAAAATGTTTTTTTCTCATTCAATTATGCCATTATAATCAGCCTCGCTCATACAATAATCATATTTGATGGTAAACACTCATGCAATGACCGATAATTTACTGTGATTTATGCATCTATTCTATAATGGTTCATCAGAATCTTTAAGAAGTTCAAAAAATCTAGCTGCATCTACATTTGATTCTTCATCAATATATGAATTTTCACTTGAATAACCATGATTTATTCTTATTGCATTCATCATCATACTTTTATAACAATTACTATTATCATCAGAATCCTTTTTAACATGGTCTTGTAAGAAGCATAAGCTTCTCAATGTGCAAACCAACACAAATATTTATCAGCGAACCCTTTTTTTTAGAAGATACATTATCACAATATCTATTTGGAATAACTTTTTTATTTTACCATGTTAACATTTAATTTTGCCTCTACTAATATTCTTTGAATTTAAAAGTGCAAAATTAATAAAACCCCCAACCCCTTTACAACAATCTTCCCTAGACAACCCTTATGGTGAATATCGATGCATTCAAGAACGATCATCCATTACTTCGGAAACCTATATAGAATAATGATAACATTTCTTAATAATGTAACAATCAATTCAAAATTTAACTTTGGTAATTAAAAATGAATTCACAATCTAATAACCAATTATTATTGTTGTACAAAAATATTATGATGTGTCAAAATATTAACTAAATAAATCCAATTAGCAAAAATTAATCGGTACCCAACTAATTATCTATTATTTGTTCAATTCAAACTTATTCAATCTAAATTAATATCATTTAATTGTTATAAATTCCATGAAAAATCAATTTCCCCAAAATCTCCAACATAACAATAAAATTGACAAAATATGATTGTTACCCATTAAATAACCCATTGTTTCTTTCAGTATAACACACTGAAATTACAAAATCAAAATTAATTTCATTAAATTACAAACAATTCAAATTTTCCCAAATTACAAAGAAACCCTAACATACAAATCAAGCTTTAATTATATATGAAAAGGTTGTAAAAAACTTAAATGTACAAGCAAACTACACTACAGATACTAAAAAAAAAATTAATACATTATCTTAAAACATAAATGAGTAAATCTGCTTACGTGGTGTGGGGAATATTTAGAAAAAATAGTATCAAGACAATAATGCTAACACTACATAATGTTGTGTGGTTGAATTTGTGATGATAAGGCCTGGAATTGTGTCAAAATGGGTTGGAGGGGTTGTTGTTTTGATTTGCAGTTCAAGAAAAAGAGGAGGAAGAAGAAAAAAGGGAGAATAGGGCTAAAATTGGTTACAACACTTTTAAATTTGTTGACGGAATTTGCAATGAAAAATATCGTCGGTCAATGATGACGTTTCATCTTAACGACGGAATATTTTGTTATTTTTAATTATTTTTATTATGTCAGTGATTTCATCGATAATTACTTATAGAACATATTTCGTCGATAATTACATTGTAAATTTTTGACTAAAATATTCCGTCACTACTATAATCAAACATTACTGACATAAAATATTTCATCGATAATTCTACTTAACAATTTTTTTGATAGTGTATTATTATTATTATTATGTGATCAGTTATAACAGATGAAACCTAAGAACAAAAGGAGTTTAAATCTAGGCAAATACCTTAAATTTATCCTTGTATTTGTCTCAATTATTCATTTCTATATATGTGAATTTAATTTGATCAATTAGCTTAAAAGAAATTAATCATTGAGATTCGATTCTCCCCTGCTATTAGATTATTATTACCTTAAAAGAAATTAGCTATTAGATTAATTGGGAAAATTTAGAGAATAATATTTAATTAAATAAATTTAAAAGATATAAAGGTTATGTCTTCCAGGACTGTGCCTAATTTCATTACATAATGACGTGAACAATTTGCTTTTAATTAATAATTGAGATTCGATTCTCCCCTGCTAGAAACCAGAGCAGTGCCAGATTCGACGCAGAAGAGGAATCCACATAAAATCTAGCAGAAAAGAAGAACGGAAGAAGGAAAGAGAGAGCGAGAGAGAGAGGCTGGCCTGGCCAGACCCTCTCAGATCTAGCTTCACACATCGTCACATGGACACACAGAAATATCTACAAGACAGGACACTTCAAGCAGGCATTTCTGCATTGAAAAAAAAAAACACTCAATGTTTCAATTTTCATGTAGATAATAGAGTGATAGAGCTGAACCAAAAAGAAAATTAGTAATCCATCTAATCCAGTATCCACTACATGCTAAGAAAAAAAGAGCATTGCTGTAAAATAAACATCACTCGGAATGGCAAACCAGGAACCTGAAGCTTACTTAAAATGGCAGAAAGTGACTTGAATATCCAAATAATGATGAAAGCGTCCAAGAATGCCACGGGAAGAACCAAAAAAAGTTTGGCCTTGCCAGAAAGGTCACTAACAGCACCAACATTTTCTACTAATTCAAGCACTTCAGATGCCAAAAAAATACCATTTGGCCTAATTCCAGTCTCATTGAATTCAGCATAGTCAGAATACCAGAAAGCCATCTCGAACATGCCTAGTGTTATCACCAATGTTATGCAGTTTTACAATGGAAAAACTTCTTTCCAGAATCTCGCATACTGAGAGAACCACAATAATCCAAGCATAACAAAAGCAGGGGACATGAACCCGTAAAATTTCATAAGTGGTGCCATTCTACTGGTATTTTTCCATATAGTATCGATCCCCTCTACAACTACCTCTTTAAGATTAGGATCACAATGCATGAAATACAAATTATACATCCCAGTTCTGGAAATTTGTATTGATTTTGATGCCAATGTTGCAACTAGCTCGTCTGCATAGAATGCAACACCAAAGACCTGAGGTCAGCCAGGATTTTTAGTTGACGGCCGATGAATGATTTCTCCTTCTGAACACACACCCAGCTTTGCAAGATCAGCTGTGCAGCAGACAGCTCTTTGACCACCATAGGCAGAACCCCCAATTGACTCTCTATCTTCTACCTCAAAAACAATAGCTTGTGCCAACCCCGAACTAAAGTTGGAAAATTCCTGGGTTCTCCGGAATGTAATCTTTTCAAAACAGTATCTTTGTTTAGATAACCAGAGAGTACACCCTGTTCCAATGATAATCAAAACAAAAGGTTTGGCCGTTTGGCACCGAATGACTTGGAACTCCCATCTTCATTTTGAGATTATTTCCTACGCATATATGCAATGCATTATTTTTCAAGAAACGGTTTGTTTTTATATCTTAAAAGTGTTTTTAAAAAATTCATTTTTATTTTGTTTTTTATAATTTAAATTATTTTTTTATTTTTCTAGATTGTTTTGATATATTAATATAAAAAATAATTTTTTAAAATAAAAAAATAATTTTATTTTAATATATTTTCAGAAAAAAATACTTTGAACAATCATTACTATATTTTTCAAATATCATGTTTTAAATAAATTTTTTTTTAAAAAAAGAAAAACACTAATAAAGGCAAATTCCAATTATGATGACTCTATGGGCAACTTTCCTCCAATAATAAGACTCCGAACTTTTACTTATGAGATAAATAAAGCAATAATTTTCCAGGCAATATTGCATATAAAAATTATAAGATTGTGGTAATGGTTATTTTTTAAAGTATTTTTTATATTTAAAAATATTTTTAAAAAATA
>Ga0307516_10005796_pt1 | contig 14635 bp, 18 predicted proteins | sample 19_EM_MG_FD_203310 | JGI IMG/M metagenome (GOLD analysis project Ga0307516, IMG submission 203310) | Populus trichocarpa ectomycorrhiza microbial communities from riparian zone in the Pacific Northwest, United States - 19_EM | ecosystem: Host-associated > Plants > Roots > Unclassified | place... | reverse complement strand
TGTCGCTCGTCTCGCGGGATGCCACAACACGAAAAGGAAAAAAAGTGTTGCTACCAGTTGAGGGGTAGCAAGAAGCATGTCCATTCTAGAGAGGCGAGCGCCGGACACTATATACGAGTGTCCGTGCACCGCCTGTGACTGTCTACTGTGACTGTCCTATGTAGCCCTATGTCACACTCCCGTAGCACTGTCCGTGTCACCCGAACTCTAGACACCCCGCTGGGCGTAGCGTCCGCAGCGCCCGCAGCGGCCGGAATCCTCCTCCTACAAATCTACGCTAAAATACAATAAAAGTTGGAGCCAAAGAGACTTTCCGCCGACAAACACCTTCTCCCATCATATCATTCCCCGTATTTTGCACATCTACGTGGTGTGTTACCCGACTACCCAGTCTCCACCACATCTCGACCATCTGTCATGCCGCGAGCACGTGCGAAAAAATCACAGCAATCCCCTCGACTTTCTCATATGGAGAGCCACGTGATGACTACAAGCCGAGATGCATCTCAATACGACTCAATCATGTCAGATGTTCACACCAATCACTGCGAGCTGAATGATGACACCAATCACCGTGAGCCAAATGACGACACCTACCACCATGTACCAAATGACGATACCGAGTCTGTACAAGAGGTGGTCGATGAAGATTCAATTCCTGATATCTTCAAGGGTCGGAAGAAGACACGTTTCAGTTATATCTGGTTGCCTGAGAATGGTCAGGAGTATACATTGGCAGGTATCATACGGTGGAAGTGCCAGAGGTGTAAGTTCCCAGATTTACTGTTAATCATAGCTGTTTTACTGACCTTGGGGACCTACAATCAGGCACTAAGTTGACTACGTTTTCCGTCAGAACTACAAAAAATGCCATTGAACACCTCCGCTCAAAACACAACATTGGTCCTGAGGGTGTCATTTCCAACGGGCCCACCTCCTCACAGCAGACAATCCAGCAAGCCTTCGGACGATCAATTCCGAGAATAGTTTTCAACCAGGATATATTCAAGAATTTGCTGCTTCAGTGGACCGTGGAGGGAAATGTGAGCTTTCGGATGTGCGAGTTATCCACCTTTCGGACCCTTTGCGCATATCTCACTGCGTGTCAGCCTGATTACTCTGGTATCTACCGTGCTCTACCGAAGAGCGGGTATGCCATCAAACATTTTCTGTTGACATGGTACGAGGAGATGCGTCAGGAAGTTAAGGCAAAACTTCATACAACTCTCGTCAAGATTCACTTCTCGTTTGACATGTGGAGTAGGCCGAATAGTCACGCATACCAGGCTGTGGTTGCTCACTGGATGGATCGCGATGGCTATCTGCACGCTGCTCTCCTTTCTCTATATCACTTTCAGGGAGCTCATAACGGTTTCAATCAGGCGGAACACATCTGGCCTACTATCGAAGACTATGAAATTGCACCCTTTGTTGGTATGTTTAACGTCGATAACACTACCAATAACGATACCGCCCTCACCGAGATAGCCAGCCATCTACGAATAGCGGGCCACGAATCTTTCAATCCTATCGAGGTACGACTTCGGTGTTTTGGTCATGTCTTGAATCTTGCAGTGAAGGCCATCCTTTGGGGAAAGGAGATCGAGACATTCGATCTCAACTACGGTGAAGCACAAAGGGAGTTGGGTGTTCTGAGGGAATGGCAGTGGAAGGGACCACTCAAAAAGCTCCACAATGTGGTCACATACATCCTGAAGACACCACAACGTCGTGATGCATTTGAGTCTGTTGTTCAACCTGTGTATCCGGAGGAAACCGTTCATACTGTATTTGTTGGAAACATTACACGATGGTCTAGTGACTACGAAATCATTTTGCATGGCTTTCGTTTACGAGACGCGATCGAGGAGTACGTCCGTATTGTTATCGGTCAAAATTCGAATGGTGAACGCGAGTGAGAGAATGAGAACGCACTCATTCATGATGAGTTACACCCTTCTGATTGGGAGTATCTGAGGTGCATCAAGGAAATTCTATTGCCGTTCAAGCAGTGGACTCTACGTCTTCAGCACAGATACAGCAACGGTTGTGTCGCTGACATCTTGCCGGCTATGGATGAGCTCCTTGCTCATCTTGAAGACATGAAGGTCCAATTCCATAACCAGCCGGTACTCGTACAGATGATCGAAAATGGTTGGTTAATTATAGATATGTATGTCATTTCATCGCCACAATGGTATAATTATGGTATAGTGCTAACAGATAAAAGATACTACCTCAAAACCGAACTCTGTCCAGCCTACACGATTGCGGTAGCTTTGCACCCAAACATGAACATCAGCAAAAAAATGAAAAGTTGAAGTATATTGCTTTTTTTACAGGTGAGACATAAATTTGAACTAACTTTTCTGAGGTTTCGGCTAAAAATAAACAACTTTTTTTTTTCAAATCCTTACCAGAGCAAAATATAACTTCTCCTCTTACGTGAGTGAAGGAGCCAATAGGAGCACTGGGATTATTTTTCAATTTTTTGCTGATGAAGCTTTCATACTTCTGTGAAGAATGGAAAGACAGACCAGAATGGATCGTTTCGGCAGAGACAATTGTCGATGATGTATGGAAGACATGTTACTGTGGATACGGTGTTGCTAATCCAATTGCGGCTCCATACCTGAGAGGAGAGGATCCAGCTCCTGAAGAAGAGAGTCTTAGTCGCTGGGAGAGAAAGGGTCTTGCCGCTACCCAGCTGAACGACAACTTTGACATGATGACAAGATTTCAGCAGGAGCCTCAACTCCATCGTGTCCAAGACGCTGTTCGTTATTGGTTTGAACGATCACAACATTCTGAGTGGAGAGATCTTGCCCGTATGGCTTTGACGTATCTGACACTTCCAGCAATGAGTGCCAAGCCGGAGCGAGTATTCAGTGGTACCAAAATTACTCTATCTGATCGTCGATGTAGGATGGGAGATGATGCTGTGGAGGCAGTCAAATGTCTGAAAAGCTGGCAGCGGGACGGCTTGATTGCGGCTACAAGGGATGATATCAGAGCCGTTGAGGAAATGCTTAATGCACTGTGTGAGGAGGACATTGTGTAGCTTTACAAAATGTATGATTTCATTACAAGACAAAAGGCAGGGTGTGTCCGCATGTCCAGTAGGGTATACGTATCGTTGGTGACTCGTCAGCGGAGTTTTAGCGCTGTATTAGACAGGAGAGGATGGTGGCACTAATAAGGAGTATCCACAGTCCCTCTTTGGACATGGCCGCTGCAGCGCCAGTGCCAATGAGGCTGTCATGCCCAGTTCGTGACAATGGTGTATGAAAGTTGAAACTTCAACTTTTTGGGGTTGGCTTGGCCGACCGTCCAGAGTCGACGTGGGGAAGGTCAGAATCCGACCTGATCAGACCTTTGGTCGGTCTGAGTACATCCCGACCCGACCCGACAGTACCTAAAATTGCTCCAGTCTGGTCTATGTCGAACACTGCTTCCCAGGCCGAACTAATATCCCAGGAAACTTTCAATTTCCCAAAATGTCGAGTCAACAAAAAGCTCAACAACTGTTTCTAAGATCCTTCAAAGATGAACTTGATGTCGTCGATATAGCGTACATAGGAAAGAAGCCCTTTTCCATGCCATTCATCAAGGTCTTGTTCAAACTGCGCAGCATAAATGTTTGCGAATACAGATGCAACACTTGTACCTATTGCGATGCCATTTATCTGGCGGTAGAACTCATCTCCGTATTGGAAACAGTTATTATTCATGACCGCTACAAGACATATCTCGATCAATGAAACTTTACAGGGTTCGTACACCATTTCCTCCATGACAATTTTCTTGATGAGGGAAATTGTTTCTGCGATAGGAATATTTGTGTAAAAGCTTTGCACGTCACCAGTGACAATGTAAGTTTCTTTGTTCCTATTAGCCCTGGAACCTCTCACTGTATTGATTACTTCGATGGTTGAATTGACGACCCACAAGTAGAGTTGCAATACAGGTTGGAGGAGATAGTTAGCTACTTTGGACGTCCCTGCCGTGATCCAGCTATGGCTGGGGATAATCAGTCGAAGATTCCATCACGGTTTATGGACTTTGGGGAGTCCTTTAAACGTTGGAACAGACAGATTATCCGTAGTCACCTCAGTGGGCAGGTATTTTGCAAAGATAATAAACTCGTCAGAACTTGTTTTCTTTGTGGCAGAGGAAAGTAGTGATTCTATCCAGAGTTTGACTTGGTTTGCTCGTTCAATCACATCAGTGTCAGAGACCTGTTTGTAGACACTCTTGTCACTGAGTTGATTCGTGCATTCCGATATGTACTATGCTTTACTGACTACTGCAATTCCAAGGTTTTTGTCTGTGGCCAGAACCAGGTAAGAATTCGACTGAAGTTCTTGCCAAAGAACACGTAGATTTGAATTAAATCTTGCTTTCGAGGTCAGCTGTAGGGCCGCCACTTTTTCAAGCAGTAAGTCCTTGGCTGCCTCTAGGCCGCGTTCAAAACCAGTATCTTGCATAGCAGGTTTAATATCTGAAGGGATATTAAAGGGTGGTATGTAGAGTCAATCAGGTTGGTCTCGAAAAATGTACTGCCAGCGTACATTTTTCTCAAAGCTTTTCCAAGCTTTGTGGACCATGAGAGGGTCAGGCAGAGAATGGAATATGAATTTACCATTGAATGCGAGGCAGTAATCTGTATTTTCCGTGAGATTGACCCCTGGAAGCTTGAAATCACCTGTGTTGAAATGGATCGCTCCATCAATCACATCGCATGAGAGTTCTTTGGCACAGTGGATACGAAGTAAATTGGCTCCGACTGACAAAAACAATTCTGCATTTCTGACGACGGTACAGAGGAGAGCCCTAGGAGTGCGAGGCCAACTCACAGACTCCATACACACATGAAAAGTCTTATCCCGCGAGCAAAACTCAAAAGAAATTCCAACATGTGCTAGTTTTTGGGCTTCCTGACACCTCCTTTTCCTTTTCCTTTCTTCCCAGGCTGTTTTGGCGGTACAGACCTCTTCTCCTTTCCTTTGCCGTTCGGTTTTCCTTTCGGTCCACTTGCGTCGCTGGTTTTGGAGCCTTGTTCTGACCCGGTCGCTTGGGAGGGTTTTTCTCTAAGGGTCAAATTAGCAACTCTTCGTCGTATATTGCTATGTGCGGACAGAGTTTGCGTACTCTTATGAGAATCCAAGTTATACTTTTTGGCAAAGTTTCAAGCGATATCTGAATTGCTTGATTGCCAGTAGCAGCACCGGATACCTTAGAGGAATTCTTCATTGCCACGTCGGCCGAAGCCTTGTCCGTAATTCGAGCAGCGGCTAATTTTCGCAGCATTTCGCGGTTGAAGGACATATGTGCGAGGACCGTCGTCCGCTGGACAATGGTACCATAGTGCTGGGTAAAAAACTTGATTTCCGAGGCAATTGGCTGAGGTTTAGGAGAACCAGCAGCAAAAGGCCTGGTATCAGTAAGTTTGAGCCCCGAATCCTCGGCCACCTGCCAAACGGTGGTCGAACACAGGTTATCAACGGAATTATTGATAGCCGTGTCAGAGGTGAGTTCAAGTAGAAACTTGAGCTCTGCTTGCTTGGCTTCAGAAGCCACTTTCAGCATAGCGACTCTTGCATCTTGAGCGATCTTTTCATTAGCCACAGCAAGCTTGTGGGGTAAATCGAGATCAGAACGAGAGACCTCTTTGGAGAACTGAAAGGTCGGGAGCTTGACGCTTCCCTTGATCTCCAGGGGGAATCCTCCTTTGACCACGTACTCTGCAAGTCAGGCAGACTGGGATCGAAGGGAGTAGATCTTGGTCCACAGGTTGTAGTGCTCGACGACGATGGGCTTGAAATGTGCGCGGATAAAGCCGGGTACGAGGTCGACGAGTTCTTGGAGAGTCGAGGCGGACGCGAGGGCTTGAGGAGTGGTCGACGTTACGCCGCTGAGAATGTGAACGGTGGAGGTGGTTGATTGTATGGACATCTTGCTGGGGGTCGTCAGTGGAGGGAGAAGTGAGAAAGCAAGATGGTGAGGAATTTTATGTGAAGAGCGCTGTAACTGCAGTATAAACGATTGAAGTTGTGAGTTCAGATCGTTTTTCGCCGTTGTGTGGCTCTTCAGTACTTGGTGCAGACAGCAGCTTTTTATATTGTTTCCAAGTAGCGTACCCTAGGGCTGACTTTGCTAGTCTTGTGAGTAGCAATGTGAGTGCGCTTACTGAGAAGCCCTACACACCTGTTCGTAAGGTGTGTAGGTCTCGAGAAGTAAATGCTTCACCCAGGGCATGCTAATTGAAAATTCTATAATTGCATGTATATGGCGCGTGTATACATGCTGCGTGCCTTATTCTGACTCGTGTATACATTTGCATACACAACAACTTCAGTGTTTCCGAAGTCGGAAGTCACGAGACTGAGCTCCTACAGCCAGCGATGAGCCATTGCTGGTAGGCAACCCTTTTTTCTGATGAATCCGAGCTCAGTCTCGTGACTTCCGACTTCGGAAACACTGAAGTTGTTGTGTATGCAAATGTATACACGAGTCAGAATAAGGTACGCAGCATGTATACACACGCCATATACATGCAATTATAGAATTTTCAATTAGCATGCCCTGGGTGAAGTATTTACTCCTCGAGACCTACACACCTCACGAACAGGTGTGTAGGGCTTCTCAGTAAGCGCACTCACATTGCTACTCACAAGACTAGCAAAGTCAGCCCTAGGGTACGCTACTTGGAAACAATATAAAAAGCTGCTGTCTGCACCAAGTACTGAAGAGCCACACAATGGCGAAAAACGATCTGAGCCCACAACTTCAATCGTTTATACTGCAGTTACAGCGCTCTTCACATAAAATTCCTCACTATCTTGCTTTCTCACTTCTCCCTCCATATTTACTCCACAATCACATTGTATGTAGAGCCCAAATTCGCAGAAGAGCCAATCCTCGGTGTGTCAAGGGCGAGTTCTAAGTATGAGCGCTATAAATCAAGATTTGAGTTGACGATGACTACTTATTTGGTGTTGGAACTGGTCAATTGAAGTGGTGAAAGTAACATGCAGTGACCAGATCCAACATCAAATAGTCATCGTCAACTCAAATCTTGGTTTATAGCGCTCATACGTAGAATTCGCCCTTGATGCACCGAGGATTGGCTCTTCCGCGAATTTGGGCTCTACATACAATGTGATTGTGGAGTAAATATGGATAATATCGGTTAACGGGCACCCTTTCTCACTCGGGCTGCCCAGTACTGACGGGAGCTGAACCCTTCTGTTCGTCATCGTAAGGAGAATCTCAGGTGGTACTAAAACTTGCATGGGTTCGGCCGCTGTTATCCCAACACTTGCATGGGCCTAGGCTGTTGGCGGCGTAGATCGCTGAAGATCTGCAACACATTCGCTTGCTATGCCCATAATACATAGTCAATTCTGCGCGCATTGATGTAACTCCGACCTCTCATCCCTGCAATGCGGGTCCAATGAAAAAGCTGTATGCGGGGTTGCTCAATCGATAGCGTCTCTTTACTGGATCACTGGTTTCGCCATCTTTTCACTATGGCAGTGTTTTTATTTTGTAGCCGTCATGGCTGGTGGCGGTGTCCCGTCTGGTCCGGCGACACTCTTTGCATTGACTTTTGCATTGGATTAGCCATCGAAGTAGTACTCTGGCACTTTTGATTTTATGGCTGTGGCTGGCAGCGGCGGCGCGGCTGGCGGCGATGGCGTGCCTAGCAGTTGCGCTACAGCTGGCAGCGGTGGTGAGGCTGGCGGCGGCGGCCTGGTTGGCAGCGGCTACTCAGGCACTTTTGATTTTTATGGCTGTCGTGACTGGCAGCGGCGAGGCTGGCGGCGGCGGCATGGTTGGCAGCGGCTACTCTGGCACTTTTGATTTTATGGCTGTGGCTGGCAGCGGTGGCGCGGCTGGCGGCGATGGCGTGCCTAGCAGTTGCGCAACGGCTGGCAGCGGCGTGGCTGGCTGGCAGTGGTGAGGCTGGCGGCGGCGGCCTGCTTGGCAGCGGCTACTCTGGCACATTTGATTTTATGGCTGTCGTGGCTGGCAGTTGCGGCACTTTTGTTTTGTTTAATCATACTTGCATACAGCCTGTCTAGACTATGGCGGCGTATATTTCGTCTGTTTCTCGGCTGCTGTCCGCGCGGTGGCGGCACGTTGCAAGCTCCTCCCAGGCCTATCGCAAGAAGAATTGGTACGCACGAAGGAAATTACAAAAGAAAGTAAGCCAAGCAGGCGTGCAGAACAAAGAGGATCGACAAACGAAGGCACAACCAGTCCCCTACTCCTCGTCCACGGATGCCATGAAGCGTGGGGAGGAACAGTGGCGGCTCCTGCCCGGCCCCCAACTCCCCCGCGGCACGCAGCTCCTCTGCCTCCACCTCTCTCTCCTCTTCCCGCTCTCGGCGCTCCCGGAGCTCCCATTCCGACACCCTCATTATCCGCAGTCACATGGATGGCATGTGCCAAGCTATTACAACTGTACGCGCCACTCGCTTGCTGTAGCTGCGACCTGCGACCTCAAGGTGTGTCCAGAGTGGAAGGCCCGGCAGCAAATCCTGTGGGCAGAGGTGTGGAACGAGACTGGGAGGTGGAAGAGCCGGTGGCAAATCCGGGACCTCCTGGCTGATGGGTGGTGTAGTCAGGCGGTGCTGGACTTCCTCTCTGCTACAGATGTGGGAAGGCGAGTGCCGGCGGAGGAGGACGTGGAGAGCGAGGCGTCAGAATGGGAGCTCCGGAAGCGGGAGGAAGAGAGGGAGGCGGAGGCGGTGGAAATGCCGTAGACGGGCGGCGGGCGCAAGCCGTAGACGGGCAGCGTGTGAACGCCGGAGACGGGCGGCGGGCGAATGCCGTAGACGGGTAGCGTGTGAACGCCGGAGACGGGTGGCGGGCGAATGCCGTAGACGGGTAGCGTGTGAACGCCGGAGACGGGCGGCGGGCGAATGCCGTAGACGGGTAGCGTGTGAACGCCGGAGACGGGCAGCGTGTGAACGCCGGAGACGGGCGGCGGGCGAATGCCGTAGATGGGTAGCGTGTGAACGCCGGAGACGGGCGGCGGGCAAATGCCGTAGACGGGTAGCGTGTGAACGCTGGAGACGGGCGGCGGGCGAATGCCGTAGACGGGTAGTGTGTGAACGCCGGAGCCGGGCGGCGGGCGAATACCGTAGTCGGGTGGTGGGCGAACGCTAGAGACGGGAGGAAAAGAGATGAGGGAACATAATGAGTTGATTCGCAGGATAAACAAGATAAACAAGAGGTTGCACAAGAGAGAAAGAAGACTGACAACACGTAAAGAAAGCCTTCCTTATTCATGCGTCACTCGTACTTGCGCAACTCACATGCGTAGTCACACTTCACTCATGCAACAGAACAGTCACCTTGCTCCCAAAGCTCGCAATTCCAAAACTTCTCACCAAAACTTTCCAAGCATCCAGACCAATGCCGTGGCACTCCCGCCGCTGCAGACCAAACTTTCGGACGTCGAGGCCTGCACCGTGAAAACGGCGTGTGGGCGACCGGCGGGCGACGCCGTCAGCTGGCGGGCAAGCGGCGTGCAGCGAAGAGATGCGGTCGGCGGGTGGCGGGTGGCGGGTGGCGGGTGGCGGGTGGCGGGTGGCGCGAGGACAGAACAGGAGCAGGATCGGGATGCGACACGGTGAGGCGAGGCCAGGTATCTAAGAGTAGAGGTGAAGGGCTCAAAAAACTCTTGCGTGAGGATCCACATAGATACACTGGCGACGGCCCTGTGTTCCTCACACGCTTTCCCGCTTGCGGCTTACGCAATCGTGTCCTCAACAAACTCAAGGCAAAAGCGCAAATCCACAAGACCAATATGAACTCCTGCGACGAGAAGTATTTCCAACATGTTGTTACTCATGTTCCACATTCCCCCACCTCAGTGGTCTAGCACCGCGACGACCTGTGATCCGACATGTGATCCAACATCATGTGATCTGACGGTGATCAGATGCCATGTGATCTGACAACATGTGATCCCGTGACATGTGATCCCATGACATGTGATCTGACAACATGTGATCCAAAGACATGTGATCCAAAGACATGTGATCCGACAACATATGATCGAGGACATGTGATTCGAGGTCATGTGATCTGAAGACGTGTGATTTGACAACATGTAGCAGCAGATTCAGTGCGGGGTAATAAAATTTTGCATGCCCGCTCACTGTCACGTTGCGTTCCCCTCTGACCTCTCACAGACTGTATCCCTCGCAAATCGTCACCCGGCACTGTTACTGCTCCTCCGACTCGTCATTCCATTCTATAGGTATATCTGATACACATCAAAATCTGTTACCGTCTCGTCGCCCCGCTTCGACCGGCCCCCGCCGCCCCCCCCGCCCCCCCGGCATTGTTAACCTGTAGTACCTCACCCATTTTCTTCCAACGACATGAGATGTTGTAGCCAATCTTCTCTCGACTACGATTTGCTAGATATTGTGCTTCACCAAATCAGTCAGTACAGATCTGTATTAACAAATAAAATGGGAACCTCTACCGCTGGTATCAATGTTCTGTAATCTTTGCGGGCCAGACGACACCCGTCCGGTTTTGATCAGTCCTCTCAACATGAACCAGAGATGTTCAACCTCCTCGCCAACCATCAGTCCAAATCCCTTAGTTCTTAAGAGATTGTACAGGACGTGGCATTTCATCTCGTGTCCATAAAGATGAAATCTGCCAATCCGTACCTGCTAACAGTTAGACACTATCCAGTCAGATTTGTACCCGTACACACTGACCTGCACTCGATCTACCCAGGGCGCATCGTGGCGGCGCAGTGAAGGTTCAAACGCGCAGGCAACATCATAGCACAGCTGAATCTGTCCGGCAGCCGGGTACTCGGCTTCGATTGATTCCAATAGACGAATTACATGGCTGTACCGCTCGTTACCGCCATAGATATTCATGAAACGTAGATTTGTGCCGTGAAAGCAGGTGGCAGCCATTAGTCCGGTCTCATCTAAGGCCTTCTTTGACTGCGCTAAGGCTTCTGCTTTGTTCCAGCCACTTGTCGCCTTGAAATTATTTCCACATCCCGCCTGCAGCGTAGTAGACCCTGCCAAATCAAATCTGCGGCATCAGTAGTCCACGAATAGTTTTGGCCGTCTCGTCGCCCCGCTTCGACCGGCCCCCGCCGCCCCCCCCCCACCCCCCCATTTTGCAACGTGTGGTGAGAATGACAGTACCACACCGTACCGCAAGAGCGGCCGTGTACATCACCAGCAACCGGTGACTCTACTATATCTCAATGAACAGGGAGCAGATCAAATAACCTACTATCGGGATTACCACCGGTACGTGCACATCTGTGAGGCCTACTGATCAGTATTCACACCTACTTATCATGCGTAGAATTAGAGCGCAAGCAGACAATATCAGCGAGGCACAGCGGCTACAACGAGAAATTGTGAAGCAGGTCACAGAGCACCGAGTAGAACTGGATGTCCTACATCACCGCGTCCAAAGTGGAATAATGGCTAGGACGTTCATCAATCGACTCAACAGGCGGTGGAAACTTCTCGAACGGCTGGTGTCAAAATACAACATCCAAGTTGCAAAACCTGTATTCCAGGGGAGACTAAGTCCCCTCTCGCTACGGGCACTAAAGGATGACGGTATTGGTGACTATGATGGTGAGATCTGGGATATCGATAGACTGATGTGCAGTTCGGATTGGGCTGTTCACAAGTTTGTGCGAGAGGGCATAGAAGCACAACATCGCATCAAGCGTGCCGAAGAAGAGCAGGCCAAACTGCTCCTCCAGATTCACCGAGTTTGTCGATGGGCCATCCGGCAATCCGAGGTACTTCTTCAGATACTGGAAGAACAGGATGTATATCCTGCCTGTGTAGGATACACTCAGAAGCGCCTGGAACTGCTGTTGTTTTCGAGGTTTTGGACTGTACATTGAATGCTTGACAGGGCCAACTCCTTCCGGCTGGATATTAGTGACCACGAGCAACTCCTTGGTGTCGAGGGAAGAATTCGAACGGTGTTAGGTGCAGTACAGGCGGATGGTGAAGTGGAGGGGCCACGTGCGCCCATAGGCATTGGTGAGGATGAGGATGAGGATGAAGATGAGTGGGAGGGCGAGGATGAGGGTGAGGAGGAATTGGGAGAGGTTGTTATGCAAACATTAGCGGAGGAGTTGCGAAAGAAAGCAGCTGAGGAGGTAGAGGTGGAATTGTAGCGGATTGATAGAGTTGCTCAAAATGTGATGCCCACGTGGGGGCTGCATGGCGCGAGATCCCTTTCATTATCAATCATCGTTACAAAGGCAACATAATACCCAGATACATCTATCAGCGCCCGCCATCTGTACTCATTCCCCCGGGGGAGAGGGATGGCCTTAGCTCGCAAGCAACTAGCTTTATCCGACGGCCGTCGCTCATGTAAAATCACGCACCGGAGGGAGGATAATGGCCGTGGCTCGAAAGCGCTCAGTCTTATCCGACGGCAGCTGCTCATGTAAATTCACTCATCAGAGGGTGGATGGTAGCCGTGGCTCGCAAGCACCCAGTCTTATCCGACAGCCGCCACTCGAAATCACACGCCCGAGCTCACTCAGTCATGATTCGAGGGCCGCCGCTCATGAAAAGTCACTCACGGAGGGAGGATGATGGCCGTCGCTTGCAAGCAGTCAGTCATATCCAACGGCCGCCGCTCATGTAAAGTCACTCAGCGGAAGAAGGATGGTGGCCGTAGCTCACAAGCACTCAGTCTTATCCGACGGCAGCCTCTCATGTAATTTCACTCACCAGAGGGTGGATGGTGGCCGTGGCTCGCAAGCACTCAGTCATATCCGACGGCCACTGCTCGAAATCCCACGCCCAAGCTCACTCAGTCATGATCCGACGGCGGCCGCTCATGTAAAGTCACTTACCGGAGGGAGGATGATGGCCGTGTCTTGCAAGCACCCAGTCAGACCCGATGGCCGCCACTCGAAATCCCACGCCCGAGGTCACTCAGTCTTATCCGACGGCTGCCGCTCGAAATTCCACGCCCGAGGTCACTCAATCATGATCCGACGGCTGCCGCTCATGTAAAGTCACTCACCGGAGGGAGGATAATGGCCATGGCTCGCAAGAACTCAATCTTATCCGACAGCCGCCACTCATGTAACTTGACTCAGCGGAAGAAGGGCGATGGCCACAGCTCGCAGGCACCCAGTCATACCCGATGGCCGCCGCTCGAAATCCCACGCCCGAGGTCACTCAGTCTTATCCGACAGCCGCCGCTCGAAATCCCATACCCGAGGTCACTCAATCATGATCCGACGGCTGCCGCTCATGTAAAGTCACTCACCGGAGGGAGGATAATGGCCGTGGCTCGCAAGAACTCAATCTTATCCGACAGCCGCCGCTCATGTAACTTCACTCAGCGGAAGAAGGGCGATGGCCGCAGCTTGCAGGCACCCAGTCATACCCGATGGAGGCCGCTCGAAATCCCACGCCCGAGGTCACTCAGTCTTATCCGACAGCCGCCGCTCGAAATTCCACGCCCGAGGTCACTCAATCATGATCCGACGGCTGCCGCTCATGTAAATTCACTCACCGGAGGGTGGATGGTGGCTGTGACTCGCAAGCACCCAGTCATACCCGATGGCCGCCTCGCGAAATCCCACGCCTGAGCTCACTCAGACTTGATCGACGGCCGCCGCTCATGTAAAGTCACTCACCAGAGGGAGGATGATGGCTGTGGCTCGCAAGCACTCAGTCTTATCCTACAGCCGCCGCTCATGTAACTTCACTCACCGGAGGGAGGATGGTGGCCGTGGCACTCAAGCACTCAGTCTTATCCGACGGCCGCCGCTCGAAATCCCATACCCGAGCTCACTCAGTCATGATCCGACGGCCACCGCTCATGTAAAGTCACTCACTGGAGGGAGGATAATAGCCGTGGCTCGCAAGCACTCAGTCTTATCCGACGGCCGCCACTCGAAATCCAACACCTGAGCTCGCTCAGTCATCATCCGACGGCGGCCGCTTATGTAAAGTCACTCACCGGAGGGAGGATAATGGCCGTGGCTCGCAAGCACTCAGTCTTATCCGACGGCTGCCGCTCATGTAAAGTTACTTACCGGAGGGAGGATGATGGCCGTAGCTCGCAAGAACTCAGTCTTATCCGATGGCTGCCGCTCGAAATCCCACGCCCGAGCTCGCTCAGTCATCATCCGACGGCGGCCGCTTATGTAAAGTCACTCACCGGAGGGAGTATAATGGCCGTGGCTCGCAAGCACTCAGTCTTATCCGACGGCCCCGCTCATGTAAATTCACTCACCGGAGGAAGGACGATGGCCATAGTTCGCAAGCACTCAGTCTTACCCGATGGCCGCCACTCGAAATCCTACGCCCGAGCTCACTCAGTCATGATCCGACGGCCGCCGCTCATGCAAAGTCAGTCAGCGGAAGTAGGATGATGGCTGTGGCTCGCAAGCACCTAGTCTTACCCATTGGCCGCCGCTCATGTAAAGTCACTCACTTGTGGGAGGATGACGGCTGTTGAAAGTGATGAACGTGTGTATTGTCTAAGTAAGGCTGAAGCCTCGAGAGAAAGGAGAATATAGGGGTAGGCCCATGCCTGCCGTGACTAAGCAACGAGTGAGATATTGCAACACTTCCTC
>Ga0307516_10005794_pt1 | contig 14640 bp, 6 predicted proteins | sample 19_EM_MG_FD_203310 | JGI IMG/M metagenome (GOLD analysis project Ga0307516, IMG submission 203310) | Populus trichocarpa ectomycorrhiza microbial communities from riparian zone in the Pacific Northwest, United States - 19_EM | ecosystem: Host-associated > Plants > Roots > Unclassified | place... | reverse complement strand
AGATGATCAGATATATCAAGTTATTCCATGCTTATATTCATTTTTTCCTTCACCATTGAACTTGATATCATATGTATGGGGTCGTTTGTAACCACGTTCCAAACAGCATTTCACTTAATTTTGAAATTGTTTTGCTTAAAATTAATTTTTTTAATGTTTTTGGATCGCTTTGATGTGCTGATGTCAAAAATAATTTTTTTTTTAAAAAAAAACATTATTTTGATGCATTTCCATGCAAAAAGCACTTTGAAAAGAAACTGTTACCACACCCTCAAACACCCCCTATTACTATCTGCACTACCAGCATATTATCCACTCTGATTTACATCTTAAGTCAGAACATATAATGAAACATTAAATTTATTACTTTTATCTTCAAACAATAACATCTTTTAATAACATTTTAGAATGACCTTTACAATTAATTTCTTCCATTATAAAAATTAAAGTTATTTACTATAATTTGTCAGATAAAGTTATCATAAACTAAATGACTCGTGCCTCAAATTCACGAGGTCAAATGATGCAGTTTGAGCTTTCCACCTTTTAAAAACTATGATCCTTATCCCTGCCTATTTGACAACCAAAATAAGAAAAAAACTAAAAAACTCCTAACCATATCCTTTATTTTTATAACTAATTTATAATGAGGTTTAATGTATTCTTTCTGAAAGACTATAATTTCAAATTTTTTTCAAAGTATCCCATGCCATTATACATTTATTCAGATCTTTATTAGTTATGCAGAAGTTATATTTTGCACTTTGCATGTATATCTCTCCGCCAAGTATGTGTGTGAAAATGCTGAGGTAAATCTAATGTTCAATGTCCTTCTCATCTTGTTCTTTTTGTCCTGTTCCGTGATAGCTTAATAACTGCATCAGTTAATGGATTCAAAACCAAGACACCAGCACACCAAATCAGCCCCTCACCAGTGGATTTCAAATTACAACTATGCACTATCCTAACATTGCATCACAGAGAATCATATGGTGCAATATTTAGTTTGGAAAGCAGGGGACTGATCTTGTATTTATCATCATACAAATGTAAAGTAAGTCGAGTTTCAATTACCAATTGATGGTGTTTGGAATACTGCAAGAGCCGCTGTGTCATTGATCCAGCGAATAACAAATCCACGATCTTTAAAGTCTTCAAAAAGCTTTTCTAGATCTGTTGTCCTCATACTTGGTGGAAAGTCAGCCAGAACAAGAACATGATGTGTGCCATATTTAGCTGCATTCAAATAACAAATCATTAGATCCTGCATAATATTTTAGAGAAAATTTATGTGGGAAAAAATATTAATATCCATGAGGGCATTATTCATAATTGATTGATGTATGGGGCCCTGCATCCAACCTGAGTAACATCCATGTTTATCAGTAGGTGTCTAATAACATTATTTCAGACGAAGATATTTTTTTTCATGTTCTCAATTACTTCATCATATTTAGCTGGTTAACAATCCTTGTTGAAACCACGAAGAAATGCAAGTCCGGTGCTGAGCTGAGAAGGAAAAAAGATTTAAAAAAACTGTTCATGGCAAACCAAGCAGCTAAATATGGCATCGATACTGAATTGATGGATAGTGTTTGTACCTCTTGAAATGTGTGAAAAAGGACAAAAATTGAACAAACCTTTTGCTTAATATGCAAAAGACAGCTTATTAGAGGACAAGGAATAGACAAACCAAAACCTGATTAAGATAGCATGCAATTACAGCAAGGGAAGGAGCAAGAAAAACCAAAGAACTTCTATCTAACCACCCAAGGATAAATAACTTAGGTATGAGGCCCTGTAGGAGAACCAGGCTAGGAGAATGAAAAAGTACCCATATCTAATGTAAGTATTTTCCTCAATCGCATACACCCATAATGACTCAAAAGTTAAATAAAACGCATTTCTGGCCCAAAATTACATCATTTTTCTGGAAATATTTATAGCTAATTTATTTTACGCACACTTTGTTAAATTCAGCAGGAGGACATTGCTAAGAAGAGTAACAATTGTCATCTCCCTCTCTCAACACAAATAACATTTTTGTCTGCCTCCTTTACCAGTAGTGATATTTTAATCCTTTTCTCTTTTTCTCTCTCCCCACTAAAATTTTCAACCTTCAATTTGTTAAGACACCAACCATAAAAAACTAACTTTTATATCCGTATCAATTGTTCATGTGGCAATTGGTTTCCATTTTTTTGACCTCATAACAAATGCGACCTCAAATGTAAGAACTAAAGATTTTTACCTAAGAGAGTTTATTTAATATTCTCATTCTTGATGAAGCTTTAAGGATAGATCCACAGTGGCATTTAAAATATTCTCTAATTTAATCTTCTTGTATTTTTTGTACCGGAAAGGTAACTTTGGGGTCTTGTCCAAGAACATAAAAACTTTTAAAAAAGTGGTTGCAAGTGAACAACTGAACATAGAATAATGCAAAAACTATTAGTTCCAACAAATCAAACAGCAAAAACCTATAAATATTCTCATGATTCAACTTTAAGAGTAACAAGTGGACTCCTTTGGTCAAAAACCACATGAATGGACAAGCAAGATCAAGGATAATGCATTTTTACACATGAAAAGTTCATTCCAAGGAGATGAAAAGTGTATGGCTTACAATTTGTCAATTCTGTATTTTGTGTACTTCTGCCCAAATCTTCATCATCTACATCATCAACAAGAGTTGCATCCGATTGTCGATCGCTATACAGTTCGTGCTTTTTGTACGTGAATGGTCCCCGTCCACGCCTTTTGGAAGTTTGAACTTTTGCATCTTCCAAGCAAATATTTGACACAGAAGGTAAGGATTGTGGTGAGAGCAATTCATCAGGCGCATGATCTGCAATAGCTTCCCAATCTGTAGCATACCACAACAACATTTCAATCATAAAATTTTCATTCTTAATTAAAGAAACATGGGAAATAAGTCTCTGACAGAACAGTATAAGATGATCAAGCTAAGTCACATAAGAAATAACAATCAGAGAAATCATGCGAACATTTTCAAGTCAGGCAGGTGTTCCTAAACATATAAGCAAAAACTAGAGAATCACAGCCAGACCTTTTAACCTACAGGACAAGGTCGATCAAACAAAAGGAAAACTTAGTAATAAATAGACATACCATCATCTGAGCAAGGTGAAACATCATCACGTGGATTCGATGATTTCTCAAGATGCCCTTCACAGAGACCCAAAAACCCATCAATTATTTCTCACATTACAATCAAATTTTCTTTAGCAATCTGATTATAATAATGCCTATCTAGATGCAATTTGCAAACTTTGTTGTCTGGAAAGTAAAAACCAAAGAACCCAGAAACTTACCATCATTAGAAACAGCATTGTACTTTGAAATCTCATCTTCCTTCTCCACACTCTCCACATCACTAAAACCAAATAAATAAATAAACCCAGAAAAACCCAGTGAGAAAATAAATAGAACACTCAAAAAGCACAACAAGATCAAATCTTTTTCCCAAATTTTCTTTTCTCATCAACCAAACAGACTCTTGAAAAAAAAAAAAAAGAGTACCCAGAAGAGCGTTGTTTAATGAAATAAGCCCGAAAGAGAAGTTCGTCAGATTTGAGGGAGAAATTTTTAGAAGAGTAAAGCTTTGCCAACTCTGTTAATGCAGAAACCAATTGAAGATTCGCCGCCTCTGATGGGTTCAAAGTTTCGAGCCTTGAAACCTCAGTTTCAAGAAGAGTTATGGCTCCTTCTGTGTCACCGGCTGTCACCAGATCTTCTACTGTTTCACTCCAGTTTTGGTTTGATTGTTCTTCATCTTCTTCTTGTGCTTTCACTCTCTCCATTGGATTTCAAACAAAGATTGCGACTTTGGAAGAAAGTTTTGTAGGACGAGTACTGTACTCGTCTTTATTTGAGATTAAAATTGCAAATTTTTTTTCTTTTTACGAGTCATAAAAAAAATATTAGTATATTGGTGGCAACAGCTTAATATTCTATTTTTTAAAATGTAAAAAATTATTAAGAATGTTAGACACAAGCAAATTACAAGGGTGTTTGGCATTGCTATTGGAAATTACTTTTTAAATAATTTGAATTTTTTTTGATGAAGTAATATATTTTTGATGTTTTCAAATTATTTTGATATGCTGATCTTAAAAATAATTTTTAAAAAATAATAAAAATATTGTTGGCACACTTTTCTGAGTGAAAAGCATTTTGAAAAGCAACCACAACGACACTCCCAAACACTCTCTACATCTATAGTTGTAGACTTGTAGTAAACACAAGTGTCTCTTGGATATAACAGTATGCAGAAGCACCTATACCTAGCACCCATATCATACCTATGCACCTGTACCTGATAACCATGTCAAATACATATATTTTTAAAAAATAATTATAGTAATTTACTTATAATTATTCTAAAAACATATTTATTTTATATTTTTATTTTTTTAACAAAATATATTTTTATTTTTTTATATATTTCTTTCTTTTATTTTAGGACATTAACCACACGTGTTTCTAAAATTCACTCAATTTTTTTTATTAATCTCTAATTTTAGTAAAGAAATCATCAATAAAATTGCACAGATTAAAATAGTTAAAAGGACAGTAAATCTTTTACATGTATAATATTTTCTTTTTCTATAACATAATGTATCAATTCAAAAGTTTTCTTCTATGATCATATATTTCAAATATTCATAAATACTAATATTTATAGTGTAGAAAAAACTCTACTTGTAACAAACTTTAACAATTAGATCATGCAACAACATTTTAAATTTTAAAAAGTATAAACCCTTTAAAAAATTGTCCAGCACTTGGATGAAAACATAAAATTAATATTTTCATCCACAATGCATACAAAAAGGAAAAGTTTATTTTTGAAGACTTGAAATAAATCACTTAAAACTCAATATTTTTTTCATTATTTCCTCTTCGAATATAACAAATTTATAAAATAAGTTAAACAAATAAAAAAGAATTTGCAGTTAAGTTCTACTGCATATAAATGAAAAAGCATGCTTGAATGAGGCAGTGTTTGTTTTTGCAGTCCAATCATGCTGTTGAAAAATTTTAATTTTTTTACTCAAGCGCTTGGGTCTGCATGATTACCAGACCCAGGCACCGTGGGTCTGGGATGGCTGCCACACCAAAGCATTGTGGTTTGGCAGCCATGTTAGACCCAAGCGACTTGGGTCTGACAGTCATGCGAGATCCAAACAAGCAACAAACAAAGATATGACAATTGTACGCTTTAGTTATCAGAAGAGAGAAAAGAAAGAAAAACACAAACAATCGAGTATCGACGGCAATCCAACCATGATATGTTTACACACGCTGCTTCATATTGAGATGGCACGGCTGCGCATCTAGTTATACGATGGATGGCCAGATTTGGCCACCAGGAAGCATCTCACTTGCTTCCTCAATGATACGAGTGCCGCCCACTCGCTGAGGTGCGTAAACACGCGCCAATAACTTTTTGATTAAAAATACAATGTGAAAAATACTAAAACACCCCTCATGGTCTTCTTAATTACACAAAATATCCATGTAAAAATACCAAAATACCTCCAAAGGCAAAGCTTTTTTTGTCTTTTCTAAGACTAAAAGCGTTATTTACTTGCACTTGAAAATTGAAAAAACCTGATTACCCTTGTGGAAGAAAGCTAAAGAAATGTTTATCCACTCACGAAAAGATGAGAAATTGAAAGTGAAACTACTATTACAATCCATAGTGAAATGTCTCTTGATCTATAGTAATTTCCACACACCATTTAGCTTTTGTTATAATATTTTTAAAACCTGATTTAGAAAAAGACAGACAGATGGCATGTGCTACATCGCGAGCCTATCATTTTTTTATTGTAAAACAATATTAAGAAAATATATTTTTTTTCAAAAAAAATCTAAGATTTTAGTTATTGATTCGAGATAAAAAAAAAAGATTAAAAAGTAGTAAAAAAAGACCCAAGTCTAACTTGATAAACCTGCTGAATGCATAATCCAAGACATGATATTAGGATAACTCTATAGAAAGAAAAAGTAAAAAAAAAATAAAGAATACCAGTTTTCAAAAAAAATAATTAAAAAAACAAAATTTCTTCAAGTATTGCCTCAAATTAAATGTTAGATGATGAAATCAATAATTTTAATTTAATTAAAAAATAAAATTATTTTTAAAGAAGCGAAATTTAACCCCAAAAAAACTCCAGGCAACCCTTGTTATTTTAAAAATAAAGATAAATCCTATAGAGAGAGAGTAAAGAGGAATGTTAGAGGATGAAATATGAAAAGAAAAAAAAGCTTAAAAAAAGAAAAAAAAACCAAGTAAGTCCAAGTGAACCTTGTAAATTCGGGTTAAATTCTTGAATCCACAATCCATTAAATTCTTGACCCGGACTCAATCCAAGAGCTTAACATATAAAAAATTAAATGCTGAAAGATGAAATAAATCAATTTAATTTAATTTAAAAACAAAATTTCTTTAGAAAAGTTAAATTCAACAAACAAAAAAAAAACACCAAGGCAATCGGTGTTATTTTCAAAACAACCAAAAAAGAAAGTGAATTAAAAAATAACAAAATGCTGGAGAATAGGGGGAAAAGCTAAAAAAAACCAAAAAAACCTGTGTCAACATCGTAAATCGGGGTTAATATTTTAAACCCGCAAACTGTTAAATTTAGACCCGGACTCAACTAACAAGCTAAACATCCTACTAATAAGATGTTGGAAGATGGAATAATAATAATAATAATAATAATAATAAATCAATATAAAAATTCTAGGGTAAAACAAATAGAACAATATAAAAAAATAGATTTGATAGGAAAAAAAACTAAAGAATGATGAAATTGCAAAAAAAAAATTTGCCAAAACCATCCAAAAAAATTCAAAGAATAGAAACCAAATTTGATATATAAAAATATCAATTGCGGATGAAATTGAAAAGAATTCTTAATTTAATAAACTATTCTCAATTTTAAAAAATGCAACAAAGAGAACAGGAACAAAATTGAAAAAACCCATAATTTCATAAAGTATTCTAAATTTAAAAATTGTAATAAAGAGAATAGGGATGAAATCTTAAGTCCAATAAACTTTAGGGGCTAATTTGATTTTTTTTAATTCCAGCATGAAAATTGAGTAGGAGAGAGAGGAAAAGAAAAAATAAAGCAAAAGGCCACACACGTCACACCGTCTGCCACACGGGCCGCTAATCCATGGAGGGGACGCCGAGGTGTTTCGAAAGCTGCCCTGAAATCATGGTTTTGGCCATCGGTCAATGCCACACACGCTGTTTGAAGGCGACTGACACTATTCATCCGATCTTTTTTTTAAAAAATTCTTTTTTACCAAATTACCATATTGCCCCAAGAACATCCAATAACTACCAAATGACAATATGTAAATGACAAAAGAGCCCCTACGTCAAAGACAATTATTTTTAATTTTCAAGGATAATAAAGTAACTTACTTGTTTAAAAATAAAGTCAAAAACTTAAAAGCCTCTTGACCCAAGTAATCACGCTGTAAAAAAAAACACAGAATTACCATTTAGCCCCTTTCTTTCATGTAATGACCAATATGTCACATGAAAATACCATCATACCCTAGACCCAATGCATGCTACTTTGCTCACAAAAGGGTAAAATCAGTCTATTACCATGTATTCGCACAGTGAAAGACTAATGTCTTTTAGTATATAGTGTAATTTAGTATTGACCCAGAATTTTTATTTTTAAAAGAATTAAAATTATGTCACCTAAATCAACTTTAAAAAAACTAAAATAATATTATTTTAATAAAAAATTAAAATATACAAGTTGATAATCAAATTTAACCAGATTAACATAAGTTTTTTAATGGATCAACTAGTTTTTTTTATCTATTTTTTCAACCCAAGCTAATCCAATCTCAAGTCAGCCAAGTCCCAAGTCGATCATCAAAGACAGTGCGAGTTTCAAAACAAAGTAAAAATGGTTAAATTAGTCACTTATTTTTAAAATAATATTCATTCTAGTCCTTTAGATCATTAAGATATTTTCAAATATATTAAAAGGTATTGCGGTAAATTCCTGCGCCAAGATATATTGAATATTAAATTTTTTTTTGTTTATTATGTAAAAAAATAATAAATGTCAGGGAATTTAGCATTCATTGCATATTATACTAAATATACTAAATGTTTTTTCATTTAATTGTCCATGTTTTCATTTTAAATGGCCAGGTATATCCTTGTTTTTACCGATAATAATATAATTTTTATAAAGTTATAACTTGTTTGAACAACCTAATATATATTTTTAATAATTTGATTATATTATTAAAATCATTAATTAACATATATATGCTTATGCAATATGCAATTTGTTGGCAGACTTATTATTTTATTTGATATTTTTCATTTTCTTATAAATTTAAATTTATTATTGAATCTTATAAACATTATGTCTTAAGGGTATAATAGTAAGTTTGTTTAAATTCATTACGGATTTTTTGCATAAACCCCGACACAATAAAAACATATTACTAAATTTTTATTTCTAGCCAAGTATAAATATTATATGCTTAGCAATGTGGAGGACATCTAAGAATCCATGTACCAAATATCTTATAAGTTTTTTTTTTTTTTACTATTGTCACTACTCCATATTAACATTAACAAAGAAATTAAAACTAAAACTAAAACTAAAATAAATCATTGTTTCACTATTTATGTTTGTCACACCGTGATAAATACTGCACTCTCCAGAATTAAAATAAAAAATAAAAATAATAGAATTCCCATCTAATAATTAAGGAAAATTAAAAATCCTAAATAGACACTAGTCTTATAGATTCAGGTATTTAATTAGTTATACGCAAGAAAAGATCGACATCACCCTTACTTCATTATTTTAAATAAAATGTTATCTTTACTATATGTTTTTCTAAATTTATTTTGTGCATTCTATAAATTATCTAAATTTATTTCTAAGATTATTTATGATTTGTTTTAATAAACAATAATGCCAATCCTTAAAAATAGAAAACTTATCGATAAAATTTTTTTTTGATGTTAATCTCTAAAAATAGACAATTTTTTTAATTTAGGAAAAACTTTGAACTTAGTCCTTAAAAATAAGCAATTTCATCGGTTTAGGAAAATTTTGATGTTAATCCCTAAAAATAATTTATTTAATTGATTTAGGAATTTTGGACAGTAATCCCTACAAATAGATAATTTCATCGATTTAGAAAAATCTTAACAATAATCTCTAAAAATAGACAATTTCATCCATTTAGATAGATTTTCCCATACTGGTGAAATCTTTTATTTTTAGGGATTATCATCCAAATTTTTGTAAATTAATGAAATCGCCTATTTTTAGGAATTACCATCCAAAATTCTAAAATAGACTAGATAGCCTATTTTTAGGGATTAACATCAAAATTTTCTTAAATTGACAAAATCTCCTATTTTTTGGGATTAACATTAATTTTTTTTCTAAATCAACAAAATCATATATTTTTAAGAATTAACATAAAAATATCCATTATCAATGAGTCTTCTATTTTTAGAGAATAACATCATTTTTTATTAAAATAATTAAAAAATAAGTGTAGAAATAAATTTAGATAACTAATACATGCATATAATAAATTTATAAAAACATATATCAAAGGTTACCTTTCATTTGAAATGATGCAATAAGGGTGACGTCGATATTCCCTTAAGCATAACTAATCTAGTACCTAAATATCTAAGACCAATATCTATTCTAGGATTCCTATTTTCCTTTAATTACTAGGTGACGACTCTATTATTTTTACTCTTCCCTTTAAGTTTAGAAAGTTCCTTATTTGCCACAATGTGACAGCATGACAACTCTACTAGAGAAGAGGTTTTGATGGTGGCTGGGAGAAATGGAGATTGATCGGTATGATTGAAGGAAAGAAAAGTTCTAGTTTAGTGAGATAAAGTCCAAAAATAGTGAGCCCTTCTCTTCCTTCTTTCTTATTCTTTTTTTTTTCCCTTCAAAATCTCTCCTCAAAAGTTCTCTAAAACTTTTCTTCCACCATGAGGGAAAATAAGATGGAGGCTAGGGTTTTATGGGGGAAGAAAGGTAGGATAGGTTTTTTTCTTATATACCTTGGCTAGGATTTCTATCTCTTTTTTTTCCCTAATGTTTTCCATCTCCCAATTCTGGCTAGGGTTTATTCTTACACCTCCTCCTTTTTCTTTTTTAAAATTTTTCTATAGAGGCTACTTTTTTTTTACACATCCTTTTTTCTATTAAAAATATATTTTCTATTTGTACCACCCCACCTAGAAATATTCTTATTTTTTATTTCTTATTCTAGGAATACTCTAACCCCATCTTAGAATATTCTTATTGTATTAGCTATTTTGGTCCTTCATTATGCACACTAAACATTTTTTATTCTTTGTCTTTGATTTTCTTTTCTTTCTCTTTCTTAATTCTTATGAAGTTTTTACTTTTGAAAAATCATTAACATGAATACAACAAGCAAAACAAAATCATCAAAATGTCTAAAATTTAGCTGAATTACATCAAAAATATATTTTTTTGGAAATACTTGTATTCTTTAGAAATATGTTAAAAAATAGGGGGTAAAAAATGGGTTATGACAATGTTCATCCACGCTCTTTTTCACTATTCATGGAGAAACTATTCATGGGCTATATTTTCTTTCATGTCCTCAAGTTTTTAGTTCTTTACATTTTGGTCATTGAAACTTCTTTTACCTATTTCTTAAAAGTTATAATGACATGGTTTTATATTTTAAGATTTATTTTGATTTGCATACTCTTGTATATGTGAGATGTTAGATAATATTTCGACATTAAATGAAAGATTACTTTTGCAATAACAAAGGTTATTGTTAGAAAGAAATCTAAAAGAACAATGACCAAGATTAGCATAAACAAAAAAACAAAGCCTTTTTTTCTTCTGCAATGTCCAAAGGCATGGAAAACTTTACTTTGATCCTTTATTTTTTTTTTTGCATATTTGGTCCTTGTTATTTTAGGGTTTTTCATTTTAATCTTATATTTTAGTCCTTAAATGTTGAGAGAGGAGATAGAAAATGATAAAAAATAAAAAAAAGAGATGAGAGAAAAAGGGTTTGATGGGGTCACATCCATCCACAAAAATGTTCAATCTTCGTGTTAATAGATTCATCTTGAAGAATGATGTTTAATGAAGGTGGTGTTGTCTTTTAAACATGCCAAAAAAATAAATAAATCGAGACTCATAAAAAAAAGTTATTTGGTTGGATTTTCAATTTATAGAGTGATTAAAGATTGTTTTTGGATTGGAAATGAGTTTATTGAAATTGTTTTTGGGTGTTGTAAAAACAAGTTGAAAATTATATTTTAGAAACTCAAAGCTCGATCCCTGACTTTCTAGTCACCTATTTTTGGGATCTAAAAGCTTGGCCCTTTATTTTTCAGTTACTGAAAATGTAATAGTAAACAATGTGTTATTTGTTTAGAGAGAGAGAGAGAGAGAGAACTAGGAGTGAGACCTTGACCTCCTAGGTTCAATAGCCTTTAGCCTTTTTGTTTTTGTTTTTTTATTTTTAAATTGATTTTAACTGATATCTATCTCTCTTATTTTTTTAAAAAAAATTATTTAGTTTAACTTTTTTTAAATAGTAATAAATATTTTAAATGGTTTCTATAATTTTCTAATATCTTTAAAATATTATTGTACTTTATCTTTATTTTTTTCCTTTTAGATTTAAAATAGATGAGTAGTATTTACATTATGCATTTTTAACATAAAAATGAAAATTAAGTTTTTTGTTTTATTTATTTAGCTTGTCAAAAGAATAATTTAACCAACAATTTCTTAAATTTTTTTATATCATCAATTTTATCTAGTTTTTCAAAAAAGATAACTTTTTTTTTTATTATTAGTAGTATATCAATTATTTTATTTCCGTACTCTAATTTGAAAGTGATTAGCATGTATTCTTAAATGTTTGTCTATAACTATCGGTTCCAAGATATATATTATTTCTTCTGTGTATGTTACTAACTTAAGAAAACCTTTGGTGCTTAATATACTATTAGATAGTGACAGGCGTTACATTATAGATTGGACTAAAGTTTTTTAATGTAAAAAAACATTTAGATGTTGTTAACTTATTTTAATGAAGTAAGAAAAAATTTATGATCCGAGTCATAAACCTGACTGGATCTAATAAGTTATCTTCATTTAAATATATGATAAAAAAAAAAGTAACAACAATAAATAAAATGATTTTTTATAACAAAAAAAGTCATCATAGCGACATGTACAAAAAGAACGCTTGTCAAAAGAAAAAAAACATGAATCTCAATCCTTAGACAACCCAATGTTAAATAATAAAATTGAGAAAAAATAAAATAAATAAATAAATAAGCGACTCATGTTAACTTGACATAACATGCCAAACCTATAATCCGAGTTGTGAGATCAAGATAACTTCATAGAAAATAAATAAAAAAATATTATAATGCTCAATTCCTAACAATGTAAATATAAAGAAACAATTGAAAAAAAAAATTCAATCAACAGAAAAGATAAAAAACAAATGAGCGAACCCAGACAAGTCTACTAAACCTCACAAGCTATATTAAACAAATGAGATAATCTAATAGAAGGAATGAAAAAAATTATGAAAAATAATTAAAGAGATAGAATTACCATGTATTAACCTTTCCCTCTAAAAAACTATATATTCTTTGTGTGTGTTTTGAATGTTTTTCCTCCTTTACTTTTTCCTCTTGTATTATCCAATTATTCCATTTAACTAACTAATAATACAAAGAGAGATGTTTTTTTTTTTGGGTTCTTCCGATAATGAGTTTCAGCCAGTGATACGTGATATGGTTTTTAAGATCAGTTCGATACCTAATCATCATTTATATGTTAATCGGTAAGAAGGTTATTAGTAAGATTTCCTTCCATTTAATTTGCATTAAGAAAATATTAACAAAACATGACAAGGAGTGTTAGATTTTCACACCGTAAATAAGGAAATAAATACTATTTCTTAACCATGGCAACCATCAAGATCATCTTCCCATTTAATAAATCTTGAAAAAGTTTATGCAGAAACATGAAAATTCTTTTCAATATTTTTCATTAATTTCCATGAAATTATTTCCATAAAATTAAAATGGAGAATTAATTGACCAATAACTTCAATGTTTAATTGAGTTAATGAAAAATCACTCAATTGATCACTAAAAAAAGAGACTAAATATTTATCTAAATCTCAAATTTAATCTCCTAAACTTTAATAATTTTAAATTAATAAAATTAAATTTTATTATACTAAATCAAACATCAACCAAGAACATAATATTTTCTCGATACCTCAAGATCTTCATACACTGAAAAATAAATCACAAAGATCAATTACAAATCTAAGCAATGTTAAAGAATCAAATAAGAAAAACAATTTGAGAGACCAAAATATAAAAATCTTAGGGACCAAAAAGAGAGAGAGAGAGAAACATTGTTCAAATGAACTACGTTTATCGTTACATGCTATGGTGAAACACTATGTACATTTAGATTCTTATTAATGGTGCACGTGAAATAATAATAATAATAATAATAATAATAATAATTGATAGAATGTTTTTGAGTTAATTATAATTTAGTCCTTGTAGTTTATTAAAAAAATAATTAAATAGTCCTTTGTAGTATAAAAAATAATTTTATAGTCCTTTGACTAGTGTTGACCATGTTTAATTTAATAATATCTTGTTTTTTAAAAATGGTTTCTTTTCTCTTCAAACTTTCTATCCTATTTACTTAATTTTTTACCTTTTTTATTTTTCAAAATAAAAAATCAAAATAAATTGAAAATAAACCTGAAATGGACAAAGATGATTAATTTATAAATAAATATACAAAACATAGAGATTAAATAATAATTTTTTAAATTATGATGACTAATTAATTATTTTCGCTAAATTATAATGCTAAGTTATAATTAATTGAATGCCTTTTTTATGATATTTCAAAATCCAAGATACGAAATAACAAAGTTTTTAGATGGTTGGATAATGGACTTAATCAAGTGTTCATGCTATTAGATCCATTCTCCATAGCAAAGGAAGGTGATAGCTTGATGTAGGGATCTTAATACCTGCAAAACAGTTCTTTTTTGGTGGATTTGGAAACCCTTATATGCTTAAGTCATTAAATTCTAAGAACAAGATTATTTGTTCTTGTTTTGGTATGAAAATACGTTCTCTGTAAATGATGATGTAGCGTGTATATTGAAAATGAAAATTGTAAACCCCTTTCCTAGGTGGTTTAGATGATATTTATGCCTCATAAACCTTGTCTTATTACTTGAGGGAAAGGACTGGAAAGTCATTTCACCATGGTAACATTAATGAGAGATAAATATCCCTTATACATGCATTAATAAGGTATAAGTATCCTTTACACAAGCATTGATGAGAAACAAATATCCTTAACACAAACATTAATATGAGATAAATATCTCATACACTAAAAAGATGGAAATGTGATGGGCCATGAGAGACTTTTACACGTCTAAGGGTGTAGATGGAGTAAGATTCACACTAAAAGCATGGGTTGGACAACAATCCCAAGGGACTATATGTTTGGT
>Ga0307516_10005793_pt1 | contig 14640 bp, 20 predicted proteins | sample 19_EM_MG_FD_203310 | JGI IMG/M metagenome (GOLD analysis project Ga0307516, IMG submission 203310) | Populus trichocarpa ectomycorrhiza microbial communities from riparian zone in the Pacific Northwest, United States - 19_EM | ecosystem: Host-associated > Plants > Roots > Unclassified | place... | reverse complement strand
CAGCTCACCAAGCTCTGTCGGCGCGCAATGATCAGTCTTGCATGGCTGCGATATTTGTCAAGTAAATCTTACCATACACGAATGGAAAATCGTCGTTCTTCGCGCCGACGCCGACAGCGTAAGTCAGCAGATCCCTCTTGTTCCATGACACCTATGAAACCGTGTTTGGAAGGGGATGGAAGTATCTTGTATTTTGTTACATACCGGCCGATCAGGTACTTTGTATCCTACAACTTGAGAAAGGTCCGCCGACATGGTGTGTTGTGTGGAAGAATGGGAAGATGATATTCCGAACGCGACGACCGGCACCCCGGCTTCATTCTTCTTCCGGTACCGACCGAGGTTTGGCACTCAATCCTTCTAGCAAATTCTACCGACCCAACGAAGTGATCAACGTTCAACCACGACTATATAGCGAATCCACAATGCTGGGCCTCGAACGACCCATCACCTATTTCGATATTACTATCGGCGATAAACCGGTCGGAAGGATCATCTTCTCGCTTTACAGCGATCTCGTACCCAAGACCGCCGAGAACTTCCGTAAGATCCCGTCAAGTCTATCGACACTTCTCGTTCGCTGAGACCCGCGTACAGGGGCACTGTGCACAGGCGAAAAGGGTGTCGGGAGCGCTGGAAAACCGCTATGGTACAAGGGCTCTGGATTCCACAGAGTGATCAAACAGTGAGTCTAAACTCTGGTACGAGATTCAAAACGAATCGTGTGGAACGAATATGCCATCACTCGCAGATTCATGTGCCAGGGCGGTGACTTCACGGCTGGAAATGGTACTTTTTCTGCAGTGTCTGAAATTCGGGCCCAAGATGTGCTCACTAATTTTTCTTGTCCATAGGGACTGGTGGTGAATCGATCTATGGAGAGAAATTTGAAGACGAGGCATTTCCTGTGAAGCATACCAAACCATTCCTTTTGTCGATGGTCTGCAACGCACCTACTGTCTGCGTCAACTACCTCTGACTGTTCCCTCACAGGCAAATGCGGGCCCCAACACGAACGGATCGCAATTCTTCATCACCGTCGCCCCTACAGCGCACCTCGATGGAAAGCACGTCGTCTTTGGAGAAGTTATTAAAGGGAAATCAATCGGTACGGCTTAGCTCGCGTGAGCACCCTGTATCATACTCAACTTTCCCTCCTTCAAGTGCGTCAAATCGAAAACTACCCCACCTCCAGCGACGTCCCAACATCCCCCATCGTCATCGCCGACTGTGGTGTTCTCTATCCTGATGACCTGTCACTAGCCGATGCCACTGCTGTCAGCGCTGACTCGTACGAAGACTATCCGGATGATGAAGATCACGACGTGCAGAAGCCTGAAGTGGCCTTGGACATCGCCAAGGCCATTCGCGAGGTTGGGAACGCCCTCTTCAAGGAAGGCAAGACCAGCGAGGCTCTTGAAAAATACCTCAGTACGTGTATAATGACTCCACCATATATGATTGCACGACTACTCATTGACACGTCCTCAGAATCGATTCGGTACCTCGACGTGCACCCCGTGCTGCCTGAAACCTCTCCATCGGAATTACAAGACTCTTACGACGCCCTTCTCGCTCCTTTGCTCCTCAATTCTGCCTTGGCTGCAATCCGTGCTCAGCCGCCGTCATCTGAGAACGCCGACATTGCAATCAGAAACACAACCCGTGCCCTGGACAAATTAGAGCTGAACGCCACTGATAAAGGTAGGATCGTCGCTTCTGCAATGATAGATACACATGATAAACCCTTCTACTTTCCAGCCAAGGCACTGTATCGTCGTGCTTTGGCGCACAGCACCCAGAAGAATGACGACGCTGCGGAGAAGGATCTGATAGAGGCCAACAAAATCGTGCCAGATGACGCCGCCATTTCAGGAGAACTTGCGAAGATCAGAGAACGTAAGAAGGAGATGCGGGACAAAGAGAAGAAGGCATACAAGAAATTGTTTGCTTGACGGTGCCTTTATGTACATGGAAGGAAACGCAATACGGTTTGTGTACCGTACATAGGAATAAAAACTGGAGAATTTAGACGTCCTCGTAGGACAACAAGCGATTCTGGCATGGATATCCCGAGAAGTGACCACGGTGGCCGGCAATCAGGTCATAAAGAACAATAAGAAATTCCGCTTGCCAAGTGGAGAGACATGAGGAAGCGGCGAATCGGGGTCGTCACGAAGGAGCACAGGTGCAAAAGACATCGCTAATTCAGAATTCAACCTTTGGAGCGCATGACGGGTCAAGAGAACCATACCGGTTCTCTTCGCTTTTTCACTTGTAGAAGAAGAGCAGATATAATGGAGGAAAGCAGTGACAGAAATCCAGACCTTGAAGCGGGGATTTGTGACATCTGCAACGGGGTGCATGATTGACCACTCACATTGACCGAAACGGGGGGAAACTGATCGAGGAGCTGCGAAGATTGAAAACAATATCAGCCACCTATTGGGTAGAGTCGCCACAGGATCAAACCTCAAACGCCTCGTCCCTGCTCGTCATCTGAACACATTTCGAATGTAGGTGTATAGGTACAACGGGCTCTGGCAACGAATCGAAGAGACACCGCAGTGTTTCTGCGAACGCAAGCACCACCTCAGGTTCAGCCTCTCCTGGCGAGAAAGGAAATTCGTCCCCAGTGTCCAAACACTGAAAGGAACATATTTCAAATTCGAAAATATTGTTTTGACAACTTGAGGCGTGCTCACCTCGCGTACAGTGTCTGTCACTGTCTCGTCTCCTGGCGAAATAAATAGCGTGTCCTGTGGGGCATGCAAAGATCATTTCACACTCCAGGTTTCCTAGGTTTCAAAACCTACAATATCAATATGTGCAGACATCAACCACCCCACGAGCCGCAACACTTCTCTTGGTGCATTTAGTGGATTTTGTGCTTGATCAAGTCCGCTCAAAGCTCCGAGGCTAACGGAACGTATAGGACCAGGAAGCCGTGTTAGCATTGACAGGGGATTGGCAAAACACGTAGGCACTGAAAACCTAATCAACATGCCGGACGTTTCAACATATGCGGGGTACCATTACGGGCACGTACAATATTTCCCAGTAACCGTGATAAAATGGTCATTTCCCGTCAACGTCCGCAAAATCAGAGTCACACTTAAATCTCGTTGAGTGAGGTTGAGCTCGGCAGCGGAGTCATTATCGATGTATGCAGTCATGTTCAGGTTGATGGATTCGTCAGGGAGGATCAAGGCCTGTACACGGTTATTGATAGAGAAGGGAAAAGGCTACGGAGAACTAACGTGCATGGGCTCAATGCAAAGCCATTTAGGATCTGGCAAAACTCAGCCTTCACGAAGAAAAGTTCTCAAAAGACATTTTTTTTGTAACTTACGTATTTCAGATTCAAGATGCACGGGTACAAAACGATATGTGCAAGAGATCTGTCAAGCAACGTATTCAATCTCACCCAGGTTTATTGGAGATGAATGAATTAAACCTTTCCAGGATTCTGCAGGCGAACCGTCTGCGTTACTCGGCGTCTATACCTTTGAATAGCATGATGAGACCAGCAATAATAAAGAGGAACAACTCATTGGGACTTACAAAATACTTCCTAAATCCACAGTGGTACTCTCTGGCTTAAGGGTGGCTTTGTGTGACGTAGAGGACAAGTCAACAGATCTGAACAATTTCCGAGCAGTCTCGTCATATATATTTCTGTCAAACAATTGGAGCTATTGAAAATTGGCATCAACAAAGCCTGAACTCCTCGAGATAAACGCTTACATCGACAATGAAATCCGCGGAAACCGGTCTATGGTCACTCATCGTGATCTGCGGATGGGAGGTGTAGGTCAAAGGGCGGGGATCAGTGTTGGGCCCGGACATGTATAAAATACGGTCTGTCCAGGCTGGCTTCCGTCTATCGATTGACGTCAGCCGGGGCGGAACGGGAAAAAGAAGCACGAACTTTAGATCATAGCCTAGGTCGTCGGTAACAATCGAGTTATTGAAGCGATATGTTCTTGGAAGTCACTACAGATGAGGCGCATCTCCAGACAAACGCGGGACAAAACATACGGAAGGTGAGTGATGGGTTGTTCCAAGAACCCCTCAAAAGCCTTTTTATGTCGAATAGCCCTTTTTAACTATGTGTCAAGCGTATGAGGAAGTTGTGCAGAAAAATATGGCTTTACGGAATAACGGACCTGGTCAAATTTCACAAGAAGATTCAAAACGTTGGCCTGGTTTTCACAGTCCAGAGCCGTGCGTATGTCGGAGTCAGCCAGGTCAATACGATAATTCAAGTCTGATCGGGAATAAACGAAGGAACAGTTCATGCATTGAATACCCAAAGAACAGGCAATACACACCACCCTAGTGAACGGGAATCAAGCGGTCAGACACAGGCGAGAGAGAGAGCACATGAAAGATTACCATCCAAAAGAGTACATCACTCTCGTAAATCGTAAGAGGAAGCGGAGCAGAGCCAGTTGGATCCAGGATATCCGAGAAAAATAGCAACTTCTTGGAAATATCGGAACAGTCGGAATTGCGCTTGTCAAACATCTCATCAAAGGCGGCGAGATGGGAGTTGACAAAGGTCAGAGTTGTGGCGCCAGGTTCCCAAGTTTTGTCATCCGTGTGAGGTGTGAAAGTCAGTTGAATTCCGGTCCCGCCTTTGTTGCCCTATGACGGGTAGATCGCAATGAATTATGCGATTAGGACGAAGAGCCGGATATATACCATAACGCCCAGAATGCCGGCGGCGGCGACAGAAGTACGGATGTTGGTGAAACATGAAGCTAGGCTCTTCTTCACGATGACGACGAGGAGCATCCCAACAAGCTGCTTCGAGACTAGCTACAAGAAAGCGTCAAATCTTCGTATTTAAGAGGCATGGCATAAGGTACCTTATTGTATAAGATTGCTCTTTCTCCCAAAGCAGCAAACACTGCGCGACACCACGCATCTTCCCGCAGAGTGTTCGTCGAGTAAATCAAAGCCTCTGTGGATAGGTCCAATTCTTGGAATCCTAGTACGAACATATCCGGATAAGGGTCCGGGTCTAAATGGTCTATCTCGTGAACGCCATCTCTCGAAGCCGGTGAGGACATGAGATCAGCCTCTCTAGTATCCTTCACGATTCCTTCGGACGACAAAGCAGTCACGTCTCCTATTGGAGAGGTCGATGTATGCGCCATGGTACCGAGCCAGGTTGACAGGTCTTGAGACGGCAACTTGCCGTTGACGTTGAAGGTCCCAAGTCGGATTTTAAGCCTACGCTGGCCTCTCTGCGAGACTTCGCGGGCTTTTCTGCGCACCCAATCAAGCTTTATGAGTTTCAGGTCAGCAACTTCATTCCCAGCTGTTCCAGCAGTCGCAAGGGAAAACCGTTTGTACAGTGGCTGATTTATGACACGCAAATCTTGCGGGAAGATGCCGACTGTTGGGAGAGTCAATGGTTTAGAATATCAGCTTTCATGATGCACGTACAAAGTGGAGGTAGGTCTTGTTTTGAGATGTATCGTAGAAGCCACCGAAACCCCACCTCGTTGGATGGAGCTTTAAAGCCTTGGATGCGGGTTTGCTCGGTCATATGGGATGTGATAAAAATGCGCAATCTGTACCGTTTCTGTTCTCTAATTCTTTGCATTCCCGCAATATGGCGTGTAATTCTTCAGTGTTTCGCGTAAAAAATCTCAATGACCTTGTATATCCTTCCGGGCCCAAGTCCAAGCCGCGTGTAGATGTCATGGTAAGAGTGAAGCCTTATTCCAAAGTTAAGATGAGTTCAAGCACGTCTATTAAAGGGCGATGTACCTTTACTTTCTTCTGTAGCAGAAAACTCGGTAACGGGACGCACCATTTGCTCGATTGAAATTGAAAAACTTTGCGTAACCGGGAATATGTGCTCGACTTGGAGCTCTGGAGCGGTCCATTTACACACGAAGACACTGAGATGTATAAGTTAGTTTCTGAGGATAGACAGAGTGATATCAAACGATAGGCGCCTTTCCTTTAGGACGGCAAAGGGTCCATTAGGATGAGGCACAATCCCCCCGCTGCCGGGATCCGAGTGCACAGAACAAAGGTCACATACCTGCCCTCTTGACGGTCATCCAAATCTTCCTTATGTACGACTACTGCCAGAACCCTCATGCTCGGCGCATCTTCAAGGAGCTTGTCATTGGGTTGAACGCCCCTCTCGCTTTCCTCGAGACTGGAATCAAGAAGTAGCGCTTTGATAACAACTTTGAGCTCGTCCGAGGGTGCCAGAATCCCAAGAAAAGCCGTTTCCACTTCCTTCATGGCCACGAAAGCAGCGCGGACAGACCTGGGTCGATGTGTGCTCACAGTTGTTTGAATGTTCAGTGTTGATGACCTCCGGCCGGCAATTGTCCGCGCACGCGACAGACATGTGCGGGGATAAATGCCGAACTTTCCCAGGCTTCCCCACATTTGATTTTACAATGTCATATCCGCTTTTTGTTATCTTCTTTCGGCCTCTGTATCTTTCTCTGGATGTACATAGGGATGTTCAATGGATGAATGTGAGCAGAGCCCACAAAGGGACCATTCAGCCGGAGCGACGTTGAGCACTTGCTTTATGGAATGCTCTAGAATGTAAATAACCTTTGTGATCGTGATCGAATTTCTCGGCATCCTCCCAGACAGCGGAAGGAGCCAGACTATATAAACCCCAACATGACCTGCTTTCAACTTCAGATTCTTACCACCACCCACCAACAAAACCCATCATCTCCACGTATTATGACTCGTACTGCTCGTGCAGCATTCCCCCGGGCCATCATCAAGGACCGCTCAGAGTCTAAGTCTGGTCTTGACAAGTCGCTGCGCAAGAACGGCGCCGGTCATCACAACTGGGGTAGCATAGCTCACGAGGGCGAACTCGAGTCCGCCGCTATGGATGACGAGGAACTCGAACTGCAGGTCGAGGAGTCGGGATCAGATACCACGAGCTCCCAAACGGATTGTATGTTGCCCGCTCACTCGTGCCCTTTAAATCTAACGCCCTATCATGAACAGCTCTTGAGGAGAAGAAACCAGAAATAATCAGGCCGAACAGTGCTTTGACTGAAGAGGAACGGGAGACGGCCAAGAAGTTTAGGAAGAATGCGCTCAAGGCTGAAGGTAGGGACTATCTCGTCCAGTTCCGACATTGGACTGACTGAGTGGCTTGCTCCAGTCCTGGATCTCACCGCTATCGCTCGCACCTCGTCTGGTCTCTCTGCCTGATCCTCCCGCTGAATCCATCAAAATACCAAACCCTGTCATCCGCGACCTGTATTACCACTTCGAAACCAAGTTGTACAATAAGCATCTGTAGTACCTAAATTGTAATGTCTTTTCGTGTATCAGGACAAAAGTCAAGAGTTTCAAAGTCCAAAAGCCAACAACCGTTAGATAGTGCACGGCGTGCATGACCAGCGGCATCCTAGAAATTCAACGAGAAATCCCACAAGTTGAAGATAAACACCCTGCCAAGGTCACATTACCCCGGTACCCGGCGGCCGGATTCCTGTACCACGCCAAGGGTGCGCCCTGAATCCTCGCAACTGGCATGCTAGCTGGACCAACATCGCCCATGCAGAAATGATGCAGCGACTATTGGAAGACCGCGGTAGTAGATGCTCATGACGAGCTGAGCCATGGACCAGCACGAAAGACCGCATCGGCGGTGGTATGTTCGGCAGCAGATCCCACGCTATCTGGGAAACAGACCAGATAGGGGTCATAGGATTGCCAGTCCCGCATATGAGTCTGAATATCGGAGGGAAAGAGACGTATATGACTACATTGACAGAGAGAAGTTGAGAAATGAAGGAGATTTTGCGAATGTGTCCAGTAGGCGGGAATCCAGATTACTCCAATCCCTCGAAAGCGTCGAGCCGAGAGTGCTAGTAAACCTCTAAACTTGACTGCTTATTTATTCACTGTAAGCCTTGTCCTGTGAGTTCAGCACTTTTAGACAAGAAGAGCCTTAAATACATGTACCCCACCTTATCCTGCTACATTATCACATCACGAACGGGAGTGTCTCGGTGCAGACCGGATTCAAAGAGGGACTCCGTTCTTGCGCGAAACAAAGTAGACATTTCGAGTTGTTCATATTATGGCGGTTCCTCTTCCAACTCCTTTCCATTATGTCTCCACATATTCTTCTGTCCTCGTTCAGCTTCTCCATGGGTTGAAAGTCCAGGTCCTGACGGCGTAAGTGGTCATCATGCCACGATTGCCAGCATATGTCTTGGACTGTTGGTTCGCGGTATTGCCTGGAAGACGTTCTCCTGTCAGTCCAGGCTCGAGGCAATGCCGCAAGCCACGGAGGAATCGCGTGTCTTACGTAACCGAGTGATTTCAGGCTCGCCTTCCTTTTGGCCAGTCCTTTCAAGGCGCGGCCGGCCTCTTTGACGCCCTCATGACTCCTGAAGATGTTCAGCAGGAACAAGATGGAGTCGAATTGCTCGCAGGAATGATGGGCGGCGACGTTGGCCTGGAGGAAGCGCGCCGAGTCTTGCGCAAGTACAAAGGCGATGTTCAGAAGGCAGCCGACGCCATGTTAGGAGGTGATCGCGGCCAGCAGGAAGAGGCTTCTAGTACCCAAGATAACAAATCCTTCATAGAGCCTGCCGCGTCGTCATCTGGCACTAGACCAGCCGTTCAGACGCAGGGTTCGTCGGGGAATATCATCGATCTCACTGCAGAGGACGATTATACACGCCCAAACAGATGGGACAACATTCGGAGCCGGCAGCAGGAAGTGAAATTTGGTCCTAGTGAGCGGGCGCCTGATCCAGCCTGGCAAATGGTGCCTACGTCGAATGTAAGTGTTTTCACCCCCGACAGCACGTCGGTGGCTCACGTTGTCTCGATGAGATAGGCCGCAGGGGGGACGAGTGCAAGCCGGGATGACCGCTCATTGAGTGACGCTATCCAAGCAAGTTTAGCGGACTTTAATGCAGACGAGCTGGAGGTTTTTCCTGTGGAGGAAACCGTGCGAGAAGGCAGTCGGTGGGTTTCACACTAAACTCCCATTTTAAAAACTTTGAATGCATCTCCATTTGCAGACCAATTGCTTTACGGACAGGCGCTCCGGGAGTGGCTTACGCTGCGCTGGTAGGTTCCCTCGTCGGCTGACGTCGTAATGTTAATGGCGCATCGATTTAATTTGTCAAGGCTACTCAAGCTCTGTTCATGGTTCCTCAAGTACGCGAGGCTATTGCGGGACTCCGTTTACCTGACATTGAAGCTGGGGATCCCCCCCGTGAGTTGATCGTCTTATTCATTCACATCAAGATCTTAAATACATTATCAACTTGGCTAGAATATGCCATGTGGAAGCTTGTAGAACTCTTTACGAATCTTGATTTGGCTCAACTATCCGGCATCGTTGACAACGACGTTGTGCTTGCCTTCGACCCTGGACCTTGGGATGGTACCGCCAGCCCGGGAGAACTTACAGACAGTACTACCCCCTTTTAATCATCGAAACCTGCTGTTCCTGAGACTTCTGTGCAGAATTCATCAAGAACGTGGCTTCTATGGTCGAGTCTCATCTCAACGCACAACAAGCGGAAGATGAGGTAGAGTCAGTGCTGCATTACTAACGTCCCTTTCGTTTTGCACTTACATGATCCCGCAGTGCTTGCTTGTTTAACTTCACGCACACTCAGGCACATTCTCGTGGCAATGGGCACTTCAAAATCGATAAAACATTGACTCGTGGAAGCATCGTTAGTGTGGACGCCAACGACGGCAACTCTCCTCCTGATCTTGTCTCAAAACTCTCAGCGAACCTGTCAAGGCATGACGAGGGGATTTGGACCCATGACATTATCGCTGAGCCATCGGATGTTGTCATCTTCAAAATCGACCATGGCCAGAATTCTATGGGGGGTGTGTCGACCAAACCTTCTCCCGAGCTTTTTTCGTTCCCAAAGAATCTTTTCTTGGACCGCTTCTTGGTGAAGAACCTGAGTCTTGCGAATCAGAAGCGGGGTCTTGAAATGGAGATGGTCGCAGAGATTGGTGCCTCTACCAAGCATAAAGAGCTTATCACTCATTTCAATGTGAGTTCAATCATATGGTACATGCTGGATTCTATCTGATGCTTTCTAGGACAGGGACACTGTTAAAGACCTACGAACTTCCTTGTATTATTACGAACATGTTGCGCAGTCAAATGGAGACCTCGCGCGAGAGGAAGCTATTATGCGTACGAAGACGAAACTACAAAGTATCCTTGCCAACATGGTGCAAACTGTAGACGGTACGATAATCCTTACGCGTGACCTCGAGAATCTTTCTAACAACCCGAATGGCAGAGATCGAGCGGCGCCTTGAGAAACTACATCACGAGGTTGCCGTCCTTTACGATTGCCCAGAGTTACAAAATGAGCGTGTGAGTTCCACAAGACACTCCTCCCATGCCTCAATCTAATTTGCCAATTTCGGAGTACGACCTTCGTGCTGTCCTTGTCCATACGGGCCTTCCGGGGCGGAAACAAATATACTCGTATGTCCAGGACAATCAAGGTGCATGGTGGAAGATTCTTGACCACGTTGTCACTGAGGTACGTCTCATTCTTTTTGATCTCCGCACCCACACGTATATTCTCCTTTCAGGTCCCAGAAGAAACTGTTTTGACGGATCCGACAGGCTTGCACCTGAGTGCTGGCCCGTACATGCTATTGTACAGTCGTCAACTCCCTGAAGACGTGATCAAAACACCCCAAATGTGGCCACCGCTCTTCGTGGTAAGTCTTACTCCATGTTGACCTTGAAACTTATGGACCGTTCTGTAGGACACCGTTCAGCTGGCGAATCAACATTTCTTATCCATGCTGCCACCAGATATAGCAGGCAAAGCGAATGTAACAACACCTAGCGTTACTGAGCAGGATGCGTTCATGTTCACCCAGGTTTCGCCTGAGGTTCAGGGAGAAATCCCGCAAGCGATAAACAAGGATCTGAGCGTAATGGATGTGTTGGATGATTAAGTAGAAGGTGCCAAGGACTTTGTTTTCCCTGGCAGTGAATGTTTATTTGACAGAAACTCCAATTGAATGTCTTGCAGTCAAGGGTAATAGGCTGGACTATTTAGGCTGTCTCGATAAGAATCAAACTTATGAAGGAAATGCAAGGCCGATTGTGCGGTCTCCCTGGAACCAATTGGTGGGGATGCTGCGGGCGTCATCTGGATGCCGTCATTACGGCTCGTCTCACTGGATGCACAGAACAATACTTGGCACCGAAATATTGAAAAAAAAATATTGAAAAGATATTCCAATTATTTTCAAGATTCTTTCTGCATCTTTTTCTCCAAAAAACCTGAAGAGTATTGAAAAGATTTCCATAAGATATGATGCAAAAGATATCGTAATAATAATTGGAATATGTTTCCAATATTATTTCAATATTTCAGCACCAAATATCGTTCCGTGCATCTATGCCTTTCACGGTCAACTCATGATGGTTTTCCTGTTGCCTTTCAAGAGGTGAAGGGTTGGTACACGTTCTTTTCATATAATTTGACCCTCAGTTGTCGTAAGGACGTGACATATTGCCTCAAGCTGTCGATGTGATTGAGGGTCCTCGCGACAAAGACGGGTCGCGGTTCGCTGGGAAATTGGGGCACGCCTCGACCACGTGACCGTCAATTATATTGCACGCGTCGGGTTGAACTTTCCACCTTGACCTTTCCCTGATTTACCAACTTCCCACTTCCCCTCAAGATCGACAGAATGTCTGTGGAAAGGATGTACGCTTTCTTGAAAAGTTCACCGCTTAACGTGCCCTCAATCCGTTTTGTAGGCGACAGCAGCTCATGAACAATCCTGACCTCTTCCCAGAGTTCCGTGGCCGAACAAAGGCGAATGGTACGCCGTCAGTCGTCGTAAGTCAGGGCATGGGGGTCAAACATGTGGCTTGACTAAATGGATTTCCAGTCAATCGCCTCGTCGTCCAGTTCAGCGACCTCAGCCGAAGTGGCTCATTCAAAGGGCCCGCATCGCAAGGGAACCATCATCATATCATCAGACGAGGAAAGCGATATTGAGCTGCTTGAACCCAATAAGAGGCAACAATCAATGTGCGTGCTCCTGCTTTCGATAAGACCCAGCTCTACATGAAGAATGTTGCACTTAGCCCGGTCGCCGCCAAGCCCGCTTTCATTCCGTTGAAACCCTCGCGTATCGATAATGCGGCAGTTCCACAGAAACCCTTGGGATTCAAACCTGACGCGCGGAAAAGCACACAGGGTATACCCCTCCAGATACCCTCTAATAAAGATTCCATCCGCCCAATGGCGTCGAATCGGGGAGTAAGTCGTGGAGCACCAACCCCAAACACTCTGCTGACCGAGCTTTATAGGAAGAGGAGGGAGAAGTTATGCCCCACGTCCCAGACGATAATGTTTATATTTCGCCTGAAGATGCCGAGAAGGCGTTGCGTGATCTTATGAGTGGCGGGATGAACGATACCGAAAGTGAGATCAACATGGAGGAGGCAACTGTCAAGGGCTTCAAGGAAGGTATAAAGCTTCTTCCACATCAGATCATTGGTCGCACTTGGATGCGCGACCGGGAAGATTTATCGAAGAAAAGGACTGGTGGGATCCTTGCGGACGATATGGGGTAACGTTTTTTCAGGATGTACTGGTTTCATAATGGGTTGATGGGTGCCATTGGTAGTCTCGGGAAGACGATCCAGACTCTCACCCGTATCGTGGAAGGCAGGGCTCGCAAAAGTGACAAAGATGATGGATGGGCGGCAACGACGTTGTTCGTGCCATGATTTCTCTGCGTCGGGAGTATACTGCTCACTTTGGAAAACAGGGTTGTGTGTCCTTTAGCGCTTATTGGCCAGTGGGAAGAAGAAATAATCAAGATGACAGAAGATGTGACTGTCATTAAACATCACGGCCCATCGCGAACGGCTGGTAAGCTGAATAGTTTAAGAGTTCTTCTAGCACATTGAAGAATCGCACATTGCACAGATCCCAGCGTGTTGCGGAGGAAGCGCGTAGTCGTGACGACATATGATGTTGTCAAGTCGGAATACGAGGCTCATATTTCCTCCGCCAAGGATGAATCGCAACCGAAGTCGAAAAAGAACAATAAGTCGGCTGACTCTGATGATGACTCTGATGACTCTGGTGAACATTTCGGGCGGACGATCGCTTCAAAGGCGAGGAAATCAAAGGTACCCAAGAAATCGGCTCTTTTCCAGGTCCAATGGTGGCGTATCGTCCTTGGTCAGTGAGCATTTGCAAAATCATTTTTCCCGCGAACTCACACCCTTTGCTGTAGATGAGGCACATAATATCAAGAACAGGGCAACCAAAGGTGCAATTGCATGCTGTGAACTGGAAGGAAAATTCCGGTGGTGCTTGACTGGTACCCCCATGTAAGTTATCAAAGCTTTCGTGCCAGATCTCCGTCAATGACAGAGGACGTATCTAGGCAGAACAACGTGGTGGAGCTTTATTCCTTATTAAAATTCCTCAGGATTAAACCCTTCTCCAACTGGAACTCATTTAATGTGCAAATTGCGAAGCCTGTGTCATCTGGTAGAGGAGGAGGTGCTGCTATGAAACGTCTTCAGGTGGGCTCCATCTGCATTCTTATCAAGATATGCTTAAGTTTCTCTTCATAGGTCGTTTTAAAGCAGATCATGCTTCGGCGGCGCAAGGACCAATATCTCAATGGGAAGCCTCTCATAGAGCTCCCTGAGCGCTTCGTGAACATCATCTCGTGCCCTTTTGACGCCTCCGAACAAGCTTTCTATGATTCTCTAGAGAACAAGATGGAGAACATGATTGAAAAGCTGATGGCGAATAGCAAGGGCAACTATATTTCCGTTTTGCTCCTGTTGCTCCGGCTGCGCCAAGGTTTGTCTCCTTTATACATGGTCATACACAACCTGATGAATGCCCTTCACTGGCTTAGCATGCAATCACCCTTCCCTCGTTATAAAGGATTATAAGGCAGACATGGAGGCTGTCGAACCCAAGTCGAAGAAGAACCAGGATCCACATGGCGAGGATGCGGATGATCTTGCGGATATATTTGGGGAGCTCGGGGTCACTCGGAAATGCCAGCTGTGTATAACAGAGTAAGCTTCCCAGCTTTTCGTCGATTTTTGATGACGAATTTGTTTATCTTCCCCTCCAGGCTTGGGCCGAAGAATGTTTCACCGGACGATGAGGAGCACTGCATCGATTGTGCGCCTCTGGCCTTGAAAGCGAGAAGTGGAGGGGAAGCCCGCCCGTCGAGTGCCAAGATTCGGATGATACTGAAGGTGCTGAGGGAGACCGACGAACGGTCGCAGGGGCAGGAGAAGACAATTATTTTTTCGCAATTTACGACGATGTTGGACTTGATAGAACCCTTTTTGCAGGATAAGGGGGTGGGATATGTGCGATGTGAGTCGTCACTCTCTTTTTCTTAGTGGAGACTTGTGGTCTGACTGTTGACATGGTGTTATTGCAGATGATGGGAAGATGCTCTCGAAGGAGAGGGAGGGATCCATCAAAGCTATCAAGGAGAATAAGAAGGTGAAAGTCATTCTGATCTCGTTCAAGGCTGGGAGTACTGGTAAGTCGACATGGCAATTCGGCCTTGAGACAGACTTGTTTATTCGTTAAATCAAGG